>Ga0247841_10001494_pt1 | contig 52359 bp, 54 predicted proteins | sample LaCruzMarch2015__2_FD_192410 | JGI IMG/M metagenome (GOLD analysis project Ga0247841, IMG submission 192410) | Freshwater microbial communities from meromictic Lake La Cruz, Castile-La Mancha, Spain - LaCruzMarch2015_18m | ecosystem: Environmental > Aquatic > Freshwater > Lake | place: Spain... | reverse complement strand
CGCCATGGGCGGCAAGCTGATCGTCTGGATCTTCGCCATGCGTATCCTCATGATCCTGACCTCCCTGGCCTCCTATTTCGTGAATGACTCGCTCAGCAAGTCTCTATTCGCCGGCAAGAAGGAATTCAACTTCGAACATCCCCTGACCAATCTGGTCTGGATTACCTCCATCGTGTCCATCGTCGTGACCTTTGCAGCGAGCTATGTCCTCCTCGCCGAGCTGCCGCAAGTAGTTGGCGGCATGGCCCTCTGGCTGGCCCTCTCCATCATCATCAGTTGCGGGACCATCGCCGGCGCCTTGATTCCGGAATTTACGAAGGTATTCACCAGCACCGGCTCCCGTCACTGCGAAGAGTGCGTCAACGCCTCCCGCCAGGGCGGCGCCTCCCTTAACATCCTCTCCGGATTGGTCGCCGGTAACTTCTCCGCCTTCTGGGAAGGCCTGACCATTCTACTTCTCATGTTTGTCGCCTATCTCGTGTCGATGGCGCCTTCCGTCATGGAAATCATGCCGGCGGCCTTTAAGTTCGCCGCCCCGGTCTTCGCCTTCGGTCTCGTCGCCTTCGGTTTCCTCGGCATGGGTCCTGTTACCATCGCTGTTGACAGCTTCGGTCCCGTATCGGATAATGCCCAGTCCATTTATGAACTGTCCATGATAGAATCCCGGGCGGATGCCAAGGAAGTAGTGAAAAAGCACTACGGTATCGACCCGGACTTCGCCGCGGCCAAACATTGTCTTGAATCAGCAGACGGCGCGGGCAACACCTTTAAAGCGACGGCCAAGCCGGTCCTCATCGGCACCGCCGTCGTCGGCGCCACGACCATGGTCTTCGGGATCATTATCCTCCTGGAGAAGATGTTCGGTAATGTAGTAGCAAAACTCAGCCTCGTCCAGCCTGAGGTCATCCTTGGTCTCCTCATGGGCGGCTGCGTGATCTACTGGTTCACCGGCGCCTCGATCCAGGCCGTTGTAACGGGCTCCTACCGGGCCGTCGTTTACATCAAGGAAAATATCGACCTCAGCAAGGCGGAAGCCTCAATTGAGGACAGTAAGGAAGTCGTCAAGATCTGTACCGTTTATGCCCAGAAGGGGATGATCAACATCTTCATCGTCGTCTTCTTCATGGCCTTGGCCCTGGCCTTCGTCGACCCCTACTTCTTCATCGGCTACCTCGTCGGAATCGCCTTCTTCGGCCTCTTCCAGGCTATCTTCATGGCCAATGCCGGCGGTTGCTGGGATAACGCCAAGAAGATCGTCGAAGTCGATCTGAAGCAGAAGAACACACCCCTCCACGAGGCCTCTGTTGTCGGCGACACCGTCGGCGACCCCTACAAGGATACCTCGTCGGTTTCCATGAACCCCATCATCAAGTTCACGACCCTGTTCGGTCTTCTCGCTACGGAAATCGCCGTAACCATGACAAATCATGGTCTGAAGATGGGTCTGGCCGCTGTGTTCTTTGTGATTGCCTTGATTTTCGTCTATCGTTCCTTCTACGGCATGAGAATTTCCGCCGAGAAGTTAGGCTAAAAACTGCCTGAATTAATCAGGAAATAAACATTCAAAGGCGCCTCCTTAACGGGAGGCGCCTTTTTTGTCATATTTTATTGCGCAAGCGTCCAACTATGCTTATCAATACTTCATATTTCTCCGATTGCCGAAGATGAGCCTGAGTGCAAGGAATCCCCTGAAAGCTTTGGCTGGACTATTCCATAAATATTGCGTAACCGCGGAAAACTGGTTCGCAAGCAGCGAATCAAATGTTTTTCGCCGGTCCGTGATTGAATTTAACATCCAGTAATCAACGACTTGCAGCATGCGCGGCGCTCCTGCGAGCGGGCAAAGAGTCTCATCAGCTGGATACTTACCTTCAGCGAACGAGCGATGTTTTGATTTTACACATTGCAAATCTCCCATCGATCTATTAGGATCGATGCCCATGATTCATGCTCACGTGACGAATTAAGTAAGGGGGACAGCGCACGGACACAAACGGCAGAAATACCAGGATCATCCTTCCGGAAAGGCAGCTCCTCCAGTCGTGCCGGGTTCTTTTTGGCCCGGAAGCGAACATTACGCCGCAATTTCTCGGCTACCTTCAACCTTCGGGGGTGAAGACGGCGTATCGCAAGCTGGTCATGGAAACGCACCCGGATCGGGCGTATCATATTGGCGTGAATGAAGCGATTCTGGAAGAGCGCTTTAAAGAAGTTCATCGCGCTTACGAACAGGTCTTTTCGTACATACAGGAACCGGATCGTTACATTCTGACAATGCCGCCGCCCGGGTCGTTCTATCGTTCCGAACGCCGCGCAACCAAAACTCCACCTCCACAACGCCAGCATTTCTATACAGGGGAAATACCCTCCCGAAAAATCTTCCTCGGCCAGTTTCTATATTACTCCGGAGTTATTTCCATGCGACAGATGTGGGATGCCGTAGTCTGGCAGAAGATTCAGAGACCGCGCCTCGGCGATATTGCCTGCCAACTGCGCTGGTTAAGCCCTTTCGATATTCAAAGCATCCTGAGGCAGCGTAAGCGAGGGGAGCTCTTTGGCGAGTTCACACAGCGCACGGGGTTATTGAGCTTTTATCAAGTTCTGGTACTGCTGGGCCGCCAGAAAATCCTCCAGCCCCGCATTGGCAACTACTTCATCGAACGGGGCATCCTGCTGCCAAAAAAACTGGATACCTTGGAGGCGGCGCTAAAAGATCACAATCGCCGGCATTGGTTCAAAAGATAAATTGGGGGTCAGACTCAGGCCTTGGCGCCCTGATAGTATTGCATGACCCGACTGACGTAATTTTTTGTTTCCATGGGCATTTTTTCGAGCCGTTTCTCGACGTTTCCCATCCCCCAGTTATAAGCGGCCAGGCTCAGGGAGACATCACCATGATAACGATCCAACAACCCTTTCAGGTAACGCGTCCCCCCCATGATGTTCTCTTCCGGATCGTAAGGTCTGGTGACGTCGAGATCCTTTGCCGTTCCAGGCATTAACTGCATGAGCCCCATGGCCCCCTTGGGAGATGTAGCTGCGGGGTTGTAATTGCTTTCCATCTTGACGACGCTGCGAATCAGATTTTCGTCCACTCCATATTTTGACGATGCCCGTTGAATTATTTCGTCAAGACCGGGCCTTGGTTTTTCCTGCACAGGATTTATCTTCATCTGTTCATTTTTTGACGCTGTGACATTTTCCTGAATTTCCTGGATTTTCGGGGAAGGATTCCCGGTCATAGGGAGGGTGGCCATGGCGAAACGGTTGGTTCCTTCCGATTCGGAATCGAGCCGGGCAATATAGTCGTAAAGCTTCAACTGCATCACTTCAACGAGCTTCCTGATCTGTTCACGAGTCGGCGGCGCGTTTGTACTTCCCAGGAAGCCTATCTCGCTTTTCAGCCCCATGTCACTGATCATCTGATTAAAGAGAGATTGACGCTTTAACTTTTCCGGCTCAAAATAATCCCGCTGAAAATCATTAATTTCTTTGGGTCTGACTACTTGTCCAGTTTTTCCCGTTATATACACAGAATCCTCCTGATGGGGAATGTCTGTCTTTGATTTACAATTATTGTGCCATGCTAAAATATGAAGAGGTGAATTAATATTGAATTCTCAATATAACAGAATTCTCAGGAAGTGGTCTGCCACATTGGGATCGAACTGGGTCCCACTGTTTTTTTTGATTTCCGATATTGCTATTTCTATGCTCTGGGCCTGTCGATAAGGACGATTGTTGGTAATCGCGTCAAAGGTATCAGTCAGGGCAAGTATCCTTGCGAGGAGCGGAATGTCTTCACCGGATAAACCTGAGGGATAGCCCTTCCCATCCCAACGTTCGTGGTGATGACGGATAATAGTGCGCTCCCGCTCAAAAATGGCGACGGGCTTGAGAATCCTTTCTCCTGTATCCGGATGCTGCTTGATTATCTTGTATTCTTCATTGGTTAGGTGGTCCGGCTTGAGGAGCACATTGTCTGGTATGGCCACCTTCCCAAGGTCGTGAAGCGACCCGGATATCTTCATGGATTCTATGTCCTCTTTCGAGCACCCCATCTCCCTGGCAAGACGGACGGACTGTTTCGTAACCCGTAACGAATGATCTTCCGTATACTGATCCCGAGCCTGTATAGAGGCGATTAGGGCCTTGAACGTATCAAGAACATTAACGTACATACTCTCGTAAAGCATCTTGTTCTCAAGGTTCAAGGACGCCCTTTTACATAGGCTGACGAGATAATTCAGATCTTTCTGTGAGAAAGGTCCCCGGTCCTTCTTCTTTCTGATACTCAAAACTCCAAAAGTCTTCTCCCGAATCATCAGGGGCGAACAGATCAACGAAGGGGCTACGAAGGGGTGGTCCTGAGAGTGAATCATCAGGGCGTCGCCTTTTTCGACAACCTGAAGATAGAGATATTTGAGTGAGAGGATGGTCAATTTGGAATTGAAAGAATTGGTCATGCTCTTTGATACGCGGACATGAAATTCCTTTGTTTCATCATCATAAATCAGGAGAAAGCATTCTTCGCCATCGACAACCCGCATGGCGGTTGTAGCTAATTTGTCGAAGATTTCATCATGGCTGCCCTCGATGTTTTCAACGGAGTCATAAATATAACTATGTATCGATAATTCATTTGTTTTTTCTTCAATTTGCTTTAAAAGGAGTTCGCTTTGGTATGACTGGTGGGTAGCGATGTTGTTTTCCTGAAGATATACATGAACTTTATAAATCAAATCATCGATATTGAATGGTTTTTTCAGGAAATCAACAGCCCCCTTTTTCAGGGCGGAAACGGTGAGTTCCACCTCCGGCTGGGCGGTTATCATGATCACGGCGGTATCGGGTTTGATTTCTTTTAGATTTTGAAGTAATTCCATGCCTCCCATCTGGGGCATCATCACATCGCTGATAACCAGGTCATAGTGCTCGTTCCTAAAAAAACCGAGGGCCTCCTTACCATTTTCCGCTTCCTTGATCGTCTGGTACCCGCAGTCAGACAGGGCGTCCACGATCATCTGCCGCGTGGGCACATAATCGTCTACAACGAGTATTTTCTTCTTATATGGACTGATATTGTCGATTCCAAATGCGTGGACCATCGGCTATATTCTCTCATCTTCATGAAATTATTTTATCTGCTCTGTCTTTTCAGGATATCAACAAGATTGTAAGTCATCTGCGCTTCCACATCACCTCTGACATCTTCGAACTTGGAGAGGGTCACCACGTCGGCATACCTGTCCTTTAGAGCAGTTTCTGCGCCATTATCAAAGCTGAATCTGTTTTTGTACTGCTTGTTGTATGCCTTAATGACGCCATCTACCTGATTAGCTGATATCGTCATAAAATGCACCGCCTTCCTAAATGTATTCCTCGTCTGACTTAGTTATCGGCATAATTTCCCGAAACTTGAATATTTTTATTATGAATATTTGGCACGCGTCATGAATAGGAGAGATAACCTAAGATCATCGAGACTTATTTAGAAATATACTCCCAATCTTAAGTTGATAAAGGGGAATACATGCCAGATCCACTGAAAAGGGAAGACGCCGCTATCATCTATAAAAAGCTGGACGAGGCGAAGCTGCACCTAAAACGGCAGAATGTCTATTCCTGCCTGCATTGTTTTCAGGAAGTTTTGGAAAAATCACTCCATACAAGAATGCTCCCTGCCGACCAGAAGCAATTGAATAACGATATCAATGCTTTTCAGCAGGATTTGGCCTCTGCGAAAGCCTTTAAAGAGATGTATGGTCCTGTCACTTTTCGCGACAACGATCCGAAAACCGCCCTGGATTTTTTGAAACAAATCCTTGTGGTCGAAGATGAAGAGATTTCTTCTCAATTTGAGGAATCGAAGCGTCATGATGTTGACGATGCTGCCTCAAACAATGACGGGAGCGCATCTGATCAGGAAATGCTTGTCCAAAAAGCCAAGGAATTAATCGACATCGGCGCCTTCGCAAAAGCCAAGGCAATTCTCGGCGAAGACTCGGAACTGAACTATTTGATTTTGCAGCTTTGCAACACCAAGGGCATCGCATATCGAAAGGCCGGAAATATTAACGGCGCCATCGCCGAGTTTCGTAAAGCCCTTGTCTTTCATCCCGACGACGAGGGATTGTATTACAACATTGCCCGGGCCTACCTTGAAGATAAGGAATGGAAAGATGCCGAAGAGGCGGTCTTGCAGGCCCTGGAAATCAATCCCGACTTCGCGGAGGGGAAGGCCCTGCTGTCCTTTGTTCGAAAACAGCAACCCCATGGATAATATAATTGAATTGCGACAATTCTTCTTTTCTGATAATTGATAAACTATATTGCGGCGAAGGAATAATGTTTAAGATCAATCCCCTCTACAGTGAAGGAGAGTTGACATGACAGAAACAGCTTATCAGAAAGGTGTTTTGTACCATATCTCCATCATTGATTTCAAACCGGACCCGGATCAGCCGCGAAAATATTATAATTCTCAGTCTCTTGAGGAGTTAGCCGCTTCCATTCGCACCCAGGGCGTGATTTCGCCCATTCTATTCCGCGTCTCCGAGGATAGCCCCTATCTGCTGATCGTCGCCGGGGAGCGCCGCTACAAGGCCGCCCAATTGGTCGGACTCTTGGTGCTGCCGTCCTTGTATGTGGAGGGAAATCACAAAGAAATCAGCTTAGTGGAAAACCTGCTCCGCCAGGATCTCACCCCCATCGAAGAGGCCGAGGCCCTCAAACGACTCATGGATGAACGGAACTACACCCAGGATCAGCTCAGCGGCGTGATCGGGAAGTCTCCTTCCATCCTCTCGGAAACCCTGTCTCTGAACCGTCTTCCCCTGAGCATCAGGGATGAATGTCGTATCGATCCTACCGTACCCAAGCGCAATCTGATCGAGATCGCCAAGTGCAAGCAGGAAAGGGCGATGGTCACCCTTTATAATAAGTACAAAGCCGGGAAACTCTCTAAAGAGCAATTGAGCAAGGAGGCCAGACGGGAAAGAAAGACGAAGGCGGAAGCCACCCTTGAAATGCTGGCAAATACAAAAACAAGAATCGCCGCGCTGAACATGGAGGAACTAAACGAAACGGACCATGACTCCATTGCCGCGGTGCTCACGGAAATAAGACAGCTCATTGATGAAAAAGTAAATCGTGACGTCTCAAATGAGCTGGCGTGAACAGCCTTTGGGGAAGTCAAAATGGCAAGACGTGTCGTTAGTTCGCGATTAATATTATCAGGTTAAGTAGCTTCGACGCGTCGAAGTATTTTTTATGCGTTGGGTTATTGCTATCGATAAACGAGATGATATTGAAGTCTCTCGCATCGCGAAGATGAACATAGCTGTAAATTACTCATCTGGGTATCGGGGATTTCTGTTGGATACGGGTAGGCATTCCCTGGGTTGACCGACTGGCCACCCTCCCCTGGTATGACATCCAAACCCTGACCGGCGAGTTTACAATTGAGGTGATCCCAGAAACACACAGCCTTCTGAAGAGAATAACCGAAATTGGACACCTTATGATCGCTTACAATAAGCAATTATTGAAGAGAAATCCCAAGGGGAAGGAACACGAATGAAAAGGTGAAGAAGGAGAAGGAGAAGTAAATGAAAGACCATGATCAAATATGCATTGAAAACGATAAGATGAAAACTGTTCGAGGGAATGATGCACAATGCTCAAAAATATAGCCAGTCAAACAGACGATGTCAAACTGTTATTCCAGGAGGGAGAACGCTTTTTTAATGAAGATGATCTAGACAATGCAAACAAGTATTTCGAGCGCATTGTTGCCGCCGACCCTTCGAATTATGAGGCCTTGAATAATTTGGGGGTGATTTGTTTCCGGGAAGGTCACCATGAGAATGCGATTTCTTATTTTCAACGAGCCCTACAAATTAATGCCGGTTATGAAGATGCCTTGGAAAATATTGCCGCCTGTCTGATCAGTGCCGGCGACTTTGTCGAGTCGGCAAATACATTAGAAAAAATTCTGTTGTCCAGTGGAGACAAACCGGAGACGATTGTTTCAATCATAGATTGCCATCTACAGGCCGGTGCCTTTTCATCAGTAAGAATCTATTTGCACAGACTCGCGGTTTTGTATGGTCATCAGGAAAACATAAGAGATATTGCAAAAAAACTAGCTTATGACCTCCGGAACGCCTTGCAGTCGGGAAAATACCCTCTTGAAAACATTGTTAGTTACCATCTTGATTGCGGGCACTTAGCCACTGCACGCGATCTTTTGATCCCTGTGTTACGGTGCAACAAAAGCCTGCAATATCTTAAAGAATTGCTTATAACTAAAGAAAAACTTCAAAGATTGCCCATAGCGATCCTGTCGGCGTCGGATCTATTGGAAAATGATCAAGAACGAAAACTGAGATGGGGTGATCACTGGTTCAGTAAAGAACTGGCAGAGGCCCTTTCTGCGGCAGGCGCTGTCATTACATCAATAAACCCAAAGGTCTTAATACATCTGCATGGCGTCCAGCTAAGTGAATTAAAAGAGACAACCCATAATATCATCTGGATTCACAGCCATCCGGATATGGTCACGGCCCAATCCCTTTCTTTTTACGATCACATCTTCTGTCTTTCTCCTACTTTTCTTGGGAAAATCCATAATATGGGAAGGGGAGGTGATCTTTTGATCGGCGGCACAGCCAAAACACCCCAGCCTGTCGTCGATCACTTTTCCCATGAGATCGTATTCGTAGCTAATGGCAAGCAGGGGAAAGGGAGGAAAATCATTCATGATCTCCTTTCTCTGGGGGAAAAATGGATCGATCGTCTCGAAGTCTGGGGCGAGGGTTGGGAAGGAATCCTTCCAAAACATTGTATCAAGGGGATCTATTTTGACAACAAAAAACTCCCGGTGTTGTATGCGTCGTCAAAGGTCGTATTGAACGATCATCATGAGGACATGCGCCGTGAAGGTTTCCTCAATCCCAGAATTTTGGACGTTATGGCATCAGGAGGTGTGGTTATCTCCGATGACCTTAGCGGTGCGGAAAAGATTTTTGGAGAAGCCCTGCTGACCTATACAACACCGTCGGAACTGGACGGGATTCTTCATCGACTATTTGAGGATCAGGCCTACAGAAAGCATATTCGCGACCTGAGCATTAATGCCGTTAAGGCCTACACCTTCGCAAATGTTGCACAAAAGATCATCAATCATATCGTTTCCATAGATGAGAAGGAGTTGGAGAAAAAGGCTAAAAATGATTATATGAAGACTGTATGGGCGCCGGTAAAGGGAAAACTGGACACAGATCGTATCAAGCGTCTGAAGGAAGTGACGGCAGAGCAGTCTGAAGGCAAGACATTGGATGTGGGTTGCGCCAACGGTGATTCCACCGCCATTATGAAAAGGCATAATCCTTCTCTTGATTTAACCGGTTTAGAACTGACCGATTGGGGATATCAGGAAGCGGTCATAAATCATGCAGATATGGCATTTATCCACGGAGATGCAGGGAAACTTCCCTTCGCCGATCAATCTTTTGATACAGTTGTCCTTGACCACATCATAGAGCATGAAAATGACCCCGTCCCTCTAATTCTTGAAGCAAAACGTGTGGCCCGAAAGCGCGTGGTAATCGGCATTCCTATCATGCACTTGAACGATCCCGATCATAAGATTGCCTGGCGCGTTGATGACTTCAAAAATCTTCTCTTTGGTTTTTTCCCCCGCTTTTCCATCCGTGGAATGAGAGAACCGGACGGTGTAGAAGTTCTGGACATCGCAAAATGGAATTTTGTGGTTGGGACAGGTTACCTGGAAAAAGATAACCGGAAGGAAATCCCTCTTCTCAAACCCCTTGCCCTTCATCTGGGCTGTGGCCAGCAACGTCTGAAAGGGTTTTTGAATATTGATATGATTGCCTCTCCGGCTGTAGATCTTCTCTGCGACAGCCGCCGAATTCCCGTTGCTGCAGGCGCCGTTTCGAGAATTGAAACGTATCATATGATCGAGCATCTTCCCCGCCATGACTTCCTGGAGGCCCTCTTTGAATGGAATCGTGTTCTCGAAGAGGGTGGTACACTGATTATCGAGTGTCCGGACTTTGATGCAACCGTCAAGGAATATGTCGAGGGGAAAAGATTCCGGATCAATAATATCTTCGGCCTCCAGAGACATCCAGGGGACTACCATCTGTTTGGTTACACCTTTACTTACTTGGCGGAAATACTTCAAGAGGTAGGATTTCGGGAAATCCACCAAGAGGCACCGACCGATTACCATGCCCCTGATGAACCGTCATTAAGAATCTCGGCAGTTAAGGTCCACACCATACTGCGGCCCGCGGACATACAAGGCTTTTCAATGAAGCATGTCCATCAGACTTATGCTAAATCGATAGAGATAGATCGAAATCTCAAAATGAAGGACATTTCATCTTTACCAGCGGAAGGTCCTATTAAACTCGATATTTGCGGTGGAGAATTTCCTTACGGAAACGGGTTTCTCAATGTTGATATAAGACCGTTGCCGCAAGTGGATATCATAGCAGATATTACCAAAGGACTTCAATTTGCGAACAATACGGTTGATGAGATATTGAGCTGCGGAACGCTGGAACATTTTTATATTCCAACCGTCATAGACGTTCTAAAAGAGATGAGGCGCATTCTCAAACCGGGAGGGAAACTAACCATTGGTGTGCCCAACCTTAAAACAATCCTTGGCGATTTCAGTCAGGGCGAAATGGACTTCCAATTATTTAATCAATACATTTATGGGTCTGTGCAAGATGACCTTAATCCTTACAATGTTCACCGTAGTCTTTGGGACAACGACCGCATGGTTGCTGCGATGACCCAAGCAGGATTTAAAGATGTGAGAGAACATCCCTACGATCTTCCTTTTCACATACCTAAGTATATGCTGAAGGTGATTGGGATAGCATGATATTAAAACATTATAGTATTACAAAGGGCTTATGAAGATAAAAGCAAACAGGGACAAACATCAAAAAAAGAACCAAACCCGAAAAAAACACAGAATCTCACTTTGCATGATCGTTAAAAACGAGGAGAAGTATCTTGGCCGCTGTCTTGACAGCGTTAAAGACCATGTCGACGAAATTATCATTGTCGATACAGGTTCGACGGATCGTTCTATCAAGATTGCTGAAAACTACGACACCCGCATTTATCATCATCCCTGGGAAAACGACTTTAGCAAGCACCGCAACCAGTCCCTCTCCTATGCCACGGGGGGCTGGATCTTTCAACTGGATGCCGACGAAGAATTGTTTCCCGAAGACGGATCCGTGCTGAGGAACATTGTCCGAGAAGGTAAGGCCGATTACTATCAATGTCAATTTTACGATATCAAGAAAGATGGTTCCGTTCATGGGACCTTCTACCTGCCCCGTCTGTTCCGCAACGGCATGGGAATGGGCTATGAACGAAAAGTGCACAATCAACTCCAGGTGCAAGGTCATGAAGCATACAGTGCCATCCGGATCCGGCACTATGGGTATGATCTGTCAGCGGAGCAGATGGAAGCCAAGCATATCCGGACGACAACGCTTCTTAAGGATGCCCTTGCTATTGACCCGGAGGATGCCTACAATATCTACCAACTCTCCTCCTCATACTCCATGCACCGTGAATTTGATAAGGCCGTAACCTATGGTGAACTGGCGCTGGACCTAATGCGCCGGAAAGATTTTAAAAACAGCTTTTTCTTAACGGTTTTCCATACGGTGGCCCAAGGATATTACGCCTTGAACAGGATAGCCGAGGCGGAACGCACCTGTCTGGAGGCCCTCGATTTTTTCCCCCTGCATCTGGATATGTGTCATCTTCTTGCCGATATCTATTTCCGGAGCAAGTCTATAGACAAGTATCGGATGATATCTCAAAGGTATCTGCGCATTTATGATGAGATTGAGAAGAAACCGTCCATCATGGGCGGATTATTCTGTCATAGCTATGTCAAGCGTCATGAAATCTACTTCGGTCTGGCCTGCATCCATTTCCTGGAAAAGGATTATGAGACGGCGGATGCCTTCTTTCAAAAGTCCTTTACAGATTCGGGCAGACTTTTGAAAAAGGCTGAAACGATTTACCGTTTCTATTTGGAACAAGGTATGGAGCATCAGGCCCTGCAATGGCTGGCAACAATATATGAGTCCGGCATCCGTAACGAAACGGTCCCCTCTGCCTTGCAGGATCATGGAAACCTTTACCTGCCTATCGGCAAAATATTCCTGCACCAGGCCAATCTGGAAGCAGCCGCCGATTGCCTGCGAAAAACCGATGAAACGGCACTTACCGGAGTTGAAAAGATGGAAAAACGGCTGCTCCAGATCAACCTCTCATGGAAGCTCCAAGCCACTGATGAATTAATTCAATCCCTGGAATCGCTTATGCGGATTCTGGACATGGATACCCGCCGCGACATCCGGTCTTTTGATGATGTAGGGCAAATTGTCTATGATATTGCGGAGTCCTTTTGCCTGCGCCGTCATTGGCCTTTCGCTGAAATGGCTCTCCAGATCGCCATTCAGATCGCCCCTAACCTGTTCGATCCCCTCAAGTTTAACCGGTTGCTTCAAGACGCTGAACATTAAAATCGCTGAACATTAAAGTTTCAGTCTCCCCCTGCCGATATTAAGAACAAATCAAGAAATGGGAAATAAGTTCCCACTTTCAGAATGAAAATGTTACACGAAGTCGTATTGAGTTGTATTTATTGTGTTTTATGTATTGGCACGGGCTTAGCATATGGATAATGAAAACGACGAAGGGAGGAGGTGAAGGGGGTTGCGGCAAGGGTGACCGAAAAAGATAAATGATGAAAGCCGGTCAAACAAAGATAACTTAACTTAAAAAAACTCCGGCAAGGATGCCGGAATATTTCCGCAAGGAAAACAAAATCAAGGAGGATAAAATCATGGGATTCAGAATTCAAAATAACATCGCGGCAATGAACACACAGAGGAACTTGAGTGCTTCCGACGCCGGCATGAACAAATCATTGGAGAGACTCTCTTCAGGTTATCGAATCAACACCGCCAAAGACGACGCCGCGGGTCTGGCCATTTCCCAGTCTTTCCGGGCGGATATCGCCTCGGTGAAAGTCGCCCAGAGAAACATAACCGAGGGCAACGCCCTCCTGCAGACGGCAGAAGGAGCGATGAGCAGCGTCGGCGACATCCTCACCCGGATGAAGGAACTGGCTACCCAGGCCGCATCGGCCAATGTCGGCTCGGCGAACCTGGGCAAGGTCTCTGACGAATACAACACCCTGGTTGCGGAAATCGACCGCATCGCTGATTCCACCAAGTACTCGAACACCAACATCACCGACGGAACCTTTAGCGCCGGCAATACAACCGATGAATGGGATGCCATCGGTAACGTTTACGACGTAAGTGTAGCCAACGCCGATACCGGTGCTTACACGGTCACCTACTCCGCGACAAGCGACGACCTGACCATCACTAAGGGCTCGGTCACGGAGGTAAAGTCCCTGACCGCCCTGGCTGCTTCCGGAACAGGCGGCACAGTAAACTTCTCAGAGCTTGGCATCAGCTTCAAGTACACCGGAGCTGCGGTGGCTGACACAGTAGGCGCCGCCCTGGCCGCTGCCGATCCGACTGTCGATGCCGGTTCCACGGCAGCCTTCCAGATCGGCTACCAGAACACCACCCAGTCCAAGTTGGGCGTTTCCATTGACAATATTGATTCTGGTACACTCGGTCTGGCCAGCAATGACATCAACACCGCCGCCAAAGCTTATGATGCCTTGGGAACGATCGACACGGCCATCAGCAACCTGTCCGCAAGCCGCGCCGAGATCGGTTCCTATCAGAACCGTCTGAGCTATGCGGCGACCAACCTCGCCGTTACCCAGGAGAACTTCACGGCTGCCGACTCGGTCATTCGCGATGTCGATATGGCAACGGAAATGACGGCCTTTACAAAGAACCAGATCCTCGTCCAGGCCGGCACCGCCATGCTGTCCCAGGCCAATATGTCCCAACAGGGAGTTATGTCGTTGTTCCAGTAACCAAATCTTAAACCTTTCAACCAAAAACCCCGCATTATCCGATGCGGGGTTTTTTTTGGCAGAGCTTTTGCAGAAGTGATAATAATCTTAAAGTAATAGGAAATATTTTCCGATATAAATTTTATAGAAAAGGGCTCCATTCTGAACTTAGAGGAGAAACACCATGTCCGCGAGCACCAATCTGATCAGCGGCCTATCCAGTGGTATCGACTGGAATACGATGGTCACGCAACTCATCGCCGTTGATCATCAGCGAGTCGATCTGATATCCACCAAAAAGACGGATACTGAAACAAAACTAAGCGAGTGGCAGTCTTTCAACACCAAGCTGCTGGCGATGAAGACCGCCGCGGGCGATTTGAAGGATGCCGAGGATTTCAGCGTTTTCAAGGCGGCCATGACCAGCGACAGCAACACTGTCGAAGCTGCCGATCTGCTCGCGGTTATACCCGGGGAGACGGCTTCCGTGGGCTCTTATACGCTGAAGGTCAACAATCTGGCCGCAGCCCAGAAACTTTCCTCGGCCTCCTTTGCCAGTAAGTCCGAAAGCCTCGGCAGTGGCTACGCCGGCGATCTCATCATTAACGGCGCGACCATCACTCTGGAGGCGACGGATACGCTGATCATCCTGAAGGACAAGATCAACAACGCCAACTCCGGCGACAGCGCCACCGGCATTACCGCCAGCCTGATCAGCTATGGAACGGGCGATAACCGGCTCATCCTCACCAGCGACGCAACGGGCGCAGACGGAATCAGTGTCAAGAACGGCGGCGGAACGGACATCCTCAATCTGCTCGGCTTTGCCGACACCAGCCGGACCGCCAAGAATCAGCTGGCCGGCGGAGACCAGACGGATCGTTTCACCAGCACAACGGTGTCCATCCAAACGCTCCTCGATCTGACCGACGCCCAGGCATCCGAAGCCGGTCAGATCGTCATCAACGGGATGTCCGTCGGCGCCATCGATTTCAGCACCGATACCCTGAACAGCCTGCAAACAAAATTTGCCGCTGCCGGTTTGACGGCAACCATCACCACAGAAGCGGAGGACAACCAAACATATTACCGGCTCATGGTAGCCGGTGCGGACAATACCTATGTGGATAACAGCAATATCCTGGAAACGCTGGGAATGATCAAAGGCGGCGTGTCGGATGTCTATGGGGTCACGGGCAATGTAGCCAACACCTTCGAAGGCTCGGTCATCACGGCAGATACGCTCATCAAGGATATCGACGGCTATACGGGATACGCCAGTACGGATTACATCCACCTCGAAGGAACCGACACGGATGGCAACCCCGTGACCGATGATACCTTTTCCCTGTCCGACGCAACCACAATCAGCGATCTTCTCGACAAGATCACAACCATTTTCGGCAATGTCACGGCATCCATCACGGGGGAAGGGAAACTGAGCGTGGTGGACAATACGCCGGGAGCAAGTCCCCTAACATTTAAAATCGCAACAAAAAACAGCGGGGGAAGCGATGACGGAACCCTGAAATTCGACTCTGACGGCGACCTGGGAAGCGCCGCTTCGGTCCGGAAACGACAGCTCGTTGCCGGCGCGGACGCATCCCTGACCGTGGACGGCGTGACCGTCACCCGGACTGATAATACCATTGACGACATTTTGGACGGTGTGACCATCGATCTTCTCAAAGCTGATGCGGGCACGACCGTGACGCTCAACATCGGCCGCGATACGGACGCGATCATCGAAAAAATCAATGATTTTGTTTCTAGTTACAACACGATTTCATCTTATATCCATACCCAGACCTCCTACGACGAAACGGAAAACGAGCCGGGCGGCGTCCTCTTCGCCGATGGGACGCTCGCCTCCGTTCGATCGGATTTGACTTCGATCCTGATCGGAAGCGTCTGGGGCGTTGACGCCGATTACGCAACCATGGGACTGGTCGGAATCAGCGTGGACCAGGAAGGACAACTTTCCGTTGATACAAGCAAACTAAGCGGCTACTTGGAAACCAATTTCAACGATGTCCGGAAGCTTTTTGCCACCGACGGGACAACCAGTTCGGGCTCGCTGGCCTATGTTTCCCACGGCATGGACACAAAAGCGGGCGAATACACCGTCCATATCGACACGGCGGCGACCAGAAGCGCCTCGACGGCATCGGACGCGACCAGCCTGAGCGGCGATGAGACGATCACCATTACTTCGGAAGACAGCAGCGCTACCGTTAGCCTGACCAACGGCATGACGATGACCCAGATCATCAGTGCCATCAACAGCGAGTTGGCCACAGTCTATACGCAAACCCTTGCCGGCGACAAATCGCTTTATGCCGATGCCGGAGAAGCGGCGAAGATTACTGCCGCGACAAAGTGGAACAGTATCTATACCGGCATCGGCGCATCTGCCAATCTGGCCGATAACGATGTAATCTCCTTTTCCGGAACGAACCATAACGGTACAGACATTAGCGGATCATATACGATTTCCAGTGCCGCCAATGATTCCGTCCAGGGACTGCTTTCAGCTATCGAGACTGCCTTTAACAGTCAGGTTACGGCGGTGATCAACTCTTCCGGGCAGATTGAAGTCACGGACAAAACGTCCGGAGGCAGCAGCGTCGCCCTGACGGTGGATTGCACTCAGGCTCACGATCTTGATTTCGGAACCGTCTTGGCCACCAATACCGGCGGTGTGCAAGGGCGCTACGCCCTGGATATTACCGCCTCCGCCGATGCAGGCAACCATCTGCTAATCTCCCACAACAGTTACGGCACCGGAAACAGTTTCACCATTAATCAAGAGAACAATCTCCTGTGGACCGGCGGCGACCCAGCCATTACCGAAGGTGTGGACGTGGCGGGAACCATCAACGGCGAAGCGGCGACTGGAACGGGGCAGACCCTGAAGGGAGACAGTGATGAGGCTAATGTTGACGGCTTAGTTCTTAAATATACCGGAACAACGGGTGGCGTGGACGCGGGAACGATAAAGTTGATCCTCGGCATCGGTCAGTTGTATGACCGGGCGCTGTTTTACATCACCGATTCCTTTGATGGTTACCTCTCCAACAAGCAGGAATCCCTGCAGAACAGCATTACGGGCTACCAAACGCAAATTGATGACATGGAGGCCCGGCTGGACCGAAAAAGGGAACAGATGCTCAACCGCTTTGCCGCTATGGAACTGGCCCTGCAGAAGATCCAGAGCCAGAGCAACTGGCTGACGGCACAGCTTACTGCGGCAGATTCTGCTTGGAAGTGGTAATAACAAGGCCATTGAGCAGATGGTGGTATTTTGAAACATTTATTAGTAAGGAGGATCAATCATGATGTATGAAACCGCCGCCAGATCATATCGGCAAACCAATGTGCTATCCGCAGATACTCTCAAACTGACCCGCATGTGCTATGAGGCCGCAATCGGCAACCTCAAATTGGCCCGGGAAGCCTATATCGCCCGCAATTATGAAGCCAAAGGAAAGGCCCTGGTGAAGACCCTTGATATCATCCACGAACTGAACAACTCTCTGGATATGGAACAAGGAGGTGAAATCGCCAAGAACCTTCGGGCTTTATATCTTTACATGACCCAGGCATTAATCGATGCCGATCTTAAAAGGGATCTTAAGGTTTTTGATACGGTAATCGGTATGCTTGAGGAACTGGAATCCGCATGGCAGGAGCTTGCACTCGGACATTGCGGAAGCGATATTTCCACACCCTCTGTGGTATCATATGATGCCGTCAATAAGACTGACCTGATTATCCGGTCGTGGAGTGCATGATGCGTGAGCATTCGTCAAATAATCAGGTGGACTTCAACGGTCTTCTGGGAAGAAAGTTTAAGTCTTGTGCTGAATTCCTGGCAGCGACCTTTCAGCTTAAAGACGCACTTGAAGCAGAGGATATGATCAAGGTTCAACAATTGACCAAACTACGTGAAGACATGACTCGCCTCATCAACGGATTAGACCAACAAATGAATCAATCCAACCTGGAAGACGGCGGCGATAAAAATAAGCGGGCAATAATTACGGAAGGATTAAAGAAGATATTGCATAAAATCTATGAAATAAATAGGGATTGTGAGAGAGTAGCGGCTCTTAAATACGACTTGGCCAAAAGCGATCTGACAACTGTTCACCATAAAGGTAAGGTGATATCCGGGTATGTCAATAAGACAGGCGGGATACCAAAGTTTCTCGATGTTCAGACATGAATATCACAAAACAATAAAGTTTTCCTTAAAGATGCCGATAGTAGGATTAAAGGCTAAATACAAAAAAGGGGGGGGGGGGTGATACAGGTGAGTATCGGTGCCATAAATACTACCAACGCCAAAACAGACGTTCAGGCTGCTATAGCAATGCCGCAGCAGGGCCTTTCCACGGAGGGTCGGACGCAGCCAGATCAGGTAGAAAACCTTCGTACCGCAGAGAATGAACGAATGAAACAGATGGTTCAGGAAATGCAGATCCATATTGACAGCATGAATGTCAGTCTCGAGTTTTCCACCTATGGAGATAATGGCAATAAAATTGCTGTAATAGTATCCGACAAGGATACGGGCGAGGTGATCCGCGAAATACCGTCGAAAGAACTTCGGAATCTATACGCCAAAATGAGAGAAATAAACGGTATCATCTTCAATACTCAGGCCTGACACATATCACCCGTTTGCAGACGATTTAGACGAGATAGACCTGTAATATGATATTGCTTAGGCAACATTATATTGCACAGGGTATTGATCATCTTCAAGAACAACCTGACTTGCTATCTTTTTTTGTTTGTTTATCACTAATGGGGCACGTAAGTTTGCGGTCATCTTTACCGGCTCCGAGCGGATGGTAAGAATGACCATGAGCTCGATATCTTCTGCTTTATCTACCTCCAGCATTTCAATCGTCCGGTCGTCAATTTCAGGCTCATAGTCGGATTTAATGATGAAAGGGTTCATCGTAATGAAGGCGGTTGAACCGTCTTCCAGGGATTGAAACCAATGGAAAGGGCTTCCTTCTTCATGAACAATCATGACAAATCTGTTCAAACTATTAAAACCAAGTATTCCATCCCTCATCACGATGATTTTTGACTCATCAACATCAATCTCACCAAAACGGCTTGTTTGAATCTTCATCTAAAAGTCCCCCTTGTATGCCCCTTTTTCAAAGGGGTAAGAAAATTATATCCTTTTTCAACATCCTTGGTGATGGTTACCTGTCTTACTTATGAAACTATAAACTATCGTCTTTTTTAGTCTTTTCAATTTTATTCTCAAATATTGACAAAATATTATCTACATGGACAGAATGACTCCTGGCTGATTCCTGGTTTTGTTCTGTGATCATCCGATATAATTCTTCACGATATACCTTGGTTTGCCTTGGCGCTTCAACTCCGATACTAACCTGTCGCCCTTTGATGTCCAATATTACAATCTTTATATCGTCGCCAACAGCGATAACCTCTCCCAACTTCCTTGTCAGGATCAACATATGTTACCTCCAGTTTTTATTTTAGAAAGTTAATAATGGAGTTACTCGTAATTCGTGACGCTACTTCATAAGCTGCCTGCAAGGCGACCTCTTTCATGGAGAATGTTGTTGCCAGCTCAGCAATATCAGCGTCTTCTGTCGCCGAGATCAGGGAAGTCATACTCAGTTCCAGTTCCGACAGATTGCTTTTGACCATATCCATCCTGTTCGCCCGCGAACCACACTTGGCAATGCAAAGACTTACCTGCTCCTGTGCCTGTTCCATATCATCAATCGCCGCCGATATTCCATCAACGTCATTTCCTTCCAGGGCATCTTTGAAGCTTTTCAATACCTTGAATACATCGATATTGCCGTCGCCTTTGTCTGTGAATGCCTCCGCACCGGTAATGTTATAATTAGCCGAAGAGCCCTTATTGACAGAGACATTAAGCGCCTCGTCATTTCCCCTGTAATAGCCGGCGGTATAGGCATTGACATAGAATACATCGTTTGCTGCAAAGGTGCCGTCGCCAAAGTTTATAGTAATGCCGTCGCCAAGGTCAACAGGGTTATCAATGGCGCCGGCGGCGCTTTCCGCACCCCAGGTCTTGCCGCCATCACTCGATATTTCGTATTTTGCCGCTCCTTGCGTACCACCCGTGGTGATTTTCAATACATAGGATTTGTTTGTCTCCCCCGTGTAGGTTCCGCTCTGCCCTACCTCTCCTTCATAGCTATTGGCTCCTCCAGCCATGGGATTATCGATATCCGCCGTTTCCTCTTCAGAAGCAAAAGGGGCCACATCACTTCGTGAACCGGCAAATAGGTATCTGTCTCCCAGTTGGGAATTGGCAAGCGACAGCATTTCATCCATGATAGCTTGAACTTTCTGAGCTGCGATCTTTCGGGTGTTTCCATTGGCCGTACCCGAGGCCTGGGCAACAGCCAATGCTCGTGCTTCCGTCAATATATCCGTAGCGTTGTTCAGTTTTCCTTCCGTAGCCGACAGCCATGAATTGGTGTTCTCGACATTGCGTTGATATTGGTCGATGGCTTGACTTGTCTGTTTGTAACCGAGAACTCTCGTCACACCGAGGGCATCATCAGAAATGTTGTTGATGTTCTTCTGGCTGGTAAGCTTCTCCATGACATCTTGGTATTGCTTCCTGATGCCAAAGAGATTGTCGATGATAGAACGGTATTGCCCGTTATCGGTAATACGGATACTCATGGCTCACACCTGTTTTATAATTTTTATCTACCTATATTCATGAGTGTTTCTAACATTTCATTTACCGTCTGACAAAGCCGTCCCGCGGCATTGTATCCCATCTGATACTTTAGTATGTTCATCATCTCTTCGTCAACAGATACACCCGACATCGAATCGCGATGACTGATCAATTGGGTGAGGATGGTATCCTGATGTTCGGCATTGCTCTTTGCATCCGCAATATCACGTCCTATCTCTCCAACCATGGATCCATAATAACTGCCGAAGGTGGCTGTATCGCTATTCATGAACAGTTGATCTTTCAAAGCGGAAATTTCCCGGGCCGTTTCTCCATTACCGGATGAAACGACCGTGGAGGCGGCGATCCTGTTCACATCCTTGATAATTTCATCCATCACGGCCATGTTTTTTGCTATATTGTCTGATTCCGCGGGGGCGAAGAAATCATTACCCGTATTCTGATAGCCGTCATACCCGTCCTGGTGCAACTCATTAACCTGAGTAATAATCCCCTTGGCAAGATCATCGAGCTTATCCAGATAACTGGGAATATCATCATCCCGTACATTAAGGAGGGCGGCAAGCTTTCCCTTATTTCCCTGCGACAAGATCTGATCCATGCTCTCGTTGGGTGATTGCTTAAAGACAACGTGGTCGCTTTTGTAATTCAGTTCCAAGGCGGCAGCGGCTCCAATTATCTGACTCCCATCGGGTAGAAAAACGCTGAGAGATCCATTGCCATCAACGACATAATTTAAGTCGATGAGTTCACTTAACGATTTTAAGCTTTCCGAACGCTCATCCAATAAGCGGTTCGACTCTCCGCTCATGTTGCCTCTTTCGACAATTGATTTATTCAGGTCGGCAATGCTGCTCGTCAATTTGTTGATTTCCAAAATGGTGTCTTTAATACTCAGTTTCGCATCTTGTTGAGCATCCTCCAGATCACTGGCTATCGTATTAAATCGGGTTGCCAGTTCTTCCGATGCGGAAACAAGGGCGCCTCTTTCCACCTGACCTTCGGGATTATTCGCCAGATCATCCCATGATCCCCAGAAACGTCCCATGACGTCATTTAGACCGGCGCCCTTTGTCTCGTTAAAGATCAGTTCTATTCTTCCGAGTAAACTGCTTTCCGTTTCGCTATAGCCGGCTTTCTGCTGCTGGTCTACGATCTGAACTTCAAGATAATTATCAAATATACGTTCGACTTTCGAAACCTCAACGCTCATCTGGGCATTTGTCGCTCCACCCTGTACATCGCCTGTCGTCCTGAGAACAGGGCGTTGACGACTGTATCCGGGCGTACTAACGTTGGCAATATTACCGCCCGTCACATCAATCGCCGTTTGATAAGAGGCAAGAGCGTTTCTTGAAACTTGTAACAGACCACTTAGCGACATGATTCTATCCTATGCTGTTTAATATCCGTCCATAGGTTACGTTATTTGCAAATTTTCCTGAACTCCCATAAGCCGCCACCGGATGCATCAGATTTTGCAGTAACTGCGCCCAGCTATTTACATAACCTGCCGATGCCGCTGCCAGGGATTGATTTGCCTTATTTTTTATAAGGATATTCTGCATTGTATTTGATAAGCGATGCCATAATTCTGCCAATTTCTCTTTTTGTGACCCTTCCGCCCTCTTGATCAGCAGACTCATGGTGATTCTTGAATCCTGGATTTTGAATGCGGCGCCAAATTCTTTCAAAATATCTTTTCTTGATCGTTCAAGGACAAGGGACTTTCTAACTACCATATCTTTGCGGGTGTTGCTTGCGATCAGTTCCTTTAGATTTGATCGGATCAACACCTCTTTTTCTTCCTCAAGGATTCCCAGGAGAAGTTCATAATTCTTATATTCGTCACTCATGATATCCACAAGAGAAGTGAAAAGATCTGCTGTATTCATGTCCTTCCTTTCAGAAGAGTTATTGGAAAAGGTTCTTTGTGTCTTGACAAAGCAAAGGCTATGCCACTAATGAATCCGGTTAACTGTTCTCATAAGTCATTATATTTACACGCCTATAATGACTTCAATCAGGTTGCAGCCCAGAGTTTGGATTTTCTTAAGGTGTGAGAGGTTCTTTTCGGTGCGTCCGGGCGGAAAATATTTCCCACCCGGACGCTTTTTGGGGGCTATGCAAAGATGTCGATGAGCGATTCGGTAACGATCTTTTTGGCAATGTCTTCAGATTTTACTTCATAGGTCCCATTTTCAATCTGTGCTTTCAGCTCCTGTACCTTGTCTTCTCTGATATCGGGAAGATTATTGATAATTCCCCTCATCAGCCCGGCATCTCTGGACTCCGTGGAAATACTGACTTTCTCCTCAATACTTGTCTCAGGCTGGGGCGCCGGTTTATTCACAGCAGCCTTCGTCGGGTCTTCATTTTTCTGGTACTGCTGTATAATGCTTATCGGCGTGTTTCCCGTATCTGTAATTTTCATATTCCGCCTCCTACAATGTCTCTTTTACAATCACTATCGGCATCGACCGGAAAATACTTTAATGATTATTTATTTGCCATTGTAATCATTACTCTTTGTGACAAGCTGATTATATAATATTTTTTGAATCCCCAGTCCACCGTTCTTCTTGGACAGCTCCTCGGCAACCTTCTGGTCCATGAGCATATTAAACGTGTCTTTTCCGGCGAACTGGTTGATGGATAATCCGGTTGGTATCGTCTTTCTCATGGTTTTGAAAAGATTAAATGTAAGTATTGCCTCAAAATCAGTGCATGCTTTTTTGAGTTTATTGTTTTGCGCGATCTGCTGTTGCGTTAAAGGTTTGGTCTGAACATTACCAGATACCTTTAGATCTTTAACATTTGCTACAGTGTCCACTTGCTTTGCCTCCTACATTACCCGCAGATCGGCCTGCAGCGCTCCGGCTGTCTTGATTGCCTGCAAAATCGAAATGAGGTCTCGCGGCGTTACGCCGATCGCGTTCAAAGCCTGCACAACTTCCTGGATCGATACACCTCGGGGGACAACCATAAGTTGTTTCTTTTCTTCTGTAACGGAAACCTTGGTGTCTTTAGCAACAACGGTCTGGCCCCCGGGAGCCATGATTGTCCCATTCTTTTCGTTGACCACCACAGGTGCTTGACCCGCCAGTGTTTGTGGAGAGAATGGCAATGGTTGGGAAATAATCGGTGTTTCCTTTATCTGGATGGTGAGATTCCCGTGGGCAACTGCTACTGTAGAAATTCTTACCGTTTCACCCATGACTACGGTTCCTGTCTTTTCATTGATTACAACGACAGCGGGTGTTGAAATACTTACATCGAGATTTTCGAGTTCAGAAATAATATCCATAACATTGTTTTTATATGCGTCCTTAAGCTTGATAACCACGGTGGCGGAATCTTTAACCTTGGCCTCAAGCTGAATATTCATCATCACATTCAGCCTCTGTGCCATTTGCCTGGAGGTGGTAAAGTCAGGGTAAAAAAGATTTACCGTTAAGGACTTTGCGTTCTCCAGCGTGAACGGAACCTCCTTTTCCACAAGGGCGCCGTTCGGTATGAGGCCGACGTTTGTTTGATTTTTCGTGGCAGAGGCATTTGCTCCACCGGCACTAAAACCGCCGATAACCAAACCGCCTTGGGCAACGGCATATACCTCACCATTCGGCGCTCGCAGGGGCGTCATGATTAGCGTCCCCCCCTGCATACTCGTGGCGTCTCCCATTGAGGAGACAAGGGCGTCAATCCTGATCCCATTCTTGGCAAAAGCCGGCAAGGTGGCGGTTACCATTACGGCAGCGACATTTTTTGCCTTCAGATCCCGATCCAGGAGAATAGCCGGATCCCGAGAGCGTATGGAAAGCCCCTGACGACTGAGCATATTTGCTATGGTTTCCCTTGTAAAACCGTTCTTTACGTCATCTCCGGTACCCATCAGGCCAACCACGAGACCATACCCCACAAGCTGGTTTGTTCTTACGCCGCCAATTGATGCTATATCCTTGATACGAGCTGCCCAGAGAGGCTCGGCCAACAGAAGTAAACAGATCATGAGTAAGGCGATTTTCTTTATCATTTTATGCCCCATCCCCACCCCGACCCTCCCCTTGAAGGGGAAGGAGCAGCGTTTATGTATATCAAAATGGCCATACCCAGTCCAGAATCCTCGTTCCCCAGCCGGGTTGGGACTTGTCGTTAACAACTCCCATTCCGGTATAAACGATCTGGGCATCCGAAATATGCCGGGAGTTAACCTGGTTGTCCGGCGTTACATCTTCCGGACGAATAATCCCGGTAATGACAATATATTGATCTTCGGCGTTAACTGTTACCTGCCTCCGTCCCTCGATGACCATGTTCCCGTTTTCAAATACCTTTATGACCCTTCCCGCAATTTTTGCATCTAACGAAGAACTCCGGGAAGTATCGCCGCTTCCCTTCATACTGCTATCGGATTCACCACCCACCGATAGCTGTGGCCCCATGAGGGGATTCGAGGCGATGATTGATTTATCAAGTCCCAAAAGGGCTGTAATTTTGGCGCTGGTTCCCGTTTTCCGGCTCGTATTCGTGCTGGCATCATTCTTACCAGTCGAGGCTTCAGAAATTATGATCGTGACGATATCATTTAAATAGCGGGCTTTATTATCCGCAAAAAGCATATTTCTGTTGCTTTCCCCGGGCCAGAGGGAACCGGGTCCGGACGAAATTGGAGCCGGCTGGGGAAGTTGTGTTATCAGCGCGTCTTTTTTAACAGCGTGCTGAGATTCTACACAACCGGCTATCAGTAAAAGGATAGCGGCCAACATTATTCTTTTCTTCATGACGATCACCTAAAATCGATTGTAACCATCGAACCATCGACTACCCGGGCATGTAACGTCTTTTTTGACGTGGCATTTTGGATTCGTATCAACCCACCCGACACACCGTCCTCTTCGGAATATCCCAAGGCACTGACAGATAATGAACCGTTTTCATAAACAATTCGCACGGGGGCGCCTCTTTTAATTAAAATAGGCTGTTTTAGGTAAATCGGTTGAATTTCTCCGTTTGCAGAAGTACCGACCGTGAGCCTCTTCCCGATCACTTCCCTGGGATCACTGACAACGTTGGTGGCCATACGGCTGACCCATTTTTTGACTACATGGACGTCAGCCTCCCCAATTTGGACATCGCGCGCAAGACTGCGACTCGCAACAACGATATCTCTTTGTACTTCCATTTTAACCCTGACGATCGACTCCCTGATGAAGGTATTACGATCATAGTATTTGACTGAAAATCGGGCATCACCAATGTAGCCCTGATTATACAACTCTGTAATTCTATGAGAGATTTTTTCACCACGCAATACGACATCGTCCCCCTGTGAAGCAAACTCGAAACGAACGGCGTCTTTCGACCAGGGCATATTTGACTCGATATAGTCTTGGACAAGATTGTGTATCTGCCCCTTTGTGAACATCACTTCTTTTTGAATCCCTGCATAGACATTACGACTTATCAAGATGGCTACAGACGCAAGCAAAAGAAGAAGAAGAAGTTTAACATGGGGAAACTTTTTCATGGAGTTACCTCTTCAAATTAGCAACAAGAGACAGCATCGTGTCCGCTGTTTGCACAGCTTTCGAATCGATTTCATAAGCCCGTTGACCAGCGATCATCTTGATCATTTCTTCGATGACGCTGACATTGGACAGTTCCAGAGCACCCTGAGCAATCGTGCCATTTCCTTCCACTCCGGGAACGCCAAGATTTGGGTCACCGGAGCTTTCCGATTTTTCGAATGTGTTTCTGCCTAAGCTTGTCAAACCGCCGGGATTGATAAATCTGGCAATTTGCAGCACCCCTGATGCCAGCACTGTCCCTGCTTTGTCCGTCGCCGACCAGGTCCCGCCCTTGTCAATCGTAAAATTAACAGCTGCAGTGGGAATTGTTACGTTAGGAACAAGTTTCAGTCCATCGGAATTCACGAGGGCGCCATTCTTATCGATCTTCCAGTTACCAGCGCGTGAATAAAGGGTCTGCCCATTGTTATCCATCTGAAAAAAACCTTCTCCTTCAATTGCCCAGTCAAAATTGTTGCCTGTCTGCTGAAAATCTCCCTGATTAAATAGTTTTTGAACTGATACGACCTTGACGCCCATCCCAAGCTCAATGCCGGTAGGCAATCTTACCCCGGTCGTGGTTTCTGTTCCGGATTTAGAGCCAATTTGATACATAAGATCCTGAAAATCAACACGAGATCTTTTAAAGCCTATCGTGTTGACGTTCGCCAGGTTATTGGCAATGACATCCTGCTCCAGAGATTGTGCGTTCATTCCTGTTGCTGCCGTATACAATGCGCGAATCATTTTGACCTCCTTTACATGAGTCTGCCGACACGAGTTGTCGAAATTTTGTCTTGTTCTGTAATTGTCTGAATAAGTTTTTGATATGTTTCCAAACTTCGCTGAATTTCAATCATTGTCACCATCTGCTGCACGGCATTGACATTAGATAGTTCGAGCGAATTTGATATAAGCTGGGGGTCATCTTTAACCTTCACACCCGCCGCAGCAGGAGCGCTGAAAACCCCGTTCCCGGCCCTTTCAAGCATTGTTGGCTGGTCAAACGTAACTATTTTCAGTTTTCCGATCTGACCGCCATCGACAGTTATCAAACCCTGCTTATCGATCTGGATTTCCTTACCCCTTGCCACAATAGGCCCCCTATCGCCTAGAACCGGTTCACCGGCAGATGTTACAATCTCACCGTTCTTATTCAGGTGAAAATTCCCTTTTCTGGTATATAATTCCCCATCTTTGGTCTGTAGGGCAAAAAACCCGTCCCCATCGAGAGCGACATCCAGTGCGTTCCCGGTCTGCTGAATCATTCCCTGGTTCAAGTTTATGTTGCGATTGTCACTGGACACCTGATTTTCTTGTTGACTCATGAGGTCATTCTGGGCGACGGACCGTAGATACTCTTCCTTGAATCCGATGGTGGATGCATTGGCGAGGTTGTTTGTGACATTTTCGAATTTTGCCACCATCCTCACAGCTGCATTTGTAATTTCAGTGATATCGCCTGCCATGGAATCCCTTTCGTTTACTTGCTATATTTGCAATGAACATGCCACCTATACAAATGGACATCTTCATACGAAAACCAGGTTCCGCCCCCTCCCCTTACGGGAGAGGATTAAGGGGATGGGGAATAAAACAAGGAATTGGTTCATTATTCCCCCCCACCCTAACCCTCCCCCGTCAAAGGGGGAGGGAATTTCTGGAGTTTTTGCGAATATGTCGTCTATTGCCTTCCAGAATATTTCTTCGCTAAAGAGGAAAAATATTCCTATGTTGGAAATTACGGTTGATATGGTATCTCTCTGCGACGTTCGTTAATCGAATAGACAAAGGCAAGCAGTTCGGCGATGGCCCTGTAAAGCTCGACAGGAATTTCCTCGTCAATATCGAGTTTACATAGGATTTGCACTAGACCCGGGTTCTGCTGAATGGGTATGCCTTTTTCACGGGCAAGTTCGATAATTTTTTCCGCAATGAGCCCTTTCCCTTTCGCTGTAATTTTCGGAGCTTTGTCCTTGTCCTGTTCATACTGAAGGGCAGCGGCAAGAATTTGTTTTTCCGGCTTTTTCATCAGCAGTGCACTCATGCGAATAGATTTAGGGCTGAGCGGTTATTGAATGGTTGACGAGACAAATATTCCTGCCTCATAGTATGAAAATCTTCTTCAACAAGGCATTGCAGCCCACCGACATCGTAACCTGCCCCCTCCAATTTTCCCTTCAATTCGTCCAGATAATTACCTACAAAATAAGATACATCCTCATTTTGACAGCGAAATATACAATCTATCTTTTTACCATGAAACCTCGCATCCAGAGTAATCTCGCCCATTTGATCAAGATCTAAAAAAATCGTCATGCGAAACGACGCTGCCTTTCCTTCCTCGTCCTGTCCTTGTTCATTATCTGGCTTGATGTAGATATCCTGCATGCGTACACCTTCCGGAAAGGCAAAAGGAAGCTGTAGAATATATGGACCGTCGCTTTCTCGGGATAAAACATTGAGGATCTGATGCGTCTCGAGGGAAGCTATGGATTCTTCGGCAAAGGACCGAAGCTGTTTCAATTGATTGAGGAGGGCATCATCGATGTTCGAAACATCACCCATGAAGGAGGTGAGATTCCGTGATATTTCCATGAACAATCTTTTGACGGAAGTTTGGTCGTCGCTTTTGGAAATCTTTGATCCCTGAACAAGGTACTTTACCAGATCATGCTCCATATTAAGGCCAAGGTTTTTAGCATAGTCAGTCAAGTTATTGACGTATGACTGGTTTGTTCCCGAGATAAGAATTCTTTCCGAAAGTTGCGATATCTTCTCCATATTTGCACTTACTATTGTTAACGATGGGGGCAAAGACTTCGTGTTTATTAACAATTCGCCCAATTTTGAAAACATTTCACCCATGGCCGCCGGATTGGATCTGTAAAGGAGCAGGTATTTATTGATTACGGCAGCTTCGCCCTGAGTTGATGAGATCACCCGCAGAAGAATGGTGGGCGTCAATTTATCGACTTGTACCGTAATCCTTTCACCGGCCGTCAGTTGCACTTGAGAATCGGCCAACATTGAATAATTCTTGATATTCAACAGATACTTGTTACCAGGCAACGCCTCCATCACCGTTGCTTCGACGGTATCTCCCACAGATAGGGCAGGGGCGCCAAGATTCGTTGCTGTGGAGAAACGGCTGATCTCCGTTACACCCGATATCTTTGTTGTCGGCATTTGTATGGTGGTCATTCACTGCTTTTTCTTTGGTGAGACTGAAGATTAAGGACGAGCTTGATCTCTGCCTCGGTAATATCCAATAAATCTGCAATTTTCTGGTCAGAGATACCTTCTGCGGCCATGTCGAGAACCTTTTGATAGCTTTGCTCTTTGAAAAGATCATTTTTGGGCTTATCAGTCGACGTCAGTGACGCTGATTTTTCGATGAGACTGCTCAGATGCTTTTCCTTTTCACCAATTGCATGGAGAACTTCTTTTAAGGATTTTCTACCCGCATCTATGGCATCGACAAATTCCTCCGACAGGCGTTTCGAATCTTCCAATAACTGCTTAAATTCAGTGAGAGATTGTTCTGAGAGTCCTTGCTCTTTCTTTTTTGCGGATGAATTGACGAATCTGAAGAAAAAAAGCAGTGCAACCAATAACACCACATCGGCGGCAATCTGAATCTGCATGAGCATGTCTGTCGTTATCTTCATGTCAAGCCTCGATATCAATATGAGCTCCCTGCTCCGGCATCATGCTGCTATCAGCATCGTGACCATCTTCTACATGATTCGGATTCTTATCCGATCTTTTTTTATTTTTTTCCCGGTTTTTCTCTTGATGAGCATCAATAATCTTTTTTTTTGCTTCTTCGGTATCCGGCACTTTTTCGCTTTGACGCTTTTTTTCTTCTTGGAGTTGAAGAGAAAAGTATCTCTGCTGCATATCCGGGTGCTCCTGCTGGACCTTCTGAACCTTCTCAGTCGCGTAGGCCTGCGTTATACCCTGATTCATGTCAATCGGCCTGACCATATTAATAAGCCATCCTGACGACAATTTCGTTACATTCTTCATGCTGGAGCGCTTCAACCAGCATCCCCATCTCCTTCAGGAGAGCGACGCTCCGGAGGATGTCTTCATTCACTTGAGACGGTATTTTCCCCAAGTCTTCTTTCTCAGTAGCGGCTGCAATAAGGCTTATCTCGTGATCTGAATAAATCATTCCACCAAAACGGCAAGAAATTATTACATGATTTCGATCATAAGTCGCCGATAGAATTAATCTTTTGTCCTGCTCAGCCTTCATTCGTTTCATTGCATGTCGGAACAGCATCCATAAAGCAATGGATATGTGCGAATAAATACCCTTGATATCAGGAAGCGAATCATCGATTGTGATTTCCTTTGTAACCTCATGTTTAAAATCCAGATAATAGTCTGCAAATCGCAATTCCGACGCAATCAACCTGGAAATATTAATTTTTTCTTCCCGCTTTTGGCCTAATGTATAAAACTTTCCGCTAACATCATGAAACATATTATAAAATCGATCTGATTCTACAGTTATCGACGTGATATCTGATAGAATTTTTTTATGAATATCCGAAAATTCAGAGGCAACGTTAGGATATTGATCCTGAATCTTTTTTTGGTTCACTTCGATCCTCTTCTTGAGTATCTGAGCCCTACCCATAATACCGTTTAGGGGATTGGCAAAATTATGCAGGATGCCGGGAATAAGCTCATGCTGAAACGTCGCAATAAACGCCTGCTCAAGATCTTTGAAAAGGTCTTCCCCCCCCATTGTCGTCTCCTTTTACAGTAATAAAAACTTTGTTATGTAAGTCTCTTTGACTTTTTCAGCACCCAGCAGACGATTGACGCCATCAGTGATTTCCTTCTTGATTGCTTTTTTCTCTTCATTTCTGATTAAATCACTCACCGTTCGCTTGTGAACGGTATCAAATATAAGTTTTCTAATTTCGAGCCTCGATTCGATTGATTTTCCGTCTTCATGAGGCGCCATCTCCAGCAAGAATCCGCAGGACAAAAGTCTCATATTCCCCTTATCATCTTTCACATCAACATTAAAGTCGTCCATGACAGCCATGAAATATTTCTGTACTGGTGTACCGGTTGGCACAACCGGGACCATGGTTTTCTTTTCGCTTTGGTGAAACCAGATGAAATATCCGGCAATGACAACCGTGATAATCACAATTATAGACGAAGAAGTTATCCACAATAACTTCTTTTTGATTTTATTATCTTCTTCCGGAAGCAGCGACGCTTCCTCGCCTTCAACAGGCAGCGCCTCGCTACCAACAGTTAAGTCCTTGATTTCCGCCGACGTCTCGTCACCTTCAATGAGCGGCAGATCAAGGACATCAATCTGTGCTTTCTGTTTCATAATTATTAACCTGACGATTAAAGATGCTTTACCGCGCCACGAAGCCTTAACATGGCTTGGGAATGCAGTTGGCAGACTCTCGATTCCGTTAATTCAAGAATCTTTCCAATCTCTTTCATCGTGCATTCCTCATAATAATATAGCGCAACTACCAATCTTTCCTTTTTAGGTAACTGGTCGATGGCGCTTTTCAACCCTTCCCTCAATTCCCCGGTGGCGAATATTTCATAAGGGTCCTGCTTATTGATAACTTTGAGTGCCCCTTGATTATCGATATTTTCAAGATAATCGGGAGGCAGATCCTCAACGCTGATCACACCTACGTGTTTAGCGTCATCTAGTAGACGGAAGTATTCATCGAGGTCGATGCCGAGATGTTCTGCGACTTCTTCATCATCAGGCGGACGCCCGAGCTGTTTCTGCAATATAAAGAATGCCTTCTCCAATTTACTGTCTTTATCCCGAACGGAGCGAGGCACCCAGTCGCCAGCTCTCAATTCATCTAGAACAGCACCGCGAATTCGGAATTTTGCAAAAGTTTCAAACTGGACATTCCTCTTGTCATCATACTTGTCCAACGCTCCCATAAGCCCGATCATGCCCACGTTAATGAACGCCTCCTTGTCTGAATAATCAATGGGCAGTTTTGCCGTCATCCTTGACACGATATTCTTCACAAGGGGCGTATACTTCAGGATGAGGCGATCCCGTTCTTTTCTATCCATGATCCTGTCCGATAAACGAATCTCCAAAAAATACGACGCTTCCTTCTTCTTGTACCTCCGGCGACTCTTTTAAAAGTTTCTCAGCAATCTGACGCAGACACCTGCTGCCAACGGATGAAGGATACAACTCCATTAAGGCTTTCTGTCTCTTAACTGCCTCCTGAAATTTTTCATCGTACAAAACATATCCGAGATATTCTAGATGGATGTTCAAGAAGTGATCAGTGACTGTTCTGAGGCGTCCGAATACCTCCTTGGCCTCGCCAGGCGACCGAACCATATTGACGATTAACTGAAATCGCTTCTTCGCATAGTTTTTGTTCAGAATCTTCATCAGTGCATAGGCATCGGTGATAGACGGAGGCTCCGGAGAGGTAACAACGATGATTTCTTTGGCCGCCATATTAAAATACATGACGTTCGCAGCAATACCTGCGGCCGTGTCAATAAGCATGAAATCCGGGCGATCCTTAAGATGATTGATTTCATCAACAAGGGTTAGCTTGTGCCCTTTGGAAAGATCCGCCATATCTGCGATTCCTGACGACGACGGCAGGATCATGATCCCCCCGGGACCTTTTACGATTATTTCTTCAAGGGTTTTTTGACCATTCAGTAGGTGATAGAGATTATATTTCGGCGTCAGACCAAGAATAAGATCGATATTGGCAAGGCCTGTATCGGCATCCAATATTAGGGTTTTTTGATTCATGGAAGCTAGAGCGTAGGACAGATTGGCGGCGATGTTCGTCTTACCAACACCTCCTTTACCGCTTGTTATGGCAATCACACGAATTGATTCCTGTCTGGGCATCTTATCAGGCAGAGAAGTTGCGTTGCTATTTTTTTTTACTTCCTGCTGTCTCTTCATTTGTCTAAGCGAAGTCGCTTGATCCACCGTGATTACCTCTTTTAGTGAATTGAATTCTTTACAATTAATTTCGCTAATTTTTCAGGTGTCGCACTTTCAATATCTTGTGGCACATTCTGACCATTGGTTAAATAACCGACCGGTCTACCGGCATGCCGAACAAGGTCGTAGATGACACCATAACGCCTGCATTCATCAACTTTGGTTAGGATGAGATTATCGTATTCCGTCAGACGATAATAATTCTCTGTCTCCAGTAAATGGTCTCTGGACATCGAAGGACTCAGCAAGAGATTTAGTTCAACTCCATTATTTTCTGAAAATATTTCGCGAATAATTTTCATGTATTCTGTGTCGTTTGGCGACTTCCCGGCAGTGTCAACAAGAATTACATCTACGTCTGACAATGCTTTCAGGCTTTTTTCAAAACTCCCTTTACTCGTTGCCACTTGTAAGGGGAGATCAAGAATCTTCGCGTAAACCTTCAATTGCTCCACTGCCGCAATCCGAAAGGTATCCATGGTGATGAGTCCAACCCTTTTTCTTTTGTCGACACAAAAACTTGCCGCCAACTTTGCCAGGGTGGTCGTTTTCCCAACGCCTGTTGGGCCAATAAATGCCTTTATCCTAGTTGTTTTGGATATTACGTTTATTTTTGAAAGAGATGAGGCAATGGTTGTTTCAGCTAATTTAATGAAAGAAGCGTAGTCCTTCTTGTTTTCATGAAGACAACCTTTTTTCATTTCGTCAATAATGTGACATGTTTTACTTTTAGAAATACCATTGGCCGTCAAAGTCTGGTACATTTTTGCCAAATGCTCGCTTTCCTGTCTGAATCTGGCTAAGCCAATTACATCAACAAGTAATTCCACATTATCTTTTAAACTTTTCAGCTCTTCACGAATGTCAGTGACCGATCCCATTTTCTCAAGCATGCGTTGAATATCGGCGTATTGATGAGCAATGTCACCCTGGGACAATCCGAAGGACCCATTCCTTCGTTCCCCATCTTGCTCCTTGCACCAAACACGACCCGGGATTTGATTGTTTAGTTCAGTAATATCAATGGCAGCAATGACTTCAATTCTTTGTGGATCTGAATGCTTGATCGTCTTTGTCGATAAAATAATCGCCTCCGGACCGAGATCATTCTTTATTTGCTGCATGGCATCCTGAATTTTCGACACTTCGTATCTCTTTATCTGCATCCTACATCTCCACCATTCCAAAAGATGTTATATTTGCGTCCCTTGTTAATTCATTATGGGCAATGACACATACATGGGGAAAAAACTTTTCCACAATCTTCCTGAAATGCGTTCTGATATTCGGAGAACATAGCAGTACCGGTTGGTATCCTTTAGAGGTGAAATCTGTCACATAATTTTGGATACTCGTCATAATGCGTTTAATTGTATTGGGGTCAGGGGTGATGAATGATTCATATTCACCATGCTGAATGGATCTCTGGATAAGATCCTCTACATCCGGAGAAAGCATAATGACATTGACGTTCCCATTCTGATCCTGATATTGTTTTGTAATAGCTCTCGCAAGCGACTGCCTGACATATCCGAGGAGTATGTCGATGTTCTTTGTCATCGGCACATAATCCGACAGGGTTTCGATAATAGTGAGGAGATCGCGAATTGAGATTCGTTCCCGGAGCAGCCTTTGTAAAATCTTCTGCATGATCGCAATGGAAATCACCTTGGGTACGAGATCCTCGACTACCTTGGCATGTGTCTTGGACAAGTTATCGAGGAGGGATTGTACTTCCTGCCTGCCGATCAGGTCTTCAACATTTGCACGAATTATCTCTGTCAGATGGGTTGTAATTACCGTGGACGGATCTACCACGACAATCCCCTTTGCCTGCACTGCGTCTTTTTCTTTATCTGGAATCCACACTGCGGGAAGACCGAATGCCGGCTCTTTAGTTTCGATACCCCTAATCTTATGACTCGGGTCATCAGGCGTTATCGCCAACTGGTACCCGGGCATCAACTCGCCTCTGGCCATTTCAATTCCCTTGATCAAAAAAATGTATTCATTGGGTTTGATCTGCAGATTATCCCTTATATGAATGGAGGGAACCACGAATCCAATTTCAAGGGCCAGTTGTTTTCGCAGTGCCTTAATCCGGCCAAGTAGCTCTCCGCCCTGTGCTGCATCCACAAGCGGTATCAGGCCATAACCTACCTCAAGACCGAGAGGATCAAGGGGCGTCAGGACATCTATTGCCTCTGCGGCAGGCGCGGCGACCGCGGGCTGGCCCGCACTCGCATCGAGTTCACTGATCTCTTCTTGCGGTTTTCCAATAAGTTTATACGCCAAAACAGCAAACATAAAGGCGACCACCAAAAAGGATACCTTCGGCATGCCGGGAATGAGGGCGATAACAAAAACGACGAAAGCGGTAAGTGTTATGACTTTGGGGTTATTGAACAATTGACCGGTCAGCTCCTGCCCCAAATCGGAGGAAGCAGATGTTCGTGTTACAAGAATTCCTGCTGCGGTTGAGACGATCAGGGCGGGAATCTGGGTTACAAGGCCGTCACCTATGGTCAAGAGTGAATATATGCGGGCAGCATCAGCAACACTCATGTCGTGCTGGAGGACACCAATGATCAAGCCTCCGAGGAGATTGACCACAACAATGATTATTCCAGCAATGGCATCACCCCTGACAAACTTGCTCGCCCCATCCATGGCGCCATGGAAATTTGCTTCATCTTCAACTTCTTTGCGCCTTTTTCTGGCTACCGTATCCGTAATCATCCCCGCATTGAGATCGGCGTCGATACTCATCTGCTTCCCCGGCATGGAATCCAAGGTAAATCTTGCTGCTACTTCGGCAATTCTGGTTGCACCTTTTGTTATAACAATAAAATTGATGAGCACCAAAACTGAAAATACTATAAAACCGATGACATAGTTGCCGCCAACAACAAAAGATCCAAATGCCTTGATTACCTGACCTGCGGCATCTGTTCCTTTGTCGCCGTGAAGAAGAATGAGCCGAGTTGAAGCTACGTTCAGAGAAAGGCGCAGCAGGGTAACTATTAATAAAACGGAAGGAAAAACTGAAAAATCCAGAGGTTTGAGAACATACAGGGACATGAGTAGAATCACGATGCTTATGGAAATGCTTATGGAGAGCAGGATATCCAGGACAATGGTGGGCAAAGGAACCATCATGACCGTCAAAATACCTACAACTCCCAGCGCCAGCATGGCGCCACTGCTTCTTATCAGGTCTGAAAAAAACTGATTTTTCAGTGCGTATGATTCAGCCATTCCGTTCCTTCCACTACCTGTTTCTTTTTCATTCCATAAACATAAGCAAGGATTTCAGCTACTGCCCGGTAAAGATTTTCCGGAATAGCATCGTCTATGTCGACTAACTTATACAATACTTGTGCCACCAATTTATTTTCAACAACGGGGACGGCATGCGCCCTTGCAACTTCTTTGATTTTTTCCGCAATGAACCCCGTCCCTTTCGCCAAAATGACGGGCGCCCTCATCTTATCTGAATCATATCGTATGGCTATCGCAATATGGGTCGGATTCGTAATGACTACATCAGCTTTTGGTACACTCGCCATCATTCTCTTCCTTGCAGTGTCTCTTTGCAGTCGTCTGATGCGTCCCTTGACAAGCGGATCTCCTTCTGATTGCTTATTTTCTTCTTTCACCTCCTGTTTTGACATTTTGATACTTTTTTCGTGCTCCCACTTTTGGTAAGCGAAATCGAGGACGGCGACAATAATTAACAATAAGCATACATTGGCGATTATAGTGTAGGAATTACGGCCGATAAAACTGAAAATTTGCCAAAGGTCCTGATTCATGAGCGGAGCAATTTGATGCAGGCTTGACTTTACGGAAAGGTATGCAACTAAGGAAACAATAGTTACTTTAAAAATATTTTTAATGAATTCAAATATTGATCTTGTCCCTAATAAATTTTTCATGCCTTTTATCGGGTCGAGCTTCGAGAGTTTGGGAGCAATGGCTTCCGCTGACAATATGAATCCTGTCTGGAGTATATTCGAAAATAATGAGGCAATGACAACCGTCAGCATCAGTGGATAGAGGATATAAAAAAATTGTAGCGTCAATTCCGCTGCGAGAGCTGTTATCTCATTAGGAGAAAGGTTCATTGAAGACGCCCGGTGAAGATTTTTTGACAGCATCGTCAGAATCTTCTTCAGCATGTCAGAAGCGTTGAAATAAAAATAGATAAGAGCTGCTCCCAGAATGGCAACGGAAGATAGATCCCTGCTTTTTGCAACCTGTCCCTTATCTTTAGATTCAGACCGTCGTTTCGGGGTCGCCTCTTCAGTACGTTCTTGATATTCTTCCGCCATGATATCTAATCCTGATCTTATTCAAGGAAATGCAACTTTCTTCACAGATTAAGATACTTCCGTGAAGAAATATTTTTACATCAAGAGCATCAGTTGTCTAATATCCGCCGGCAGATGGTGAAAGACTGTCCCTAACCAGTTGAGAAAAAGAGGGATAGAAAGACCGATAAAGAAAAAGCCCACCGCAATCTGCAGGGGAAAACCGACAATAAAGACGTTAATCTGGGGAACTGTTCTGGCGATAACGCCTAGGCCGACATTGACAAAAATCATCACGGCCATAATCGGAGCGCTGATTTTTACTGCAATTACAAATACATCTCTTGTATAATTAAAAAGCACCTGCATTAAAGAGCCGGAAAATGAGAAGCCAAGGGGCGGAATGCTTTTATAACTCTCCACGATGGCGTTTAAAAAGATATGATGCCCATCTACAAACAAGAAAACGATCATCGCCAATAGATACTGAAATTCTGCCAATGCCGATATTTGTATATTAGAAAATGGATCGAGAACACTCGCCATGGAAAAACCCATTTGAAAACCAATCACTTCTCCCGCTGACTGGACGCCGGCAAAGATGCATCTTGCCACAAAACCGATGATGATTCCTATGAGGACCTCCCCCGTCATGCCAATGATCATTGAGATATAATTTGAAGCAAAGGGAGGTAAAGCATCCATCTTTAAAACCGGATAGATAACTATTGCCATGATGAGACCAAAGCCGGCCTTGATCCTTGCGGGGACAGCACGGTCGCCAAATACTGGAATCATGACAATCAAAGCCGTTATGCGGAGAAATACAAGCGTAAATGAACTAACTTGCTCGAAATTGAGAATGGGAAACTGCACGATTCATTGCTCCATGTAATCACCTGGCATAATTGGGGATATTATTAAATATGTTGATTGTAAAGCTCATCAGCATATTCATCATCCATGGAAGGGCGGCCACCAGGGCAATTAAACAAGCCACAATTTTCGGGACAAAAACAAGAGTCATTTCCTGTACCTGGGTAACAGCTTGGACAAGACTTACAAAAACACCTACCACCAGGCCAACGATCAAGACAGGCGCCGATATTAACAGGGTAATTCTAATGGTCTCTGCCATGACGCCCGTAACAAAATCTATAGTCATATAACCTCCTCTCAATACCTAATGAAAACTTTGTACCAGTGAACCAACAATAAGATGCCAACCATCTACCATGACGAACAATAGAATCTTAAAGGGTAAACTCATCATGACCGGGGGAAGCATCATCATGCCCATCGACAAGAGTACACTGGAAACCACCATATCAATTATGAAAAATGGCAAGAAGATCATAAAACCGATTTGAAAGGCCGTTTTTAGTTCGCTGATCATAAAAGCCGGAATCAACGTAGTAAGAGTAACGTCAGCAGGATTGGCAGGTCTTTTTTCTTTGGCTATCTTCACAAAAAGGGCGAGATCTTTTTCTCGCGTCTGTTTCATCATAAAGCTTTTTATCGGCGCCGACGCCCTTTCCATTGCCTCGTCACCGGATATTTGCTCCTCATAATAGGGTTTTAAGGCCTGCTGATTCACTTGCTGCCATACCGGTGCCATAATAAAAAAAGTGAGAAACAGGGCCAATCCCATAATAATCTGGTTGGGAGGTATCTGCTGCGTGCCAAGGGCGTGCCTCAACAAAGACAGAACCACGATGATGCGGGTAAAAGATGTGACCATTAGTAGTATTGAAGGAGCGAGGGCGAGAACAGTAAGGATAAAAAGTAGCTGGATAGTCGTTGATGCCCGTGCGGGCTGGTCAGCGGATCCACCAATATTCAGGCTTACACTGGGTATGGGTAGCGGTTCCGCAGCAATCACCGTTCTCGCCAACATCAATAAAGAAATGGCAACCAAAATTATAAAACATTTTCTCATTGAGACTTTTAACATCATCTGCCCCATCTGTTTCTCACTTTTTCAACCCAGTTCTTAATACGCAGGGGATATTCCTGCATGGCCTGTGCAGAAGGCATCCCCATAGATTGCACCTTTTGCATATTATACATTCTCTCGACAAGCACGGGGTCGGTGATCTTGGTCAGCAACGTCATCTGACCGCTGGAGACACCGACGACGAGCATTTGACCGAGTACTTCGATCATCATGATACTGTGCTTGGGACCCAGATAGCGAGTCATGAGAATATTGATCGCATTACCGTTATCTATCCCTGCGGGAGTGTGACTGATGACTCTCTTCAACAGGTACGCAGAAGCGATCATCAGACCAAGAACAACCGCCAAGGCAAATAACATTTTTACAAATGATACGATCAGTGAATAATCCACTCCATCACCTCACTTCAGTTTATTGACCCGTTCTGTCGGCGAAACAATATCCGTCAATCGTACCCCGAATTTATCATTGACGACAACAACCTCCCCCCTGGCAATGAGACGGCTGTTTACATATACATCCATTGGTTCCCCCGCCAGTTTTGAGAGCTCGACCACAGATCCCTGCCCGAGTTGAAGAAGCTCGTTGATGAGCATCCTACATCTACCCAATTCGACATTCACGGTCAGAGGAATATCCAGAATAAAATCAATATCAAGGCTACCCTTTGGCGTCTCGACCTTTTTGACCTCTTGGAAATTGACACTGGAAACCTCTGTTTTCCTAGCAGAAGCTCCCCGTGTCTGTTCTAATTCCTCCTGAACATCGTCCCAGGATAAGTTATCGTCACTTTTTGTCGCTTCCCTTTCCGGTTCGACACTGGTGTCGATACCCTTCAAAAGGGCGTCAATTTCATTCTGCTCCATATGTCAGTCCTCTTTTCCTGATAATATCTCTGATACTTGAACCGCCTGATTTCCCCGGTAAATGGCAGGATGTCCTTTAAATTTCTTTTCTCCTTCTACCATAATCGTTAGCGCCGCCGCCGGATCATCATCCAGTTGAATAACATCACCTTGCTGAAGATTCAGCACTTCTCGGGTACTGATTTGCGCAGTCCCGAGTTCCACAATTATTTCTATGTCGGAGCGAAGAATATTTTGCTTGAACCTGTCAACAAAGGACTGATCCGTCTCCATTTGTTCACTCTGGAAACCTGCCTGCAGTTTATCCCGAATGGGTTCCAAGGCCGCATAAGGCAGACAAAGAGTCATCGTTCCGGACGAAGACTCAATTTCTATTTCGAAGGTGCTGACAATTACCACATCCGTAGGCGAGGTAATGTAAACAAACTGAGGGTTCATTTCCGATCGTTGATAGGTCATCTTGAGGTCAATTACTGATTTCCACGCCTTCTCCAGATCTGTTAATGCATTGACGACAATCCTTTTAATAATATTATTCTCAATAGCCGTAAATTCTCGTCCCTCGACCTTGAAGGTATCCCTTCCCGTTCCTCCAAAGAGGATATCAACGAGGGTGAAGATAATTTTTGCTTCAAAAACGATCAATCCGCTCCCTCTCAATGGATCAAGACGAAACAGATGCAGACTGGTCGGCACGGGCAGCGTCTTTAAAAATTCTCCAAATTTTATCATATCTACGGAGATTGTGCTGACGCTGGCAACCTTGCGGAGTAGCGAAGAGATTGACGTTCTGAACGTACGAGTAAATTTCTCGTTTGTCATCTCGAGAGTCGGCATCCGTCCACGAATGATCCTGTCCTGACTGGTCAGATCATAGGGCGCGACTTCAGAAGGATCGTGAATTTCCTCCACTCCCGTCTCTGTTTCGACTTCGCCGCCCGATATCCCCCTCAGGAGAGCGTCTACTTCTTCTTGCGATAGTATTCGCGACATGCCTTTTTCCTATATATGGATATTATCTTGACGCTCATTGGACAACAAACTCGGTAAAATATACTTTTGATATTTTTGCTGTCGTGACGATACTGTTGAGTCGCATTATGACTTCTTCCCGTAATCGCTGTTTGCCGCCGACGTCCATCAGCTCCTTATAAGTTTTGGCAGACAGCAGGTCCAGAATGTTATCTCTTATTTTTGGCTTCAGCAGGTCCAGCTCCTTGGCTCCCAGGGGATCACTAATCTCCAATTGCATGATCAACTTCAAATACCTCTCGCCTTGATTGTCCTGGAGATTGATGATGAACGGCTCCAAGGGATAGATAGTGCCAATAACCGGCTGATTTTGTACGATTGTTTTCTTCGCTGCGGGCTTCATGAAGAAATAATAACCAGCGCCGGCGCCACCAATAACTAATACGAGAACCACTGAAAGGATGAGTATCCATTTCAGTAAGGGGCCTTTCTTCTTTTGTTGTGGCTTTTCATCAAGCTGATCCGCATCTTCAATCTCATCTTTCTTTCCTTTCGCCACCTTTCATTCCTCCTTTATTTTAAGACCTGAACATAATCTTGATTCTATGCTTCGTTTCGTCTTTCAAGGTGCCATATCCCATCGCTGATAATCGTTGGGGTTGCAAGCGACCTTGATCAATTAAATATCGTGTTATGATACCTGCCCTGAGCATGCTCATATTAACCGATGCTTGGGATACCCCTCCGTTTAGTACATTTTTATCAAAGCATTCTATCCTGATATTAACCTTATCATCTCGAATCTTATCGGCAATACTTGCCAGAATCTGCTCACCATGATTGTGCAAAAGATAAGTATCAGGCTTAAAAAGGGTTGCCTCTTCCATATTAACCGTTATGTCATTTCTAATCTGATCAATGGTTACCTGCTTCTCTCCACCGATGATAGCGAGCATCGTCAATTTCAACTTCCCTGCTTTTCCCTCATCAAGGTTTTTGATGTCTTTTTTCTTCTTTTCGATCTCGATATCCCGATCTCGATAGGGAGAAACGACCGGGCTTATAATGCTTCTAAAAAACCCTTCAGTATTCCCAGGAGACAGCGTCCTGCTAAAGGAGTCGGTTGCCAACAGAATATCACTACTTTGGATGCTGGAAAACGACAATATCATGACGAAAAAAGTAAAAACGAGCGTCATCATGTCATTGAAAGTCAACAACCAGTTTTCCCTTCTCACCGGGGTTGGAGAATTTTTCCTCATTATCTGCTACCTCGACTCATCCAATCTGGCGCTAAGATATATGTCAACACGTCTGTTCTTAGCGTTAACGGTATGATCGCCGTCAGCAATCGGTTGGTATGAACTGAATCCCGCCGCGTCAACATGTTGACCCGGGACGCCGCCTTGCATGAGATACTGCCTGACTTGGGCGGCCCTCGCCATGGAGAGTTCCCAATTTGAAGGATAAAGTGATGATTGCATTGTATTTTCGTCGGTATGTCCCTCGACCATGATGCCAAGCTGGTGCTGATTGGCCAATCTGGCAACTTCCAACAATAGGAAATAAGCATCGGAGCGAAGGTCAGCCTGCCCTGTTGAGAATAGCAGCGGTGCTGCCATTCTCAACCTCAAGCCACGCTGGTTAGTGGTTAAGCCCGCCGATTCAGTCAGGCTTCTGGATAAAATAACCCGATGCAGAGCTTCCGAAGCGCCAATCAACACCGCACTCCCTAGCTGGACTTTATTTTCAGACTCCAAGCGATTGCTCCGGTGCGCATCCGCTAGAGAGCTCTTTTCTTCCAAAGAGTTCCTGGCTATCATCATATCTTTTTGATCCTGTTTTGAGTTAGCAATAAGGAGGATAAAAAAAACGATCATGATCATGATCAGGGAACAATAAATGGGTTGCCAATCGACAACGGAATGATCGACCGCCCCATTACATCCACTATCGTATCTCTCAGACATTTGAAAAAAGCGACCTCCTCAGTCTTGGCGCTACGAAAGAATGAAGCTTTTGTTCAACCATGCGGGGATTGTCCCCCGCCTGGATAGAAAGTACGCCCCTGATGATGAGCTGCTTGACTAATAATTCCTCGGCACTTTTCGTTCTCAGCTTTCCGGCAATCGGATGAAATATTAGATTCGAAAGGATCACACCGTAAAAGGTCGTAATGAGTGCGATCGCCATGGATGGTCCAATTGTGCGCGGTTCATTCATTTTCATTAACATTTGAACAAGGCCGATCAGTGTCCCTAACATGCCCATGGCTGGTGCAAAGTTTCCCATACTGGTAAAAATATCTGCGCCCAAACGGTGTCTTTCGGCGATAAAACTCAACTCCGTCTCCAAAATATTCGACATATCCTCAGGCTCGATACCGTCAACTATCATATTGACGGCCTTGACAAAAAAGGGATCCCTGATCTTTCTTGTCGAATCCTGCAGGGCAAGAAGGCCTTCTCTCCTCGCCACTTTTGACATGCCAACCATGATATTGATCATTTCATCGACCTTGAATTCCTTTCTGAAAAAAGCATTTTTTGCGACCTTGATGACACCGAGCATGTCGCTGAGACGATAATTTATCAATATAGCTCCCATCGTTCCTCCAAGAACGATCATAAGGGAAGGTCCATCAATGAACCACGCCAGCCCCCCTCCCCCCGAGATCATGGCCAGTATGACCAAGCTGAATGCGCCGATGATACCGATGATTGTTGCTATATCCAAAATTGATGCACCATACTTTTAATATCCTTCCGGACTTCTTGCTAATACCCATCTTTTGTTTAATACCTTGAGCAATTTGCGTACCAGATCAAACAATATTTAGAACCAATTGATTACATGTAAGAATAATACCGGAAAAGGCGGTAGGGATCAGGAAAATGGGGTGAAGAGCATCGTCATTTTATTGACGGCATAAGAGCCATAAATTATATGGCAAATATCTTAAATCCAGATATCAATCACAATACCCTTTTCTTGGTGGCCAGGGGAAAATGAATACATTGTGGCAGAAGAATCTTGAACGGAGCGGGATGATTTTTTGTAGGTAATGTCGATATGGATAATATCTTCCGGGAGAATGTCAACAACGTCTTCGATATCCTTATTTCGGATATCTCTATTTCGCCGGATAACGTCTTGTACTTCGTTCCCGACTTCGAAGTCCGCACCGCTTCTGCGTCCTTTTTTCGCTAAGATAGCCGGCGATTTTCCCGGGGTAGCGATGGGATACGCGGGTTTGATTTCCATAAAGCGCTCAGTAATTTACTTGACGTCCTATGAGATAATTTAACACACTCTCACCCTTTACATTTTACTCTAAACTCAAAGCGGAATGTATGTCAACGGCAAAAGAGGCGTCAAAATGAACTATGTCGTTTTGACGCCTCTCCATACTTATTTTGCTTCTCCTGTTATCGCTTGATCTGCATCAGTTCCTGGAGCATCTCATCCGTAGTGGTAATGATCTTCGAACTTGACTGATAGGCCCGTTGAGCGGCGATCATTTTGATGAACTCCTTGGCAACATCGGTATTGGAAATTTCCAGAGAGTGGGACTGGCACTTGCCAAGACCACCTTCGCCGGGATTTCCTATGCTCGGCGTTCCTGAATCATTTGTTTCGGTGAAATAGCTTCCCACCTTGCTAAGACCGTCAAGGCTGCTGAAGCTTGCCGTCCGCACCCTGGCCAGTTTCTGCTGCTGACCGTTCGTAAAGAATCCCGTGATGATCCCATCGGAGCCAACATCGAGGGAATTCAACAAACCCGCGGGATAACCGTTGTTTTTCATGGCATTGATCCGTGAATCCATGGCGTAGGAGGTGGTCTCCGGAGCGTCTTCAGCGGAGATATTCCAAGTTATATACCCCTCGTCTCCCCACTTATCATCGGTAAATTTAAATGCGATATTAATTTTTTGATCATCGGCATTTGTGGGATACATAAATTTCCCATCCGGATCAAATTGTATATTCGTAATTGCTGTATAAGTATCTCCATCAACTGTATATGCTATAGAAGTATCTTCATGTTCAGTGTCCGCGTCGATCTTAGCGCCTACTTTCCAATTTGATATTATTGGGTCATCACCTGCAGCCGGCGTGTCAGCCTCGCGTGTAAATGTCACTGCTAACGCATGCTTTTTGCCTTGGGAATCATAGATTGTTTGACTCGTCGTGAAGCTACCATCAATATCCTTATCCGAATCAAGGTTTAATCCGAGCTCAAAGTTCGTCGTTTCATTCGGAGTTGATTTACTTCCCGTGAGGTTGATCGTTTCCAGTTTTGATGATTCCGTTTTCCCCGTTGCATCGAACCTCCTTCCCTGAACCTCATAACCGCTATTATCAACGAGATTGCCGGATTCATTAATGAAAAAACTGCCAGCGCGGGTGTAATAGGTCAGATCGTCTTTAGTACTCTTGACAATAAAAAAACCCGTCCCGTCAATAGCGAGGTCCGTGGCGCTTCCTGTTGTTTCATAAGATCCCTGGGCAAACGAAGTGGATACTGCCGCAACGCCGACCCCCTGGCCTACCTGCTGATTACCACTCCCTCCGGATAGACTCTGGCTCAGCATACTTGAAAAAGATACTTGTCCGCATTTGTAACCAATGGTATTGGAGTTTGCCAGATTGTTTCCAATAACGTCCATCTCCTTGGTACTTGCCGCTAATCCTGTTGTCCCTATCCAAAGTGCGCTCGACATGTCTATTTCCTCCTTCTTAACTTATGTTCTCGTTCTTGTTTTATATTCTTATCCCTTGACTTCCCTGGCTTCACTGAAGGGCACTTCCTGTCCTGCAATATTGAGATAAATGGATTTGTCCTTGAAACTGACGGCGCTCACCTTTCCAGAAATGAGAGTGTCTACGGGAAGAGTTACACCATCCTCGCCGAATGCATAGACCTTGAATGTAAAATTTCCCGATTTCTCTTGGCCGTTATTCCAAGTCAAATTATTGACTCCCTCTCCTTGATCATAAGCGCGAACGGTATCAGCCAAGGCGCCTTTTTCATCAAAGATATCGATTTGAACTTCTTTGGCCTCCTTTGATAAGTCATAGTATAAATTGACGGGAGAACCATCAGCAACAAAGCCATTGCCTTTACCAGCCGTTACTTCTTTGCCGATCAGATTGACGGCCTGCAAATTGGTTTGACTGCTTTGATAGAGTCCCAGGTTCGTTATTCCCTGATTCAGATTCGTAAGCTGTTCCAGACTTGAAAATTGGGCCAGTTGGGTGGCAAAATCCGTCGCTTCCATGGGATTTAAGGGATCCTGGTTTTTGAGTTGAGCAACAAGCATCTTCAGAAAATCCTCTTTCCCCATTGACTGAGTCTTGCTTGTTGCTGTAGAGGAACTACTTCCGTATTGCTGAATGATATTATCCATGCCATTTATTGTTGTTGTATCGCTCATGATGTGCTCCTTATATGCCTATCTCAGGCAAAAATGCTGACCCCTTCCATGCTGTTTTGCTTCTGGATAATCCCCCGGATATTTGCCGGGTAATGATCATCCCCCAAAGATAGCTCCTGATTCAACATTCTCTCGTGGCTGGTATTCTGACCAGGATTGTTGAACCCTGAATTTGCCTGATCTTTATAAAAAGTCTGTTCCTGATCTGGCTTATATTGCAACGCAACTTCAATTTTATCGATCTTCAGCCCCTGATTCTGTAGGGCCGTTTTTAGATCGTCAATATGGGCATTTATCGCCTGGTGCACTTTTTCATTTTCTACGGTCATCATGATCTGGACAGTTTCATTTCGGACAGTGATCTGCATGTCCAGATGGCCCATTATCTCCGGCTTAAGAGTCAGTCTGACCTGTCCATTGTCTTTATTTTGAGCAAGGGTGAAGCTTTCCTGGACCTGATCCAAGACGGATTGATATATATATTTTGAGGTATCCATAGTTGCTTTTCCGGTAGGGAAATCGGCACCTTTTGTATCCATGTTCAGGATATTCGAAGTTAAAGGAGACTGTTCCCTGCCGGCAGCAAGGATAATGTCTTCATGCCTGGTTTGACCTGTCTTTGCAGTCACATCTCCGGATACCTTGGACCACTTCCCCAAGTCATCTTGATCTGTTGCCTTGATGATCTTCCCAATCTGTGGTGCGGCGATCTCTTTATCACTAATAATTGGCTGCTTATTCTCTGTTCCCCTAATCGCACCCGGAAAGATATTCTTTTTTCCCGATTGCTGATTATTTTCAGGTTGCTCGATGAGTTCTTTTTGAAATCCATTTTGCACGGCTTGCTGCTCAGATGGATTGATTTTAATCTTGGTTTCAACATTTTCGTTTCTAAAATCATCGGAAGAGGCCTCTTTTTGATATATATCGGCATGGATATTTTTCCTGCCGAAGGTAGTTTCCTTTATAAATTCTTTGTTATACAAAGACTGTTGAACAAATATTGGCTGGTCTGATCTGGGGGGCACATCCGGTTTCACTCCACCAACCGTTGCTTGCTCGACTGCCTTCAGTATGCCTTTGATGTCATCAGTAGAGAATCCCTTTTTCTCAAGGATCGCGACAGCATCTTGTCTGAACTGCAAGGATGTCGGCAATGGCGACTCAACCTGAGCTGAAGACTTCCTTTCCGTATTTTCCTGTGCCCCAAGAACCTTCGCCGTAATTACTTGATCGAGTTCCTTAATAATTCCTGCAACGACATCCGCCGGAATTCCTTTTTCCTCCAGCGCCATTACCATCATATTCTTCATTTCCGGCTGATTATTAGTCTGTAGCAACTGGTCAGCAGAATTGAATTTGACCGTTGTTTCTTCTACTGCCTTCAGAATGCCCATGATCTCCTCAGCGGAGAACCCCTTTTCCTCCAGCGCCATGACCATCTGGTTCTTCATTTCCGGCTGATTATTAGTCTGTAGCAACTGATCAGCAGAATTGAATTTGACCGTTGTTTCTTCTACTGCCTTCAGGATACCCTTGATCTCCTCAGGGGAGAACCCCTTTTTATCCAGTGCCATGACCAGCTGGTTCTTCATTTCCGGCTGATTATTAGTCTGTAGCAACTGGTTAGCAGAATTGATTTTGACCGTTGTTTCTTCTACTGCCTTCAGGATACCCTTGATCTCCTCAGGGGAGAACCCCTTTTTATCCAGTGCCATGACCAGCTGGTTCTTCATTTCCGGCTGATTATTAGTCTGTAGCAACTGATCAGCAGAATTGATTTTGACCGTTGTTTCTTTGACTGCCTTCAGAATGCCCTTGATTTCCTCAGAGGAGAACCCCTTTTTATCCAGCTCCATGACCAGCTGGTTCTTCATTTCCATCGTTGTAAACAGATTTTCTTCAGTCAAGGGATGATTTTTCTTTGCCAGAGAGACAAGGATGTCTTTATGTTGTTTCCCGAGGTCATCGGCGGTCACATTAAGCAGGAGTTCTTTCAGGCCGACAAGCCCTTTTTTCCCTTCCTTTTGAGTGGCAAGAAAGGCATCTGCGACCACTTCGTCGGCCCCTACCGCCTTCGATCCGGTAAACATTTTATCAATAATAAAGGCGTTAATAAATGCCGGCATCGCAATCGTCTCATTAAGTGCGTCAGTGCTATTTTCATCGGTAGGCACTATCGCTATTTCGCCGGGGGAAGCATTCGCTTCGCCCCTTAATGATCGCTCATTGTCCTGCATGGGGTTGTCGTTCTTGATTAAGAAGATTTTGCCCATCTGGTTATCATCAGATCCAGTGGCAAGATTTTCTTCAGTATGATTCTGATTCTGGTATTCAGACATGGTCATCTGCATCATCCCGAGAAAATCATTTAGAGGAGAGTTTTTTGTGTAACCGGCAGACATTTTGCCCGACAGGACCGTAATTGCCCCTGCTGGTTTTTGATCCTTCATAACAGTCATGATTTCTATTGCCGCCACGTCCTCTCCGTTCCATTCGTTTGTTGTACTTTATCCTAGCAAGGGACATGCCACGACTTAAAATCCATTAATTACAGCTACTTATGTTTTATTGAAGGTTTGTTTTTAAGAGAAAAGGGAAATATTTTCCCATTGTTGTCTTTTCCATATTTGTCATTCCCGATTAAAAAACTCGGCAACAACAAAATAAAACTCTGGAAGGATGGTAATACAAGGGAAAATTCGAAAATGACAATACGGAACCTTCGAGCATGAATGAAACACCCCGCCGCAAGCAGCGGGGAATTCGACCCGGAGAGATTAAAATAGTTTTACCTATAAACGTATTAGCACCTTATCAAATTGAAAAGAGTAAGAGCCAAAAAGTAAAGATGGAAGTCTTCATGGTTTGGTATCCTGCGTCACTTTGGTCAGTTGAGTTATTTCCTTTGTGATATCTACTGCTTTCTGTAAATTCATGTTGGACAAAACAGCCCCTGCCCGCTCTCTCTTCATACTCATAGTGATCCCGGCAGCCGTTTTTATGTCCAATTTTTCCATCATTGCGCCTGCTTTAGCAGGGACAGCGGCTTCGTACATTTTTGCTAAATCTTTGTATTTCTTCATGTCAACGGTGTTCTGGTTTTCAAGTTTGCCGTCAAGCTGTTTTTCCAGGACTTTCAAGGCGTCTATTTTATCAGTAATTTCTTTCTTCAAAACCTGAAGATTCTGCCCATCGGTTCTGATGGTATTTTCTCTCGCATCGAGTTCCGCTTTTCTCTTCTCCAGGGCGCTATATAGATCACGCTCCTTCTGGAGGCGATCATCAAGGATGTCCTTCAGTTTTGCGGCAGAATTTCCCGAAGTAGTTAGTTGAGCCATGGCTTGTCCTACAAAAGACATATCTTTTTTTTGCACATCCTTATCAAAGAAAAGCTGCCCCACCGCCAGGAGCTTCACGATAACCATCCCTATAATCAATATTTGAGCCACGACAAGAATTTTTTTCATACCTCTATCCTCCTGAATCGTAAGATTGCCGTTTCATCAGTCGTTATTCTTTCCCGCATGACCTCTGAAGCCTTGAATTCTTCCATATCTCTGTTTTTTAGGTTTTCCAGCATTTTTCTTTCCTTCATGGCTTCCATCAGGGCGATTCTTCTTTCATCAAGCTCCTTCGTCACGAACTCTATTACCTTCTTCTGCTTTTTCCCCTTTTCCATGCAAACATCAATATACTTAATCTGTAATTCAATATCTCGCAAATGATGAATGAGGTGCTGTGAATTTCTAAGTTGATCTACAAGCAAAATTCGCTCCTGTTGTACGTCATTTAAAATTTGCAGCTCTTCGTTTAGCTTATTTTTCTTCTCGGAAAACTCTGTGAGCTTTTGCTCCTCAATGATTATTTTCGTATCCAGAACTGCCTGTAATTTGAAAACAAACATCGTTAGCCTCAGCAGTTAAAAAGACTTAATAATTGTTTCTTGGTGTTCAAAAAATCTACCTGCTCATTTATCCCCTGTTGAAGGAAGGCATTAACCCTGGCAATCATCGCAATTGCGTAATCAATGTCAGGATTGCTTCCCTGAACATAGGCCCCAATATTGATAAGATCCTCCGCTTTCTTATATGTGGCAAGAATATTCTGAAGCTCATTGGCTTTTTTCTTCTGTACATCGTCGACGACGTCAATCATGACCCTGCTGATGCTCTGGAGGATATCAATGGCCGGATAATGATTCTTGTTTGCCAATTCCCTGGTAAGAGAAATGTGCCCATCCAAAATTGATCGGGCGGCATCGGCTATCGGCTCATTGAAATCGTCTCCTTCGACCAGAATCGTATAAAGTCCAGTGACACTTCCTTTTCCGGCGTCCAGACCCGACCTTTCCAACAGCTTCGGCAGCAGGCTGAAAACCGAAGGGGTATAGCCTTTTGTGGTAGGAGGTTCACCAATAGAGAGTCCAATTTCACGCTGGGCCATGGCAAATCTTGTCAAAGAATCTACCATGAGCAGCACATCCTTTCCCTGATCACGGAAGTATTCGGAAATCGTCGTTGCGACATAAGCCGCCCTCATTCTGATCAGGGGATGACGATCAGAGGCCGCCACAACCACCACCGATCGCTTCAATCCCTCAAGCCCCAAGTTTTTTTCGAGAAACTCCCTTACTTCTCTTCCCCGCTCCCCAATAAGACCGATGACATTGATATCTGCCTTGGTATTCCTGGCGATCATGCCCATGAGAACGCTTTTCCCCACGCCCGATCCCGAAAATATCCCCATTCTCTGGCCTTTGCCGCATGTCAGTACTCCGTTGATGGCCTTTATCCCAAGATCCATGGGTGCATCGATGCGACCGCGTTTCAAGGGATTTATCGGATCTGCATAAATGGGATAGGTATCATCGCAATCAATGGGTCCCTTATCGTCAATGGGATTCCCTAGACCATCGATTACGCGCCCAAGAAAGCCGGCTCCCACACCTACGCTTGCCTGTTTCCCGAGGGAAATAATTTTGCAGCCTGGACCAAGACCTTGCAAGGTATCCAGAGGCATCAGCAAAACTTTCCCTTTTTTAAATCCAACCACCTCGGCGGTTACGGGTCGTCCATCTCCAGCCGGATAAATGGCACAGAGTTCGCCCAATGACGCCACCGGTCCATGTCCCTCCACCACGAGTCCAATGATTTCACTAACCTTCCCATGAACTCTGATGGGCTTCATTCCGTCCAATAGGCGATGAAATTTTGAAAGATCAACGTTCATAAGAAGGATGGATGGATGGGCATCTTGATCAGTTTATTGACGACAAAAGTTGGTTTTTGACCTCTGTAAACTGGCGATCAATCCTCGCATCTACTTCACCGCACTGTGTTTCAATGATCGCCCCCCCCTCTGATAACGCCTCCATTTTCTTCAAATACGATGTTTTTTATCCCGTCAAAACCATGAAGAAAGTCTTCCTTCTTGCCCATCATATATTGAAAATCTTGAGGATGCAGGTGAACCTTG
>Ga0247841_10001493_pt1 | contig 52363 bp, 37 predicted proteins | sample LaCruzMarch2015__2_FD_192410 | JGI IMG/M metagenome (GOLD analysis project Ga0247841, IMG submission 192410) | Freshwater microbial communities from meromictic Lake La Cruz, Castile-La Mancha, Spain - LaCruzMarch2015_18m | ecosystem: Environmental > Aquatic > Freshwater > Lake | place: Spain... | reverse complement strand
CTTCAGCGATTTTTTCGGGGGTATTCATTTTAGTATGCACTATATAAAAAGCTCTTATAGAGTTGGTTAATTTGGAATTTAGTAAAATTAAATATGGCGGCATTTTTTCAATATTAATAAGGTAATAAGGTTGTTTTTCTCTTGTTAGAATTTCTACTAAGGTTTGCTTAAAAAAAATAAGGTTTTTAAAAACAGATAAACCTTATTTTCAAAGCATTAACCTTAGTAGAAAAGTTGCAAATGTGAATTTCACCTTATTACCTTATTGTTCACCAATAAAGAACCACATAAATAATAAAATGGTCACCGCCATATTTAATGTGAGTAAATATGCTGGTAACTCATTTATAAACTGTTGTTTAAAATTTAATAATATAAAACAGATATGCTCTAAAAAATCGCTGAAACTTCGGGACCAGCCGCCGATTACCAGCCGCTAATTATCAACACAATAAAAACAGGTGTAATTATAAAAATTCAGATATAATGACAATAGATAAATTTGTTAGCCGACATATCGGACCACGGAGGGATGATATTATTGAAATGCTTAAAGTGATTGGAGTACAGTCGCTGGATGAATTGATCGATCAGACGGTACCAGCGAATATCAGGTTGGAAAAACCTCTAAACTTGCCGGATGGGCTGACCGAACGGGAGTACTACCGGAAAATACTGAAACTTGCCAAGAAGAATAAAGTATTTAATACATATATTGGGATGGGGTGGTATGATACTATAACACCGGCTGTTATTCTCCGTAATATACTTGAAAACCCTGTTTGGTATACTTCATATACTCCTTACCAGGCAGAGATTTCGCAGGGCAGGCTGGAGGCTTTATTGAACTTTCAGACAATGGTTTGCGAAATGACCTCAATGCAGCTTGCCAATGCCTCATTACTCGATGAGGCCACCGCAGCTGCAGAAGCGATGCATATGATGTATTCCCTTCGTTCAAGGGGACAGGAAAAAGCGGGCGTAAATATCTGCTTCATAGATGAACTGATCTGGCCTCAGACTTTGGACGTACTTATTACAAGGGCCGAGCCGCTTGGTATAGAATTGAAAGTCGGTAACTTTAAGGATATAACAGCTGATGAACGCTGGTTTGGTGCTATTTTACAATACCCAAATTCGAATGGAGAAACTGAAGATTATTCATTGTTCACTAAGGCTCTTCATGAGAAGGGGTGCAAAGTAGCGGTAGCTTCAGATTTATTGGCACTTGCATTGCTGACACCTCCGGGTGAGTGGGGTGCTGATATAGTTTTTGGCTCATCCCAACGTTTTGGCGTTTCGATGGGATATGGCGGTCCTGTTGCGGCATTCTTTGCCACACGGGATGAATACAAACGCGACCTCCCCGGAAGGATAATAGGCGTCTCGAAGGATGCAAATGGAAAAAATGCCCTGCGTATGGCACTTCAGACCCGCGAGCAACATATCAAGCGGGAAAAGGCGACTTCAAATATCTGCACAGCCCAGGCACTTCTGGCTACAATGGCTGGTATGTATGCGATTTATCATGGACCTGAAGGGATTAAGGCAATAGCAGAAAGGGTGCATAATATAGCTGGCTTGTTATCTGACGAGATTATCAAACTGGGTTATAAACAGGTAAATAAGAATTTTTTTGATACGATCAGGATTGACTTGCCACGCCATGTGAAACGGGAGGATATTGAATGGCTGTCGCTTGACCTGGAAATGAATTTCCGCTATTTTCCTGATGGACAGGTTGGCTTAAGTATTGATGAAACCACTAATATAGAAGATATTAACTGGATTGTTGAAGTTTTTGCAAAAGCGGCTAACAAACCTGTTCCGGCTATTGGGTCCATCAGTGAAAAACTATCTGTTGACACTTCTTTTCTGCGTATAACAAAATTCCTGAAACAGAATGTTTTTAGTAAATACCGCTCCGAGACTGAGATGGCCCGCTACATAAAACGATTGGAGAAGAAAGATATTTCACTTGTTCATTCTATGATATCGCTGGGATCGTGTACAATGAAACTTAATGCTGCAACTGAGATGTTACCGCTCAGTTGGATCGAATTTAACGGAATACATCCGTATGTTCCTAAAAATCAAGCAATGGGATATCATGAGATGATGGAAGAGCTTCGCCGCGACCTTGCAGAAATTACCGGCTTTGCCGATATCTCTTTGCAGCCCAATTCTGGTGCTGCCGGCGAATATGCAGGATTGCTCGTTATCAGGGAATATCATAAAAGCAGGGGAGAAGGGCACAGGAATGTAGCTTTGATCCCTTCTTCAGCTCATGGAACTAACCCGGCCAGTGCCGTTATGGCGGGAATGAAAGTGATTGTGGTCCCTTGTGATGAGTTTGGAAATATTGATATTGCTTCATTAAGAATTAAAGCTGAAGAATTGAAGAATGACCTTTCATGTTTTATGGTAACCTATCCATCAACGCACGGGGTATTTGAAGCTTCGATTACCGAAATGTGCAATATTATACATGAGTTTGGCGGTCAGGTCTATATGGATGGTGCAAATATGAATGCCCAGGTCGGTTTGACAAATCCAAGCCGTATTGGTGCTGATGTATGCCACCTTAACCTGCACAAGACTTTTGCTATTCCTCATGGAGGAGGAGGCCCGGGAGTGGGACCTATATGTGCGGCAAAACACCTTGTTGAATTCCTCCCTGCCCATTCCGTTATGAACAACGGACATGTCGGTATTCATGCTGTTTCTGCTGCGCCCTGGGGTAGTGCCTCCGTTCTGACGATTACATACGGATATATCAAAATGCTTGGTGCTGATGGCCTTACTGAAGCTACCAAAATAGCAATCCTGAATGCCAATTATATTGCTGCCCGTCTCAAAAATAATTATGGGATATTATACACAGGTAAACATGGGAGGGTTGGACATGAGATGATCCTGGAATGCCGTCACCTGAAAAATGGCTCCGGAATTTCTGAAACCGATATCTCAAAGCGGTTGATGGATTACGGTTTTCATGCACCAACACTTTCATTCCCGGTTCACGGAACACTAATGGTCGAACCAACCGAAAGCGAATCGAAGGAAGAGCTAGACCGGTTTGTAGATACCATGAAAGCCATATTTGATGAGATCAAAGAAGTTGAAACCGGCATTGCTGATGCAACTGATAATGTGTTAATGAATGCCCCGCATACAGCTGAAATGCTGACTGCCAATGAATGGACACATGCCTATTCACGCGAAAAAGCAGCCTACCCGCTCGAATGGCTCCGTGAAAATAAATTCTGGGTGCCTGTTGGTCGGGTTGACAATGCCTGGGGAGACCGCAACCTTTTCTGTACCTGCGAACCGCTGGAGGATTACAAGTGATAGGTAAATTTAGGCTTGTCAGGTTTGATGTAAAATTAAAATACCAATATGCCCTGACAGGGTTTTAAACCCTGTCAGGGCTGCAAAGCTAATATCAAATCATGGTTTTATTCCCCAATGCAAAGATTAACCTCGGTCTGAATATTATTAGAAAGAGGGACGATGGTTATCACGAAATTGAAACGATCTTTTATCCGGTCGGGTTAAAAGATGGCCTTGAATTTATTGAGAATAGAAATAATAAAATTGAATTCTCAAATTCAGGCCTGCCATTGAATATTGGTTCAGAAGAAAATATCGTTGTAAAAGCATACCGGCTGCTTGCTGCAGACCATTTACTTCCCGGACTTGATATTCATTTACACAAGGTTATTCCGTTTGGGGCAGGATTAGGTGGTGGCTCTTCAGATGCTGCTTTTTTATTAAAAGGTGTGAACTATTATTTTGAATTAGGGCTATCTGTCAATCAATTAAAAGCTTATGCCATAGAATTGGGTGCTGATTGTTCTTTTTTTCTGGAAAATAAGCCTGCTCTTGCAAGTGGGATAGGGGAGAAGCTCCAAACAATAGACTTCTCCTTGCATGGATATTATCTTGTACTTGTCACACCTCCGTTTAGCATCGGTACAAAGGAGGCTTATAAAGGTGTTGAGCCTGCAATTCCTAAGTTTTCATTGAATGAATCCATTCTGCAGTCTCAGGATAAATGGCAGGATTGTGTTGTGAATGATTTTGAATATTCTGTATTTAAGCTCTTTCCCGAAATTGCAGAAATTAAATCCAACTTACTTGGCCGCGGTGCTTTTTTTTCATCCATGACTGGAAGTGGATCTGCAGTGTACGGATTGTTCAGAAACGAACCACAATTAACAGCGGCTGATTTTCCTGATGATTATTTTATTTGGAAAGAGCTGATTTATTTATATTGATTCGCAAATTTCATCAATGCCTCAATATTTATTGCACTTTCCCATGGTCGGTATCTGGTACCTTTCGGAATATGGTCGTTGTAGTATTCTGACCATACTCCGGAAGAATCGGCAACAGTTAATGTTTTTCTATAAATGGATTCGGCATTTTCCACATCTGTTTCAAGCATGGAATAAAGCAAGAATCCATAATCGTATCCAACAGTGCGCTTGTCTTTACCAGATACTTCCTGGTTAATTACACATGATAAAACTCCTGTTTCTTTATATTGTTTATATATTTTCTCAACCAACTGCTTTAGTTCCGCTGACTTAAATAATGTGGAGTGCATATACAAAGGGGTAAGACTTACTGATATAAGATTGTATGCATGTGGTTCAATTTTTGGAAGTGGACCTAAAGCAAGACATGCCGGACACTGGTACCTGTTATTTTGATCACGCTCTGTCCAGTCGATTCCGCCTAATCCTTTTGAATTAAAAACAGTGCAATCGGGTCCCATTCTTTCACATACCCCGTGACGAAACCTGGGGATATCCGTCAGATCAACCCGCTCAGGATTATTTGTGATTAGCTGTCCGTTTTTCCAGAAATTTGTGCGGAATAAGTTCCTGGTATTATCAAGTACTACTCTTTCATTTTCAAGTTTCACCGAAGACCATTTTTCATGTTTTCTGACCCAGGCCAGAAATTTTTCACCACCATCAATAAATAACATTGTAGCTTCAGCTGAACCATCATTCAGGGCAGACCTGGGTAAAAAACCTCCTGCAACGTATGTTTCATCTCCATTAAAAGGGAGCATACCCCTTACTAAATTTTTCTTTTGAACATCCCAGCACCATTCAAGCATTGGAAAAAGTGTTTCCATAAATTTATCATCACCGGTTTTTTCCAACAAATTAAAAGCCTGTATAATAAGGTACCCCGGAGTTTCAACTTCATCATTCTCATGTATGTGAAATACACCTTCTATTCCTATTCCCTGTGCATTATGAATTTCACCATATTTCAGCCAAATATTAAGATAAAAGTCTAAAATATGTTTTGCCTCTTTGAAATAACCCAGTGCAAGTAATCCCCTTGAAACTCCATACTGGTCCCTGACATAACCCAACGGATACGGATATCCGGCCATTACAGAACCTTCCTGTGCCTGTTGGGTTCTTATCATTACTGAAACATCGTCAATAGTCTGAAGTAATTTATGCCTCAATGGTAAATTTACCGGCAACCTATTCTCAAAATCACTTCTTTCCGAGGTAAAAACCTTCCACCAATCTCTCGTTCTTTCCAAAAGTTTATCCCAGGTCAGTTTTTGAACCTCTTCGGTATTTTTAATAACCTGAGGATATTCAGGCCCGCCTGCAAAACATAGTTCAGACACACCAATGCCAGTAGTTATAAGAAATTCATTTTTCCTGTCATTCATTTGTTCAACCTTAACATTCCCTTTCCATGTAATTTGATGGTATATTGGCCGGGGATATGCGTACTTCTGATAAAATATTGTTCCCGCCGGAACCATCAGAAGCAAACTCTTTGGTTGCCCTTCTGAGTCTTTTACTTTTGTTTTTGATATTACTTCAACATAGTCCATCATTTTTAGATGAAAACTTATTGGTTCTGTCAGTTTAAAATGTCGGATCATGCAAGGCAACTCAGAGTCAACAAAATCAATGAAAGTCCCTATAGGTTTTTCACTCTTAATTACCTCGTGCGTCCATATTGCTGTTCCCTGTTCACGGCTGGAGCTTACAACGGTTTGAATGCGGTCATTAAGATCAAGGTTAAACAAAGAAGGTGTTGAATAAGGAGCAGGATAGATTTTAGAAATATCAGGACCATTCTCGTAAACCAACATTTTCCCATTACCAAGGGCATGCACAGAACCATCACTATTGTTATTACCTGTCCAGATTTTTGCCGTTGATATGGTCTGACCAAATAAGCATTGCTGACTATAAAGTACAATGATTGTAATTAATAGAGAACTTACATATTTCCAGTTCATTAAAGGTGAATTTTTATAATAATTAGTAAAAATGAAATAATGTCGTAAAAAGATGAGAGTCAGGAATACGACAACTAATAATTCCCTTTACTTAGTTGATTTAATAAATTGTATTTGAATTGAAAGCACTTATAACTAATGGCTGATAAATGCTTCAAAAGTTACGTCGCCGGCACATTTATTAAATTTAATTCCCGAACCATCAGCCAGAACAGATGCGCCGGAGGCTTTGAGAATTTTCATTTTACCCGGAAGCGGACAATGCAGGATAGTTTCAAAATTCTTATTGTTTTTCGGGAAATGGATTTCCCCGGTTAATCTGGATTTGGTTTTGTCAAAACGAATTTTAAACGATATATCCCCAAATTGTGAAGATGCATTTTCAATGCCCACATATTGTCCGCCTGCAAGCCATCCGCGGGCAATACCACGTAAAAGATGCAGGGTATTTCTGTCTTCCATGATAAGTATGTCGCGGGTACAACGTACGACTGCCAGTGGAGTCCAAAGGTGCTGCAGGTCACCTGAAGTTTCTTTTGCCTGCGGATCCTGTCCGCGTTCTTCGCACCATGTATATAAAGGTGTCGCATGGTTCAACGTTGCATATAGGAAGGCATTGGCAGCATCTCCTTCATTACGTGCAAGATGTGCTTCGGCAAAATCATTCAGGGTAATGGCAACCCACATACCATCCGGCATCCATCCTGTATGGACAGGTATACCGCCCGGACTCATTCTTTCCTCGATATATTTAATTGTATTGATCATCAGTTCATGATTTTTGGGAAGAATCCCGGTAGGATAAACAGCGTTTAATAATCCCCAGCAACTTCCTGAATTCTTTCCTGGTAATGAGGAAAGCCTGCGACTGCCATCGTTATTATTAATGGCTCCCCGTTCCATAGCGGTAATTAAATCTGATTTTGCTTTTTCATAAATAGTTTTGAGTTCTTTCGCTTCTTCTTTCCTTTTTAATATCACTGCAGCTCTATATGCCAGAGAATCTTCATAAACAGCCCAGATATTGTGTGTATAAAAAATCCCGTAAAAAGAATTGCCATCCATCAGACCGCCATCTCCCATGCCTCGGGGCATTAATCCATATGTAAGTGGTTTCTCACCATTAATCAGAATTTGGGTTTTCTTTCGTTGCTGTTCCTGCCATCTTGAACAGGCAACCATCTGAGGGAAGCGTTTTTTAAGGAATGATGTATCACCTGAGTTAAAAAAGTGTTCCATCAGCGCCCATGCTTTATAACCTGCTGCCCCCCACATCAGGTGCGACCATCCTTTAGGTTCGCTCCAGTCACCATCCTCAGTCTGTATATCCCAGTTTACGCGGTACCCAAGTTCAGCTTCGTTATGAAGGCCAATCTGATCCAAAGCTACAGTAGCTATTGCAGGTTCAAATGGATTTGGGCAGGAACGGTAGACATCTGTTCCGGGTACTATGCCGATATATCCTTTGCCAATAGGTTCGCGCATAACGAAAATGTCAGCAATGGAGGCATAGAAACCATTGGTTACTCCCTGATCCGGAATTATTATACGGCATGTACGGTTTATTAATTTTCTCCATACTTCTTTTGAATCATCGAATTTTTTTTGCCAGTTAATGGTTTTCAGATATGCTGCATCTTTTGCAAAATTGTTATATGGCCGGATCAGCCAGCCTGTTTTGGTTTCTCCCGGCTTTAGTTCCCAGGACATATTCAATTGTGTTGTAACTTCAGGGTTTATTGGAAAATTATCTGCCCCTGTTCCCAGTATTATTATTTTATCAGCAGGTGCACCCCATCCTGCCAGCAAATAGTCGGTAGGTAAAGTATTGTCTATCCACCCCGGATTATAACCTTTCCAACCTCCGGGACTGACACAGGATAGCTTTATAATCTGATTGTTATTACTCTTATTTTGAACAATAATTTTGGCAATGGCGGCTGAATCAGCTCCTGCAACTTCAAGCATCAGGCTTGCATCCTTATTTTCATAGGTATTCTTCAAAACAGGCAGGTATCCCTCTGATCGTTCCCATTTGCCTGAGCTGAAAGGTCTGTCATTTATAAGGGGTTCAATATTTATTTTCCAGTCTCGTCTGGGAGTCCGGTAAGCATCAAAAGGATAATAAACCAGGTTATCATAGGTCCATAGCATTTCGAGCTTCCCGTCAGACAAATCAAGCAATGTCTTATTGCTGTTATCAGGCAAAGCAACTGTCAGTCTGTGTGGCGTGGAAAAAGAGTAAAAGAAGTTCACCGGTTTAGTTTCCCATAAAAATGTTTTTTCAAGGATTTGACCGGAATTATCTGAATAAATATAATGGATGAAATAATCGCCGTCATATTCAAAGACTACATCGTACCTGGATTCATTCACTCTTCCGGTATCCAAAGTAATTTTCTTTTCATTTTGAAAAAACAGTTGTCCGCTGCGGTTTTTAATTTCGGTTTTCAACGATCCGTTGTGGGCCTTTATATCTTTATTATTTAGACGAATGGACAAGGTGATGTCGTTTGCATTTTCAGGTATTCTCTTTGATATTGAATATTTGTCAATAATCAGGTCCGCAAGTTTTTTTTCCTGAGCAAATGAAAACCTAATAAACAGTGATGCAATTATTATGAATACCAGATTTTTCATAATGACAGTTTTAATTTTGTATAATTGCAAATATAATTTTTTATAACGGCATATAAAAGTGGCATCCTTAAGATATGGATAATTAACAACAAATATTTGTTCAGGTATTTTTTATTATAAAAACCTGAAAACAGAATGTGATATTCTTGACACTCAGAATGAGCAGATTGTTATGGCTGTCCAGGTCTGTTGGGAAGTAAACAATGAAAACATGCACAGGGAAATAAACGGAATTAAAATCATAATAAAAAAAACAGATAAGCGATGAACAGCAGAAATTTAATGTATTTTCTTTTCATTATGATTGTGAATGAGGCGATTGCCCAGCCTTATGCAACATGGGACAAACAGTCTCTTGTACTTAATAACGGTACAGCCTGCAGGGTTATTCAATTCGGATCTGCAAATATGGGGATTGTCTCAAACAGTCTTAAACTACAGGGTGACGATCAGGAATTTCTGACACCTGGTTCAGAAGAGTTTTCTTTTGATCTGGATAGCAGGAATTATACAGGTGTAGCCAGGTGGAAGTTAGTATCAGTTTCAAAAGCTATTGATGAAAATGAAGGTGATGGTGCTGAAGTGATACTGGAACATCCCGACCTGAAACTACGAATCGGGATTACTTATCTTATGTACCCCAATCTCCCTGTCGTAAGAAAAAAGATCAGTTTTACCAATTTTTCTGACAGGGAAGTAAAACTTGAATCACTGGATATTGAATATCTCAGGTTTAAAAATTCTGGTACGGGTACCGAATGCTGGGTGATGCATGATTACGCACGCCAAAAGTCCTTAGGGCAATTTATTGGTAATTGGTATGATCCTGTGGTAATTGTGCATGAAATAAACAGGCACAGGGGAATGGTTCTTGGTAACGAGGCTCCGGGAGTGATGAAGCGGACAACCGCTTTTCTGAAACCGGATTTACTGACTGCCGGATTGACCCATGCTGACCAGAATTTTGGTTTCAGGAAATGGATAAAACCGGGGGAAACGTGGAAAAGCACCTGGGTATTTTCGTGCATATACGCTGATTCCGATGATCCATACACGGTTCTAAACGGCTCAGTCAACGACTTTATACGTCACAATTTAGGTACCCGTATCAGTAAAATTCCGGTTAAGCCGGTATTTGTTTACAATACATGGATACCATTTACCCATAATATCAGTGAAAAACTTATTTATGAACTTGCAGATGCTGCTGCAGAATGCGGTATCGAAGAGTTTATCATTGATGATGGATGGCAATCATCATACGGTGACTGGGGTATTAATAAGGAGAAATTTCCAAACGGCCTGAAACCGGTTTTCGATTATATCAAGTCGAAAGGGATGAAACCCGGAGTTTGGATCAGTATTGCAGCAGCCGAATCGATAAGCAAAGTCTATAAAGATCATCCGGAATGGGTTGTGCGTAAATCCGACGGAACGCCAATCAACCTGCATTCCGACTCAGATAAAATGTATGACTGGGAAAGTTATTCAATGTGCATGACAACAGGATGGTACGATCACATAAAAGGGGTGATTATGAATCTTGTCAAAGAACATGGACTGGAATATATTAAGGGTGATTTTGCTGTAACTACAGGCGCTTATACAAGCGACAAAACCCGGTCAGGCTGCAATGCGACTGACCATGTTATGCACAGGGACCGGAACGAATCGATGCTCGAAATGTATCGTCGTACCTGGCAGCTCTTTGACGATTTACATAACGAAGCCCCCGGGCTGTTCATAGACTGTACTTTCGAGACCATGGGGGCACTTCAGCTTATTGATCTGGATATGTGCAAGCATGCCGAAGGAAACTGGCTCTCTAACTTTGGTGAAAAAGCTCCTCTGGGATCAATGCGGGTGAGGCAGATGTCATGGTGGCGGTCGCCTGTTATACCTGCAACTGCTCTTGTTATTGGAAACCAGCAGTTAGACGATCCTGGCTTCGAATTGTCTCTTAAATCCCTGGCGGGTTCTTTGCCAATTGTGCTGGGTGATCCGCGTAAACTTACCAAAGATCAGCGTATCAGGATTAAGTCATGGGCCGACTGGCTTAGGTCGGTGCAGACCAAACACGATTTCATGTCATTCCGTCAGGACTTGCCTGGATTTGGAGAGCCAATTCAGGGTTCGTGGGATGGATTTCAACGCATCAATTCTGATACCCATTCAGGAGGAATTGCCGGGATATTTAAACAAGGATCAAAAGACAACCGGAGGAGAGTGACCATTCAATTTCTCAATCCGTCCACAAACTACCAGATTTTATTTGCTCCCGAAGGCAGGGAAATCGGAAGGTTGTCAGGTAAGGACCTCGCTGAACAAGGTTTTGAGGTTACATTGGATAAAGAGAATGATGGTGCCGTGTTTGAGATCAATAGAATAGAATAGAATAGAATAGAATAGAATAATTTGCAGGGTATACTAAAACCGCGATCCCCGCCATCCCCCTCGTTTGCAACTGCCTGCCCCGTTTTTTCGGGGAGGGGTTAAATGTCAGTCGTTTGCAACGATTTTATTTTACTAAGCGGTCAGTCGTTTATTTCAATTAATACGTCAATCAATGTCATCAGAGAACTATTCTATCGCTGATCAGAATGAAGTTTATTTTCTGACCTTTACCATCACGGACTGGGTGGATATCTTTACCAGAAGTTGCTATAGAATTGTGGTGGTTGATTCACTAAACTATTGCGTGGCAAATAAGGGTCTGACAATTTATGCCTGGTGTCTGATGTCAAACCATATTCATTTGGTGGCCAAGGCAGATGATGGTTTTCGGTTAAGCGATATAATCCGTGATTTCAAAAAATTTACTGCTAAAAGCATTATTGAAATGATTAAGGAGGGACCTGAAAGTCGCAAGGAATGGCTACTTTATCGTTTTTCTTTTGCAGGCAAATTCGACAACCGGATTAAAAACTATAAGGTCTGGCAGGATACGAGTCATCCAATATTGCTTGACAATAATCTTTTGATCGATCAAAAGATCAACTATATCCACCAAAATCCAATTAGAAGTTTAATTGGTCAAAACGCAGAAGATTATATTTTTAGTTCTGCTTGTGATTATGCGGGAAATAAAGGAATGGTAACAATTACTACAGAAATCTGAAGACGAGTTACAAACCCCGCCATCCCCCTCGTTTGCAACGAGGGGGTAGCAACCGGAAAATCATTCACCCACAGGTTGTCCCCCCTCGTTTGCAACGAGGGGTTAAATGTCAGTCGTTTGCAACGATTTTATTTTACTAAGCGGTCAGTCGTTTATTTCAATTAATACGTCAATCAATGTCATCAGAGAACTATTCTATCGCTGATCAGAATGAAGTTTATTTTCTGACCTTTACCATCACGGACTGGGTGGATATCTTTACCAGAAGTTGCTATAGAATTGTGGTGGTTGATTCACTAAACTATTGCGTGGCAAATAAGGGTCTGACAATTTATGCCTGGTGTCTGATGTCAAACCATATTCATTTGGTGGCCAAGGCAGATGATGGTTTTCGGTTAAGCGATATAATCCGTGATTTCAAAAAATTTACTGCTAAAAGCATTATTGAAATGATTAAGGAGGGACCTGAAAGTCGCAAGGAATGGCTACTTTATCGTTTTTCTTTTGCAGGCAAATTCGACAACCGGATTAAAAACTATAAGGTCTGGCAGGATACGAGTCATCCAATATTGCTTGACAATAATCTTTTGATCGATCAAAAGATCAACTATATCCACCAAAATCCAATTAGAAGTTTAATTGTTCAAAACGCAGAAGATTATATTTTTAGTTCTGCTTGTGATTATGCGGGAAATAAAGGAATGGTAACAATTACTACAGAAATCTGAAGACGAGTTACAAACTCTGGACAACAAACCCCTCGTTGCAAACGAGGGGGATTGGGGTTACAAACTCTGGACAACAAACCCCTCGTTGCAAACGAGGGGGATTGGGTGAAATCTGAAGACGAGTTACAAACTCTGGACAACAAACCCATCGTTGCAAACGAGGGGGATTGGGATTGAAGAATGTATTACCCCCATACCCTTTTTATTTTTCAGCATGTTCAATAAACATTAATTCAGAAGTAGTACCATTATGCAATGTGATTTCAATTCCTTTCTCAAGCAATTCAGAGCCTTTCAAAACTGCCTCTTTATTTGTTCCGTCTTCAAAAGTGAGGCGGTAGTTTTGGTTGGGGTCAAGGCCTTTTAGTTTGATGTAATTTGATGTATCGTTCAGAAGCGGCACAATTTTCTTCAAGCCCGGAGTGGGTTCCGTATCGTTTATATTAGGTTTAAAAATATAGACTACCCCTTTCCTTGAGGCAGGATCAAAATATTCTATGCCGTCCCAGTGAATTCCGTCGGGCCGTGGGAAGATATGATACACATTGGCTGTTCTGATTAATGGTCTGATCCGGGTTTTATAAGTATACACGGCCTTTTTTATATCCTGCTTTTGTTCTTCGGTCCATGGAGCCACATGGCCGGGAAACCCCTCTGGCCCGACAGGAAGCCAGCAAGCCGCTCCCATTGAGGCGGAGCGGAACATTAATTTTTTGTCATACTGTTCAGGGAAAATAGCAGTATCAGGGAAATTCGCTATACCTGAGACAAAACCTTCAATCTGCATAGGAGGGAAAATATAGGATGCATCGTAAAAAGCCATTCTCGTTTGAATGGATTTATACATATCCGAACTTTGAATTCTGATACTGCGTTTCATTGCACCAAAATCATAAATAGGTGAACCACAGGCACAATTTTCCCATTTAAAATTGGGAATTATTGTTTGAAGCGAATCCAAAACCTTATAAAACCCTTTGGTTGCCCAATAGGATGAATCGGATTTAAACTGCGCCCTGTTTTTTCCGCCATTCCTTCCGTTTATCAAAGGACCAGCTGTTTCATCCGTTCGATAAACATCAATGTCATAATTCCTGTATAAAAAAACTGCATCATCAATTTGATTTGCAATTCCTTCCTGTTGATTTAAATTATTATTCTGATTCCAGTAAAGTGTTAAATTCAGTCCTGCTTTGTGGGCTGAGTCGCTTGCTGCTCGCATCCCACGCGACCAGTCAACAGTCTCGGCATTTCGCGGTGATTTCTGGTCCCACCAGTTTATTTCAATTGCCGCATCTTCAAATCCCAATAATGATAATTGCTTTAAGGCAGGATAATATTTCTTTTCTTCAGGAAACCATTTGCACCATTTTTTTGCAGTAATATGAATCATGTTCCAGGCTACTTTGGGATAGGTTGTATCAGCCCTTAAAACTTCCGGAATATTATAATTAAAAAGATACTTTCTCAGTGAATTCCCTGCATCATCAATATCTCCGCTGTAAGCGCCAACAAAGCCCGGGGGAACTTCAAAAGTTTCGCCTGGAAAAACATTGGTTTTGAAATCGGCAAAAAAACCGCTTTGGAGCTGAATACCTGTGAGCTTTTCTTTGCCTGCACCTGCCACTTCTGTAATAATATTGCTCCATTCCATGCCAATGTAAATTCCATATTTGCCGTTAACGTCAAGTACAGCATAAGGAACAAAATCCTGGCCTCCGTTCCAACAACCTGACGGAGAGGTGCTTTTTATAGTCCTGATAAAGTCAGTGGTAACAGGTAATTTATACGTTCCGATGGTATCCGGCTTATTGGCATTGTCGCTGAAATACCAGAGATTTATTGATTTACTTCCTATTTCAGCATTAGACAGGTTAAGATTAAATGAAGATTGCTGGTAAATAACAATGGTGTCGTTGTTTTTATTGGTGATAAACATGCTATGATGAACAGGTCCATTGCCGGGCCTGGCCTGCCATACCGATTGCAGGGTCAAAGCAGGCTTTTCTGTTATAAAATTCAATGTAACTTTTTTCCCTTCACTCAAATCGGTAACTGCATTTTGAAATACCCAATTTAGATTGTAAACCTTGTTTTTTATTTCAATTTTATTGACAAAGGGAAATACCGAAGGCTTTTCTGTCCAGTTCCAGCCAGTTTTTGGGTTGGCTAACTCAGAGACATAAAGCTCACTGCTGTCGTTGATACCAATAGTAAGTTTTGTGTCATCGGTTGTTAACGTCCATTTATTCTTATTGCCACTACAATTAATCAAGGAAATAATTGTTAGTAACAAAAATACGTTTTTAAGTAATCTTGAAAACATAATAATTTTTTTATCAAAATGGAAATGTTATATTACAAAGATACGGTCGCTGGTGTCATCACTTATGCACCGTGGCAATAATGAATTCTTGCTCTGCGCTCAACTCCACCGGCCCCAGCAATCCTGTTGGACGCGGCAGGTCGTCCAGGTAGTTATCTAGCTGGTTGGGCACCTCAATGTTCATTTCGTTGCGACCGGATTTCACCAGGGAAGTGACATTTAAACAGAATGGCTGTGCCCATACTGTGCCCGCTGGCTGACCGTTGATCGTTACGCGTCCCAGTTCATGAACTCTCCCGAGGTTGAGGAACAAAGCGACATCGCCGCGAACCAGGTCTGGCGGTAACTGGAACCCGGTCGAATAGGTTGCCGTACCGGCGTATTTCTTGAGTTCCGGAATTTCACGCCAGGAAACCAGCCGCTCGAGTTTGAGCGTCAGCGGCGTCTGCGGACTCACGGCCTGATCGGCGTTCACGCTCAACTGCCACGGCCCTGACAGCGACACCCTCGATCCAGGGGTGTTCGTGATGACGCAGGTGGTTCCGTCGGAAAGTGTGATGCGGTGCTCGCCGGCGAGGGTGAATCGCGCGCGGAGATTGCCGTCGCTGTCGAAGCGAAAAACGCCTTGGTCAGGGCTCTCTGGCTCTATGTTCGTGACGTGAACAATCGCCAGATCTCCGGTGAAGACGAAGCAAGCCGATTCGGATGGGGCGATGGCAACCGGAATGTTGGTACGGCCAGTCTGCTCGGTATAACGGGCGAAAGGGAGCATCTGGCCAGTATCAGGGTTCCACGATTCCGGTCTTTGGCCCGCATGAGGAAAAGAAACCTGTCCGACGAATTCGCCTCCCTTGTTTACAACAAAGTAGATATCACCGCCTAGGACACGGCGGTGTTGGAAGACCAGGTTTGCTGAGGCCGGAGTCCACTGCACTGAGCGGACTTGCTCGATGGCGCTATTCCAACCTTTTGCGCATACGTCCACGATACGACCCTCGCTCTGTGCTTGCGCGCAGCGTTGGCGGAGGGGCTCGGCACCAGCCTCCTGCAGGGCAGGCCATTCAGAAGGCATGGACTTGCACGCCAGAAGGCGACCTCCCATGTCGAGGACCTGAAGGACGAGGCGAGCTTCATCGGGTGTCTTGACCTCGTCCAAAAGGCAGAGGTTATTGACCGAGTATTGCCCTGCGATGCAGGCCCGCAGAACGGAAGGGAGTGTCAGTTCGTTAGCGCTATCCACTGCGTTACCGGCCGAGATAGGCTGGGATGCACCCAGACGGAAGAATGGGCCGTTTTCAGGGTTGGATTTCACCGGATAGACCAGCACGTCCGCCACAGGCGAACCTGCCTGAAGTACCCACTGCTGGCGGGCCATCCAGGTATTAAGTGGCTGGATGAAAGGCCACCAGGGCACATTGCGATTGAGGTGGATATTCGCATACATTTGCCAGCCGGGCAGTGGCAGCCCGGGCGGCGAGTAACTGAAACTATGCATTTGAATACGGTTAACCCCTTCACTATAATAATCGTGGTTGGCAGCAAGTTGCAGTGCCGCGGGTGTGGCCCCTTTGAAGAAAGTGAAGGCCTCGGCACTCACTATGGGCTTGCCCGTCGTCCGCGCAGCCCAACAAGCTTCAGGGAGCACAATTCCCGATTCGACCTCCGGCGTGTCGCAGAGAGTGTAGGCGTACAGAAGATCGCGCGCCAAACCCCGGCCATAAGCCTGCGATCGATATCTCAGGCCTCGTTCGTTAAGAAAGCCTGTCACTGTGACAAAAAAATTACTATGGATCAGGTGCTGTTCCACTAACTGCATGTCGCGGAGCAACTGCGCGGCGTCCGGCCCGTAACCGAGCAACGCGTGCATCCTCCCGCGCAGGTCATATCCGACCTGCCGGGAGAACGCTTCTATAATGACCGGGCTCCAGTAACGTTCCCCACGTTCGTATTCCCAACTATCGCTGGCCACGTCTACGAGTGTTGAGCCATAGAACCGGCGCAGTTTTGGGTCCAGTCTGCTGAACATGTAGTTAAGGTGAAAGAGGATGGCCTCGCGCGACCCCGGATCCACTTCAGGGCCATCGCCCTTGTCGCAGAGGCCGCCTGGCTTGACAGAAAATAGACCGATCAGCCACCGGCCTTCCGGGACTTTCCAACGCAACACCATACGGTCGCGCTGACGTTGCAGATGCGGCGCGAGGTCTTGAAAGGAATTACTGTCAACTGTTTTCGGCTGATCTTCCAGTTTCCAGGCGAACGCCATGTCTTCGGCAGCGACGCTGGCCTCGAAGTTGGCACCGGCTTCCACCTCGTGCGCGGTCAACGACAGGAGCTTGGAGCGGTGCTGGTCTGTGATCCACGAACCGCCAGGAGGCCAACCCATGCCAAGGTTGATGGCAAGCCGCAGACCGAGTTGCCGGGCCTTGATGCAGGTGAACTCGATCGTATCGAGCCATTCATCCGAGAGATACCTGATCTGGCGATGGCCGAGTCGCTCGAGACTGGCGGGGTCCATCCATTGGAGGGGTGGCCCGCCCCAGCCGTGGAAGGTGGCAATGCGGAGTTCCACGCCGGCAATGCCGGCAGCCGCCATCTCATCGAGTTCGAGCGCTATCTCCTCGTGGGACACGACGTTATTCCACCAGAACCAATAAACCCAAGGACCAACCTCTCGCGGCGGAGTGGCGAAGCCACAGCGCAGCGTCTCAAGATTTGCAGCCCGATAGGCATAGACAGGCGGCATGTTGGATTCCGTGCGGTCATTGTCTGTGTATCCCAAACGGGTTCCCATACAACCGACACCGACCCAGGCCAGCGTCCCGCCTGTGGCTGCAAGCTTCACGAACGTACGCCGTTTCATAATCGGCCTCATGATTCACTGAACCCGGCGATTCTACCTTTATTTCCCATTATTCAATATTTTTATTTCTAAAGCTATAAAGCAACAACTTCTTATCAACTGGCTGGGATTTAAACAGGTAGCTGGCACCCCAACCCACAAAGAATAGAATGAAATGACTGTAAACACCCAGCATATATGTATGATGTGGAAAATTAAATGCACCAAGATCCAACAGCAGTTGTTTTGTTCCATCCGAATCAAGGCTGGTAGTGGTCAGGATAGCCCAGGCGGTGAAAAGGATACAGGCTATCATCCCAATATACAAACCTTTTGAAGTTGCCCTGGGAACAAGAAACCCAAGCAAGAACATCCCGACAATACCAGCAGAGAAAATAGCATACAAATCAAATACAACCCCAAGTACTCCTTCTCCCCCCCATTGGACATATATTGTGGCTATTAACGCTGCAAGCATCCCGGAAACCACGATAATAATCCGTGCCATCACCAGCTTTTTCCTGTCGCTTAAATTTCCTTTGAAACGGGAATAATAATCTTCCACACCAATTGCTGCAAGACAGTTAATATCTGAGGCTATGGTGGAAATGGCTGCCGCTATTAGCGCTGCAATGATAAAACCTTTAATGCCCACCGGAAGTTGTGTGGTAATAAAATGGGGAAATACACCTTCGCTGAGAATATCCTCCGGCAGTAAACCGGGAGAAAGTTTATAAAATGCAAATAAAGCTGAACCTATAAACATGAACATTGCCCATAAAGGGACAGTCAATAGCACACCAATTAAAGATGCCTTAATAGCACCTTTTTCTGTTTTGGCTGCCAGGTAACGTTGTACAATGGTTTGATCGGTGCCATATTTCTGAAGGGCGTAAAATACCCCGTTGATAGCCATTACAATAAAAGTAAGTTTAGTGAAATCAATATTGTAAGGACCAAAACTGATTTTGTCCGCTTCGTTCATTACCCTGAAAACCTCTGTTGGTCCTCCCGAAGGGACAAAAAGAATGATTCCGATACAAATTAAACCTCCCAGCATCAGCCAGATTCCCTGGAAAACATCCATCCAAATCACACCTTCAAGGCCGCCAAAGAAGGTAATTACAATAATGGCAATTGTTAAAATCCAGATTGTGGTCAGGATTTCAACACCCAGCATGGTGCCCAATGCCATGCCGAGTAAATAAATGACAGTGCCCAGTTTTGAGAAATGCATCAGCATGAACGCCATGGAGCTATATATGCGGGCAACCACTCCAAAACGTTTTTCAAAATACTCATATGTGCTTATTCCTATTGACCTCCGGAACAGGGGTACGATAAACCTGATCAGTCCGACAAGTACTATAGGTACCATCAGTCCCTGAACCAGCAATATCCAGTTTGATTTGTATGCAGCAGCAGGATATGCCAGAAAAGTAATACTGCTGATGAGGGTTGCCATAATAGAAATGCCGATTGCCCATGGAGGGATGTTCCTGCCTCCGGTAAAGAATTTGTCAGAGGTTTTCTGTCTTCGGGAGAAATACATCCCAATGTAAATGGCAATCGCCACCGATAAAACAATAATTGAATAGTCAATCCAGCCAATATTTCCCATTGTTCGTTATTTTTTTTATTCGTTATTCTAAATAATCCAGACTTGTTCAGGGAATTGATAGCTCCCAGGTTTAATTGTCACATACATTTCGTTCAACGAATTCACTTTCATTTTAACCACGCCCGCAGCGAACTCATAAGTTGGAATAAACCGGGTAAAATTCATTTTTTTGAAAATTGCAGATGCGGTTGCCCCTCCTTCTATTACCAATTCATCGATTTTGGTAACATGAATGACCTGTGAGACAACTTCTGCCACCATATCTTTAATTCTACCTGCAGCTTCCCCTTGTAAAACTGGATTACCTATGGCAAGTACAGTTTTTTCATGCCTGTTCAATGAAGTACTCAATTCGGAGGAATACTCCTTTAGTCTTTTCTTGTAATCTGGTTTACCGATAATAAGTGGGGAAAGGTAAACTACCTTTGAACCATTTGCAGCAGCCTTATCCACCTCGTCCCTGCTTTTATTGTAGGCACTTCCCCGGACAAATAAGGCATTTTTCAGGTCGGGAACGGAAGTCCCTTTTGTTAATGGAATAAGTTTCAGGCTTTCCAGGTATGCCGTAAAAAAAGCTGCCGATCCCGCAAGGATAGTTTCGTGGTCCTTTAACCTGGCAGCACGATTTAAATCATCTTCTGATCCGGCATCCACTATCATAATACCCGATTCTTTAAAAAAATCAGTCCCGATAATTTCCCTTACATTGGAGGTGTTAACCGGGAAATCAGGATCATTTGAAAACCCGGTTTCATGAATAGGAATACCATCAATAAAATAAATACCGTTTATAATTTTCCTTCCCGACTGCGGATTTGCAGGGCACAAAACAACCTTCTTCTTACCTTCTTCCTTTAATTGTGCTGCCAATTCAGCCACAACATGCCCTCGAAGGACAGAATCGGTCTTTTTGAAAATGTGATCGATCCCCACTTTTTTTAGGTTTCTGACTGTTTGGGCAGTAACACTTGATGCCTCATCCCTGTTCATTGATCGGGAATCAGTGGAAATTACCCAAAGATCAACATCTGGGATCGGAATATCTGATCGGGTCGAAAGTTCGACCGAGAGCCCATATCTCAGGCCTATTCCGGCAATTTCGGCCCCTCCTGTTATATCGTCGGCAATTACCGCAATCATTTTTTTGATTTAGTCATTTTAATGGCATAGTCCAGAGAAGTTAGCATAGCTTTTTCGCTGGCAATGCCTTTCCCTGCAATTTCAAATGCGGTACCATGATCAACAGACACCCTTATGATGGGAAGCCCCAGCGTAATATTAACTCCTTCAACATCCAACATTTTTTTTGATTTATTCCAGTTGAAACCGAACACTTTGAAAGGGATATGTCCCTGGTCATGATACATGGCCACACAACCGTCATACAACCCGCCAATGGCTTTAGAAAAGAGTGTATCGGGAGGAACGGGACCTGTAACGTTTAATCCTTCACTTTGCAATTCCTTAATTGCCGGGATTATCTCCTTTTCTTCTTCCCAGCCAAAAAGTCCATTATCGCCAGAATGAGGATTTAGACCCGCCACAGCTATTTTGGGTTCGGCTATGCCAAAACCCCTGCAGGCATCGTACAAAAGTTTAGACACTTCAATAATCCTTTCTTTCTTGGCACGATCGCAAGCTTCCCGCAACGAAACATGTGTGGATACATGAATAACACGCAGATTATTATGAACCAACAACATCGCGTACTTTTTAGTGTCAGTATAGTGGGCGTAGATCTCGGTATGTCCGGAGAAATGAAAGCCTGCCATGTTGATGGCTTCCTTGTTGATAGGTGCAGTAACTGTTGCAGCCACTTCGCCTTTCATGGCCAGTTCAATCAGACAAACAATTGATTCGAAGGCAGCTTTCCCTGCTTCGGAAGATACCTTTCCGTATTCTACTTCTTGCCTGAAATTGGCCAGGTCAAACACATCGATAGTGCCATATTTGTTCCTTGCATCGCTAATATTGGATATAGCATTGACTTTCAGAGTTACGTTCAAAAAGTCAACAGCCTGCTTTATCACATGTGCATCACCAACTACAATAGGTTTGCTTTGAGTGTAAACAGATCTTTTTAAAAGCGCTTTTACAATGATCTCAGGCCCTATTCCCGCTGGATCGCCCATTGAAATGCCAATGACTGGTTTCAGCATTGTATTTGATATTTATCTATAATTACTTCAGTTTCTTTCACTATCTTTTCCTGCTCCACAGTATCCAGGTCTGTTAGCGGTGGAAGCGCAAAAGGTTGACACAACCCCTGTACACTCATCATTACTTTCAATGCCTGTAGCGAATTTCCCAATGTTCTGCCTGATTGATATATTTTTGCTATCACGTCGGTTTCCGTTTGAAGTTGTTCAACCTTTTGCCAGTTCAGAGCCTCAGCATATTCGCACATGGAGTGAAACATCCCGGGCACAAAGTTGCCGGTACTGGGTACGAGTCCGTCGGCTCCAAGTTTTAGAGCTTTCGCGGAAATAGCAGCATAACCCAGAAAATAAGAAAAATTTTCCCTGTCTTTGAAAAGTTTTACACACTGCTCCATGCGGGCTTCATCCCTTTCCGAATCCTTGAAACCGCAGATATGCTTCACTTTACTCAATTCATCCACTACCTCAACAGGAATCGACATTTTTGTTGTGGATGGAATATTATAAACCATCATCGGAAAATTGATTCGTTCAGCTAAGGTTTTAAAATACAAAACCATCTGTTCGGGCGTTAAGGGATAGTAATATGGCAGAATCGACACGATGACATCGGCACCCGATTGGATATATGCTTTGGCATTCCTGATGTTTTCCTCCAGGCAGTTGCCGCTGATACCTGCATATAAATTTACCCTGCCGGCAACAGTTTCTGAAGCCAGTTTTATTAGCCTTTTGCTCTCTTCTACAGAAACTGAAGTCGACTCGCCTGTAGTTCCAAGTACCAGGATAGATACACCACTCTTTGAAAGGTAATCACAGATTTTGACTATAGAATCTTCATCCAATTTTCTATCTCTGGTCACAGGGGTTACCATCGGGACAATCACTCCATTGTATTTTTTTTTCATTAAAAGTCTTTTTGTGATAATTAGTATAATTTCAGATAGATTGCTTTAGCGTCGTCAATGGTTAACTCCCTGGGATTGTTTTTAAGCAGACGCTGTATTCCCATAGCCTTTGCTGCCATCATATCAACCATTGTCTTATCAATCCCTAACTCTGAAAGTTTTGTTGGAATTCCGCATGTTACCAGCAGTTCCCTGATTTTTTCGATAGCGGCTTTAATCATTATGGCAGCAGGCAACGAGCTATCCACTCCGATTGCAGTAGCTATGTCTGCGTGTTTTTTTGGGTCGGCCACTGCGTTGAATTCGAAAACTACAGGCAGAAGAATGGCATTGGCCAAACCGTGAGGGATATGAAATTCACCTCCCAAAGGATATGACAAAGCATGAACGGCCGATGTGTTTACCGGTCCCAGACATAGCCCCCCGTAATAACTCCCAATCGAAAGATTTCCGCGCGCTTCTAAATCGAAGCCATCGTTAAATGCTTTCAGCAGGTTGCCCGATATCAGCCGAACACCTTCCAGGGCAATTAAATCGATAAGCGGATGGGCAAACTTGTTAGTATACGCCTCGATGCAGTGACAAAGGGCATCGATCCCAGTTTCAGCGGTTACTGCTGGTGGAAGCCCCAAGCTAAGAACAGGGTCAACAATCACTAGATCAGGCACCAGAAATGGGCTGATGATTCCTTTTTTCATATTGTCTTCCTCGTCGAGCAAAATGGCATTGGGAGACGATTCGCTACCCGTTCCTGAAGTTGTCGGAATGCAGGCGAGGAATGTTGTTCTCCCATTCAGGTTCCCGATACCGAGCATTTCCGGAATGCTTTGCCAGTTGTTTATTTTTGCAGCAATAACTTTTGCAACATCCATTACGCTTCCGCCGCCTATGCCTGCCACGGCATCAATTGTCTGATTCTTCAACAGGGAAAGGATAGATCCGACATCCCTGATCGAAGGTTCTTTCTGAATTGGATCAATCAGTAAGACAGAAATGTCCCTTGCTTCCAATTCAGGGAGTAAACCCGATATTTTTTCACGGACAGGGGATGCAACAATACACAGAAGGTTTTTTATTTCATTTTTTTTTAGCTCAACCGGTAATTGCAAGAGGGAGTCCTCTCCAAATATTACCTTTTTGGGCTGTATAAATGATATCTGCTTCATTTTTTATGGTTTCCGGATTGTTGCAGCAATATGCTGCTGCGGGTTTTCTTTTGTTGCCCAGTAATACATGGCTACAATGTTATTTTTATGGTTTACTGCCAGTCGGGGATATCCAAAATCCTTATCGTTGAATTTGTCCTGTTGAAAATCGTCACATATAACATTTTCGTCGCCCCAGTTTTTACCGCCATCTGAACTAATCCGCACAAAAAGTTTTACTCTTGTCCGGTCACCGTAGGCACAGGCTATCCTGCCGTCTTTGAGCGCCACCAATGCCGGAGGATTTCCGTTCCCTTCGCCCGTTTCACCTACACGGCTCAGAAAACTCCAGGATTTACCATTATCAGCAGAACCATAAGCATCCACCCAGCAAATAGTATCTTTATCGGGGATGCGGCGACGTAAAGCAACAGCTATCGAACCGTCTTTCAGACGGGATACCGCTGGCATTACTGCACGGTATGGGTCACGGAGTGGCACAATCCATGTTACAAACCGGAATGATTGGCCACCATCTGTAGTTTCGGCAACGTAGGTTTTGTCTTTCCCTGAACCATTTTGCCTTGGCCTGGCTGACATAAACACCAAACACGAGGTTGGTCCGGTCACCAGATATCCGGTTCGTGAAGTACAAATCATTCCCGAAAGATTAGGGTCTTCCATCAGACCGCTGAAACGATAGGGCCCACGCCAGTTTTTACCCTTGTTTTCCGAAATAAAAAAAGCTCCGTCCGGGTCGAGTGAACCATGATACCCAATTCCCATCACGCGCATTGCAAAACCCGGGGCTTCAAAATTTATCTGTCCGGGTGAGGCGACAGGTTTCAAACCATCGCCAACAAAATTTGACGGGTCTTCCTGTTTCCATGTCTTTCCCCCATCGGTGCTGCGTGCCAGCCGGCTTTTGATATTCCTGGTCGTATCCGACAATCCTTCGATGTTATGACCTTTTTGCTCGACAAATCTGCCATACGAATATCCAACCAGAATTTCTTTGCCATTGTGCCATGTCCAGACTCCATTGTTTGCCGGCCATCCGCAAAACCAGTCCTGCTCCTGAAAGACAATTACGTTTTTTGATTTTTTTAATCTGACCTGATCAAATTCAAATATCTTTTTTTGGCCAAAACATACATTACTTAATGTAAGTACCACAATCAGCATTACCAATAATTTCATTTTGAATAGTTATTTATTTGTTGATTAATTTTACAATGATTTATTATTATAGTTTGAAAGCAATATTTGCGTCATGTTCCTCACATACTGATTTTTATCCCTTGAAATACTTATTATTTTCTTTTCGATCCGGATATCTTCCATATTATCCGTATGTATCAGCTTGCATACATAACTCAGCATTGCGGCACTTATTATTTGATTCTCAAATTGCTCCAGCATGATCAGGATAGCCTCGTTGCTGACATGACGAAGTGACAGGAAATTCATGATGATTTCAAATTTTTTCCGGGCCGGAACATCTTCAAGAAAATGAGCCAATTCCTTTTGAATTCCGGTTTCTGATAATATTGCCGCCGCAAAATAATGCAAGGCTTTTTGAGAAACAATGTCATTTTCAGATTTAATCATGTTCATGATTTCGCGATAAAAAATAGAATGGTGCTGTGGATGCCTTTCAACAAAATGAATGGCCCAACAGGAATAGACAGGCTCTTTCCTGTCAAATACAAGCCGTAGATAGTCCTTATTTGTTCTTTGGTCAAGAATTGACCTGATCTTTTCCAGGGTAGGTCCGTATACGGTGTGCCACAAAGTGTAGCAAGTATATACGGCATCTTTCACAACGAATTCTGAAACCGAAGGAAGAGTAGCACCGGCAATTGCATCAACCTGATTATTACCCTTTTTTTCTGCTTTAATAATCATCTCTTCAAATTTTAATCTTTTAAGAATTGACAATGAATCGGATAAAATATGATCCAATTTTATATAATCTTCCTTATTGAACCTTTTGTGATCGGACTTTGTGAGAGAATCATTGTCAAGCAATTGCAAACCGAGATAGGATTCAGCACCGGTCCAGAAAATTCTGATCCGTATCATTTTACAAACACCTGTCAGGCAAACGGTTTTGTGAAAGTCGCGGGAAAACCACAAAGAAACTCCTTTTTCATCCCTGAATTCATTAATTACCTGCAAAGACAGGGAATCGGACTTGTCAGCAATTGTATGTGTAAAAATGGTTCCTTTCAGCCCCTCGAAACCTTTTGGTGGAGTTTGGGAATATGAGCTCTCCAAGGACAAAAATAATAATACTGTAAATGTAGCTTGCACCTGGAAAATCAGATGCAGATCCATCGAAAAAAGTCTACGGAACAATACCACCGTTATCAGCAATTAATGATTTGATTTGATTGACAGAAACGTTCAATGGGCTTGTAATCTGCTTACAAGCCAGCGCAGCAGCAGCCCCGGCTGCCTGGCCCATTCCCATACAGGAAGCCTGTACCCTGAGTGCAGAATTTGCCAGACGATCGCTGCTGATACAACGGCCGGCAACGATAAAATTTTTGCTGTTTTTGGGAATTAATGCCCTTAATGGAATGGTTGGCACAATTCCTTCCGTAAGTTGTTTTGGTTCAACCCCATTTTTATCATGCAAATCAATAGGATAGAAGGAATAAGAAACAGAATCGTCAAACCTTTTTCCGCTGACATAATCATCCCCGGTAATCTGGTAAACCCCGTTGATACGGTAAGTTTCCCTTACACCTGTTTCGGGCTGCATGGATAGAAGCCTGGTCTTTTCACAGCCGCGCAATTCCCGCAGGAAGCGCAAAGTATTCAGAAGGGAAGTCCTTCCTTTAATATTGGTAATAGTATGGGATGCGGAAGTTGTCGAGTCGGCCCCCAAAACATGCGAAATATTGTCCCCGGCACTAGACAGCAAGTGCTCAATCATGTTTCTGAAATCTTCTTTAACCAATCTCCCCTTCATCACTTCTTCGTCATATCTTTTCCTGATCAGCTTCAGATCAAGCGAAGGATAGTCATATCCCCCGAGCTTAAACATCAGCGAGCCTGGCTGTATTTCCTGTTCCCTGAGTAAGTTAAATCCTGCAAGGGATGTCACAGCAGCATTGCCGGTGCAGTCTATCAGTTGGTTGCATATTATTTTGGTATGGGTACCTTTCCCTATTGTTTCAACCTCCCAGTTATTGTTCCTGAACCTTGCAGTAACGGGTGTTTCATAATAGCGAAGTTGCACCCCGGCCTGCAGGCATTTTTCCTCAGCCAACAGGGTATATAAATAGGGATTTATCCTGACGTGATGTTTCGGGTGATCCTGTCCATACGGGGTTGTAAAATCGGGGAGTTTATCATCATTTAACCTGACGGCTTCGGATACCAATTCCCAGCCAATGCCGCCAATGACCTGTTTCCCCCAGGCATAAAAGAGTCCTGGAAAAGCCACACCGCCAGTGGTGGTTGTGCCTCCAAGCTGGCTACCATTTTCGACCAGAATGGTTGAGCATCCGGCACGGGCAGCCTGTATGGCGGCAATGGTCCCTGCAGTTCCTCCACCCACAACCAGAATATCTGTTTTTATGGTTCTTTTATCCATACCAGGCTTTGTATCTGGATCAGATGCTTTCCCTATGACCGGGATGAAACTTGCAACAGAAATGCTTCCAATTGTTTTAAGGATTGCCCGTCTTGTAATTTTTGTCATCGCTTTGCATTAAAAGATTTATTAAGATTTAGAGTATATCAAAAAAGTCGTATTTAACCAGAAAGGCACTCCCTTTTCATCCGGTAGTTCAATAATTTCCTGCGAAGAAAGGGAATCAGGCTTGTCAGCAATTGCATGTATAAAAAAGGTTCCTTTCAGCCCCTCAAAACCTTTTGGTGGAGTTTGGGAATATGAGCTCTCCATGGACAAAAATAATAATACTGTGAATGTAGCATGCACCTGGAACATCAGATGCATATCCATCGAAAAAAGTCTACGGAACAATGCCACCGTTATCAGCAATTAATGATTTGATTTGATTGACAGAAACGTTCAATGGGCTTGTAATCTGCTTACAAGCCAGCGCAGCAGCAGCCCCGGCTGCCTGACCCATTGCCATACAGGAAGCCTGTATCCTGAGTGCAGAATTTGCAAGACGATCGCTGCTGATGCAACGGCCTGCTACCAATAAATTTTTGCTGTTTTTGGGAATCAATGCCCTTAACGGGACTGCTGGTACAATTCCTTCTGCCAGTTGTTTTGGTTCAACCCCATTTTTGTCATGCACATCTATCGGATAAAACGAATAGCAAACCGAATCGTCAAAAACTTTACCTGTGATATAATCTTCATACGAAATCTGATATTCCCCTTCAATCCTGTAAGTTTCCCTTACCCCTGTTTCCGGTTGCATGGATAAAAGCCTGGTCTTTTCACAGCCGGGCAATTCCCGCAGGAAGCGCAATGTACTCAGCAGGGAAGTTCGTCCATTAATATTGGTAATAGTGTTCGTTTCTGAAGTTGTTGAATCAGCCCCGGCAATATGCTGAATATTGTCCCCGGCTTTAGAAAGTAAGCCTTCAATGTTGTTTCTGAATTCTTCTTTGACCAATCGCCCGTTACTCACTGCTTCATTGTATCGGTTCCGGATCATTTTCAAATCAAGGGATCCTAAATCATATCCACCGATCCTGAACATCAGTGATCCAGGCTGTGTTTCCTGTTCCCTGAGTAAGTTAAATCCTGCAAGGGATGTCACAGCACCATTGCCGGTGCAGTCTACCAGTTGGTTGCATATTATTTTGGTATGTGTACCTTTCCCGATTGTTTCAACCTCCCAGTTGTTATTCCTAAAAATAGCCCCAACAGGTGTTTCATAATAACGAAGTTGCACCCCGGCCTGCAGGCATTTTTCTTCAGCCAGCAGCGCATATAAATAGGGATTTATCCTGACCTGATGTTTCGGGTGATCCTGTCCATACGGGATTGTAAAATCGGGGAGTTTATCATCATTTAACCTGACGGCTTCGGTTACCAATTCCCAGCCAATGCCTCCAATTACCTGTTTACCCCAGGCATGAAACAATCCTGGAAAAGCCACGCCTCCTGTTGTAGTAGTGCCTCCCAACTGGCTCCCGTTTTCGACCAGAATGGTTGAGCATCCGGCACGGGCAGCCTGAATGGCTGCAATGGTTCCGGCAGTTCCCCCACCCACAACAAGAATATCTGTTTTTATAGTATTTGTAACCTTAAGAGACTTTGTTTCTGAATCAGATGCTTTCCCTATGACCGGGATGAAACCTGCGACAGAAATGCTGCCAAATGTTTTAAGTATTGCCCGTCTTGTAATTTTTGTCATGGTTGATTTTTATTAGTCCGCATCAAAATATTTAATCTTTTCTTTTGATAGCAATGGTATACATACAATAGTTTGCACCCATTGATTTTACATACAATTCTTTCTCCAGCATCTCAACAGGTGAACATCCATAAAGAGTAACAGTCCCTTTCGGAAAGGTTTTTCGGTATAAACTGAAGTATCCTTTCAGGTTATCAATCTTGGAATCCTGCCTGGTTACATTCAACCTCATTCGCTCGAACTGTTTGAGCCATTCGGGTATTATTGGGAACTTATCACCAAATAATATATATACATCCACGACACAATTGACATCAAATGAAAGACATACATCTTTTTCACTGATTAATTTATCGTTTCCGCAAGTTTTAATGTGTGTCAATCCATTTATTTCTTCCGGGATATAATTGAACTGATACGATCTGTCCATATATTGATATTCTCCCGGGATTAGCGAATTAATACAATATTCTTTCCCACTGGTTGATTTCAGGTTTTTAATTTCCAATTTACTTTGTGGTGGTTCGTTTAAATCAAAACTCATCAACACGAACAAGTATATAACCAATATAATAGTTCTCATCTTCTCAAAATTTGGTTATGTATTTTTATAAAATTGTCCCGGCCCGATGTTTCGCAGGCCGGGACAAATGCCTGAATTAATAACCAGGATTTTGGTCTTTTGCAGGATCAAGAGCCTTATTGTAGTTTAATTCGGTGGATGGAATCGGCCATAAATATGCTTTTTCTGCAATTGTTATTCCTCTTACAGCCAGTATTACAGCGGCAGCCTTATTGGCTCGTTTAAGGTCAAGCCAACGTTTTCCCTCAAATATAAATTCATAGCCTCTCTCCTGCAAAACCAGATTCTGAAAAGAAGATGCATTATAATCTGAAATATTGAAATCCACTGCCGAAGGGGCATTGGGATCCTTTCCATAAGCTCTGCGATGGACTTTATTTATAGCTTCAACCCCTTCTGCTGTGGGGCCATTTGAAGCCATGCAGGATGCTTCGGCATAGATTAATAATGCTTCAGAATAACGATATAATGGATAATCATTTCCACCAGAAGCTGCATCAGGTGCTTTTGTATCAATGAATTTATTGCATACAAGTGTATTTGGGCCCAATCCAAAATTTACATTATCCCATAAACTCTTTCTGATGTCACTATTATTCCATGTTACATAAAACGGATTTGTAAGGTCACTGTAATGGGCATAAGCCCCGCCAAAGTTAAAATATCCGGTAATTGGGGCATTTAAAATCCAAAGTATTGAATTCCCTGCACCAGGTGTACGTGTGCATTTACAATAAAATATCTCTTCAGTTGAAGTAACTAAATCAGGGCCAAAAATTTTCAATTGAAAGTCGCTCTTTGAAGTTACAGGCACCAGTGCGTATTTATTTGATTGAATCACCTCCTTAATTTTATCCCTCGATTCAGCATATTTACCAGCAGTCAGATATACATCCGCCAACAACGTTTTAGCAGCATATTTGGTAGGTTTGCCTAAAAGAGCCTGCACTTCGGGTAAATTTGCTTCGGCGATTTTTAAATCAGCAATGATAAAATCATAAACTTCAGCTGCAGTACTTTTCTTTAAATCCTTATCAGTCGTATTTAATTCGGTCCTTAAGGGGATGGCACCCCAATTCCTGACTAATTGAAAATAAGCATATGCACGAAGAAATTTAGCTTCGGCAGCAAATTTATCCAGGTCCGCTTTACTGACGGAGGTATTAACTGAGGCATTTTGTATTACCCAATTGGCATCGCGGACCATTAAGTAAAAAGCTGACCAAAACCCACCGTGAAAATCGATAGATGGGAGCCCGGTAAAGGTATTGTAAACAGACCGCGATCCCCGTCCGTAGCCCCAATCGGTCTGAGCGTCAAGCCGTACAAGATATTCAGCCCTATTATTGCGCAATGTGGGATAAATCGCATTCAGGGCAGCTTCGAATTCCTGGCTGGTAGTAAAAAAATTTTCAGCTACCACACTTTTAGGAGCTTCCTCCAAAAGTTTATCACAAGAGACTAAAAGAAATATCGCAATTATAAAAAAATTGGATAAGAACTTTAGTGTCTTTTTGTGAAAAGATGAATATATATTTGAACTTTTCATTTTTCTTATTTTTGAAATTAATAATGAATAATTGATTATTAATAAAGGTAATTATATTTGCTAAAACCTTGCGCGTATACCAACAGTAAATGATTTTGAATTTGGGTATCTGTTATCATCAATCCCAAATGTTGTGGTATTTGCTGCTCCGGTAGCATTTACTTCAGGGTCCCATCCTGAGTATTTAGTCAGTGTCAGTAAATTCTGTCCACTCAGGTATACCTGGAGGCTTTTAATCCATTTCAACTTTAAATACTCCACCGGCATATTATAAGCCAGCTGGATATTTTTCAATCTCAGGTAAGAACCATCTTCGACAAACCGGTCAGAAACCCTGTAGTTTGTCAGGCTTATTTTCGGATATTTGGCGTTGGGGGTTGCAGGGGTCCAGTGGTCATCTAAAACTTCCTTTATCATATTAAGCCCAAAGCCATAATCATAGGCATAAGAAACCTTACTTAAATTATAAATATCATTGCCCTGAGATCCCTGTAAAAATATGCTTAGCTCAAAATTCTTAAAGGACATTTCTGAGTTTAAACCATAGATAAAACCTGGATTAGGATCGCCAATGTAGGTGCGGTCCAAATCATTTACGGAACCACTATTGTCTAAATCCTTATATTTTATCTTACCATTCGCATCATAACCATCTTCAACAAATCCAAAGAAACGACCAACTGGCTGTCCTTCACGGAGAATGTTCATGGTGCCGGACATTGAATTGTGAGTTGCAGGATATCCATATATATCCGCTCCATCATAAAGTTTAACCACCTTGTTCCTGTTCGCAGATATATTGGCATTTAAAGTCCATTTGAAAACACCAGTAAATACTTTTGCATCCAATCCAAAATCAAAACCTTTGTTCTGGACTTTCCCGACATTTTGAATTGTAGTTGCAAAACCTTGTGAAGCTGGCAATGACACTGCATTAAGCAAATCTTTTGTGTTTTTAATGTAATAATCGGCTGTAAATAAAATCCGGTTCTGCAAAATCCCTAAATCAACACCAAAATCCAATTGCTCAGTAGTTTCCCATTTCAGGCTTGCCGGTAAATTAGTTCCAGGGGAAAAGGATGTGTAAACTGCATCATTAAAAACGGCTTTGCCTGCAAAAAGTTGGTTAAGTGTAACATAAGGTTCAATTGCCTGGCTTCCTGACGCTCCAAAACTGGTACGGATTTTTAAATCGGAAATAGTATTATTATTTTTTAAAAAATCCTCCTCTGATACTTTCCAGGCCAGGGCGGCCGATGGGAAATACCCCCACTTGTTATCATTACTGAATTTTGATGAACCATCGGCACGATAGCTGATTGTTGCAAGATATTTGCCGGCATAACTATAGTTCACCCTTCCAAGATAAGACAAAAGGACTGACTTTACATAGCCAGAAGCTTGTGGAACAGGAGTTTCTGCTGCTCCAAGGTTAGATGTTTCAAAATTATCACTAAGGAATCCTATACCACCACCTGAAAATGTTTTGGTCAAAAAATCCTGATATGTGAACCCGGCCAAAACAGAGATACTATGCTTGTCATTAAATGTATTATTATAACTTATCGTATTTTCATTCAGTAAGCTTGTATATTGGTTTGTACCAATATAGGCTGCACCCGATGATTTCTCCAATTTACGTGTAGAATAGTTATCTGAGCGGGTATCAATATTTTCAATACCCCCTGCAACCTTAATTGTTAATTTTTCTACCGGATTGAAAATCAGAGCACCATTGATCAACTGTGAATTAGCAGTGCTCTGCACATTTTGTTCATTTAATAAATTTACCGGATTCCATAAATCAGTGGCAACAAAGGGATATCCGATTCTTAAAACCCTGTAAGTGCCATCATCTTTATAAGGAGAAAAGGTCGGAGGCGCTCCCATTGCAGAGGTCATTAAGGTATTACCGCGGCTTCCTGTACCACTGTCTTTTCGTTTAGTATTAATCCGCGAAAAAGTACTCGATAATGAAGCACTGAAGAAATTATTGAATTTGTGGTCAATGTTGCTCCTGAAGGAATAACGATTATAATCACTGCCCTTAACGATACCATCCTGTAAAAATGTGCTGCCGGAAATAGAAAATTTGGTTTTAGCGTTTCCACTGTTGATATTCAATGATGTTGCCAATATTGGGGCAGTTTGGGTTACTAAATCCAGCCAGTTTGTTCCTGTTCCAAAATTATTAATATCACTCTGGGAAAAGAATTCCTTTCCTGTATCGTTTAATTGTTGAATATTACTAAACTGAGCATATTCTTTGGCATTCATTAAATCTAATTTCTTTATCAGGGATTGTGAAGTGTAACTCGTTTCAAAATCAACATTGGTACGTCCTTCTTTGCCCCGTTTTGTAGTAATCAGTACAACCCCATTTGCACCACGTGAACCATAAATAGCTGTAGATGAGGCGTCCTTTAAAATTTCAATGCTTTCAATATCTGAATTATTTAAAACCGTTGGACTACTTGGGAAACCATCAATAACATAAAGGGGCTCGTTATTGCCTCTTAAAGAGTTATTTCCACGGATCCTGATGCTGATCGCCCCTCCCGGGGAACCATCATTTTGTAATACCTGCACACCTGAAGCTTTGCCGTTTAGTGCCTGTAAAACATTGGTAGCCGGAACCTGATTTATTGCTGCAGATTTTATTTGTGACAGCGATCCTGTAAAATCACTCTTTTTTACGACTCCGTAACCAATAGCTACCACCTCTTCAATTGCAGTAGTTTCTTCAGCAAGTGTAACATTAATAGCGGATTTGCTTCCAACCGCAATTTCCTGGGTTTTCATCCCGACAAAAGAAAATTGCAGGGTAGCATTTTCAGGAAGATTGGACAGTGAGTAATTCCCGTTGTTATCGGTTATTACTCCGGTTGTGGTTCCTTTTACCACTACAGAAACGCCTGGAAGAGAAGATCCGCCTGAGTCGGTTACTTTACCGGTAACTTTTTTGCCCTGTTGCTGGGCACTACTGCGTTCCATCAGCATAATATTGGTCCCTTCCATCGCGTAAACGATATTTGTTTTATCAAATACGTTAGTTAATACTTCAGCGACAGACTGTTGCTCAGCCTCGACCGAAATTTTACGGACAAGGTCAACTTCATCCTTGCTGTACACAAAAAGGTAATCAGTCTGGCTTTCAATAGCATCGAGTACTTGTGCAACGGCTGCGTTTTTAAGGTTGATCGAAACTTTTGCAACCTGCGAACTTCCGGGAGTTGCAAACACCCCGGATGCCAGAACAAAAAGCAAAAGACATGTGGTTCTCATCTTTCGAATAAATTGTTTAGTTGAGACATTAATTTCTCTGAACAAATAAAATTTCATACATTTGTTGTTTAATGGTTGATACTTGATATTTTAAAGTGATTGTCGGGTTTCGACTCTGAGCCGGAAAATGTTGACGCATTGTCCGGCTTTTTTAGTTGGTTTTTACTTAACTCATAGGCAGATTTTGTTTTAGTTCGACATTGGTCTGTTTCTATTCTATCGTAATAATATTGAGTTTGTCATCAATCTTAAACCTGAATTTATTGCTGAGCTGTAAAACTTTCAGTATATGTTCAACCCCATCCTTTGTGCGGAATTTTCCGGTGTAGCGGTTGCTCAGTATCCTATTGTTTTTATTAATGATTTTCAGGTCAAAGTAGAGTTCAAGCTTGCGGACCATTTCAGGAAATGTTTCATTATCGAAACTGATCAGCCCGTCTTTCCAAAGGAAATGATTGAAATTGCTTATCGGAGTCCTGACTAAACGGTTATTTTCGAGAAATATCCGCTCGTTCAGACGAATCAACGTCCCTTTATCAGTCCCCGGATTAAGCAGTTCAACAGATCCTTCGAGCAGTGAAGTTTCAAAAACAGGTTTACCGGAATAGGCCATAATATTAAACCGGGTACCCCAGACTTTAATATCATACTTTTCAGTCTTTACAAGAAATGGCTGTTTTTTATTGCCTGATACTTCAAAATATCCTTCACCGTCAAGGGTCACATTCCTGCTTGATGCTGAAAAATGGTTTGGAAAGGTAAAAGTGGTTTTAGCATTGAGCCAGACTTTTGTGTTATCGGCAAGTGTCAATTGTGCCCGCTGACCTGCAGGTACATAAATAGTCTGCATCGCAACCGGTTCACTTGTTGGTGCTGCGGGTTGAAAGTACCGGACTCCCAATATGGCAACAACAAAAATGGCAGCAATTTTCATTGCTTCCAAAACTAACTTTCGAGGTGAAAATCCTGTTTTTGATTGGCCTATGATCCGTGCATCCTTATTCCCCTCCTGCCAGAGGGTAATATCATACAATTTGCGAAATGCGAGGAACTCCCGCATGTTTTCAGGATTGGCATCGAGCCATTCTGCCATTACGGCCTTCTCCTCAATGGTTGCTTCTCCCTTGATGTAGCGTATCAGTGATTCCTGGTTCATAAAAGTATGACAGTTTTTGGAGCGGGAACATGTTCAATCCCCCTTTCGCTAATTAAAACGATTCAAAAGGTAGGATCACTAGTTCGGGAGCTGATTTATTTGTGAAAATTATGCGGCAGGCGACTGACAACTGGCTGGCTGGCGGCTGGTGACTGGTGGAAGGTGGCTGGTCCCGAAGTGTCAGCGATTTTTCAGGAGGTTTTTATTTTTTAACTTTTCGGAGTAAAATTCAACATTACAATATTGACTATCCATCTTTACAAACCTTCGATATCCTTTTCCGAAAGACCGGTTGCCTTTGATATATCAGAACTTAACAGGCCAATTGTTTTGAGATTTCTTGCTATGTCAAACTTTCCCTGTTCGATTCCTTTAACAATTCCCTGCTCAATTCCCTGCTCAATTCCCTGCTCAATTCCCTGCTCAAAAGCATCAGCTTTCAACGTTCTTTCTGTACTGATATAATCCCAATATCTGTCATAAGTCTCAAGTTCCCCTTTGGTTAAACCACTTTCAAGAATCAGTTCAGAGGCCTCCTTTAGTTCAGGAACGTCCAAAAAGTCCGGCGATATACCCTCCTGCAAATCGCTGATCTCTGACAAAAACCGTAACCACAATACCTGTAATTTTTTGTCAGTAATTTTTTTAGCTTGAAATTTAGGCAGTTCAATAAAAACAAATTCCAATCCCTCCATCACATCATCGCTATCCTGCGTATGGATAATCTGATAATGATGAATGTAAATATCGGGCTTGTCATCAAAATTTTCATTTATAATGTTCAGGGAGTAAACAGGTTGTAAACCCTTGTATTGAAACCCCCGGCCTACCTGCTTAATATAAGCTTTTGAAGCATTAAACAATACCCTGCTTTTAAAACTGTCGGTCCAGATCATCTGCATCTCAACAATAAACTGCTGTCCTTTTTCGTCCTTGCACCTCACGTCAACGATTGAATTTGCAAACATAGGAATCTCCGGCACCAGCTCAGCGGGCAGATATTCGAGCGAAACAATTTTCTTACCCTCTGCGAGTGGCATCACGGCATTGAGAAAACTTTTTAGCAGATGAGGGTGTTCGCCAAATATTTTTTTAAAAGTCAAATCATTTTTAGGATCAAGATAACGCATATATTCATTTGTTATTACTGCAAATATACAATCAAAAGGAGAAAGAAAGCTTATTACTTTCACATACCTACTAAAAATCGCTGAAGTTTCGGGAGTTGCTGACGACTGGTAACTGGCTGCCGGCGGATCCTGACATATTCGGTCACCGCTTCAAGGGTTTTCAACCGCTTGAAGCGTTGACTTCTTCTCACAACTTCTTAATCACCGGAACAGGAGACAGAGAAAGATCGGGAGATAGTCTTTCAATGAAACTCTTAATGCCTTAATTGTGAGCCCAATATGATAGTCAACCCCCTTTACGGAAACATCAAAAATTTCAGCAATTTCCTTATTGGTTTTATTTTCAAACCTGCTCATCATAAATATCTTACGACTTTTTACAGGAAGCGTGGCAAGCGTGGCCTGAATAATTTGTTGAATCTCTGCCGAAAAGATCTCATCAGGATCGCAGGACTGCAATGCCGAAATACGAATCTCATGTTCACGGATAAGTTTTTCATTCAACGAACTAAAAGCCTTACGTTCAGCGGTATCGTGCTTTAAATGGTCAAGGGCACTGTTTTTTAAGATTGTAAATAGATAAGGGCCGACATGTTCGACAGGTTGCAGCTTCATGCGTTCCCATAGTCTGATAAGCGATTCTGAAACGATATCCTCGGCAATATATTCATCATGCACATACGATTTTACAAAAAGGAAGGACTTTCTGTAAAAAGCGAGATAAACAGCATTAAAGCTATTTGTTGGATCGACCTGCATTTTTTTTAACCCGTTTAGATTACAAACTTAAGAAAAAATCGGCATTAATATGAATATTACTTTTTCTCAGTCCTTACATAAGTATAGGGAATTATTAGTTGTCGTATTCCTGACTCTCATCTTTTTACGACATTATTTCATTCTTTCTACTTAGTTGAATTAGTTTGTTTTTTTATTTATAATAATTACTTTGGTAGTTGTTTATATGATGATAAAATTCTGCAAACAGTAGTTTTTAGAAGTGAATCTTTGATATGGCACAAGATACTGACTTATCATTACCTGTGCGGTTTAACCCGTTTAAACACCATTGGCATTATATTCTTGATATCCTTGAAAGTGCCTCCCCTGAGGTAATATTAAGCCTGCTGGGTTCGTTATGTAACAATTATATTGACATCTACACGGGGATATTGACCCCTGAAGCCATCGGAAATGCAATTGTTGAGATTATAAAATCAAAACAGGCATTTGAAGTAGATGATTTCGCCCGTTGGGTCGCCTCGGGAAACGGATACCAGCTAATCCAATTGGAAGATCAGTCAGAATGGGTTGTCAGGAAAAGCAATGAATATAAACGCTATATCCACCTTCACCCTGCCCGGACAGGTCCTCTGATGACCCGTTATAAAGGTTCCTCCTTAAAAACTCTTTACATGTTAAAAGCCAGTTATAAAGATTTTCCGGTATCACTTTCATTGGAAAAAATTAACATTACAAGAATGCAAATTGGCCTTTCTCCGGTAAAAAAATTTGATCGGAACATTGGGCTTTTAAAATGTTTTGAACAGTTTTTCTCAAAGACATCCTGAAAAATAAAAATTGTTCATAAATTGCAAATCTAATTAAGCATAATAAAATATCAAACATACTCAACAGGGAAAAGGGATTAATTTTATTCAAATAATAAAACAATTAAAAACTAAAGTTATGGAAGAATTAAAAAAAGGTTGGTCAAGGCGTGATTTTATTGGGGCATCCGCAATGGGTGCAGCAGGACTTGCAGTCTTACCTGCTATTGTCGGATGTACTCAGCAAGAGGTTGATACCGATCTGAAATTAGGATTTATAGGATTAGGCCAGCAGGCAATGTTTTTACTGAATGGATTTCTGCAAATACCTGGAGTCAAGGCGGTTGCCGGTTGTGATGTTTATGGTATCAAACGTATAAGATTCGAAAAGAGGGTAAATGCTTTTTATACTAAAGCGGGTAAAACTGTGAAAATCAAAACCTACGAAAAGTACGGTGATTTACTGAACAGGCAGGATATCAATGCAGTTGTTATTGCTGTACCTGATCATTCACATGCAATGATTGCCATAGCGGCATTAAAAGCAGGTAAAGATGTCTATCTTGAAAAGCCGATGACATTTACTATTAAAGAAGGGCAGGAATTAAAAAAAGTAGTTCGCGAAACCGGAAGAATATTCGGCCTTGGAAGTCAGCAGCGGTCCGATCCGAATTTCCAGTATGCAGTCAATCTGGTCCAGACAGGTACTCTTGGAAAAATCACAAAGGTTAATGCATATGTAGGTGCTCCCCCAAAACCTTACACTCTTCCCGAAGAACCTATCCCGGCAGATCTGAACTGGGACCTCTGGTTAGGACCGCTTCCTGCCACTATCCATTACAATAAAGAGTTGAACCCGCCTATTTCACTTGATCCTGAAGAAAATGAAAAGTTCTGGGGAGGATGGCGCTGGTATAAAGAGATGGGCGGTGGTTTCACAACCGACTGGGGTGCTCATATGTTCGACATTGCACAATGGGGACTCGGAATGGACAAAAATGGCCCGGTTGAAATTTCTCCGATTGGAGATGGATCTGAATATATATCATGGACTTACGCAAATGGAGTTGTGATGACTTCAGAACCCTTCGACGAAAAGAAATCCAAAGGTGTTAAATTTATTGGTGAAACCGGATGGATTGAAGTTGCACGCGGTTATTTTAATGCCTCTGATCCTAAATTAATGCCAGCCGAAAAAGCGAAATCCACTGGTCCTTATGAAACAAAAATTCCCCACCAGGTTAACTTTATTGAGTCTGTAAAAGGGCGTAAAGACCCTGTTGTTCCTGTGGAGATTGGTCATAGCAGTTGCTGCGTTTGTACTCTGGGTAACATTGCCTGCGAACTTAAACGTACGATCAAATGGGATCCTGCAACTGAAAAATTTGTTGACGATGCAGGTGGTGCAGCTGCAAAATTGCTCCATTACCAATATCGCGCAGGCTGGAAACTGATGTAGTTTCCAGTATAACCTGAAATATTAAAGGAGAGTGTCCCAGGGCCGGGATACCCTCCTTTTAAATGTGTGATTTTACTTTCAATGAAAGAGATTTTATCAGCATTAAATATGATTATATTTGTATATGGAAAGAATTTATGTCGACACTTCAGTTTTTGGTGGTTATTTCGAACCTGAATTCGAACTTTGGAGTAAGGCCCTATTTGATAAAATAATTAAGGGGGACTTGAAAATGCTTTATTCACAAATGACAGAGATCGAATTAATAACTGCTCCTGAATATGTGAGAGAGTTATTGACAAAAATTCCGAACTCCAACATTGAAATTTTGAATATATCCGAACAATCAAATAAATTGGCAGACAAATATCTTTCTGAAAAAGTAGTCGGCAAAACTAGTCGGCCTGACTGTTTACATATTGCTATAGCAACACTGAATAATGCTGACATTTTAGCAAGTTGGAACTTTAAGCACATTGTCAACCTTACGAAAATCAGAGGTTACAATGGTGTGAATTATATGCTTGGATTTAATATGTTAGAAATACGAACACCAAGAGAAATTTTAGAAATATGAAAACGAAAAAAGAGAAACACAAAAAATCGACAGTGCGAGAGTTACGCGACATTCGCGACAATATAGGTTTGGAAATAAAGGATATGAATTACGAACAATTAAAAAAATACATTGATGATAAATTAACGCTACGCCCAACCGCAGTTTGGCAAAATGGCAAATGAAGTAATTAATCCAATATTTATACATTACGGACAATCTCGTGCGAACTTAATCGGACGATCAAATGGGATCCTGCAACTGAGAAATTTGTTGACGATGCAGGTGGTGCAGCTGCAAAATTGCTCCATTACGAATATCGCGCGGGCTGGAAACTGATGTAGTTCCCGGATAGCTTTAAATTATAAAGGAGGGCGTCCCAATGTGCGGATACCCTCCCTTTTTTTAAATGTTAAATCATTTTCATTAAAAATTATGACGATTTACCTAACGCAAAATGGAAAAGAGGTGAATATCTCGACGAAGTAAGTTTTTCTAAAGATGGAAAAAAACAATCCGCTTGATGATGAAGACAATTATTTTGTAGAATTGAAAAAGGGAACAGCAAAACAGTTGTCCGGGTCAATACTAAGGGAGTAGTGTCCTTTTTTAAGCAGTTGTAGTGTTAATTTTCAAACCTGAGATTGTAACGGCGTTCCGGAAATTAAAGGGGGCACCCTTTTTCATTTATCTATTGATCTTTGCGCGTTCTTTGCGATCTTGGCGAGAAACTTCTAAATTTATTATTTTATTGGCTATAAATTCTAATACTGAGGGACTACTAAGGCTTTTTAAATAGAAATAAGGTTTTGCCATAAAAAGCAAAACTATCAATCCGTTTTTAGAAAAATTATGCCCACAACTTTTTCATCCGACTCGAAATCCGAAAACCAATAACCTTTTTCTGGTTTGATAATATGAACCAAATCGCTAACTTTGACCTGATCGTATTAACGAAAATAATGAATAACAATATGTTTACAACCAGATTATCAACTGTTCTTTTGCTGATTGGCCTGTATCTGTCGTCAATTCCTGTGTTGCAGGTGAAGGGTCAGGACCTTAAAGAAATCGAAGCCGGTCGCGTTTCATTGCCTAACGGATGGAAACTTTCACCTGTCGGAAAAATGCTGGCTGTTGGTGATTTACCCTTAAATATAGCTGTTTCTCATTCCGGCAAAATGTTGGCAGTTACCAACAACGGACAAAGTGATCAAAGTATCCAACTTATCGATTCTGAAAAAATGCTGGTCCTCGATTCTGTTTATATTGCTAAAGGATGGCTGGGCCTTACTTTCTCAAAAGACGAGAAATACCTGTATGCATCGGGAGGAAACGACAACTGGATTATGAAATATCAAATCAGGGACAAAAAGCTTGTTCCATGTGACACCCTGGTTATTGGCAAACCCTGGCCTGAAAAGATTTCTATCGCAGGTATAGCGGTTGATGATGATCAGCAGATTCTTTATGCTGTTACTAAAGAAAACAATTCACTCTATGTATTCGACTTAAAAGCAAGAGTGGTTAAAAAACAAATCCCGATGGGAGGGGAAGGATATACCTGTTTATTGTCTGATGATTGCAAAATGTTGTATATATCGTGCTGGGGGTGCGATAAGGTACTTATGTTTGATACCAGGAAACAATCACTGACAGGATCGGTTCCCGTAGGAGATAATCCTAATGATTTATGTATTACTCACAACGGGAAATATTTATTTGTAAGTAATGCAAATGATAACTCGATATCAGTCATCTCACTTGAAAAAAGCAGGGTAATTGAAATATTAAATGCAGCCATCTATCCCGGGTCTCCCTCAGGATCCACCTCCAATAGTTTAGCCCTGAGCGATGATGAAAAAACTTTATACATAGCAAACGCCGATAATAACTGTCTTGCTGTTTTTGATGTAAGTAATCCTGGTAACAGTACAGCTAAAGGATTTATTCCAACAGGCTGGTATCCCACTTGTGTGCGGGTAGTAAAAAACTCCATTTTTGTTACTAATGGTAAGGGCTTGTCATCAAAGGCAAATCCATACGGTCCCAGTCCGGTCAGCAAAAAGGAGGCTGTGGCCCGTCATGCTGATTTAAAAACCGGGAAAGTGAAAGTGCAATATATTGGAGGCCTGTTTACCGGAACCCTTCAGCAGATTTTAAAACCCAGCGATACCCAGCTCAGTATTTATTCCCGGTCGGTGTACAACAATACCCCCTATTCCAAAGAAAAAGAGATGATTTCTGCCGGAGAAGAAGGGAATCCTATTCCTCACAGGGTAGGTGATTTATCTCCAATTAAGTACGTCTTTTATATCATTAAGGAAAACCGCACTTACGACCAGGTACTTGGAGATATTCCGGAAGGGAACGGAGATACAAGCCTGGTCCTTTTCGGAGCAAATGTAACACCCAACCTGCATGCGCTCGCTAAACAATTTGTTTTGCTTGACAACTTTTATGTGGATGGGGAAGTGAGTGCAGATGGTCATAACTGGTCGATGGGGGCTTACGCAACAGACTACCTCGAAAAGAACTGGCCAACGAGCTACGGAAGCAGAGGCGGCACATATCCGGGCGAGGCAGAGCGGGAAATTGCAAATAACAAAAACGGGTTTTTATGGGATTTTTGCAAGAGGTATGGTGTGACTTACCGTAGTTACGGAGAGTTTATTTCTGATTCCTTCACCCCAAATTTACCGGTTTTAAAAGATCATTTTTGTCATAATTACTCCGGATTTGATTTGTCGGTACGCGATACATCACGCTTTAATCTTTGGAAACATGATTTTGATTCCCTCGCAGTTACCGGCAATATTCCCCGGCTTAACACATTACGTTTCGGTAATGATCATACAGAAGGGCTTAAGATCGGCAGGCCCACCCCCAAAGCACATGTAGCTGATAATGACCTGGCAGTTGGACTTTTCGTCGAATATCTCAGTCATTCTTCAATCTGGAATAAGAGTGTGGTTATAATTGTGGAAGATGATGCGCAAAATGGTCCGGACCATGTTGATGCGCATAGATCAACAACTTATGTTGCCGGTGGTTTTGTAAAACAGGGTTTTGTTGACCATACAATGTATTCAACTTCATCAGCTCTTCGCACAATTGAATTAATTCTTGGGCTACCACCTATGAGTCAATACGATGCAGCAGCCGAACCACTCTGGAGATGTTTTAATAAAAAAGCGACCCATCCTCCGTTTCATGCTACTGCCAATCTTGTTGATTTAAACCTGAAAAATACTGTTAAAAATAAATTGTCACGATTAAGCGAAGGATTTGATTTCAGGAAGGAAGACCGGATACCTGATGCTCAATTTAATGAAGTGATATGGGCTGCAATACGCGGATTAAATACCACTTGCCCTGTTCCGGTCCACGCAGCATTCTTTACAGCTGAGAAGAAAAAAGATAAAGATTAAAAAAAGATGAAACCAAAAGAAAAAGTAATCATTACTGTGCAGGTAAAAATCGATTTGCCTGTTGATAAGGTTTGGAAGCTTTGGACAACTCCCGAAGATATCGTAAAATGGAACAATGCCTCTGAAACCTGGCATACCACCCGGTCGGAAAATGATCTGAGGGCAGGTGGAGGGTTCCTTTCAAGAATGGAAGCCAAGGACGGAAGTATGGGTTTTGATTTTGAGGGAGTTTATGAAGCTGTTCATACCAATGAGCTAATTATCTACAAAATCGGTGATGGCAGAAAAGTAAAGATTGAATTTGAAGGCAAAGGGAACGAAACCAGAGTTGTTGAAACATTCGAAGCCGAAAGCACTAATTCACTTAAATTACAACGAAGTGGATGGCAGGCAATATTGGACAACTTTAAAAAATATTCAGAGGAAAATAGCATTTAAATGAGAATTAATTATTTTTATGTATTGATCTTATTTACCATCACTTGCAATTCATTTGGCTTTACAGACACTGAAATAGATGGCAGGTACGCTGATTCTTTAAAGAATAATATCATTACCGGAGCCGATCAGACTGAAAAATATTTCTCTTATTTAAAAGGCAAACGTGTTGCAGTACTTGCAAACCCAACGACAATCATTGGTAAAAAACATCTTGTTGATAGTTTGCTTTCTTTAGGAATCAATATTGTAAAAATATTCGGACCTGAACATGGCTTCAGGGGAAATGCCAGCGCAGGTGTAATTGTCAGTGATGAATCGGATCCGGTAACAGGTGTAAAAATTATTTCATTATATGGCCCTAAGCATAAACCATCAGGTGAAGATCTTGCAGATGTGGATATTATGATTTTTGACATTCAGGATGTGGGTTGCAGATTTTACACACATATCAATGTATTAAGCAGAATCATGGAGGCTTGTGCAGAGAACAATAAAGAGCTGCTTATCCTTGACAGGCCTAATCCGAATGGCTACTTTATCGATGGCCCTGTTCTGGATATGCGATTCAAATCCGGTGTTGGGATGTTTCCTGTTCCCATTACCCACGGAATGACAATTGCCGAATTTGCACTAATGATAAACGGTGAAAGGTGGCTTCCCAATAAAATGACATGTAAACTGATAATTGTTCCGGTACTCAACTACAGGCATGATATGCCATATACATTGCCTGTAAAGCCTTCACCAAATCTGAATTCACAGCAAAGTGTGATGCTCTACCCATCGCTCTGCCTATTTGAAGGGACGATAATAAGTCAGGGACGTGGGACATATTTCCCTTTTGAGGTGCTTGGAAACCCGTTATTAAAGGACAACTACAGTTTTTCTTTTATGCCGGCCTGCATACCGGGGATGAGTGAAACGCCTCTGTATATGAATGAGGTCTGCTATGGCATTGATCTCAGGAATTATGATATAAATGAACTTTGGGAAACTAAAAGACTTAATATTAACTGGATGATTGAGCTTTATAATGCCTGTCCTGACAAGAATAAATTTTTCGACAGAACTCAGAGCCACCAAATTGGAAACATTGATTTACTTGCCGGCACAGACCAATTCAGAAAGCAGATAATTGCCGGGAAAAATGCCGAAGAAATTCATTCCTCCTGGGAGCGCCGGTTATCAAAATACAAAAAAATGCGCAAGAAATATTTATTATACCTTTGATAGTTTAAACCCGATAATTGTTAGTAGCAATGTTTTTAAAACCGATAGAAAATACTTCAGGGTTCACCAGGGCAATACACTCCATAACAAGGACTTATAAGGGTAAGAATATAATTCCGGGAAGCTCAACATTATTTTTTGTTAATGAAGATGGCTATGCAGTGACATGCAAACATGTAATTGACCTGTTGGCAACAAGTGAAACAGTCAACAGGAAATACAGCGAATTTAAGAATGAAAGGGACAAACTGCCTGTCGACGGAAAGTTAAGGGAAAAGTTGAAGCGACTTGAAATAAAATATGAATACAGGGATGAAACAATTATCGGTATAAAAAATAATTTTATGAATTGTGTCGACTTCATGTCCGGATTCACATGGCACACACATCCAAAGTATGATTTGGCAATTCTCAAATTTAATGATTTCAACAAAATAGCATATACAGACCATGCCGTTTTTGTAAAAAACAACTCTAAGGTTCAGCAGGGGAAATTCTTATGCAGAATAGGTTTCCCATTCCCTGAGTTCACGAATTTTAAACTCAATGAGGAAACGGACGAAATGGATTGGACACAGGATGGCATTGTTAATTCTCCTGTATTTCCTTTGGAGGGTATGATTACAAGGCACCTGGCAGCTGAAGGAAAACTTTTCGGAATCGAACTCAGTACTCCCGGTCTTCGGGGGCAAAGCGGTGGTCCTTTATTCGATGAAGATGGGTTTGTGTATGGAATGCAGTTCTCAACAAAACATTTGCACCTTGGGTTTGACCTTGAGGATACTGAAGTTATGATAAACGGAAAATTGAAAAAGATTAACAATTATTCATTTATTCATTTAGGACAATGTATTCATGCTGACATTATTAAGGAGTTTTTGGAAGAGAAAAATGTAAAATTTTACGAAGAGTAGTTATTCATTAAAGCATATTCAGCTAAAAATAGTTTTTTTGTAACATTGTTTGCAATTATTTGGACCTGAAAAAATACAATCACTTCCGTTATGGATTTAAAGAGACAAGATCATGAGCCACCGCTGGCAACCAGTGAATGGGGCTGGCGATATCATCACACTGGTATCCCTACGACCGGACCCATAATTGACGAAATATATTTACCCCAGTTTAAGCTTTATGTGGGCGGGTTTAATACCAGCCCTTACGGAATAGAATGGATGCGTTATGAGGAAGACTGTCAGGTAGCCGAATTAATACAAAAAGTTCCGCACGTGGCATTTGAAGTGGAAGATCTGGATTTGGAACTTAGCAGGCGCGACTTCAAAATCATTACTGAGCCTAATGCACCCGGTACCGGAATCAGGGTTGCAATGATTGAGCATAATGGGGCTCCAATCGAGTTGATTGAGTTTAGGGGTATATGAATTTTATTGCTGGTTCAGTTATCAGCAAATAAAACATCCATTTGAAGGTCATTTTGTACAATTCCCGCAGCAGAGCTATTGGGTTGCAATCCGAAAGTGGTAATCATAGTCAGAAAAACCGATTTCCTTGTTCCTGTCTCCTGTTTGAAAACACCTATTTTGTTCCTCAGTTCTTCTGCATATTTTTTATCGATGATAAAAGGATGTACTGAGAATTTCATTTCAAACAGGTTGATTACCTGATCGCGGCGGTCGATAACAAGGTCAATCTGTGCGCCATAATCCTTTGATGAACTTCTCCAAGATGATACAGATGTCTGTACACCTGAAATACCGAGTGCCTGCTTTATTTCCGGAAGATGGCATAAACAGACCTGTTCAAATGCATAGCCGCTCCAGGCACGGTATTTAGGGCTGTCTATAAAAGCCATCCAATTATCCTGATCAATAAAATTGGAATCCTTAAGAAACCTCAGGTAAAACAGTGAATAAAAATCAATGAACTGGTAAAGGCTTTTACGTTGTTTCTTACCGAAAGGAACATATTTCCTGATAAACCCGCTTACTTCCAGTTCAGTCAATAAGCGTGTTGTGCTGCCGGCATTTGGCAAACCAGTCAGCTCAATGATTTCGTCACGGGTCAACCCTTTTGCTTTCCTTGCTAAAGCGTTAATAACATTTTCATGTTTATGATAGTTATTAAATAATGAACGGAACAGGTTATGAAACTCACTCCTGAGCACTCCATTTTCCTGAAAACAGATATCATTTATGTTTTGAAAAGCACTTTTACCTGGAACTATTTCATCCCAATAAAAAGGTACTCCGCCCATAACCATATAAAGTTGAACAATTTGATACTTATCGATAAAAACATTTTTTGATTGCAGGAACTTTTCACATTCGCCAAGGGTAAACGGAACAATTTTTAATCTTTTGGTTACCCGGTTATGCAGTCCCCCCCTGTTGTTTATCAACTTATTGATCATCCATGATGCTGCCGATCCGCACACTATCAGGACAATATCATTCCGTGCAGATGCCCAGCTGTTCCAAAAGTGTTCCAATGCCTGAATAAACCCTGAACCATGCGTATCGAACCAGGGCAATTCATCAAAAAAAACTGTTTTGCGTGAATCATCTGATTTTTCCAGATAAACTGTCAATCGCTGAAAGGCAGTAATCCAGTCGGATGGGGGGGAATTTTCAGTCTCCGGACTTAATTTTTGGAGATTAATATGAAAATTAATGAGTTGCTGACTTAATGAAGCGTTACCAAATGCTGTAATCTGAAAGGTAAATAGCTGGCTAAATGCGGTTCGGATCAAAAAAGTTTTGCCAACCCTCCTTCGTCCGTAAACAGCAACAAATTCAGATTTATTGGAAGCTGACAAGGACTTCAAAACAGATAGCTCTTTCCGGCGGCCAATTAAATTATTCATTTCCTGGTTTAATTTGGCTGTAAATATAGTATAAAATATAGATAAAGCCAAATATACTATTAAAAATGGCTTTAAGTGGCCTAAATAAAGTACGTAAAGCCAATTTGAATAATGTGAAACAGGTTGATAATACAATGATGATTATTAAGTGCAAAGGCTGTGAGGTTAAAGTACAATAATTCAGAAAATCAACCTTGGTGTGTTTGGGTTATGGAGTGATAGCCTCATTTCGGGTGAGACAATCACTAAAGCTAACAGGAAGGGCCGGGTGCAGATTCTTGGTTGTGTCCCGAAGAGCAGAGGAAGCAGGCTCAATACAGCTTAGTTCCGTAAAAGAAATTGTAAATTCCAGGTTTGTAACCCCCTTATTGCATATCCAGTGGAGAGGGTTCGACAATAAATTTCAGTTCATACATAAAAAACCAATCGGAATTGAAAGAAAAAGTCAGTCATTTTGTTCTGCTTTTAAATACTAGGATGAAGAGGTATGATAAATTCCCTGAAATTCAACCTGTTTACAACCATCGTTTCGGGATTGTAGTTTGAAGTAAAGGTTTTAGAGAATTTTGCTTTTCTCTTTTCATTCCACTTAAACTGGAATGCAAAGATTTTGTCATTAAGTTTTTCTACATAATCAATTTCCTGTTGCTGTGCGGTGCGCCAGAAAAAGGATGCTGTTTCAATACGGTGGTATTGATTGAATTTCAACCGCTCACTTAAAAGGAAATTTTCCCATAATGCCCCAATATCATTCCGCAACTGAACAGGATTAAAGTTACCTATAACTGCATTTCTTATTCCGTTATCATAGAAATAGATTTTCCGGTTTGTTTTGATTTCATCTCTCAGATTACCACTAAAGGCAGATAATTTATAAATGACAAAAGATTTTTCAAGGATATCAATATAAGTGGCCACTGTTTTTGCATCAAGCCCAATCAAAGCTGCAATTTCGTTATAAGATATTTCATTGCCCAATTGGTAGGATAATGCCTGTAACAATTTGATCAACACCTCTGGCTTTTTTATTTTGCCAAACATTAATACATCTCTGTACAGATAACTCGATGCTAGTTCCTTCAGGATAATCTGTTGATCGGCAAGGTTCATCAATACATCCGGATAACAACCAAACACTAACCTGTTTTCAAGATCCTGTTCTGCTTTTACATACCCCGAATGGTTCTGCCACTCTTCCCAGGAAACAGGCCATAGGTTGAAAGTCCATTTCCGCCCGGTGAGTGGTTCCTGTGTTTTTTCCATCAGGTCAAGCGATGATGATCCACTTAAAATTAACTGAACATCTTTAAACTGATCAACAAAAATTTTAGAAGTAAGTCCAATTTCCGGTATTTTTTGAGCCTCATCGATAAATACAATTCTGTTTCTGCCAATGATTGCTCTTAATTGTTCTGTGTTTGGGCGGTTCATCATGATAGCGGTTTTCGGATCGTCGCCTTCCAGGATCAGGGTTTCATGCAGATAAGGTTTTATCAGTTTCCCGACCATTGTAGTTTTTCCTGCCTGTCTGGGTCCGGTTATAATAATTGCCTTTTTCGAAAATAACCGGGTTACTATTTCCTTTTCAATGAGCCTTTCAATGTTCATCTTTTTTATGCAAATATAAAATATTTTTATTTAGATCCACAATATATATATTTTTTAGGGAATTAATTCCACAATATTTATATATTTTAAGGGATATGCTTCCGATGTATTTATTACCGGCGATTTGAAGTATCTTGAGGGACACTGTGCCAGTTCTGTAACAGCATAAGGCAGGAGGCGTGTACTTCCCCAACCTGATATTCCAATTTGGAATGTCAGGTTCGAAATAAATATACTCTAAGTTACAAAATTTCACGCAAATATTCGAATAGAAAGCAATATATTTCAATCAGATTTTTCCTTTTTTTTCCCGTCCGGATTGACGGTGCAGGCTCCCCTTGAGCGAATACCATGGAAGGAGAACCGGGGAAAACACAAAGCCTCAGAATTGCAGCTAATCCCTTTACTTCCGCTAAGTTTTTAGTGTTAAATTTGCCAAACTTAAAGTTAAGAAGTAAAAGCCTTACTTATAGTGAGACTATCACTAAACTTAACAGGAAGGGCCTGGAGCAGATTTTCAGGAATATCCCGAAGTGAAGAAGATGAAGATTTAAGTTAGAAGGATATTAAAATGGGAATTGCAAATTCCCTGCCTTTTACCCCCGGGTGACAAATTCGGGGGAGCCTGGTTATGGATATAAAACAGCAAAACGCAGGTTCACGATAGAACTTTGGGAAACATTAATAAAGATAATCGTCACAGAATGTGGTGGAGACCCCGCATTGGTTAACAAAAAGTACATTCATAAATTTGGTGTTCCCTAAAAAATAAAGAATGAAAATTACTGAAATCAAGGCAACATTCAATGACCTACACCTTATGCAATATAATATCTTTCGACCACTCGTGATTGCAAATCCGCACCAGCTTGGTTTTAACAAAAGTGTTGCCATGACATCGGCATTTCCTTTTACATCTGATTCCAATACTGCAGTTCCAAAACAATCGTAACTGTTCCATCCCATTGGTGGAGTTTGAGCCAGATTTTGGCCCTTTACCTGAAAAACAGAACTGAAAAATATCAGTACAAAACTTAATGTAATCTTGTTCATGTGTATATAATTTGTTCCTTATTCATATTCAATGATCACTTTCAACGCCATCTTATTTTTTGGTTATACGAATGACTAACGATCTTGTGAATTCCGGTAAGCTGACCTTTTTTTCTTCCAATTTCCCTTTTTGCCATTTATTTTCCCACGGGAGATAAAATTCAACAGCAGCGTTAGCGGCGATATCCATTTTTGAAACATCGATTGTAAGATTGCTGAGTTTTTCAGCCTTTTTCCCTTCCACCAGCTCCGATTGCCAGTCGGATACTTTATCGCGGCACCAGATTAGTACCGTATTTTTTCCTTTTAAGATGTAATTTCTCAGGTTCGAATCTTCGGTAAACAGCGGTTGGAAATCTTCTGTAATCGGATTGATTCCTTTAATGGCCTCGTTGAAGCGACCGAAGTGCCACCAAAGGTTATTTTTCTCGATGTAAAAATCCCAGTGCCAGCTATGTCCGGGGGCGGCAGCACCGCTAAAGAAAGGGGCAAACAACAGGTCGTGCAGTAATACGCCCTGTTTGTCAACATCGTACAATTTTGAAGGGCCGGCGTGGTGGGCCTCAACCGCGCCAACCTCGGCGAGGATGACAGGTTTCTCTGTATTATAGGAAATGATCTGCCTAACTGCATCTGCAGCCAAAATATCCATAGGACCTTTACAAACTTCGAGGCCTGCCCCCGGATTGAGGTAACGATGCACTTGTGCAATGTCATTATTTTTAAATAAGGAATATTCCTTGTAAACCTTTATATCCCGTTCATTTTCGAATCCTCCGAGGCTCTGTATTACCAAATGATTCGGAAAGTATTCGTGCCCCTTTATGAGCATCTCCCTGGTCCAACTGGAAATTAAGCTGTCGCTGGTATTCGCTGCATTAATCTCGTTCCACAATTCCCACGCATAAACATTAGGATTATGGGCATACCTGTTCGAAAAAAACTCCAGTTTCTTAAGAAAAAGGTTTTTCCCCTTGTCGCTCCCAAAATATTCGTCCATCGTGTTCAACGGACCACCGTTGCTTACGTGGTAAATTGGTTTATCGAAGGGCACCGAACCGGGAAATGGGGCCGGGCTATTGGTCAGTTCCCTGAAATTTTCGAAACAGAATTTGACTTTAATGCCGTATTTCGAAGCGTGCTCCAGTATCCGATCTATGCGGCGGGCCTTGGTAAAATCGTACTCATACGCATTTTTATATTCGAGTTCATAAAAGGGTGCACTAAGCCATATCCGGATATAGTTACCACCATTTTCTGCCAATTTCCTGAAGTCATTCTCCATCCACACCATCACCTTCTCCTCGTCGGTTTCGAAGCGAGGCCAACAGATATTGAGGCCGACCGGAATATATGGTGTGCCATCGCTCAATTG
>Ga0247841_10001492_pt1 | contig 52383 bp, 41 predicted proteins | sample LaCruzMarch2015__2_FD_192410 | JGI IMG/M metagenome (GOLD analysis project Ga0247841, IMG submission 192410) | Freshwater microbial communities from meromictic Lake La Cruz, Castile-La Mancha, Spain - LaCruzMarch2015_18m | ecosystem: Environmental > Aquatic > Freshwater > Lake | place: Spain... | reverse complement strand
ATGGTGTTGACAGAAGATTTGTTTCACAATCAGAATTTGAAAGATTGGTTAATGAAGGGTTGATACTTGCACCTTATGAAGCTTTTGGAAACAGGTATGGGTTTGCTTCAGACTTAAGAGTGGCTTTACTAAATGGTGACCAGGTTGCTGAGCAAATAGGACCTTATGATTCAATTGATAAAGTTGTTAAAGAGTTTGGGTTGGTATCAAATGTAAAAAAAACTTTATTTTTGGGTTTAAGATATGACATGGCTTATAGGTTGCTAACAAGGACTCTTGAAGAACTTTCTAGTCATAAATTTGGTTTTATTGAACTTAAAAATTTACTTTTGGATAGATTAGAGGAATTAGATAATTCTATTAACAGATATTTAGATAATATGGGCTCTTTTCATTCGTTAAATTATGTAATTCCTAATAAGATTACTGTTCGGCAAGGTCTTACTAATACTCTCCGTGAATTGGATCTGGAAATTGCGCACAAAGATTTAACTAGAAAATACATTTTTGAAGATTTAAAAAGTAAAAAAGATCCTAAACAAGTCTTTTCACAGTTTCTTTGGTATGATGCTTTTGTTATATTTCAAAGGGAACTGTTGATTGGGTTGCAAGGGAAAAAAGAAAAATTAACTCCTGAAATGGAAGTGAGTTTTATGTATTTATATCCCTATCTCCTATCTGATGAAAGAGAACATTTGTTTAATGATATCCTTGGATTCAAGATAGGTTCAGACGATTGTCCTTATGATCCCTTAGGGAGAAACCTATATGAAAAAATGCAGAGGGTACTTGGCGGTTTTACTAACTATAGCGACTCCAAATCTTTAAAAGGTATATATTTGGATGCTTTGGACCGAATTGATAAAAACTATACTTCTGTTCTAGAAGATATCTTATCTTTGCCCTATCCGGGTATTGCTTTTAGTGAGCTAACAGATACAATTGATGAGACTTTTCTTAGAACAATCAATTTTGATAGTTTTGAAGAGGTTGCACCTCACCATATCTTTTCAGTGGGTTGTATATTTTCTGTTTTAAACCAACCAAGCGGTTTTCAGTGGTTTATTGATTCTTCTAGAAAGAATATTGATGATTCAGTTAAAGATAACACCAAATATCGAACCTGTCCTGTTCCTGCCAACTTTTTAAATTTTCTTGAGTACTTGATGCAATTAGATCCCTCAAATTATGATAAACTTAAACCTTATTGTATTCATCTATTATTCAATGAGATGGGACGTAATAAAGATGGTTTAGATTATGTGAAAATATCATCTTCTGATGTAAATCCAATTTTGAATAATAATGGCAAGCAAGTTAGACTTTCAGAATTTGCTTCTTATTTCCTTAGCCTAAAATTTGATCCTGAGAAGGGTAGTATTGTGTAACCATGAAAGGTACACTTGAATTATTATGCGGACCAAGCGGAGTTGGAAAATCAAGTAGTTTTGGTGAGAAGAAAAAAGCCTATACTTATACTACTAGAGAACCTAGACCTAATGAGGTCGATGGTGTTGACAGAAGATTTGTTTCACAATCAGAATTTGAAAGATTGGTTAATGAAGGGTTGATACTTGCACCTTATGAAGCTTTTGGAAACAGGTATGGGTTTGCTTCAGACTTAAGAGTGGCTTTGCTTAAAGGAGAACAAGTTTCAGAACAGATAGTACCTTATGATGCAATTGATGATGTTGTTAATTCTTTTTTTCCTTTTGGAGATTGTAAAAAAATATTATTTTTAGCAGGATTAGAAGATATCAAAAGAAGAAGAATACATAGAAAAAAAGAAGATAATCTTAGGGACGAATCTGATGTAAATTTAGTATTGCCTTATGTTAATCATCTTAATGATTTTGATGATATATTCTATAAATTTCCTGAAATCATATCTGGAGAAAAATTTTCAGATTTTATTGATTTCACGATAAAAGAATTTGAAGATACTGGTAATCTTGATATTGAATATGATTCTGTAGATGGTTCGCTTAGTAGAAATTTATATATATTAAAACATACTAGTTCTAAAGAAGATATTATAAAATTTTTAAAATCATACAAACAAAATTATCCTAGTGAAAGGATTTTAATTCGAACTTACCCTTCTAAAGGTCTGATAAATGATCAAATCGTTAGGATAACTACTTTACTTTCCCCTAAACCTTTTTCTAGAATATTCAGTGATATTTTAGGTGTTTATTATATTATGGATGATTTAGGTTTTAAGAATTTAGGGGATATATTTGCAAGAGTGGAAGATGAATTTAAGTCTATTTATAATACTGGGAATATTTTACAAGAAGATTTTATAGGTAAACATATACAAAAACAGTTTGTATCTATATTAAATGATGGAGATCCTAAAAAGTTACCTATTGTAGATTTATTATCTGTTTTAAGATCTGGAAATGTTCTGTTAGATCTAAGTAAAAAATCTGGTTTATTTGAAGATAAAGAAGCTATTTTTCATACGATTGTGTTATCATTAATATCTAAAGAAATCAATTCTCAATTGTTGGATTTATCTAAATATACTGGTTTTTTAGACAACTCTAGAAATGTAATTCTTTATTCTCAAGAAAGAATAGGGTATTTTGGAAAATTATTGGAATCAGCAATTACTCAAAAAAGCCCTCTTTTTAAAGAAATATTCACTATAGAAGGCGAATCTCAATTTTTAAATTTACCTATTGATTTGGCAAATTTAAATAATGCTTTTGATTCATTTTTGTTTGTTTATGGGTTTTATAGAAAAAAAGTATCTTTTTTAGATGATCTAGCCAATAGGACAGTTAGCAATTTGAAAAAATCTAATGATTATCTATTTAATTTAAAATCGAATTTTTCTAAATATGCTCTTTTTTATAATAACCGCTTTTTAGAAAATTTGATTAGAATTAGAACTTCTGATACTCAAAGTCAAAATACTAGAGATAATCTACATTTCTATCCTTTTGTAGGAACCGCTCAACAAATGCTTCAAGAATATTGGGTAATTGATTTCCCTTCAAAAGAAGAAACATATGAAAAAATCAAAGATAATCTATCGAAGTTAAAATTAATATTATAATCATTTAATCTCGAAAAGTTCTGAATTCAAGGCAAATGTCGAAGGCAAACATTCGACTATCTTGTCGTTTGCACGGTCCAAATAGTATAATAGCATAGTTTCTTTACCTTTACCTTTTTCCATTAATTCTTGGGATCTACTCTTTATACTTTTACTAAACTTTGTTATTTCTACCTGTTTATCTAATTTAAATGAATAATAAAGCTCATAATACATCCTGAATAATTTGTTGACATCTTCAAAAATCTCAATAATATCTTTAGATATCTTTACTTTTGAATTTTCTTCCTTTGAAAAATATTCACATATATACTTGAACTCATCAATTATCTTCTCTATCTGCCATATTATCACATAAGCAAACACATTTTTTCTTCCAAGGGTCTTGTTAATATTAACCATCCTTTCACAAAAAGAACATAATTTGTTGTTTATTTCTTCATATTTGATCAATTCCTTTAATTCTTTCAATTGATTTATCTTTATCTTTTTTACACATAATTCTATCATATTTATCGAATTTAAAAAATTTCTTCTTACTGCAGAATCAAACTCATCTCTAAGATCTTTTGCTATATTCTTGATAACACACCCATCTTCATTCTGTTCTACTACTTCAAAACCAGGACAATTCCTTATTTCTTGTTCTATTATATTGATCGTATCAGGATCATTGAAACTTATTTCAAGATTATCATAACCTTCTTTATATGAAACTTGGATTGCCCATTTCATATGCCTGTTTTCTAATTTGCTAAAATCTAATTTTATAATCTTTTCATTATTTTTGAACTCTTTTGTTATTATTAAACCATCATTGCTTTCTTCTATATCTATTTCATCTCCTTTTTTGATGTTATACTCTTCCACCCATTTACTAGGCAAACTTACCGTTAATGTATTCTGTCCAACAAGATTTACTTTCCTTTTCATAATATCAGTAAAGAAGAACTAATATAAATACTTTTCGTAAAGTAATTATATAATTACTAGTAATAATTATAATTGGTAAAAGTATATATATGCAGCTTCCATTACTATAGATATCTTTCGGGTAAAACAAAATATATGCGAGAGGTGGTGGAGCTAAAATGAACCAAAAAGATTTGAAAATTATATCTTATTTAAGACAAGACGCAAGAATGCCTCTAACAACTATGAGCAAAAAAACATCTATACCAGTATCCACTATATTTGACAGACTAAGAGTAAATGAACAAAATCTTATTATAAAACACACAAGTTTACTGGATTTTACTAAACTAGGATATTTTACAAGGGCAAATATAAATTTTAAGGTTGCTAGGGAAGATAAAGAAGCTTTAAAGGAATATCTTATGAAACATCAGTCTATAAATTCAGTATACAAAATAAATAATGGTTATGACTATATGGTTGAGGGTATTTTTAGGCAAATCAAAGATATGGAAGAGTTTATCGACCAAATTGAAAACAAATTCAAGATAGAAGATAGCAAATCTTTCTTCATAATTGAAGATTTGAAAAGAGAATCTTTTATGGCAGATCCTCAGATGCTTAATTTTGTATAAATATAGAGATCAGATAATTTATAGGCTTCTATATATCCAAGATAGAAAACATCCGGACTTTTTTTAAAAAGCCTTTTAAATATTATTTCTTATTTGTTTTATATGCTTAAAGAAAATGATATGATTGTATTAAGACATCTTCGTGAAAATTCAAGACAGAGTTTAGCCAAGCTAAGCAAAAAAACAAAGATGCCTATCAGTACATTATTCGATAAGGTAAATAAACTTGAGAAAGAAGTAATTAAGAAACATGTGAGCTTATTAGATTTTACAAATCTAGGTTATGGAGTATTGGTTAATTTTCTGATAAAATCCAGTTCAAAACAGGAAATTAAAGATTTTTTATATAATAATCCCAGTGTTAATTCATTTTGTACAGTTTCACCTTCTTTTGATTTTTATGCTGAATGCATATTTAAAGATTTGAAAGAGATGGACACATTTAAAGAAAGCTTGTTGAAGTATAAACTAATTGAATTAAATGAAACTTTTGTCGTCGATACTTTAAAAAAAGAGGCTTTTTGCTGTAAATAATTCTTAATTTAATTCTTTTTCCGAATATTATTCGATTTTTTATGAAAGATTTGCATCAATCCCACAATAACTGCTATTAAAGCAAATCCCTTCTATATTCATAATAACTACTAAGATGATAGCTACTCAAAAATATATTCCGCCAAGCATAGGAAAGATAGGAGAACCCTACTATAATGAACCTAATGACAGAATAAAATATTTTTGCACAGATTTACATTATTCTATAGAATCAATCGATTCTAAAATAGAAGATTGCTTAGATTTGATGCATGAATATAAAGCTACACGTATAAATGCCAGGTTTTTTGCTAAAAAAAGCATCAGCGTTCTAAATACTGAAGCAACAATACCTCTTGCTGGAGATTACAGTGATTTTAACCTTATTTTTGTAGGTATAAATTCTCCTGATCGTATGGACAATATATCTACTCTCAAAGACGAAGTTAAGATGGTAGACTATATACGTTCACATCCTCATATACACCCACACGTATTTAGGGATTATAAATTTGAAATGTTAAGCATTTTTAATACTTCTAAAAAAGATTTAAATGACCTTTTTTGGATATATAAAAATAGCTTTAAGACATATACTTCTGAATTAAATATCCCTTCAATAAAACTTATGATAGATGCTTCAAAAGTATATGTAGCAAGAACAAAAAAAGAAGGCTCTATTGTCTCTGTTGCTGTAGGAGAGCTTTCAGAAATAGATACTGATTTTGGCAGATTTAAGATATCTGAACTGAGTGAGATGGCAACTTTGAAAGAACATAGAAGGAAAGGATTAGTGACTCATGCAGCAAAACTCCTAATTGAAGATCTAAACGGATCTGTTGACCTTATTTATTCTGAAGCAAGAGCATGCCACAGACCAATCAATCAGTCTTTTTTCAATATGGGTTTTAATTATGCTGGAAGATTAAACAAACAGTGTATCTTATCAGGGGATTATGATATAGCTGAAAAAGGAAAATATGAAAACTTGAATGTTTGGTATAAACCTAGAGGAAAAATATGAAAAAAAATCAAGAATGGGATAACTTTGCAGGAGACTATGATCAAAAAGTTTATTCGATTACCAGTTTTCCTGAAAAAAGAAAGAGAATTATAGACAATATTGTTCCTGGTAAGATATTTATTGCAGGTACAGGATCAGCAACATACCTTAACCGTGATTTGATCAAAAATCCCTTAAATTATGTTGTTGCAGCTGATTTTAACGCAGAAATGTTCAGGAAAGCACAGTCAAAATTTACAAGTCCGAGAATGATATATATGTATGCAGATACAACAGATTTGCCTTTTTTTGATGAGTTTGACACTATCATTTCAACAAACAGCATATTGCCTGAAAATCCTGAGCAGGTTCAAGCAATGTTTGACAATATCTATAAATCTTTAAAAAAAGGAGGGAAATTTGTAGTATATCTTCCTTCTTTTGATGCAAATCTTGAATTAACAAGAAAATTTCCAGAATATGATCTTAGATTAGATGAAACTTTAGAAAGAGTTTGGGATACCACTGGCTGGCAAACCTTTCAGACAGAAATTTCTTTAAGAAATAGACTAGCTAAATCCAATTTTTTGGAAGCAAAAATACAAAAAATAGGAATTGAATCTGAAAAAGAAGCTCAAGTTATGGAAGACATCTATAAGTTTGATTATAGGAACAAAGACTGGTTTGAATATTTTGTTGTTGCATCTAAATGACTTCCAAAATAATCAAAGCCAATCAAAACGGCAAAATATTTTTAGATTTGGTAAAACCTATTTTTGATTCTTATTTTTGTTCTGATTACAACTTAGTTGATATTGGTGCTGGAAACGGTTGCTGCGGATTATTCTGGCCTAATTTTGTTTATTTTGTAGATCGAAGAAAGCCAAATACTTTTGATGATATTTTGCAGGTTAATCCTAAAACCAATTTTAAATATTGCGAGACTGATTTTGTAGATTTTGATACACGATCTGTTGAGGGAAAAACATCTTTTGTAGGGATACATACATGCAGAAATCTTGCAGACTTGATAATTGACAGAGCAATATCTGAAAGAACACCTTTAGCAATTATTCCTTGCTGTCATCCATCTTTAAACGAATATATCCATGATGATTCTGTTCAAAATCTTTTTTCAGGAAATTGTGCGGTCTATATAGACAGAATAAGACAGAAAAAACTTTTGGAAAATAATTTTGAAGTCTATTATAGGATTATAGAATCTATAAATCCACCCAAGAACAGGATTATAATAGGATTGCCTAAATAGAATATATTTGATAATCTCTATTTTTTCTGAAGATTATACGATTTAATCCGAAAACTATACGTTTTATTCATAGATACTATATTAAAAAATATAATCATTTTTATTTTGGTGGTAAAATGGAAAATAATCTATTCAGGATGGAAGGAAACATATTAATTCCAGGATCTTATAGTTTGAATCAAGATGGTGCTTTTGTAAACATTTTAGAGTCTGTAAATCTTGTGGGAAGAATTGACACCCATTTAGCATTCCCTTCCAAAAGAGAAATTATCGAGTATGGCATACCCAATATAGAAGCGATTGCCCTTTACGATGATGGTAAAACAAGGTTTATGGATGGCGAGTTTAAAAATCCAAATGAATTATTACACATAGCACTAACTACAGATTTAACAGAATGGATAGGAGACGATTGGCCAGATGCTACAAGATATGATAGAAAGGTTAAAACTGCTCTTATCTTTAATAAAACTCTTGAGAATTATATAAAAGATGAAACTTTATATGAAGAAACTTTAAAAAGATCTATGCCTGGCATCTTGTCTTATGTTTTACAAAAGGAGTACTCTGAATAATGGAAGACGAAAACGAACAAATTGGTGTAAGAAAACAGAAACTAGAAAAGATCCGTTCACAAGGAAAAAATCCGTACCCATATAAGTTTGAAGTCTCTCATCATACTTCTGAAATTAAAGATAAATATGGCTTTATTGGCCAAGATTCTAGTTCTGAAGAACAGGTTTCTTTAGCAGGAAGAGTAAGAGCAATAAGAAAGATGGGAAAAATACATTTTATCGATATTGAAGATATTGAAGGAAGGATCCAATTCTATATTGCAAAAAATAATCTTGGAGAAGAAAAATATGAAGAATTGTCTAATCTGGATCTAGGGGATTTTATTGGTGTAAAAGGAAATGTTTTTAGGACAAAATCAGGAGAATTAACTGTTTTGGCAAAAGAATATGATATGCTGTGCAAAGCAACAAGATCTTTGCCTAGTGAGCATTATGGCTTAAAAGATCCTGAATTAAGATATAGGCATAGAAGTATTGATCTAATAATGAATCCTGATGTAAAAGATGTTTTTATCAAAAGAACAAAAGCAATAACTGCAATGCGTGAATTCTTAGATTCAAACAAATTTTTTGAGGTTGAGACACCTTTATTGCAGTCTGTATACGGTGGGGCGAGTGCTCGTCCTTTTATTACAAAAATAAACACGCTTAATATTCCGCTTTATCTGAGCATTTCTCCGGAATTATATCTCAAAAGATTAATTGTTGGCGGGATGGAACGTGTTTATACAATATGCAAAAATTTTAGAAATGAAGGCATTGATACAACCCATAATCCTGAATTTACAATGATGGAATGCTATCAATCTTATGCAGATTATAATGATATGATGGAATTGACTGAAAATATGTATGCTCATATCTTCAATAAGGTTAATGGAAAGACTAAAGTGAAATATTTAGACACTGAACTTGATTTTACACCTCCTTGGAAAAGGATAACTATGTATGATATGGTAAAACAATATACTGGAATCGATGTTGAAAGATTAAATAAAGATCAGATTGGAGAACAAATACGCGAAAAAGGTTATGAGGGCATCCATATTGCTCCTGAAGATACAAAAGGAAGCTTAGTACAGGAATTATTTGAAATTTACTGTGAAGATAAGTTGGTACAGCCTACATTTGTAATTGATCATCCAAAAGAATCCACACCTTTATGCAAATTGCATAGAAATAATCCTGATCTGATCGAAAGGTTTGAGCCTTTTGTATACAGCATGGAAATCGGAAATGCATATTCTGAATTAAATGATCCAATTTTGCAAAGAAAACTTTTGGAAGAACAGGACAGGATAAGATTAGCAGGAGACGATACTGCAAATCCTGTTGATGAAGAGTTTTTAAAAGCAATAGAATGGGGAATGCCCCCTACAGGAGGTTTAGGATTAGGTATTGATAGGATGGTCATGCTGTTGACTAATTCACGTTCTATAAGAGATGTAATCTATTTTCCTTTTATGAAACCAACTGAATGATTATTCAAATTCACTTGGTCCAATAACATCTTTCCCATATTTTTCTTTTGCTTCAACTAATCTTTCTTTTTCTTGTTTTAGATGGTCTAAGAAAACCTCTGGTAAATCAGCTTCTTTTTGATATATCTTTTCCATCCTTTCTAATTTTTCAAGAACTTTATCCACTCTTATACTAAACTGTTTTTCATATTCTGCTTTTGTATAATCCCTGTTAAATATTTGTCTGAACAAATCTTTTATATCTTCATATTTTGGAATAAAACCTATTGGAGTTTCAATTGCGCTATATTCATCATGAACTCTTCCTTCTGCCCACATCAACCATACTTTTTTATCTAATTTTGTGTTAAGGAATTTACCTTCTTCTTTAAGGAAATAGTTTGTGTGGAAAATTCTTGGTTGCTTATCAACCCTATCACCGAATGCAAGATGATTTTTTATGTATAATCCTAAAGGTATGACCAAAAAATCAAGATTAGCCATCGGATCATGCCTTCTCACTCCAGCTTGCCCAATTATTGCGTTTGTTGTTTCTGATTCAACTATTGCGCCTACATAAACACCATGTGACCAGCTTAATGATTCAAAGATAGGAACTGTTGTATCTGAATCACGACCTCCATATAAAAATCCGCTTATAGGGACACCTTTAGGATCATCAGCTTTTTTATCAGCATTATCTAGATCATTGATCCTTATAGTATATCTTGAATTTGGATGAGCTGGACTTATTGCTTTTCCATCCTTATCTGTTTTTCCTTCAAACCATTCTCCTGAAAAATTTATCCCTTTTTTAGGAAGATCTTTTTTCATGCCTAACCAATAAGGAATGCCGTCAGCGATCAGAACATTTGAGAATATCAATTCCCTAGGAGTTGTCAATGCTTTATAGATCAATGGATCATCCTCTGAATTTATATTCTCTATAATACCGAAAATGCCCTGTTCAACATTTACTGCATATGCTTTACCGTCTTCTCCAATCTTTATATAAGCAATATCATCTCCGATTATTGTCTGGCCAGGTATCATGGCTGTTGAAGTTTTTCCACATGCACTTGGATAAGCTCCTGTGAAATATGTAACCCTATTTTTTCCTGAAGGATGAGCTCCCATAACAAACATATGTTCGCAAAGCCAGTCTTCTTTTGATGCTTTATTTATGCCTAATCTTAATGCTAATTTTTTCAATCCAACACTATTTCCAGCATACTGATTGTTGATTGTAAATACCCTATTTCCTTCCAGATCCATATAGATCCTTCTTTTATCTAGATTTTTTGTGTTATGATGTTCATCAAGATCACCTGAAGAATGAATAAAATAAAAGAATTTATCTGAACCATCCAATCTTCTAAACTCTTCATAACCAGACCTATAAAGTATTGTTTCACTGTGAACAACATAAGCTGAATCTGTTATCTGTAAAGCAGGTATAGAAAATTTAGAATTTGTAGGACCTAAACAAAAAAATCCTACTAACATTTCACGTCCTTTCATTGAACCTTCTAACAATCCTAAAACTTCTTTTAATCCAGTCTCTCTATCTAACTGATTGATAAAATCACTTAACTTAACTCCTTTTGGAACAAGGATCCTTGTATTTTTTGTGTCTCTGCCTTGATCATTTATCCCGTCAAAATGGATTGTATGGCCTTGCATCTTTAACTTAGCTTCTTCTTTATTTTTTAATGCAAGTTCTCTAACATAAGTGATATCTTCTTTAGAATCTGTTAAGATATGAACTTTTGATGGCTGACAGTGCTTGATATATTCTTCAACTATCCTGATTATATGCGGATTATTAAGTGTCTCTAATTTTTTTCTGTTTGTTTCATCTAAAACCATTTCTTCAAGCCCCATGTACCTTTTTTAGTGTCTATATTTTTTAAAGATATGTCCTAATTATTACGGATCTTTTGAATTTCTAAAAAAACGTAATCATTCTAGATTTTAGAGACAAATTTCCTCTTTTTATATTTATCGTTTAAAATTAAGTAGAATTATGAAAAACGTAATCACTTATTTCTTAGGCATTTAAGATATATCCTCATAGACTCAACAATATGTTTTATAGGTTTAATCTTGCTTTTTCTTCCAGATTCATATACTGTAGATATATCTGCCCATCCGATCGTATGCCCTTTTTTTATCAATCTGATCAAGAGCTCAATCTCATAATGAAATCCATTGTTTTTAATATCAGAAGCAGCTTTGACTGCTTTTTTTGTAAATAATCTAAAACCGCTTTGAGCATCATGAATCTCATAAGAAAGAAGCAAAGATAATATTTTAGAGTCTATCTTATTCCCTATCTTTCTTGATAAAGGGATATGTTTTGATTTAAAGTTTCTTTTTCCAACAACAGCATCATAACCATCTTCTAACTTTTCTATCAATAAAGGAATTTCATGAGGAATATGCTGGCCGTCTGCATCAAGGGTTATGACAGCGTCATATTTTTTTTTCAGAAAATAATCAAATCCTGTTTTTAATGCAGCACCTTTTCCCTTATTTTTTTTGTGCTGCAGGATTATCGCTCCTGCTCTTTTAGCTTTATGAAAAGTTTTATCAGAAGAACCATCATCAACTACAATTATATCTTTTACATATTGGGAAGTCTGCTCTATGACATCACCGATTGTTTTTTCTTCATTATAAGCGCAGATTAATGCGCAGAAATTATTTTGGTTCATTGTCTGCCAATTCAGAACATGCAGAATAGACATTTTCAAATAAATCTTTTATCTGTTTTTTTCTTAAAGAAGAAAAAGCTACTCTTATAAGTTTTCCAAAAACAATTATACCTGTATCATATTTTTCAAGCAATGTCTGCCTTACTTTTTCAGCATCTATGTCATCCTTTAATTTTATGCACATAAAATACCCTGAATTAAAAGGAACTGCCTTGAAAAATTTAGAATATCTTTCATCAGAAATAACTTTTTTTACTTCTTCAAATCTTGATCTTAGCAGTTCAAATTTCTTTTGCTTCTCTTTCATATATTTTTTATGGGATAATCCTGCTAAAACTAAAGATTGCGATAGATTAGAGGCATTTGAAATTGTTGCACGTACTGCTCCTGCTAATTTATTTTCTAAAGCAGAATATAGCTCTTTTGTCCCATTTTTTGTCCCAAATGTAACAAAACCTACTCTTAAACCCCATACATAATCTTCTTTTGTCGCACCATCTAGCTTTACAGCCAAGATATTTTCATGCAGATTATTCAATTTTGAAAAGATAGATTCTCTATATACTCCATCTTCATAGACCAATCCAAAATAAGCATCATCGATAATAACGACAATCTGATTGCCTTTTTCAGCAGAATTTTTTATTATATCTACTATTTTTTCAACTTCATCATCTGAAGGAGTATATCCTGTAGGATTATTTGGGAAATTTAATAAGATGATCTTTTTGCCTACACCCACAGAATCTAATTTTTTAGCAAAGCTTTCTGTATCAAAAGCACCATTTATGAACATATTGAATGGATCAAGCTCTCCGCCATAAGTATTCTCAAAAACAAGATTATAGTTTTCCCAGAAAAGATGAGGCAATATTATCTTATCTTTTGGACTAACAAACAAATATCCAGCCATGCTTAAACCATGTGTCAATGCATTTGTAACTACAGGTAAGCTTATTTCTCCCTCTAATGAAGGATTTTTTTCATATAACAATCCTTTCCATCTTTCTCTTAATTGCTGATTACCAAAGCTTGATGCATATGAAAATGAATCTTCAGGTCTTACCTTTTTTATCAGTTTTGCAATAGGTTTTAGACGCATAGGTGTTAAATCTTCTTCTAAAGCTATCCCTATTGTTGCATTAATCTCCTTACCTTTTGCTGCAGCTGTCTGTGCTAAAATTCCTTTTTTTGGAAAGAAAATGAGTTTTCCTCTGCTTGATAAGACATTATAAACAGAAAGGCTTGATTTTTGAATTATACTGTTAAGTTCAATAGCTTCAGAATTTTCGTTTACCATATCAAAAGAAATACATATATTCTATATAAATTTTCTGGAAATAGCCCAAAAACTTATCTGTTTTTGTTTTTTAACCAATCTGCAAGAATATAAATCAAAACTGCAGAAACAGCCCCAATAATAAACCAAAGGGTTATACTAGAAAATATGCCATGATTTGTTGCTATAGTTTGAGCATTATCTGCAATAATTGCTGCTGCTTGAGGAGCTTCTACTGCCTTTTCACTAACCATCCTTAGTTGAGTAATCCCTTCTTGGACAGAACTAAAGCTTTTATTCGTTATAAATTGTATTATTGCAGCTCCTGCACCTATTATTATGGCAACAGGCAAAATTCCTCTGAGTTTTTCTCTTATTCCATAAGTTGATTTTGGAGCAATTATGATATATTTATTTGCAAGCTTATAGTGATTTATCTCTTTTCCCTTTTGACTATAATGAAATTCATCAACAACAACCAAATTTCCTTTTTGAAGCTGCTGAAGGTTATAATGCACTGTAGAAATTGGTAAACTTAATTTTTCTGATAATTCTGATTCTGTCGCTTCTTTTTCAGCCAAATAATCAAGTATTTTTCTGCAAGTTTCATTAGCTATTGCTTGAGCTAATTCTTTTGCCTTTGATTCATTCAATGAAACCAGTAAAAATTTATCCTTGGCCATGCAGTATTCTAATCTAGAGTTATATATAAAGATTAGTATAACTTCTATTTTGATTAAAACAATAGAGATTGATAGATCCTTTCCACAATGTTTTTAAATGAGTTTATATTCATAAAAATAATGGAGCACATTTTCAAATGTTCTAATTGTGGGGAATATACTATGGCAGAGATTTGCCCTAAATGCGGAGGCAAGGCTTTAAATCCAAAACCTCAAAAATATAGTCCTGAAGACAAATATGCTGATTACAGAAGAAAAGCTAAAAAAGAAGAATTAACCAAGAAGGGATTATTATGAGCAGAGTAGATATAACTTTAATCGGTAAAAAACCTAAATTAAGAAATCCTGTTTTTATAGAAGGCCTGCCAGGTATAGGTAATGTAGGAAAAATTGCAGCAGACTTTATAGTTGATGAGTTAAAAGCCAAAAAATTGTATGATATATTCTCTTATAGTTTTCCTCATTCTGTCTTTGTTTCTGAAAACAATCTGGTTGAGCTTCCAACTGTATCCATCTATTACAAGCAGACTGCTAAAAACGATTTTTTGATATTGAATGGAGATGTGCAGCCTTCTGATGAAGAAAGCTGCTATGAATTTTGTGATAAGATCCTTGATGTTGTCCAAGATTTTAAATGCAGACAAGTAATCACTTTAGGAGGGATAGGATTGCATAGCGAGCCAAAAACTCCAAAAGTCTATTGCACTGGAGACACCAAATCTGCAGTAAATGATTTTAAAAAAGGTACAGATGTAGATGACAAATTGTTTGGTGTTGTAGGTCCGATCATAGGGGTTTCAGGAGTTATGTTGGGGTTATCCAAAAAAAGAAATCTAGATGCTGTTTCATTATTGGCAGAAACTTCTGCTCATCCTATGCATATAGGGATAAAAGGTGCAAAAGAAATAATTGAAGTTCTTAATAAAAAATATAGCATGGGTCTTGATATCAAAGAGTTAAATAATGAAGTAGAAATGATTGAAAAAGAAGGGCTTAAAAAATCAGATCAGCTTGGACAAGTTTCTAAAAGGTCTGCTCTTAAAAAATTAACAAATCAGATGAGCAAAGAACCTATCGATTATATAGGATAATTTTTGACTACTCCTGTATAGTTAAATTTATAAATGGGTGTTAATCTCTCAATCCTATGAATTCAAAACAATCAGAAAAATTATATCAATTACTTGAACAAAGAGTAGTTGCATTGGCTAAATCAGTCGGTGCAGAAATAGCTCCAAGAATAACTGTGCAACAAGGAGAACAGCCTGTTTATCTAAATCATAGTTTATTTATGGGAATCTTAGACCAAATCCCTTACGAAAGCAACGATATTTCTATGAAATTACCTAAGGGACCAGATTATATAGATCATCTATCAGCAAGAGGCGTTGAATATGAGGTTCTTTTAAGAAGAGCTATATTCCCAGAAAATGTAATAAATGAATCTTTATCCAAAGCAGAAGAAGCTTTTCATTGGTTAAATAAATATGGTGCAAGAAGTTATTCTTCAGCAATCCTTACAAGAAGATTGATAGCTGATGAAGATATCACCTATTCAATCGAAAATTATGATGAACCAGTTTTACTTTTAGCTAAAGTCAGAGTTGTTGATTCAAGAGATAAATCTGTTGTGAGAGTCTCAAGACCTTTGATAGTAGGGCCAACAGAAAATATGATCCATATAAACCAATGGGAAAAAGATAATAGCCAATGTTTTCAAGACGGAAGGGTATTCAAGATTGGTTTAGGTCCTTTAGGAAGAACTACATTTTCCTATCAAAGAAGAATTGAACCTAGATTTTAATTATTTACTTTAAAACCCTAATGTTTATATATAGATTCTTTTTCATTATTTTTACACAAAATCAATCGAGGTGATATTATAATGTCAAAGATACTATCTATCAAAGCAAGAGAAATTCTAGACTCTAGAGGAAATCCAACTGTTGAAGTTGATGTCATCACAAAAAAAGGAACTTTCAGAGCAGCTGTCCCTTCAGGAGCATCAACAGGGATTTATGAGGCTCTTGAATTAAGGGATGAAGACAAATCCAGATATATGGGCAAAGGAGTTTTAAAAGCTGTAGAAAATGTCAATGCTAAAATCGCTCCATTGCTTATCGGATTAAATCCATACCAGCAGAAAAAGATTGACAAGATAATGATTGATGCAGATGGAACTGAAACCAAAAGCAATTTTGGTGCAAATGCAATCTTAGGTGTATCAATGGCAGTATGCAAAGCAGGAGCTGCTGATAAAAAAATGCCTTTATACCAATATATTGCAAAAATTGCAGGAGTTGATGAATTTGTCATGCCTGTCCCTTCATTTAATGTTATAAATGGTGGAAAACACGCAGGAAATAAATTAGCAATGCAGGAATTTATGATTTTACCAGTAGGAGCTGACTCTTTTAAAGAAGCTCTTAGGATGGGTGCTGAAACTTATCATCATCTAAAAAAAGTCATCAAAGAAAAATATGGGCAGGATGCTGTAAATGTAGGTGATGAAGGAGGATTTGCTCCAAATATCCAAGATAATAAAGAAGGCTTAGAATTACTGAAAAAGGCAATCGCTAATGCAGGTTATACTGGAAAAGTTAAGATTGGGATGGATGTTGCAGCTTCTGAATTCTTTAAGGATGGAACTTATAATCTAAATTTTAAAGGAAATTCACCTCAACTTAAAACAGGAGATGAGATGATTGCTTTGTATAAATCATTTGTTGATGAATATGGTCTAGTCTCAATAGAAGATCCTTTTGACCAGGATGACTGGACATCTTATCCAAAACTAACAGCTTTAGTGGGTGTAGAAACCCAGATTGTGGGAGATGATCTATTAGTAACAAATCCTACAAGAATAAAAAAAGCAATCCATAAAGAAGCCTGCAACTCGCTTTTATTAAAAGTAAACCAGATAGGTTCTGTGACAGAATCAATAAAAGCATGCCAGATGTCACAAGATGCAGGTTGGGGTGTTATGGTTTCTCATCGTTCTGGAGAAACTGAAGATACTTTTATTGCTGATCTGGTTGTTGGATTAAGAACTGGCCAAATTAAAACTGGAGCTCCATGCAGGTCTGAAAGAACAGCAAAATATAATCAATTGCTTAGGATTGAAGAAGAGCTTGGAAGCAAATGCAGATATGCTGGAACTAAGTTTAGAAAACCATAAAAATGCGTAGCATTTTAATGGTGCAGAAAATTAGAATAATTTTCTCGCACCTTATCCTTCTTTGATCTCTTCTGCTCTTTCTTTTCCGATAAGAACATCTGCTATCTCTGAAGGAAGCTTAGCAACATCCTCTTCTTCATAAGGACCATATTCTCTCATATCAGAACCCATAAACTGAGGAACAGGAGCTAAAAATCTTACCAGTTTTGCATTTGTCTGAACTTCCGGAACTTTTTGAGCCAAATTGTCTGCAGATTCAAAAGCTGCACTTGTAACTTTTTGCATTATCTCTATTTTTTTGTCATCAGGCAATTTTCCGTTTAATAATGTCTGCAATATCCTGTCTCTTTGGTTATCCAATAAAGAAACCATCATATCATAAAACATCTTTTCTTCATCAAGAAGAGCAGATGTGTCTATCAGACTAGAAGTAAATCTAGATTTGTTCAATGCCATGCTTATTATCTTTTTTTCTCTTCTTTCATATATATCTCTTAGGATCCTTTTTATATTGCTTATCTGATGAACCAATTTTTCTTTTTCTTCAGATTCAAAAAGACTTTTTTGCTCGTTTTGCTGTTCAACTGTATTCTGTTTCTCATTCAGATAGTTCACAACATCGTTGAAAAAAGTATTATGGAGCTTTTGAAGATCTTCTTTTGTTTTTTCATTCCTTAGAATTTCAAATAAGGTCTCATATGTTACAATAATATCTTTAGTTTCTGTTTCTTGATCGTTCATTTTCCCCCATATCAATAAACCCTAAACTAATATTTAAAGTTATTGGAATAAATCAAAGTTTATTAAAATTTATCATCTATATATTGCAGGCTTCTAAACTGTATCATAATTTCGAAACATATATATACTAAATTAATCTTTATGCATATATGAAAAAAGAGGTCACTTATATAACAATAGGTGTTGTTTTTATTCTAGCTATCTCATTAGGGATATTTACTTTATATCAATTTTCTTCAAAACAGACTATTATTATCCCTGAAGAAAATGCTCCTGTTCAAGAAACCATAAAACCTGCTGTTGTTGAAGAGCCTATCCAGATTGCAGAGTCTCCTAAAGAAGTTACTATATTAATATCTAGATATGAATTTGACAAACCAAATATAACTATTGAGACAGGAACAAAAGTAATATGGAAAAATACAGATGACAGAAGACATATGATAACTGACCAAAGTGATGGATTTTTAAGAAATTTAAGAAAATCTTTGGAATATGGAGATACGTTTGAATATACTTTTGATAATCCTGGAACTTATAAGATTCTTGAAGCAAATTTTGGAATCCGCGGAATAGTTACTGTTACAGGAAAAACAAGCAGCCTAATTACAGGGTCTGTAGTTGGTCCTTTAAGTTTTGATAATCTAGATGCTAAAGATCTGCCTGTTGTTTCCCTAAATATTTTTGCAATATCAATGACTTTGTTGATTTTTGGTTTTTATATAAGCAGATACAGATTATTTTAATATTCTAATTCTTTATATCATATATTTTTTAATCAATCTTATAATCTGTATCTTATAACATAATATGTAATGCATTACAGAAATATTTAAAAAGCCCAAATCCTAATGTTATAACGTGGGTGGTAATTTGAGGAAAAAAGGGTTGATAGCAGATAGTCTAGTTTCTTTTCCCTATCTAAATACCTATTTTACTGGATTGCCTGATATTCTTAATATTTTTATGGTGAATATCTGAATGAGAGATTCAAAACTTTTACAAGATAATATGATTGATTATAGCCTATTTTTATATTCTTTTGAAAGATTAACTACACCTAAAGATAAAGTAAGATTTATCCGTGAATTTTTTGGTTATAGATCATCCAAAAGCGGAAGAAGCTATTCTTATGGAGGATTATTGCAAAAATTAAAAGGCATTAAAATCTCTAATAGTTCTTTTTTAGTACCTAATCAAAATTCTGAGATTGTTGAAGCATATCTAAGATCAAGAGGTGTTGACTTTGTCGTCAAAAAATAAAAAATCTCAGATAACTGTATTCATAATAATAGGCATAATCATTCTAGCTGTTTTTGGAATAGTATATTTCATCAATCAGTTGGCAGTAAAACAAGAAGCTCCTGTTGAGATATCTAAGATTGAAACATCAACTCAGCTTGAAAAAGCTGTAAAAAATTATGTAGATAACTGCATAAAGATACAAACTTTGCAAGGTTTAGAGATCATAAGGCTTCAAGGAGGATATATCGATATCCCTTCAAATGTAGAGACTAGGATCCTTAAAGATCCTAATGGAGAATATGTCTCAGATGAAGGAGAAATAAAACGTGTTGTGATAGACCTTTCAAAAGAAGGAAATAAAGTTCCTTATTGGGTTACTAAAACAGGATATGTCATTCCTTCTCAACCATATATAAGATCACATCTTGAAGATTATATAGAAAAAGGGATGAGATTATGTATAGATGACTTTAAATCTTTTAAAGACCAATCTTATACAGTAAATTACGGAACTATAAAAGCAGATGTAACTTTCAACGATTCTGTCCAGGTAAATATAAACTTTCCAGCAGAATTCATAAAAAAAGATATAAATACTTTTATTGAAGATTATTTATTCACTATTCCGATAAATATTCCTGAAATTTTTGATGCTGGACTCACTTTAGCATTAAGTGAAACCAGTACAGGATATCTTGAATTTGCTACAAATAATCTTTGGGGATTATATTCCGGAGTTCGACAAGAACTGCTTCCTCCATTCAGGGATGAAAGGGTAAACAGAGATGGAACTTTTGTTTCATGGACCTTAAGCCAAGTTGAATCTACATTTAAGGATATATTAGGTGCAAATATAAACTATGTTAAGATAATCGGGACAGATTATCCTGCTAGAACCGGGATAGATAAAAGCTTTGAATTTCCTATCTTAACTGAACCAAGACCTAACCTTGTAATCGACCATTGGTATCTTAACTCATGGGATCTTTTTAATTTTCAAGTAACTCCTAGCCCTATAAAACCTGATATGCTAGAAGAATTAGATGTTCCTTTTTTACCTGCAATCTATGTATTCAAATATGAATTCAAATATTCAGCAGAATACCCTGTCTTAGTGGAAATAAAAAACACAAAATCTGCAAAGATATATCCTCATCTTAATCTGTTTGAATTGGATCAAGGTTATAAGATCCAGTATTTTGACTATGTTGCTATATACGGAAGCCAGCCTAGACAATTTGTGGCAAATCCTTATGTAGATCAAGAGACAGGACAGGCAAACTTATCTGCTTTAGGGATAAGTGATTCAGACCTTGCCGATTCAGGAATACTTGTTCTGCCAAATTCATATTTCTGCGATGAAAGCCAAAAACTTACAAAGAATATCACTATCAGGATAACTGATTCAAAAAATAATACTCCCCTTGATAGTGTTAATGTATTTTATGAATGCGGATCTTATAAAAATAATTGTTTTATAGGTTCTACACAAAATGGCAGCATCATAGCAAAAATGCCTTTGTGTTCAAACGGGTTCTTAAGGATGACTAAAGACCAATATCAAACAAAAAAAGAAAGATTAACAACAACCCTTAATCAAAGTGAAACTTTTGATTATGAGCTTTTCCCTATCTTTAAAGTAAATGCAACTATAATGAAATACAATATGACTGAGTCATACAATAATCATACAATAATAGGGAACTTAATCCCTCTTGAAGAAGGAGATAGGGTAACTTTCATAATAAAACAAGCTGGATCAACTGAAATAACACCGACCAATACCTTGATTTTTGGAACTGAAGTGCAGCAGAATGAAGTCAAGTTATTTCCTGGAGATTATGAGATCAATGCAGTCCTTATGACCTCTGGATTTGAGATAGAATCTGGCTGTGAAAGGATATGTACAAATAAAGATGAGAATGAAAATTGCACAGATTACCAATATCTTCCAGAAGACTCGATCTCTCTTGCAAACGGAACAACCCTTGGAGGATTGAATATAGATTCTTCAACTGGATATTGGCATGTTACACCTGAAATGCTTAATGGAAATAGTATGATATTGTATGTATTACAATTGCCACAGCCTACATGCATTGACCGTGCAGATGGTGAAGACCAAGAATGCCTGATCGGCAAATGTATAGGTCTTGAAGAATTATCCAAAACAGCCAATTATTCAAACCAATTCAAAAATCAATCATTGCCGAGGATCATCTAAATGAAAAACAAAAAAACAAGCATGATAATGTATCTTATTTTATTTTTGATAATTTCATTACCTTTTGCTATTGCAGATTCTTTTGCAAGCATTAACCAAGGAATAAATGTTGTTACTGGAGCTGTAACCACTTCTACAACAGACTGTAATACAGTAGACGCATGTGGCAAATATACTTGTGCTAGGAACTGTCCAGGGCATACTTATGACAGCCAACCTGATTGCGTAGACAAATGTAAAGGTGAAAATGAAGTACAATCAGAATGCTGGAAGTATACACTATGCAATTCAAGCAGCGGAACAACTGGAAATTATAGCGCATCATTCCAAGCAGTAACAATTGAAAATGGATTTGGTCTTGATCTGGGTTTTGTTTCTGACAGTATTGATCTACCATCTCCTGCAAACATATGCACACAGAAATCAGAAGATATAGAAGATTTCTTAGATATGATGGAAAGTGATATCATAAAGACATTGACAGACATATCTAATATGCTCTATGCTTTAACAACTGTTGCGAGTACAATAAATACAGTCATTGAAGCTTTAGCATGCATATTTCCAGGTTCAAGTGAATCTACAGGAGGAATTTGCAAACTTCCAATATATGGTGAGGGATTATGCAGTGTTATAAGTGGTGTTGCAGTTGGTTGGGCAGGAGTATACAAATCATTTGCTACATTAAGCGATTTGCTTATGTGTGGAAAAGGAGAATATCAATTGGGCTGGTGGCAATGGTGTTCTGGTAATCTATTAGGACCTATAGATGCAAAACCATTTGATAATATATACACTGCAATAAGCTGCTTATGCCCTACTGCAATATTATTTAATCTAAGAAAATTAAAATTAATGTACCAGACCTTTAATTGCTGTGTTAAAGCAGCATGCTCAAAAGGAATCAGTACTACTTCATGTTATAAATATTTAGACCAAGCTACGTGCAATTATTGGGAAGGTTCTATAGTGAATATGATCATTGACCTTATCGTGCAAGAAGTAGGGCAATGGTTGATGGATAAACTTGTTGATTATCTAGTAGATTATGTATTTGCAGAGAGTACACGAGAACAGATAATATCTTGTATCAAACTTGTACAAGGGGCATTTTTGTTATTAGATCTTGAAACTACAATCCAATGGGTAGATAAACAATTTAATGATCCTGATTGCAGCGTTTTGATGATAGATGCTTCACTTGGAAATTATTCTACTGGAACAACATCTGTCAGTCTGATAGATAATAATGGATTATATACATCATGAATAGGGATAAACCTAATTTAGGAATTGCATTGGTTTTCATAGCTTTGCTCATGTTAACAACTGCAGGAGGATTATTCTTCCAGCAGGAAAACGATAATCTGATTACAGGAAGAGATGTTCAAATTGGAGTAAGCCCTATTTGGTATTGGTATGATTCTACAGGAACTAAAAAACAGGGTTCTTTGTTAGATTCTGCTGCAGATACCACCAGAGTGACTAGTGCTTTTCAATTGGAAGATGATGCATTAGAAGGTTATCAAAAATATCTGGAAACACAACCAGCGAAAGCAACACCAGTAGCATCAGGTAATTCTGTATCATCTGTTTCAGCAAATCCTGCAACAACAGTATCACCAGAACACCAAAGAGTGTTTGATGAAGCATTAAATCAAGCACTAATCGAAGGAAAACCTTTTGATGATGCAGTGAATATTGCAACAGCTGCATTATTAGCTACAGGAACATCTATATCACCCTCAGGAACAACAGTTACACCAGCACCAACTCTTCCAGAAACCACTACTGTTATTGAAAGTGATATTCTAGGTATCCATGAAGTATCTCAAGGGTCATCTATTAATTTTAATGATGGAAGCCAATGGCAAATAACTTCACTTAATGACCAGACTGTAACAATAAATTACATTTCAAAAGATGGGACTTTAGCATCACACACATCAACTTCTACAGCTAACTTTCAAATTCTAGTAGGTAATACTATGGCAGATAGTATCTCTAGCCTTTCTAGCCTTAATAATTATAATCTAGCTGGTTTGGGTTATAATTCAAATGGACAAATTACTCGTACAGATTATCCTGGAACTTATTCAATTGATTCAAGCGGAGGACTTACTTATAATGACGTTAGCAACACAGGCAGTGTTCAATATTTACCTCCTGGGCAAGATGGTAATATAGTTTCTAATTGGCAGCATCAGTTAGTTGCACCAGCAGGAACTACAATAACACAAAATGGTCAAACTTATTATGTTGATTCAGATGGAGGATTAACTCAGCAAAACGATTTCTTATCTTCTTGGAATCCTATTCATTGGCGTGAATTTTTAGGAATAGATACAACTGTTTCTTCTACTTCCTCAAATTATGCAGATTTAGCTGATTCTTTGAACCTTAAAAATTATAATCAGCAAACTTATCAACCAGGAACTACAGTTGCTTATACAGCTCCAGATGGAAGCACAGCCCAAGGAACAGTTAGTGGAACAGGAAGTGATGGTAGGCTTACAATTGTTTCTCAAGATGGAAAATCAACATCTTCAATAGCTTCATCTAGTGTTACATCAAATACACCACCAGCATCTCAGTCAATTCAGATCGGTCAAGATCAACAAGGAACTTTATTCTATTCTATCAACAATCAACGAACAGATGTACAATATACAGATTCATCTGGGGATAATTATAGGACTTATGTTGACAGTAATGGAAATGTTTATGCATCTACTGGATGGATCAGCTGGTTTGATAAACAGATAGGTCATCAAAATGCAGACGGAACTGTCACTCTTGACAGTAATCTAGGTGGAACTGTCAATATGCCTACAACTGCAACACAAAAAGCAACATCTGTTCCACCAGGAACCACTTATGACGGAGATTCTTGGTTTTTTCAGTCTGGATATACAGCAACCTCTATTTTTGTAGATCCTGCTACATCAACTTTTTCTCAATCTCAAAATGGTGCAGCTTCAGTTCAGATATACTCTAGAAATGGAGAATATTATACTAGAACCGGCCAAAATACATTTGATTTAGTTGATTTAGGAGCTTCAACTAATCCAGCTGATATTGTAACTCAAGGAGGAACAAGCGCTTGGGGAGATACTTTATACAACTATCAAGGTCAAGATTATTATGTTGGCAATGATGGTCAAGTATATGCAAACGAATGGGGTCCTGACAATGAAGCAAGTTATAATGCTCAATCTGCTGTTCTTTTAGCTAGAGATAATCTAAACAGCTTAAACGAAATTTCTTCAAGAACACCTGTAAATATCAGAACTGATTCTGGTGCTTCTTCAACATTTTATATAAGCCCTCAAGACGGCAGTGCTAGAGTATATGATTCACAAGGAAGAGAAGTTACAGGTACTGAAGCACAAAAAGTAATAGATGTTTATACTGACCAACAAAATGCAGAAATTTCAAATGCTTTGTTTGGTCTTACTATGAATCTTTTAAATGAAAATATGCAAGAGTTTAAAAACGATATAGTTTCAGATATGTGTGAATCAGATTTTGGTTCGTCTCAATCAACTGGAGGAACTACTCCTGTGACAGTTGCAGATACATCAGTACCTTCTGTAAACAATCAAACTAATATTTCAATGTATTGTTCAGGTTCAAATGACACAACAGGAACAGCACAATATTATATTACAGACCAATATACTTTTTATACATATGATTACGGCTGGACATTACAAGCATGCAAGCAGGATATAACTTATTCGATATATTTTAATCCAGGACAGTATCCAAGAGAAAATGGAACCTTAAGTTATGATGACCCTCCTGCTGCTGTAACAACTGATTTTGATAAAGTAGAATTATATAGTGAAATATGTATACAGACAGATGATTCTGATTTCGGAAATGGAGGGACTGCATGTTTCCCTGCAAATTCAACACCACCTGCTAGACAAGAGATAATCAATTTTACAGATGAATGCCAGTCATTGGGAACTTTCTCTGAAAATAATACTTATGATTTCTATTTTGCAGGTAATAATTATCAAGATTTAACTTCAATCTCACAAGATGTGTCTATTGCAGCTTCTTTAACATCAGCAACAGATCCATTCAGTACGCAATATAATAATGGAAAGCTAAATTTCTATCTAGTGAACAATGTGTTTGAAGATGAATCGATGGTGGATATAAGAAATTATGCAATAACCCATTGCGATTACACCCATCCTAATTCAAGATTCACTGTAATATTAAATCCAAATAAATTAGACTGTGAACAGTCTGGTTATATTGTAGAATTAAATCCTATATTTGCATTTAAAAACGAAACTGCAGATGCTTCGATGAATGATCTGCTCAATGATTTCTGCACATATGTTGAGCTACTAAATTACACAAATCCTCCTCAGGTATTTATGGTTACACAAAGCATGCAGGTAAATCCAGGGATGATACCTATTGAATTCCAGATCTATGATGAAGAATATCCTGTAAATTATGAATTACTGTTCAACAATATAACGATTGTAAATTCATCAGTAAGAAATAGTTCAGTCAAATCACATACACTAGATATACCTTCTGGTTTCTGGAACCTGCAGATAAAATCAACTGATAAAAGAGGGAACGTTGCTTATTCAAATATAATACAGATATTTGCAACAGAACTGATAGATGTCTATTTTGGTGAAGATCCTGCAGTTGATCTGCCTATAGGAAGCTTATGGAATCTTGATCTAAACTCATTTGCTGAAGATCCGAGAGGAGATGCTTTTGTAGGATGGATACATGAACCTATCTACTCAGACTGCATTGATTTTGATCCAGCAGGACCTTATATGTTTGATGGAAATATAAAATTGATAGGAACACAGATCTGCCAGCAGAATGTTTCATTTGAAGTTATAGGAACCGGTAACAGAAGAGGCAGAGCATCAATACTTGTAAATGTCATTAATTAACATGAAAATAAAAAACAATAAAAAAAAGATGGATAATATATAAGATGGCAAACCAACAATTAACTGATTACATCAAACAGCAGATCCAAGCAGGATATGATGTAAACACATTAAGGAATTATCTTATCCAGAACGGTTATCCTAAAAAAGATGTTGATGAATCAATAAACAGTTTGTATCATCCTGAAGTAAAACATGTTGTTCATCATTTATCTAAAAATACAATAATATTTGTTGCCGCAATAGTTTTTATACTATTATTAATACCAACTGTCTACTTCTTTATATCTCAACAGGATTCAACACCAGCAAGACTTTTAGATTTAAGGACAAGCATAATAACATCTAGTGTCAACCCAGGAGGTAAACTTGAATTTAATATTGAATTATCTAATCTTGGGAAAAGCAAAAGATATGATGTTTTACTAAAATACGAGGTTGTTGGAACAGATATATCTAGAGAAGAAACAATAGCAGTTGAAACCTCAACATCAAAGAAAAGTTTTATCGATATACCCTCTGATACAACCCCAAAAAAATATATGCTTAAGACAACAGCAACATATGGAGATAATAAAGCATTATCTACAATCGGATTTACTGTAAAAGGAGCAACAACACCTGTTACAAATCAAACAATAATCAGCTGCATTGAAAATTGGAATTGCAATGACTGGATGCCTTCGGTTTGTCCTTCAAATGGTCAGCAGACAAGGATATGTACAGATGCAAATGATTGTAAAACAACACAACAAAAACCAGATACATCAAGAACATGCGTTTATTCAGTACAACCTCCAGAACCTCAACCTATCCAGGTAATAAATACTTCAGGACTTACAGTCTGGCAAAGATTAGACTCAATAAAAGCAGAAGCACAAACAGATCCAACTAAAGCAGAAAAAGATTGCGGTTCTTTTGATGTTGAAAGCCATCGTGATGAATGTTATGGAAATGTTGCTGTAGTAACATTATCATCTTCATTATGTGAAAAAATAATAGGTGATAGGACAAAAGACACATGTTACAAGGATGTTGCAAAGCTTACAAAAAATAGTGAGTTATGCGAAAAAATAAGCGCTATATCAAGAAAAGATACCTGTTATATGAACTTTGTAAGCATGAAAGATTATACTGTCTGTGAAAAGATTGACAATTCTTATTATAGAGAAGCATGCGTGGCTTTAAGAGATATGCCTAATCTCGTCGTTAACTAATTTATACATAAATATGTATAAATAAAGCATAAAAAAAGTTGAAAGTACATTATAAATACTTTAAATGTACTTTATTTATACATAAATATGTATAAATAAATTATTTAATATTTAAAAAGTACAAATTTATACATAAAAAAGCATAAATAAAGTATATATAGTGTATAAATAAACCGAAAAGTTTATATACTTTATACATTATTAAGTACTAATAAAGGCATTTAATCGCTAAAATGACAGTACAAATAAGAATAACAGTCAGTAATGAAATTGATGAACTTCTAGAAAAAGTAGCTAAAAAACTCGGGAAAAAGAAATCAGCATTCACAAGAGAGCTTATGGAACAGAAATTATATGATCTTGAAATAATCCAAAAGAAAATAATGGAAATAAAATGAATAAGAAAGCACAAGTAACTTTATTTGTAATCATCGGATTATTGATCTTGATAGGATCAGGAATCTATATATTTGTCAAAGTAAGCAATCAGACTTCTGAAAAGCAAACTGCAATACAAGTTGCAGAGATTCCAGTAGAATTCAGGCCAATAAGTGATTATGTTGAAACATGTATCATAAATGTCGGAAAAGACGGATTAAAACTATTAGGATTCCACGGTGGATATATTGATCTTAACAAGTATGGCATCCAACCAAATGGAGCAACACCTACACAAGCTAAAGCATTTTTATTTAATTCACAGGATTCAAAAAGCGGAATCGTATTTTGGAATTATTTCCAAAGTGACAACAAATGCGAACAAAATTGCCAATGTGCATCTGAGCAGCCATATTTGACAAAGAATGAAGGTTCTCCTAATATTGAAACACAGCTTGAAGATTATGTTGAAGAAAATTTAGATATCTGTTTGGCAGGATTTACACCCTTTAAATCCCAAGGATATGACATCAAAACAGCAGGTAATGTTCAGGCAACAGTCAACATAAGAGATGATGATGTATTATTCACTGTTAGATATGCTGTTGAAGCAAAAAGAGGAAATGATAATTTTAAAATTGAAAATTTTATAAGACCTATTAATCTAAAATTAAAGAAGATATATACCTTAGCAGATGAGATCAGAAAAACAGAAGCTAACTATAGTTATCTAGAAAGATGGACAGTTGAGCAAATTGCAGGTTTTGGACTAGGAGCAAAAGAAGATAGGCTTCCTCCAATGGCATCATCTGAACTAGATCCTGGAAAAAATCCAACTTATTGGGTAAAAGCTCAGGTACAGGATGATATAACAAACAATATGCTGCCTATCTATACTCCTTTCTTAAGCGCTTTTGGAACAGCAAATTACAAAGATAACCTGAGAGGAACTTTTTATGAAAGAGCAACAGTACCGATAAACTCCACAAATCTAGATTATTCTAGTTTTGATGTTAAGTTTAATTATTTAAACTGGTGGCCTATTTATTTTGATATAACTGGAAGAGGAGTTTCTGGACAAAAATTAGGACCTGAAACAGCTTCATCATCTTTATTAAGCTTTATTGGAGTAAAGAGATATAATTTTTATTATGATGTTAGCTATCCTGTCTTAGTTGATGTATATGATTCTGGGGCATTTGATTTTGAAGGTTATCATTTCTATATAGGATTAGAATCAAATGTAAGAAATAATGAACCTTTGAACTGTTCAGGACCTGGCTTAACGCAATATGCAGTCCCTTCTGGATCTTTGTTCTGTAATGACAATCAGGGGTGTGCAAACATAACAATCGAGACAAAAGATGCAAAGACAGGACAACCATTAGCAAATTCATCTTTATACTATTCATCAGGAACAGAGAGCTGTGACAAAGGTATCACTAGGCAATCTGGAAATCAAGCTTTAGCAAAAGTTTCTCTTCCACAATGTGTAGGTTCAGCATGCTCATTAAATATTGTAAAAGATGGTTATTGGTCTTATCCAACAACCTATGCAGTTAGATGCGACCAGACAAGTGTATGCTCTAATGAAAATGTATTATGTAATGGAGAATCTGTACAGCTTAGTATGGAACCATTTAGAAATACAAGCATTGTTGTGATGAAAAAGAAAATGTTAAAACAAAGCCAAAAAACATGGGCCTTTTCAGGTGAAGCGACAAATCTATTGAGCAATGAATATTCAATGATCAGCTTGACTAAAATAAAAGATAATCCTTATGAAACAGATCTAGTATTAAACGGTATATATTATGGTAACCAGACATCAACAAAAATACTGCCAGGACTTATTCCTGGAAATTATCAATTAAGGATTGATTTGTTTTACAAGCTTCCAGATTCAAAACAAAGAAATATAATAACTTTCCAAGCAGTTGAAGAATGTGAAGATACATATTTTGGATTAAGCGAGGATTGTACAACAGTAGGACCTTATAACTTTACTCAGGATTTTATAGAGGGAGGATATATAGCCAACATAACCTTGACAAAAGAGATGGTGGATTCAAACAGAATAATATTTTATGCTTTAAGTTCACCTGATATAGACACAGCATATAGCGTATTAGATGTTTATGATCTAGATGAGATGACTAAATTAGAGAATTATTCAAATCAGTACAAAGTTGAATTAAAACCAATTTCAGGATAAACGATGAGAAGATATATAGAACCAATGGCAATGTTCATGATCTGCTTAATCATAGCTATACCTATCTACTCGAGCAGCGTTTATGCCAATATAAATGGTGTAACTGCTTATGGCCAAGAAGGAATATCTAATTTTATCTCACAGCAATATGATTTGACTGTAACAGCTGATGCATCTTTAACAAATATATCAGTCACACCTGACCTTGTAAAACTAAAAGCAGGCCAGATATATTCTTATTTTGACAGCTGTTCCTCTAGCGGAAATACATCATCATTATGCACATTAAATCTTGTCAGAGGTGTAAATAGTGAAGTAGAATTTTGCCCTCAAACTGTTTTTAATGTTGAACTATATGAATATAAAGATGCTTTACCTATTGACACTAAAAGCATAACCGTAAAGTGCGATTCGCAAGGCCCTTCAATAAGCATGTCAATATCTCCTGTAACAAATTCAGGAGCATCACTAAGCTATACATTGACTGATCCTGACAATTCAGAAACTAAATGCTCTGGAATTTCTCAAATAGAATTTTATCTAAACAGCTTAAGTTCCGGAGCAGCAACTATAATTCCAACATCATCTGTATGTACATATTCAGATACAACAACAATAGATACTTCAGCTTATAGTGACGGTAATTATATTGTTTATCTAAAAGCTTATGATAGACTGGAAAATTCAAATGTTGAAAATGTTTCATTTAGGATAGACAAATCTGCACCTTCAGCAAATGCTTCTGCTATAATCACAGATGCATCTGGAAATGCAATAAGCTATTTTACACCGCAAAATACTCTTGTTGATGTAACCTTAAATATAAATGATGCAACAGGAATACAAGATTATAGTCTTAATTATTCTAGTCTAACAACATCAGCTCCTGCATGCATAGTTTCAGGTACAAATGTTGTCTGCACATGGAACAATATTCCTATGTATCTGAATTCAACTTCAATAACCCAAACGATAACTGTTCAAGCTGCAGATACTTTAGGAAATAATGCAACAACATCTGTTCCGATATCATCTGGACTGACCCAAGATGTAGTTGCACCAACGATATCTATCTCAAATGCAGTGATAAGCACAACAGATGGATCAATTATAGAATGGTACAGGCCAGGCCCGATGAGAATGAGCTTTTCTGCATATGTTACAGATGATTTTTCAGGAATAAGATCAATATCAGGAGATTTTTCTAATCTACAAGTTATCAGCGGCGATGTACCTTCTTGTCTAGGTTCTGGAAATTCATATTCTTGTTCATGGTCAAATTTGATATTTAATATTGATTCTGCAACATTCAGCAAAGATATAAGAGTTATTGCAGTTGATAATTCAGGAAATTCAAAAACAGAAACAAGAACAGCTTCTGCATCCTATAAACCTGACACTTCTATCCCTGTATTAAGCAATTTTAAAATTACAAGATCAACTGGACAAAATATTTCAGGATGGATCGGCAATCAAGATGTTTTTGCAACAGTTTCTGTAGATGTTTCTGAACAAGGTTCTGGCTTGGACTTTGTAAAAGCTAATCTTTCAAATCTAAACCTGATATATTCAACATATCAAGATGGAGATTGCACCCAAACTTCAAGTACAGCACCAACATCAACTCCAACAGTCAATTCAACAGGTGTTTATCAGACGTATGTAGGAAATACAACATCTAATACAACAGTTTATCTGCCACAATATACATATACCTGTGAATGGCCTATAACTATACATTTTAATTCAAGCGGAAATCCTTTTTCAGCTCAAGTTCAGTTTAATACATCAGACAAATCAGCAAATTATGTTTTGAATACCTTAAGCCAATCTTTCCAGGTTGATCTTGATAGTCCAACAATATCTTCTTTGATAACACCTTATCTTTATAACGGACAATATTATGTCGGAGCAGATACAGCAACATTAATTGTAGGAATAGCAGATGCAGGTGTTGGAATAAATGATTCAAATGTTTATCTTGATCTAACTGGAATCGGATTTGATGCTAATCATCATGTTACAAACTGTTCAGCAGGATATTGCTATCTATATATGCCAGGATGCCAATCTGTTTCAGAATCAGTCCATACGATTTCTGTTACTACAAGTACTGGAGATGATTTGGGAAATAATCTATCTTCTCCATTTTATGCAAATGTAACTGCTGATCTGACAAGACCTAGAGTAGATGCAATAAATGTTACAGCAGTTGCTGCAAATACACCTCTTTATATGAATTATACCCTGACTGGAAATGCATTATCTGTTGTAGTTAATGTAACTGAAGCAACATCTTTATTAAGCGCATCTGGAGATTTTTCAAATTTCATAAGCGGCGCTAATAATGTTTTGGCTGATGATTGTACAAGAGTCCAATCAAATAGTACATCAAATTCAACAAACACAACATCTGACAAGTGGGTATGTAATTGGGCAACAGATGCAATCGATATCACAGCTTATGCAAAAGAAAATATCTATCTTAATTTCACAGATGCTGCTGGAAATAGCTATATCTATCCTTATGAATTAGAAGTTCTTGAAGCAATGACTGGAAATGTTTCTTATTGGGATGATCAAGTTGGAACTCCATCTCCTCGTGCAATTGACAGGCAGATTGTAACATTCTATAATCCATCAATGTGGTTCCCTGTAGGATTAATCTCAAAAGAAGGATTATCAGCATCTCAAAGATGGCCTTTAGAAGTTTCTGTTGAAAACTGTTATGGTTCAAATATTACTGCAACTTCAAATAGTTCTAACAGTTCAAATTCAACAACTACAACAACATCTTCTGTAAATTATCTATCTTCTGCTAACGGAAACAAACCAATAATCGCAAATCCAAATACTTTAACGCCTTCAAGTTTGCCTTATAATATGTATATGGATTATGAATTAGAGCAAGCAGCACCTAATACAACTGATTCAATCAATATAACCTGTTCATTAAAAGTAAGGACATTAGTTGACGGTCAAAAAGTAAGCCCTTATGAATTCGTAAATGTTACTGTAGAGATCAAATATTATAATAATCCTTTAGGAACTTTAGATACCAATGTTCAGGATGAGATAGATGATGTAAAAGGCGGTTGGTTAGTAAAAGCAGAATGGATAGGAACAATAAATAATATCTTGGAAATTGCAAGAAGTCTTTGCACTTTAATACAAAATCTTTATGCACTTTCAAAAGTCGTTGGAGGAATTTCAGATCTTTTGAAACCATATCCTCCGACAAATGGAGCAGGTAAAGCACTTGGTAATGTAGCAGGAGGTATAGGTGGAGCTGCAGAAGGTTCATGGGAATCTTATGTAAATGGATTCTGTAAATTCTTAAATTGTCAGCTTTATTATGGATCTGATTGGGGAGACCAAAGCTCATCAGGGATGTTTGCAGATTGGGGAAGATTTGCAACCAAATATTCAAAATATTGGAGCCCTCGTGATAGTTTGATAACAAGCATTGTTTTCTTATGTTTGCCAGGAATACTTTATAATCTGCAGAAAGCAAGAGTAATCGATTGCCAATATATCAATTGCTTAAAAAGAACTGCATATGGGATGCCTTTACAGATGTGTGTTACACAAAGAGATTATGCTTGGTGCAAATATGTCTATGGAGAATTATTTAATCTGATCCCATTTGCAAATATGATAAGCCAGATTGCAAATAAAGTAAAGACTATGTTGCAGCAGCCTGCTGAAATGATAAGTGTAGGATTAAAAGCAATATGCAAGGTACAATGTCCTACTGATTCACCTTGCTTGGCGTGCTTAGTATTAGAAGGAACAGGATTATTATTAGACTTGTTATGTGACTTTGGTGTAGGTTCTGACCAGTGTACTCCATTCTGGGAAGATTTAACAGTGGATGATTCAGTATGTGATGATGCATTAGACTAAAATGATAAAAACAAAACCAAATCCAAAAATTGCATTTGTTTTCATAATCTTGATTATGGCTGTTGTTGCATTTTCAGTTTCCAATTCAGATAATAACCAGATAACTGGAGCTTATGTTACACCACTTACTGCTTTTGGTATGGAAGAAGAAATGGGATTTACAGATGCTCAAATAATCAGTTCTACAGTTGATTCAAGAAAAACATTTACAGATATGCAAAATAATAATCCAGTAGATGTTTCTTATTATGTAGTTAATATTGGTGGAAATCAATACTCTGTACTTTATGGTGATAACCAACAGTATTATATCGCAGAAGGAACAAATCCAAATGCAGATACAAGTTTTTATCAGTTAGTGGCTTCACGTACTTTCAATGATGAAGAAATAACTACTGCAACTGATATGGGTATGAATGCAAAATTTTCTGCATATGATACTTCACATCCTATAGTAACACCTGTAACACCAATAGTACAACCCTCAGTTGTAGCTCCTGTGGCAGCTGCACCAACAGCTCCTTTAACACCAACAAAATCTCTAACTCAAAATGATATAACTCTACAAATAGGAGGTACAGGTTATAATATTCCGGCTGGAACTGAAATAACAACTCATCCAGATGGTTCTGTAACTTGGGAATCATATACCTTTACTCAATCTGAATGGAGCGATAGAACTGAAGGACCTCAATCACATACTTCTGCACCAACAGCTCCTTTAACACCAACAAAATCTCTAACTCAAGATTATATAACTCTTCAAATAGGAGGTACTGGTTATAATATTCCTGCTGGAACTGAAATAACAACTCATCCAGATGGTTCTGTAACTTGGGAATCATATACCTTTACTCAATCTGAATGGAGCGATAGAACTGAAGGACCTCAATCACATACTTCTGCACCAACAGCACCTGCAGGAAGCCAAGCTTCTGTAGTAAATGACTGGAAAAGAACATTTGGAACAAGCGGTTCAACTATAACAGCAACAGGAGGAGCTGGTACAAAAACAGAAACCCAGCAAGCTCAAGAACAACTTAATGGATTTAATGATTTTTTGAATAGCCAAAAAAATCCTGATGGAACTGCATTAACAGCACAACAAAGACAAACTACTTTGAACTCACTTGCAAATTCAATAGCTAATACGCCAGATGCTACAAGCAACGAATTATCAGCTTTATTATATCAGCAATTGGCAAAATCATCAACAAATCCAGCTCAACAAGCAACTTATTATAACAATGCAGCCAATCAATGGGGATCTCAAAATCCAACTCAACAAGCATCTGCTTATGCTGATGCATATGATTCTGAAGTTCAAAGAATAGAGAATGATAATACTTTATCAAGATCTGAAAAAAATACACAGATTGATAATCTTGCAACTCAATATTCAAATAAGATAGGCACATCTACTGATGAAAAAACACAACAAGCTTTGGAAGCAGCAAAAAACAGAATTGCAAATAGTGATTATATACATACACCACCTGCATGGATGGATACAACATATAATTTCTTAAATAAGATCAATGGTTATCTTGACGGATATAAAGGTGCATCATTCTTTTATACAGATGATGGATTTATCTATGACCAATTAGATGAAAACATGCAGAATGCTTTAAGCGGAATAGAAGGATGGTCATCTATGATATGCAAGAGCGATGTTGAGGAAGATATAAACGGCAACAACGGATATGCATTTTCATCATCAACTTCTGGAGCTTCTGCTCATATTGAAGGAGAAAAAATAACTGTAACAAATTATACAAATCCTTCTGCACCTACATCAACTTATTATTATAAGGTAAGTTTTGAAGTAAGTCCAGGAACAGCATCAGTTGGCTGCAATATGAAATTTAAGGCTTATCTTGGAAGAGGAACAACACCTTTAGTTGTACAAAATATGTCAACTTCAGCTTATCAATGGTCTTTGCAAGGAGGAGATTCTGCAATATCATATACAGGGACAAAAATGATTGTAAAAAATAGTAATAATACTTACACAGAAACATGCTTATTATTTGATGAGATAAGCCCTAAGACCGGAACTCAGGGATGCATGATTGGAATCTCTGAAGGAGATTATTTGTGCAAGACTATAACTATAGGGGCAGAACAAACATATAATAATTTTGAATGCAGTTGGTGTGATTCTGTAGGCAGTATATTTGGATCTGGCGGAGGAAATACAAGAACTACAACAACAACTACAGGACCAACAAATACAAATAATGGCGGAGCTACTGTAAATCCTAATATCTAGAAATCTTTATATAATGATCAGATTTATTTGAACAAATGGAAAAAATAAACTATTTTAAAAAAAGCTGGCGTTTATTGCTGAAATCTTTTAAAGATCTAGATTCGAGAGCATTATTTATTTTCCTATATGACTTTTTATTTTTCTTTATCGCATCTCTTTCAGTATTTATTTTTTCAAAATTAGTGCAGTCAAATCTTATAAAGATAACTGCACTGCCTATGGACAAGCTTTTAGAGCTTCCAGGACCAGAACTTCAGAATATTCTTGCAGAATTAAAAGGAACATTATTCCTCCTTATAGGCGGTTTTTTCATAGTGGCTTTAATAATATTTATTGCAATAAGCATCTTCAAATGTTTGGTATGGTTTATAACCTCAAATAAAAAATGTGATTTGGAACATATATTCAAATTCACATTATTAAACTTAATCTGGTTTGCAATGTGGATTATTCCAGCATTAATATTAATATTCACTTTAAGAAAAGAACTGATACCATTTATAGTTGTAATAACCCTCTTAGGATTAATTCATTTTACAAATATACTTTATATCTTATTTGTACATGAGAGCCATATAAGAACAATAAAACATGCATTTTCTTTAGGAATAAAAAAAATATATCTATTTATCATTCCATATATTTTTAGCCTGATCATATTGATTGTTTTGAATCTGGTCTATTGGCTTTATCAAAACATCGATGCAACTAAGATCAATTTTGTAGCTTATTTTATGTTAATATCATTGCCTATACTTCTGTATATGATATGGTCTAGAAACTATCTAAGACTAGTAGTTGAAGATATCAAGAATAGTTCCAAGTAATCCTGTATAATAAAGCAAGAACAAGATTATTGCTATGCTTATCAAAGATATTATTACACTCATAATGATAGAAAACCAGCTTCTTTTTAATACAACTTGAGTCCTTTCTTCAACAATCTGCTCTGTCAATTTTGCATTGCAGTTAGGGCAGAACTTATCTTTTTCACTTATCTTTGCACCGCAATTAGGACAAAATACCATAATCAGCCTATATTAAGGTAATATAAAAATGTTACTAATTAAGAAAAGAACCTAAACTGCTCTGACCTTTTTTCTTTATCAGATCTTCTTTTTTATAACCTAAAACTTCGAAGATCCTTTCAACAGAAGGTATAACCTGATTTTCAATATAATATTCAGCATCATATTTGTTGTCTATTATCTCTTCAGGAAGCCTTGCCCTATTGCCTATACTTCCTTTGCCTTCTGTCACAACATATTCGATCATCATACCTGGATTTACTTCATATCCTTTTTGCTTTAATCTTTGGGCTATAACTACATGAGGGCCCATAGCAGCATAACTTTCTACTTCTTTTTGGAGCTGGGTATGGATTATAACCTTATCAACAGGAATTTTTTTGTTATTTAGATCCTGGATAACTGAATTTGCATATTTCAATGCTTTTTCAGGATTATCTTCTTTTAAAACAATTGTCAAAACATTTTCTTGTACTTCTTTTGCAATCTCGCTCCAATTTCTTCTCACAGTTTCAAAGCCTTTTATCTTTATCTTGCCTTGTTCATCAATCAGAGCATATTTTTTCTTTGCACCATATGCTCCTGCTTTTGCTGAAACAAAGATACCTGCAGGAAAATGACCGTCATAATCCAATTCCATTACTCCAGGAAGTTTTTGATTTATCTCTTCAGCAAAGTTTTTTGCCTGTGATATTGTCTTTCCTTTCAGATGCAAAAATATTGAATCTGTATCAGAATAAATAACCTTAAAATCATTTTTCTCAGCAGAGTCAATCACCTTATGTATGTAAAATCTTCCCCATGCAGTTATAGATCTTGAACATTCTATACAATACCACCTAGCATTAAAAAAACCATAATATCCATAGAATGCATTTGCCAATACTTTAAGATTATTTTGACGGGCGTCTAACAAGACATTTTTTCCGCTCTTCTTTATTATATCTTTTATCCTTTGCCTTCTTTCAATAAGATCATCTATTACAGTTGGCAAAAAACCTTTTTTCTTCTTGCAGAACCAATAATCCTGCTTTCCACCATAGGTGGTGCCAGAAATCGAAGATTTCTCAGCATCAACAGGAGCTTTTTCTACTTCATCTTTACAGCATTCACAATTCAATGTTCCTGGAGATACATTATGGGAACTGATTATAGAAGGATACAAGCTTCTAAAATCAAATATTGCAATATCTTTATATAATCCGGGTATAGGTTCAAAAACAAAAGCTCCTTGATAAGTATTTAACATCCTGTCTTTTATCTGACCATAATGCGGCTTATTTGGGCAAATCTCATTAAATTGTTTTGCCTGTTTTATAAGATACCATTCAACTAATTGTGAAAATCCCATCCTTGATACTTCAAACATAGGCAATCCTACTATCTTTACCATCTCTATGACATTAGGCATCACTTTTTCAGCTAACCCATATGCTAATTTTGAATCATGAAGATTATAAGCGCAAAATTTTTCCAATTCTTCATTTTTATTGTCCCATACATCAGCTAAATTATCCAGTTCGACATCTAATTTTTTATCTCCAAGCATCTCTTCTGAAACAGAACCTAAATCATAATAATTTGTAGCCAAACTTTGGCTAAAAAGTTTTGTTATTACCCTAAAAACATCCAGATGGATTATACCTGATATCTTTCCTTTTGAAACCTCTTTTTTAGCTATCTCTAATTCGCTATTGTCTAAACCTATATCTAATCTTATCTTGTATTTTTCAGCTCTTTTTTGTATATAAGGGAGATCAAATCCATCTGAAAAATAACCTGCGATTATATCTGGTTTTATATGTTCTATAACTTCTTTAAATTTCTGGATCAATTCTGATTCGCTTTCAACAAACTCAATATAATCTTCTTTTGTTTTGAACTTTTTCCAGGTAATAACTTTTCTATAATTATGAGAATAAAAAGAAAGCATTATTATAGGATTTTTCTCAAAATTTATCGCTTTACCTCCAGGATTATAAGTTTCAATATCAAAAGCAAGTATCTTAGGATTTGTTAAAGTTTCATCTCCAACCTGTTTTATATCTTTTGCTTTAAAAACAGGAACTTTTGCTTTTTTATTCTCTGGTTCAATCTCTGCTTCAAGCAAAGTCATCGGCCTTATCTCTTTGTCAACAAAATATCTTCTTATGAAAGGGATATCGTATTCATTTACAGATTCTATCATCTCCCATTCTTTTACTATCTCTCTTATTACAGGAACATCTCTTGGCAGCTTTGTATAAACTTTTATAGCTTCAACTTCTTTTTCAAAATAGTTCTTTTTGACAATCTCTGTTTTAGTTACTTCAGAAATGCCCTCTTTTTTCTCTACTTTCAATTTTTCAATTTTTGATCTGATATCCTGATCTTTTTTAGGTATAACATAGAAATATGGCTCAAAACTGTTATCGATCAGGATTATATGTTCTCCATTTAATGTTTTTCCAAATAGATAAACCTCTGGTTTCTCATCTATTATCTTGTATTTTGCATCTAAAACAAAAAACTGTATTTTATCCCCCATTCTCTAATTTATAGAAGGAGGATATATAAATTTTGCTATAAATACTATATTATAGCAATATTTAAATAGGCCTAAGTTTAGCTTTTTATTATGTATGATATCATAATATTGGGGGCTGGTCCGGCAGGGATGAGTGCAGCAATATACGCTGCAAGATTTAATCTAAAAGCCTTAATTATCTCTAAAGAGATTGGCGGATATATGATGGAAGCTCCTCAGATAGAAAATTATCCTGGTTTTAAATCAATTTCAGGTTTAGATTTAGCTAATTCAATGAAAGAACAAGTTAAAAGTCTTGGTGTTGAAATCATTGAAGAAGAAGTAGTTGAGATTAAAAAAGGCTTTTCTGTTAAAACTAAAGATAATAAGACCTACAAAGGAAAAAATATCCTAATAGCGATGGGTACTGCAAGAAGAAAGTTGAGCATAAAAGGTGAAGATGAATTTGCAGGCAAAGGAGTTAGCTATTGTGCAACATGTGATGGTGCATTTTTTAGAGATAAGGTTGTAGCTGTTATAGGAGGAGCTAATTCTGCTGTAGTTTCTGCACTAGTCCTTTCAAAATTTGCTAAAGAAGTTTATATATTATACAGAAAAGATCCCTTAAGAGCAGATCCTTATTGGATCAATAAGATTGCAAAAATAAAAAATATAAAAGTTCAATGCTGTGTAAATGTTACAGAAATAAAAGGAACCAAGATGGTTGAAACTATAATATTAGATAATGGAAAAGAGATGAAAGTCAATGGTGTTTTTGTTGAAATCGGAAGTATGCCTGTGGCTGCATTAGCAAAAACTTTAGGTGTCAAAACAGATGATGAGGGGTATATAATTGTAGATAATTCCCAAAAAACAAATGTTGAAGGAATTTATGCTGCTGGAGACATTTCAACAGGCAGCAATAAGATGAGACAGATAGTTACAGGATGTGCTGAAGGAGCAATAGCTGTTGATAGTATATATAAATCACAAAAATAGAGGTGAATAATGACAGTTGTAAATAAAGAACAACGCGTAGGAGTATTTGTTGATGTTCAAAATCTATATTATTCTGCAAGAAGCCTGTACAGCTCTAAAGTAAATTTTAAAGAAATACTTAAAGAATCTGTTAGAGGAAGAAAATTGATAAGAGCATTTGCTTATGTAATCAAAGCAGATGTCAAGGATGAATCTAACTTTTTTGACGCTTTAGAAAACATAGGTTATGAAGTTAGGGCCAAAGATCTGCAGATATTTTATGGCGGTACTAAAAAAGGAGATTGGGATGTAGGGATTGCAATGGATATAGTGAAATTAGCTCCTAAATTAGACGTTATTGTAATTGTTTCAGGGGATGGCGATTATGTCCCTTTAGTTGAGCATGCTCAAGATGTTGGTTGCAGAGTTGAAGCAATAGCTTTTGGAAAAAGCTCATCTGCTAAATTAAGAGAAGCTGCTGATGAGTTCATTGATCTAGAAAAAAATTCAAAAAGATATTTAATATCAGCAAAAAAAGTATAAATTTTAAAAAAGGGGTGGACAATGAGAAAAATATTATTTTTTGTACTAATATTATTGGTTCTTGTTTTAGGATGCACTAAAACTGAAGTTCCTGCTAAAGATAACCCCTCTTCTATTGCTCAGGAAGTTAAATGTACTACAGATTCAGATTGTGTTCCAAAAGAATGCTGTCATGCAACTTCTTGCATAAATCAAGATTATAAGAAAGTTTGCAACCTTATGTGTACTCAAGAATGTGCACCTAACACAATTGATTGCGGTAAAGGAAGCTGCAGTTGCATCAAAGGACAATGTATGGCTACATTTGAAGGAGTAGAACCTCTTGGTGGAAACAATACTCAAATGGCAAATCCTGCTTCTACTTATTGTATAGATCAGGGTAACCAAATAGAAATAAGAACAGATGCTGATGGCGGTCAATATGGAGTTTGTATCTTCCCTGATAGAACAGAATGCGAAGAATGGGCTTATTTTAGAGGAGAATGTAACAAGACAGCTGTGCCTCAAAAACCTATTACAGATGCAGCATCAATAATAGGGAAGGTTATTAGCATTGATGGTGAAAATTCAAAGATAGAAGTTTTAAATGTTACATCTTATGATGCTGATCCTAGAAATCAAAGCATAAAATTAGAAAAAGGAACTATCCAAAATTTTATTTTCCAATGGGGTACATCTAAAATAACAGTTGATATGCCACCAATAGGACCAAGTGAAACAGATATAAACTTAGAAGGAATCACAATAGGAGATATTATAAATGCAGAAATATCATATGATTATAATGAATGGAGATTATACAAATATGAAGTTACAAATTAGATCATTATTTTATTTTTTAATAATAAATATATTAGCTATATTTGTATCTGCAGTACCAGCAAATCCTAATATACATGAATTTCAGCAGCCAGATAGCTCAACTTTTGATGGCTATCTAAGAGGTGATGAAAATCATGCTTGGTATGAAGATAAAGATGGTTATATCATTGTAAACCAAGAAGATTGGTGGATGTATGATACCTTAGAAAGTTATAGTGACAGACAATTATCAGCTTCTCAAACAAGTTTAGATGAAGATAGAAGAGTTGGTTCTTCAGATCCAGAAGAGATAGATGCAATAAAAGTAAAAGATATTATTGCTGACCAAGACAGCTCTTCAAAAAGTAAATCATCTCAAGGTTCAGATCTTGGGTTATTATCAAAATCTTCTCAACAATCTGAACAAGATCTACCAAAAAAAGATTCTCCAAGATTAAGTTCTTCATCAACAGGAACTCAAAAAGCTATAGTCATATTGATTAATTTTACAAATAAAACACAAGACAGCTCTCATGATGCTGTATACTTCTATAATATGCTTTTTAATGCTTCAAATCCTTACAGTATGACAAGTTATTTTTATGAAACTTCATATGGATTACTAAATTTCACCGGTGTAATAGCAGGAAATAAATGGTATGCCAGTTCACATACATTAGAATATTATGGTGCTAATGGGAATAGTGGTATTGATACCGGTGTTACTGGAACTCCTATTGATATATATGAACTTGCAAGAGAAGCTGTTCAATTAGCCAATCCCGATGTTAATTTTGCAGATTATGATCTAAACAGCGATGGAATAATCGACCATCTGATAATAATACATTCTGGTTATGGTGAAGAACAATATAGTGCTACTCATCCAGAATATATTTGGTCACATAGTTGGGATATCTATCCAAGCGGTGAATCTGTAGACGGTAAAACTGCTTTTAGCTACACAATGAATCCAGAATTTGGAAAAGTAGGAGTATTTGCTCATGAGATGGGTCATGATATAGGATTGCCTGATCTGTATAATACCCAAAGTTGGTATTCTCCTACAGAAGTAGGATTATGGGACATAATGGCATCTGGTTCTTGGGCTGGCCCTGGAAATGATGGCTCTGTGCCTTCTCATATGAGTGCATGGTGTAAAATTGATTTGGGATGGTTAAATCCAACAAAACTAAATGGTACACCCAAATCTTATTATGTAAAAAATCTTGAAAATAATTCTAAGGCTTATATAATAAATAATTCAATACTTGCTGCAGATAATGAATATTTTATTGTAGAAAATAGGGAAAAAGTAGGATTTGATGCATATATTCCTAATGAAGGTATTGTGATATGGCATATTGACAATTATTATACTCGAAATGATGATGTTTTATCAAATTGCAATAGATATGATAATACAATCAATGCTGGTTGTGATGGTTATGATGGTGGAATTATACCTGAATACAGCTCTGGTGACATAAATAATGCTGTTTATTCATCAAATGTTGGAAAGCAATATTTTAATGATACTACTACACCCGATTCTATCGATAATTGGTTTAATAATACAAATGTTTCTATTTTTGTTGACAGTGCAAAAGGAAACAGCATGAAAGTTCATTTTTTTGGTGGCAATGAATCCAATCTTTTACCATCTGTTAATTTGAGTAATATAATCTCTAATTCACGTTTTGCATCAGCAAATCTTCCAAAAAACATCACTGGTTTTGTTACTGATAATGCAGATGGCGGTATTGATAATGTTTCAGTATATCAAAATGGTTCATATCTTGATCTAGCAACACTTAATTCAAATCTTTCATTTTGGTATAATTGGAATCCTTCAGATGGAGTGTATAGTTTAATGTTTAGTGCATGCAAAGGAAGTGTCTGCGGAAATTCAACACTAAATAATATTACAACAGATAAATCATCACCATATTTCAACCATACTACACCAATAGTCTTATCGATCTCAGAAGGACTTCCTTTTATTTATGACATAAATGCTACAGATGATAATGGAATATCTTCTTATTCGATAAATGATTCAAGATTTTCAATAAACAGCAGCGGAGTCATAAGAAATAATTCTTTATTGTCAACAATAGTATATGTTATCAATATAAGCGTAAATGATACATTTGGAAACAGAAACTCAACAACAATTACCTTGACAGTCCAAGATACAACACCACCTTATTTTAATCCGATTCCTTCAAATCAAGCAATATCTTATGGACAACTTTTTAATTATGATGTTAATGCCACAGATATCAGCGGAATAAGCAATTATTGGCTGAACGATTCTAGATTTACAATAAATAATAGTGGTTTCATAAAAAATAATACCCTACTTTCAGTTGGAAACTATAGTATAAACATATCTGTTAATGATACATCTAGCAATACAAATTCAACTATATTTATGGTTACTGTAAATCCAATAAGCCCTATTATAAATTCTACACTTAATGGATTAGCACATGATATCAACATTACTTATCCTACACCTGTTAACGCTTATGGTACCACAACAGGAGGAGTATTAAGGATAGAAAGAAACGGAACTCCAATTGAAAATAATTATAATTATATCTTACCTCCTGGTTTTTATGAATTTGAGTTTGGAGTTACTGGAAACCAAGTTTTGGATTCAATATTTTTAGGACCTAATGGACACGATAAAATAAAACTTTCAGCTCCTTTAACAAATTATAATGTTAATCTTAACTTATTATATGATAGTGACGGAGATGCTGATTTTGATTATGTTGGTAGTGCTTCAGATGCACAAATTATAACAAATACATGCGGTACTTTTACTGTTGATATGGATATTGATGAATATTTTATTGTTACAAGAATAAATGGAACAGCCGCTGAAACAGAGGTTCTAGAATTAACAAATATCAATGATGTAGATGGAATAACTGTTCAGAATTATGGTAACAGTATATTGGCCGCAGATAAAAAATTAAACCAAGTTTTTGATGCTGCAGGAATATCAATCAATGTTACTGGTTATTCTGAAACTGACGGTAATGCTTCTTTTAAAATAATTGACAGTTTATGCATAAATGCAACTCTTGTAACAAAAGAAGGTCTTATGATATCATTACCATCAAAAGGAAATGTATACCCTTCTTTTGATATGTTGATTTCCGAAGAAGATGATACTGACAATATAGGGTTAGGAAAATCAACTTTAGTAAACTTAGGTTTTAATTCTAGCAACAGTGCTACTGTTAAAAATATTACAGATTCAAATATGACTTCATCTTTTTCTGAGATAGAAAATACAGATAAATTTGTTGCATATACAAATTCAGCAGCATCTTCAAGATGGTTATGGAACAAATCTAATTCTCAATGGGATTTGGGAATAGATTATATTAGCAATACTACACAAAATTATATGAATGAAGTTAGTATAATGTATGCTACTGTAAATAAAATAAGATCTAATTGCTCATTAACATTTGATCATTCAAGCCCTATTAATTATGGTACACAATTAAATGTTTCATGCTCTTGTGATAATCCAGAATCAAATGATGCAACTTTATATAGAAACGGAACAAATTTTACAGCTGAAAACAATCAGTTAGTAGATTTAGTTGCAGGTTCTTATGCTTATATATGCAACTCATCTGCATCTGAAAATTACAGTTCTGCATCAAACTCTTCAACATTTATTATAAACAAAGCAAATGTCTCTGTTAAATTATATATAAACAATTCTCAAAGTGATATAACAATAAGACAAGCCACTGTTCTGCAGATAAATGCAACTTCTAACAGGACTGGAAATTTAACTTTATACCAAGATGCAGTTATTTTAAATTCTAGTTTGACAGAAAATATAACTGCAGAAGTTAACTTTAGCGCAATCGGTAATTATAATATAACTGCTAAATATCTAGGTGATGAAAATTATAGTACTATATCAAAGACTTATTGGGTAAGATATTCTACTTCAGGCGGCGGTGGAGGTGGCGGCGGTGGAGGTTCAAGCTCTGGAACAACACAAGATATAATTTTGACAACATCAGATACAAGCTATACTGGATTAGCAAAGAATTCAAAGTTAACATTTTTATTATCAGGAGAATCACACAGTTTGACAATAAGCAATATAGGTTCAAATTATGCAGAATTTATTCTAGCATCTGATCCTGTAAAGTTCAGCTTGGTAATCGGACAAGAAGCAAAACAAAGCTTAAGCCTAAATGAGAGTTTATATGTGCGATTAGATAATATAATCAGCCAAAAAGTATATTTAACTTTAAAGCAGATAATAAAAAAACCTTTGACTGTCCTTAATTTGTCTAAACAAATTACAGTTCAAGAACAGGCTCCTGTTGTTCAAGAAAAAACAGAACAGATTGAAACTAAACCTGTTGAATCTAAACCATCTGTCCAAGAAACAAAAGAAACTAATAAAGAACCTATAAATTTCCCATTAAAACAAACTTTGATAGGTATAGGGATAACAGTATTAATCATCATTGTAGGATTAGGGATTTTCTTATATAAACCAGCACCAAAAGAGGATTATACAATAAAATATGCAAAAAATATGATAAAAGTTGGTGCAAAAGAAGAAGACTTAAAAAAAATATTAAAAAATATCGGTAAAAGCGACAAAGATATCAATAATATAATCAAAAAAGCCAAATAAACAATAGTTTTTTATATCTTCTTCCTTTTTTTATTATTATGAAACTAGATACTATCAAGAAAGATATTCCTGAAAAGGTTTATGATATCTTAAGCAAACAAATAACTGAATTAAGGCCTTCTCAGGAAAAATCAATAAAAGCAGGATTATTAAAAAATAAAAATCTATTGGTCTGTACTCCAACAGCTTCTGGAAAAACTTTAGTCTCAGAATTAGCTTTTACTAAAAATATAATTGAAAATAAAAGCAAAGCAATCTATATTGTTCCATTAAAAGCTTTAGCAAATGAAAAATACAAGGATTTTAAGAAAAGATATGATGGATTGTTCAATATTGCATTATCAATTGGAGATTTGGATTCTGCAGATCCTTATTTAGCAGATTATGACCTGATAATATGTACTGCTGAAAAATTAGATTCATTGATAAGACACCATACTCCTTGGTTAAGCCAGGTTAAAACCGTTATTGTTGATGAGGTTCATCTTATGACTGATATCGGAAGAGGACCAACTTTAGAAATATTGATCACAATATTAAGACAATTATTGCCCAATATGCAGATGATCGCTTTATCAGCAACAATAGGAAATCCAAAAGAGCTTGCAAAATGGCTAAAAGCAGAATTAGTCATTGATGATTGGAGACCAGTAAAATTAAGAAAAGGAACTTATCTTAATGGTGAAATAGAATTTCACGAATAAAAAATTTCTAAAGCCAAAAACTTATGCGAAATTGCTTCGTAATTTCTTTAAGTTTTGTCCTATAAGCCAAAACTTTCTGAGAAATCTCTGATCTTTTCAAATTCTGTCAAAAAATTATAACCTTTTTCAGTTATAGAAAACATTCTTTTATCATTCTGCATAATCTCCTCAACCAAACCTTTTGACATCAATTCATCAAGATATTCTTTCATCTTAGAATGGGATAAATTAGATTTATATAATAGATGAGTTGGCTTTATTTTTCCGCCTTTATTCTGGATAGCCTTTAACATATCATTTACCATTTCTAGTTTACTTCTTCTTTTAGTGCTCATTTTATCAATTTATATTTTAAAGGTTTTTTTCTAAATATCAGAATAAAAGGAATAAGCAAACATAAGAAACCGATAAGCTGCATTATTTCAGCAATTACATATATTGTTCTGTTATAAATAACAAAAACAAAGAATAAGTGGCTTATTAATAAAATTCCAAAAGATATTGAAACCAATAATGCATTTTTTGATTTAACTTCTGTATAATTTTTATAATAAGAATATGCAATAAGGCAAAGCATAACAAAAGTTGTAAAATAAAATAATTGGTAATGGATTGCTCCAAGCCATGTTGCAATAAATACAGTATAACCTAACATAGCAATGACTCTTTTATCTTTCCAGTCTAGTTTTGAAACAATGAGGAAAAGCATCATAAATCCTGCTGTCATGAAGAAGATATAGAATAAAAATGCCAAAGCGTTTATCATATTAGGTGTTATTGCTGTAAATATAGAATGAAACATGCTTCCTAAATTTGAAGTATTAATTGCAGGCTCATATATTGTTAAAGTTCCTATAACTTTTGCAATAAAAGCCAGTGTTAATGATAGAAATGCTACGCTAAAATATCTATATCTATTTTCCGAAGTAAGCTTATAGCATCTATAGCTGTAATACAACAATAAGCTGCAGATTATTATACCTATAATCTCTATAATAGAATCTATCCCATAAAACCAGTTTGGGCTAAATACATATGATGGGAGTGTATAAGGTAATTGCATATCATCCAAGTAGAGAAATCAATTTATAAAGTTTGCGTATCTTTAAACAGTAATAACTTTGCTTATATTATCTTCTTTTACAATTTTTATGATATTATCAACAAAGCCTTCTATCTTGCTTTCATGGCTTACTATAATCACCTGCTTTAGGTTAAGCTGATCAAGAACTACTTTAACACGGTCTAACTGTTCTGTTGAAAAACCATCTGTAGGTTCATCTAATATTATCAAATCTCTCATCTTGATATTAGTTATCAGATCATTTATTACTTTGTTCAAGCTTAATCTATATGCCAAAGCCAAACTGGTTCTTTCTCCTCCGCTTAGATTCATAAATTCAGTCTCATAGCCATCTTGTTCAACTAGAGGTGTGAAAGAATCATCTAGACGTGCGTTTAAAGCTTCATCTTCGATCATGACATTAAACCAATCTTTAAACAGATCATTAAATTCCTGATGAATCTTTATCATAACATGTTTTTCTATTGTTGCAACCAAATTTACAAAATGTTTGTTTATCCAGTTGTCTTTTTCTTTTAAACCAATCAATCTTTCCTTGACTAATAATTTTTTGTCTATCTCTTCTTCTAAAATTACCATCATCTTGGATATCGTTTCTTTTTCACTTGTCAATTCCGCTTTATTTATCTCAATTTTTCTCTCTTCTAAGACGATAGAATTATATTCTTTTTTTATCTGGATATATGTTTGTTCAATATCTTTTAGATCTTCAACTTTTCCATTGATCTCTTTTATCTTTCCATCTAGCTCAGTTAATTGATCTTTAATCTCAATATTTTCTTTTTTAAGCCTGTCCAGATTTTTATTTTTTTCTTCTATATTGATCAATTTTATCTTTATCACAGATAGTTCAGACTCTTTTTTTCTTACTTTTTCTAAACCCTCTTTTAGTAACCTTAATTCATCTTCTAATGATCCTTTTTTTGAATTGTTTTCTTTTATGTTTTTTTCAATCTCATCTATGATCTCATCTTCACGGATACTTATCATCATCTTATGCTCATCTTTCACTTCTTGTAGACAAGTAGGACATTGAGATATCTTTTTTATTTTTTCTTTTAATTCATCAGAACCCTGTTTTTTTGCTTCTAAGAAGCTTGTTGACCTATTTATCTCATTTATCTGCTTTTCAGCTGATAATATTTTTTCATTTCTCTGAGAGATATCTTTTTTTAATGTGTCTAGATCCAAAGAAGACTTATCTTTTACCTCTTCGCTTATCTTAGATATATCTTTTTCAAGCATTTGAATCTCATTGAGATTTCTTTTTTGATTAGACTCTTTATAATGGAATGTTGTTTCATTAACGCTTAATTCTTTTTTCAGCTTGTTCAATTCCTGAATATTTTTTTCTATATTTAGAATTTCAGATCTTTTGCTGTTTAACCTCTCTTTTGAGGATTCTAGTCTAGGCAATAGTTTTTTAATATTTTCTTCAATAAGGCTTATCTCATCTTTTCTTTGTTTTTTTAAGTCCTGTTTTTGTTCAAGGTCTTCTGTCTGGCCCTGATATAATTTTATCTTTTCTCTTAAAAACTTTGATATTATCAAAGCGTTTTCTCTGACTCTTTTATACTTATCAATACCAAAAACCCTTCTTAAAGTATCTAATCTTGTTTCAGTCTCTCCATTCAGGATTTCTTTCATCTGTTCCTGAGGAGTATAGATAGTATATCTATAGACCAAATCTTTGCCTTTTGAAACCAATTCATGAGAAAATCCTAATAATTCTAATACTATCGATTTTAGCTCAACAGCTGTAGCTTCTTTTTTTAAACCATCAATTATGATATGACCTGTATCTTGCTTAATATCATCTTTTCCTCTTTTAAGGTTTCTTTTTATGATTATCTCTTTGCCATCAATCTCAAAATTAAGCTCAACAGAACCTTCTTTTTTGCCATGCTTTAATAAAGCACTTCCTGATAGATCTCCTCGTTTTATCCCGAACAATGCAAATTCTATAGAAGAAAGAATAGTAGATTTTCCAGAACCTATATCTCCGCTTAATAAGACAGATCCTATCGGAAATTCAATCTCTTGAAAGTTATAGCTTCTTATATTTTCCAGTTTTATTGATTTTATTAGCATAACTATACATATCATTTAATGTTTTTAAATATTTGTAGTCTACTGAACAAGCTTCATATTCATCTTTATAAAAAGTATTTTATAATCAATTTCTTTTATTGTACCATTTTCAATATAGCAGGAGAATGCTGTGTTTTTTTTATTACTATTGGCTATTATCCTGTATCCTTTGTCTTTGTTAGTTGCACTGAAATTATATATCCAGATATTATTTCCATCACTGCAAATGACTTTCTTTTTGTCCAAATCTTCTGGCTTTATTTTTGTAAGAAAATAATAAGCTGACATTGGATCCACTATCACATATTGACCCCTGCTATCTTTTAGAAAATCATTCAAATTTGTAATTCCAATATCATAATTTGTGGTTGTATTATCAGCAAAAGTTCTAATCTGCATTTTTTCAGAATCAAATTCAGATTTTCTGCTTAATTTGTCTTTATTACCAAATATGCTGTTATTTCTTTCTATAGAAAAATAAATTGTAGAGCATGTTTGGGTGTCAACAATACTTCTGAATAATTCATCGATATGCACACTAAATTTATGATATTCTAATCTTGTTTCGACAACATTGCATCCTTTGTTTGTAGACGGTTCTATCAATATTTTCAGTCTTTTTTCTTCATCTTTTGCTTTTACCCTATATTCTAATTTTTTCACATCATTACTCGTAGGCGGTTCTTGAGCAAAAGCAGGATTAGATAAATAAGGCATTACTGTAGCTGCAATTAAACCTATATACAAAACTGATTTTTTTATTATTGATTCCAAACTCATTTTATATTAAGCCGCCAATACAATTTGAAAATTTGTATGTCCAGTTAAAAACCCCGAATACAACTCTTGATCTTAATGAATCTTCCTGGCAAATTTTTTCAAGACAATAATATGCGCTGTCTTTGATTAATTCAATTCCGAAATTTGCTTTATAATAAGGATGCACAATACTTCCTATGACATTATTTTTTACTATTTTTCCAATTGTTTTTAATTTTTCTTTTTCCCACGCTTCATTAAGCAATTTTTTATCACCTAATTTTGACCAAAATGCACCATAAGTTATATAGCTTGAAACTATCAAAGATGACGCAGCAGCCATTGCAGAATATTCACTTGTTGTTGTTTTTTCGTCTCCAAAAAAAATATTTAATAATGAAACACCATAAGTTATCTGCCAAGTATAATTCATTAAACTTGTATAAATCAAGAATCTATGGGTATATATCCTTTTTGAAGGTGAAATTTCTTGTCCATTTTCAGATTTATTGTAGAATTCATATGTATCTTCAATTTTATCTTCAATAAGCTGAGCAGGATTATTTATTCCGAATATCTTTAATAGATCCATAATGCTAATATTACATATGAATTTAAAAAATAGTATCTTTTTTCTCAAAATTTTGTTGTCCCAAGTTGACGACTACAAATTGTTGGAAAAATATATAAAGAAATCATACATTAGAAATAATAAAGGGTGGAAAAATGGCAAAAA
>Ga0247841_10001491_pt1 | contig 52400 bp, 43 predicted proteins | sample LaCruzMarch2015__2_FD_192410 | JGI IMG/M metagenome (GOLD analysis project Ga0247841, IMG submission 192410) | Freshwater microbial communities from meromictic Lake La Cruz, Castile-La Mancha, Spain - LaCruzMarch2015_18m | ecosystem: Environmental > Aquatic > Freshwater > Lake | place: Spain... | reverse complement strand
CACCACCACTATCGAAGATGTCCCTGACACCCTCTTCACCGTCTCGCCCGGCATAAAGGTCGAGCAGGCCAGCGGGAGGCTGGGCGACGTCATCAATACGGGCGACACGCTCTTCGTAAACGGCGTGGGCTTCCAGGAGAACGAGGGCAATGTGAGGGTCACCTTCGACGGCCTGCAGGTCGTGGGCAACATCGCCGCCGATGCGCACGGATCCTGGTCGACCCAGTTCACCGTGCCCGCCGCCACCAAGGGTGAGCACGTAGTCGATTCGTTCGGCGATGCCACCAGGGTGGAGGATGTTGCCGACTACGTTGTTGTCGTCACACCGGAAGTGTCCATAAATCCCTCCAGCGGCTCGGTGGGCGAGAACACGCTGCTGACGGGCAGCGGATTCGGCGCCAACCAGCCACTGACCATCACCTATGACGCAAAGAAAGTTGATAGCAGCGCTACCACCGACGGCAAGGGCAGCTTCAGCACCAGCGTCAAACCGCCGGCCAGCGGCGCGGGCAGCCATCTGGTTACCGTGAACGACGGCACGCAGGCCGTGGCCTCTACAAACTTCACTATCGAATCCACTTCCCCGGCGGTGCCATCACCGGTATCACCCGCTGCCGGCACCAAGATGGGCCTCTTCGAAAACAAGCCCATAGACTTCACATGGTCCGTGGTCGAAGACCCCAGCGGCGTCACCTATTCTTTCGAGATTAGCCAGAAGGCTGACTTCTCTGGGAGCGTGGTGCGCAAGGAAGGGCTGGACAAGCCGGAGTACATCATGACGGCAAACGAGAAGCCGCAGCCTGGCGAGTACTACTGGCGCGTCAAGGCGATAGACCTGGCCGGCAACACAGGCGAATGGAGCCAATCGCAGCTCATCACGTTCACCGGCATCGACTTCATCTGGCCCGTAGTGGGCATCATAGTCGGACTGGCCGTGGTGGGACTGATAATCTGGCGCATACGGGCCATCAGCAGCAAGGGCGGCTGGTCGTCATCGTAGTTTTACAATCTTGACAAAATGACCATCCGGCTTTAATATGAGTTAAATCTAACATAATAGACGCGTACAGCTAAATATAAACGAAATAGTTTAAGCGAGGTAATACAGAATGAAGTTAATGGTTATCGGGCTGGGGCAGTGCGGCTCCCGTGTTGCCGACGAGTTTGCCCGTCTGGGCCAGAGGGCCCACGGTGAACGCGGCACGACCATCGTTACGGGGACCTTTGCTGTCAATACCGACCAGACTGACCTGACCGGTTTATCTCATATCGGCTCGGACTACATGCACCGCATTTTGATAGGCGGACGCAAGACGTGGGGGCACGGCGTGGGCAAGGTCAACGAGATGGGCGCCGAGCTGGCCCGCGAGGACGGCGACAAGGTCATCGACGCCGTACGCACATCACCCCTCTTCTACCAGACACATGCTTTCCTGCTGATAGCCGGCACGGCCGGCGGCACCGGCTCGGGCGCGATCTCGATCATCGCCCAGATGCTCAAAGAGCGTTATATCGGCAAGCCGGTCTACGCCCTCTGCGTTCTGCCCTTCGAACATGAAGAGGTGGCCGAGCTTCGCAGCGTCTACAACACCGCCACCTGCCTTAAGTCTATCCACTCCGTGGCCGACGGTGTATTTTTGGCCGACAACCAGCGCTACGTCCGCAAGGACGCCAGCCTGGCCATGAACCTGCAACGCATCAACCGCCAGATCGTGGAACCATTCTACGACCTGATGTGCGCGGGAGAAGTTACCAACGTGCGCCACGTGGGAGCCAAGACCATGGACGCAGGCGACATCATGCAATCCGTCGACGGTTGGACCGCCATCGGCTGCGGCCGAACGGACATCCCGCGCGGGTTCCGCTTCCCCTGGGAGCTTTCCAAGACCAGCTTCCGTGAGAAGAGCGGCGAGACACTTCGCGCCATGCAGGCCATGGACGCCGCCGTCAGCGAGCTTTCCATCGCGCTCAACCCCGAGGATGCCGGCCGCGCGCTTTACCTGCTGGCCGCACCCACCAAGGAGATGAGCATGGATATCGCCAAGGGCCTTGGCGACTACCTGCGCGAGTTGGCCGAGAACGCTGTCATACGCGCCGGCGACTTCCCCAGGGACCGCGGATCGGTGGATGTCACCATCCTATTCTCGCAGCTCGCCTTTGTGCAGAAGATTCGCGACTACTACGACAGAGCCTCGGCCTTCGCCATGACCCAGAAGGATCGCCTCAAGGAAACAACGGGCCGACTGCGCGACATGGAAGATGCCGCCAAAGGCCTGCCCAGCCTGATATAAGTATTGATTACCAATTAAGAAGCAGGGGCAGTTTTCACTGCCCCCGCTTCTTGTATAGCCCTATACCGGGGGTGACACGTGGAAAATTCAGGATTGTTTGACGTAAAGATAACCGATATCTCATCCACCATACTGATTCACCCTGTATTGCCATGCCGAGGTCATGCCCTGACCGTTCCCGCGGCTTTGCGGGGGGTCAGGCGATTAGCTGCCTCAATGCAAAGCGCCAGGCTCATTAAATAATCGTCATGCCCTTGGGAGGGGTCTACGAAGAAATTGATGGTCCGGTTGGGACGGCTGATGCTGCGGGCGCGCTCAAGCTCGAACATCAGCTCGCAGTAATCCGCCGAGCCGTCGCCCCGGTACAGACAGAGCCTGCCGGAATTGACGGCTGCCAGCAGATTGAAGCCCAGGGCCGACTTGGAGGCCTGGGTGAATTTGAAAGGTTCGATGCGGCTGCCCAGGGTGGCGCGCAGAAATGAGGCCACACCCTCACCCACTCCAGTAGCATCAACAACCACAGAGCTGCAGCGCCAGGTATTCTTCAGCAGATGCAATAGCTCCCGGTAGAGTTCAGGATGCTTCCTGCCGACCCAAGAATACTGTTCTACTACTTCTATACGAGGCTCATTGACCGGTGAGTCACCAGCAGAGAAGCTCACCTCTGCGATGGTCAGCACTGCGGCATCCCGGCCGCGCAGTGTCATCCCCGGTTCGTCAGCCACTTCGGCCTCGCCCGCCAGGTCAAGGCCAGCCACATATGTTTTGGCCTCCGATCCCCGACCCGCCTGCCTGCCGTGTGAGCCTTGCATCAAGGCTATTTGAGTTCGCGACAGGAAACCTCCCGTGCTACGTATGGGCAGGAGTGCATACTGGCTCAAGAAAAGCGGGTGGTCGGCGCCCAGCCTGGCGCGCTCTGCCTCCACAAAGGCAAGGTAGCCGGGATTATATTTGGCCACCTCCTGCCAGTCGAAGCGGAAATGGCGCTTCAGACCGTCGCTTTTTTCCAGCTCCAGGTTGAATAGTCTGACCTCTTCCAGCAGGGTGGCGTCGTCCCAGGGCGTGCCGTAATGGACCGTGGTGGCATTGGTGGAGGAAGCCATGGGTCGGAAATCACGGGTATACTTGTCCTTGCCCACATCCTGTGACTCGTCGATCTCAAGCAGTATGTCGGCCGTGTGACCGACCACCGAGGATGACTCTTCGGCGGAGAGGAAGACCTGACGCGCCGAGCCCAGGCGTATGATGTATCCCATCTCGGTCTCCCGGATCCCCTCGAAGCCGAAATCGTCCAGCCGCTGCTTGAGTCGCATCATAGATATCACAGTCTGCGGTTTGAAGGTGGGTGAACACTTTACAGCGCTGCCCCCGCGCGCCATAAACATGGTGAGAAGCAGCACTTCGATGTGCGCGGAAAGCTCGTTTTTTCCGCCCTGGCGGGCGATTTCCACAGAAAATGTCAGGCCCCGATGGCTTTCTATGCTCTCCAGCACAGCGCGGGCGATTTCGAGCTGGTAAGGGCGTAATTCCATAGTAGTATCAAGTAGGTGCGGGTTTGAAAATCCGCACCTACTTGATAAGAGCTTTGACACCCAGGGGAATGGCCAGCTCGGTCAGCACCTTCGTGATGGCCTCCCTGAGGCTCTTTTTCTGATCTTTGGAGATTGAGTAGCGTATCTTGACCATGCCGGCGATGGCATTGGCCGTGCGCAGGTGAAGCTCGATTTTATCCGGGCAGTCCCTGATAAGGTCGCGCAGTCTGAGCCTCAGCAGGGCTATTTCCTGGTCAAGCCCCTCCACACCACCTGCCTCCTCCAGCACCAGGCTGCGGGTCTCACCCAGGGCGGGGCCGTAGAAGCCGCGCTTTACGGCCTTTTTTACCTGCTTTTTTACCATTTTTTATCTTTGCCACGAGCAGTCCGTAAACAATGGCATAGGCAGCTGCGTCATACCTTTCCAATGCGAGGGCATACTTCAAAAGCTCAACCATGGTAAGTTATATTAGTACGCTGGCTTTATCGCCTTCAATGGATTACTGTCGCCCTGGAAAAGGCTCCTCAAATATGCAGGGGAACTCACTGGCTGATCTTGGGCTCGATCCACAGTGCGTAGTTATTATCCGGGTCAGCGCCGGCCTCAACCCGCAGCATGGCCATGACCTTTTTGCCGCCGTAGGCTGAGAGATCGATATCCATGCTGTTTATGCTCCCGTCATAGGTTGCCTTGACCGCCGGCCACCAGTTGGTGCCGCCTTGCTCATCCTGTATTCCGAAGAGGAAGGCCACTCCACTGCTACCCCGTGCTTCCTCAGATAGCCCAACCCTGGCGGTGAATCGTGCGTTATAGGGCAGCTCCAAAGGCAGCACATAGCCTGGGGCCTGCCACTGCTCCTGCCAGTCGCCGAAGGAGCCTTCTATCCAGCCGTAGCCTGCGTTGGGCGGGACCATCTCGATCGCGTTGCGGTAGGTCTGATTGTCCCCGGCTACGACCTCAGGCAGCCTGACAGCGAGGCCGGCAACTCTATCACCGTCAAAGTATTTAATCCTTCCGGCGCTGCCCCTCCAGACGGCCCGGGAGGCGTTTTGCCCGAAATCGTAGCTGTATTTAAATCCGAAGTAAGGAACATAGCAGTTATTGTCCCTACTGGCCTCCTCAATCTTGTTACCGCCGTCCGCGCAGACCTTGATCTTGTATCCCTCCCAGTCATAATTGGTAAAGGGCAGGGTCTTCTCCTCTCCGGACTTGAGCCCATCCACCCAGCTGGTATCCCTCAGCATGTTACTCTGATCATATACGTATGTTTCACTGGGGCCGGCATCCACCGCTCCGATGTTCTTGATCTTATAGTAGAGCATGCCTCTGATGTGCGTCACGCCCGTGATAACAAGGTCAGGCAGGAACGTACTCCTGCCCGCCACCTCCACTGTCACCCAGGCGGTCGACATACCCTTCTCCCCGGCAGCGGTGAGAGTGTATTTGGTGGTTTTTTGCGGCGAGACATCCACCGAGCCGACGGGCTGAACTCTGCCCGGTCCGTTATCGATAGTCACGATGGCATCATCAGACACAATCCAGCGCAGGGTCACGTTCTCTCCCGGCATGATGCCGGCAGATCCTGCTGAGAAATCACTGATCACCGGCCATGCCCTGACAGTCACGGCCGCTTTTGTAGCTGTTATATTCTCGGCGGCCGGCTTCACCTCGGGTTGAGCGGCCGGCAGGCAGCCGGCCAGCAATAACGCCCCGGCCATAACCAGCAGGCAGCGCACTGTGATCATTTCATTTCAAGTATAGCAAAGAGAGAAATGCAGCACATGACGGCTTTCAATGCGGGCGTGTGATGCCGGTGTATTTATTGAAAGCGTCCTGGTTTTGCTGTATGCTATTTTCTGAATGTGACCGGTTTATGACTAAAGAGGCAGGAGGATGTTAAATAGCTGAAATTATGAAGGAAAAATTTGATGCCATAGTGGTGGGGACGGGTCCGGGCGGGGCCACTGTGGCCAGAGAGCTGACCAACGCCGGCAAGAAGGTGCTGATGCTGGACTGGGGTTCCAATGCTCCGGTGCAGGGCACTAACGCCCAGGCCTTAGGTTACATCGGCATACCCTATAAGAGCCTGTATTTCATCGACGGTTTCCTGGGCCTGGTACGTGCCATCACGGTGGGCGGCAGTTCTGTGGTTTTCTATGCCACCGCCTGGGAGCCGCCTTTCGACTACTGGGACAAATACGGCATAAACCTGCGCGATGAGGCTGCCGAGATCAGGAAAGAGGTCCCTATCAATCCGCTCAGGGACGATTTGATCGGCCCCTCGGCCAATATGATCGCCAAGAGCGCGCGCGATTTAGGCTATAACTGGCAGAAGATCAATAAGTTCGTATATCTGGATAGGTGCCGGGCAAAGTGCGACAAGTGCGACCTGGGATGCCCCTACGGGGCTAAATGGAACTCACGCGTATTCGTGCAGGATGCCACCACCAGGGGCGCACAGCTGCTGGACCTTGCCCACGTAACAAAGGTCATCGTCGAAAATAAAAAGGCCACGGGCGTGGAGTTTTCACGCAAGGGTAAGAAGCACATCGCCAGCGCCGATAGGGTGATCGTGGCAGCGGGCGGGATCGGCTCGCCCATCATACTGGAAAACAGCGGCATACCTCAGGCCGGGGCCAACTTTTTCTACGATCCTCTGATCGCAGTGTTCGGGACGGTGAAAGGACTGGACGACGGCAAGGAGTTCCCCATGACCATGGGGCAGCACATGGTAGAAGACGACTACCTGATGACCGACATGACATTGCCCTGGCTGATATACGACGTTTTCACCGCCGAGGTCTTCCGTTTCGACAAACTGTCGAACAAGAGCCAGCTCACCATCATGATAAAAGCGCGCGACAGCCTGGGCGGCAAGATCAGCAAATCCGGGTTCATCAAGAAACCGTTTACACAGATAGAGCGCGGCAAGCTGATGAGCGGATTCGAACGCGCCAAGAAGATTCTACAGAACGCCGGCGCAAAAGATATCTTCAAGACCTGGTGGATCGCCTCGCATCCGGGCGGAACCTGCAAGATCAACGACATCGTGGACGTCAACCTCAAGACAGAGATCGACAATCTATATGTTTGCGACTGCTCGGTGATACCTTCCGAGTGGGGCCGGCCGCCGGTCTATTCGATCCTGTGCCTGGGCAAACGGCTGGGAAAACACCTTGCCGCCGGCAGGGTGGAGGCGAAAATGGCGGCGCCGGCGCCCGCAGGAAATTAGAGCTACGCAATTGCAGGGTCGGGTTTCAAACCCGGCCGGTAGCAAATAAATAAAGGATCAGTGAATGACGATACCGCTCTTCGAAGCCTACCCGGCGCTGGAGAAGCGCGTGCCCTGGATATCGCTGGGCAAGTATCCCACGCCCGTGCAAAAGCTTGAGAACCTGGGCAGGGCTATCGGCTACCCCGAAATCTGGATAAAGCGTGATGACCAGTCGTCGGATATCTACGGGGGCAATAAGGTACGCAAGCTGGAATTCATCATCCCCGATGCACTGCGCAAAAAGAAGAAATACATGATTACTGTGGGTGGCATCGGCACCAACCACGGCCTGGCTACCACCATTCACTGCGGCCGCGCCGGCATCAAGACGGTGCTGGTGCTCGTCCCCCAGCCGATCACCGACAAGGTGCAGGAGAACCTGCTGCTGGACCAGCATTTCGGAGCTGAGATAAACGTCGGCCGCAGCACCATTGAGGCCTACCTGCGGGCGGCCTGGGTGATGCTAACCCACCCCAACTTCTACCTGCTCTGGGCCGGGGGCACGTCACCCCTCAGCACCCTGGGATATGTTAACGCTGCATTTGAACTTAAGCAGCAGGTCGACGCAGGCCTGCTGTCCGAGCCCAAATACATCTTTGGCGCCACCGGCTCCATGGGCACCACGGCCGGGCTGATCGTTGGGGCCAGGCTGGCCGGGCTGAAAAGCCGTATCGTGGGCGTCAAGGTCTCCATGGACACCTATTCCAACGTCAGGGGCATCGTATCGCTAACCAATAAAACGGTAGGGCTGATGAGAAAACACGATCCTTCGGTGCCTGATATGAGGTTCACAGACTCCGATTTCGACCTGGAGGTGGGTTTCTTTGGGGGCGAGTACGGCAGGGTAACGCCCGAAGGCAAGACCGCCGTGGATCTGATAAAGAAGACTGAGGGCATCGGGCTGGAAACCACCTACACGGGCAAGGCGCTGGCGGCCATGCTGGACTTCGTTAAAAAAGGCAGATCGCCCGACGGCGCGCCGGTGCTGTTCTGGAACACGTACAACAGCGTGGATTACAGCGAGACCATCAAACAGTGCGGCGGCTTCAAGACGCTCCCGGAATGCGCGCAGTGGGCCTGCAAAGAGAACCTGATACCGTATTTGAAATAGCCGGCTTTTGCGAGGAATTTATTGGCAGGTAATTGCACAGTGCGCGATGACGAAGCAATCCCCTCCGGCAGCGCATAATGCGTGAGATTGCATCGCTTCGCTCGCAATGACGTTCAGACCATAGCCAAGGCTGCATGAATAATCTGTGATCAGGAGGTTGCACATGCAGGAAAAAGAGGTTTCACCCGGTTCGGGCCTCAAGAAATCGCTGGGGCTGCTGGACACGGTCTCGATAGAGGTGGGCGCCATTATCGGGGCGGGTATCTTCGCGCTGACAGGCCTGGCGGTGGCCAAATGCGGTCCCGGCGTACCCATCGCCTTCGTTATCGCAGCGCTGCCCATGGTGCTGGCGCTGCTGCCCATCGGCATGCTGGCGTCCGTACTGCCGACAGTGGGAGGCAGCTTCCGCTACCCCAGCCGCATACTCAAACCCTTCTGGGGCTTCATCGGAGTCTGGGGCATCATGATGGGCATCATGCTGGGGGGCATGCCCATGTACGCCCTCAACTTCGCCGACTACCTGCGCGTTATCTTCCCCGCCTTCGACCGCAACCTGGTGGCCGTGATGGCCCTGTCCTTCTTCTTCGTGATCAACGTGGTAGGCATCAAGGCGGCCAGCCTTATACAGGTTGGCATGTTCTTCGTACTACTGGCCGCTCTGCTGGTCTACGTCATCTGGGGCATACCGGCCATAGATCCGGCCAACCTCACACCGCTTTTCCCGGGCGGTCTGGCCGGCCTGGCCATAGCCTCCGGCATGCTCTTCTTCGCCTATATGGGAGCTAACTTCATCATCGACCTGGGCGCCGAGATCAAGAACGCCGGCAGGAACATACCGCTGTCATTCGCCATCAGCATGCCCATCGTCATAATCCTCTACACCCTGATGGGGCTGGTAACCATCGGCACTGTGCCATCCAGCGTCTGCGCCAACCAGCCGCTGTCGGTTGCCGCCGGATACTTCATGCCGCCCGGGCTGGCCCTCTTCTTCACGGTGGGCGGGGGACTGCTGGCTCTGGCCACCACTATCAACGCCACCTTTATGTTCGCTTCGCGTTATATAATGGTCTTCGCCGAGGACGAAGTCTTCCCGCGGGCACTGGCCGGGGTGAATAAGAGGTTCGGGACGCCCCACTGGGGACTTTTAATCATGTTTGTGCTCTCGCTGGCCTTCCTGCCCATGGGAGCATCGTCCTTCGAGGTGCTGGCCTACACCGCCTCCATCGGCTCCATCGTGCTGCTGTTCCCCATCCTTATATCGGCCATGCGTTTCCCCCGCAAAATGCCCGAGGCCTATGCGAAAGCCCCTTTTAAACTTAAGGGCGTGTGGCTGTGGCTCGTACCCATACTAAGCCTGCTCTTCGGCGCATTCTTCATTGCGGCGCTGGTCATGGAGAGTCTGACCGCCTTCCTCATACTGGTCGGCTGGATGATCATCGGCATTATTTATTACATAATCCGCGACCGTTACCTGAAGAAAAAACGGGGCGCAGGCCTGGAGGCGATCGCAGATAAGGCAATGTAATCGTAGGGAGATTATTTTTCGGGAATAATCCCGCGCCTGATGGCGAAATGGATAAGCTCCGTGCGGTTGTGAAGTCCCAGCTTCTGCATGACCCTTGCCCGGTGCACTTCCACGGTGCGCGGGCTGATGAAAAGCCGCTCGGCAATCTCTGAGCTGGTGAATCCCTGCGCCGCCAGATGCAGCACCTCGCGCTCACGCGAGGTGAGCATATCGTAGGGCTCGAGGCAGCTTTCCTCCGACCTCTGCAGATAAGCTTCTATCGCCCGATCCGAGAGGGGCGGCGCCAGGTAGCGCCTCCCCAGCGATGCCTCGCGCACGGCGCGCACCAGCTCTTCGGGCGACGAATCTTTGAGAACGTATGAACAGGCGCCGGCCTGAAGCGCCTCTACCACGTAGCAATCATTGCCGTACATGGATAGCACGACGGCGGCCGTGAGGGGCGACTTCTTCCTTACCTGCCGGATAACGGCCAGTCCGCTCATATCGGCCAGCATCAGGTCGATGATCATGACATCGGGCTTAAGCTGACCGGCCATCAGGGTAGCCTCGGAGCCGCTGCCCACCTCACCGCTTACGTGTATATCAGCCTCGGCCTCGAGCAGGGCCTTGATGCCCTTGCGCACCACGTTATGATCGTCAGCCAGCATCACATTAATCATGGTTTAATCCGCCAGCACCTTTCTTGACCTTACGGGCAGGGGCAGTTCCACCGTGACCACCGTACCCGTCCCGGGGACAGAGGAGAGCGAGAACCTGCCGCCTGCGATCAGCACACGTCCGCGCATGTCGTTGATACCCCCGGGCCAGTTCTCCTCTATATCATCGACCTCGAATCCACATCCGCTGTCCTCGATACGTGCGGAAAGAACCCAGCGGTCCGACCACACCCTGACCCTTGCTTCGCCTGCGCCCGCATGCGCCGCCACGTTTTCCAGCGCCGCCTTGACGATACGGTATGCGGCCAGTCCGGTCTCGGGAGGTATCTTCTTGTGAAGCCCCTGGTGCTCGAAGCGCACGGCCACGTGAGTTCGCGATGTGAAGCTCTCAAACAGGTACAGCAGGGCGGGCAGCAGACCCAGGTCGTCCAGCATTTTGGGACGCAGCTCAAGGGAAAGCTCGCGCGCCAGCGACATCATCTCGTTGACCAGTGACTGCGCCTCGCTCAGTGTGTAACGCACCTTGTCGGGGGATGAGGCCATAGCATCGCCCAACAGTAATTTGAGCACTGCCAGCGACTGGCCCAGCCTATCGTGGAGCTCGCGGGCGATGGCCCGTCGCTCTCCCTCCTGTATCTCCATCAGCAACCTGGCAGTTAAAAGATGATCTTCCATAAGGCCAACATGATATGGCCCGCCCCGCTGTTTGTCAATCTGGGGGGGGTCGCTACATCCACAGCTTGATTTCCGCCTGCGGCACCTGTAAGATTAACGATGTTTTTGGCCTCAAACAGGCCATTTTTAAGGTTGAAATATGAAGATCAGGGAGATTATAAGGGAACAGGGCAAATGCCTCTCTTTTGAGTTCTTTCCGCCGAAAACGCCCATCGGCGAGGACAGGCTGCTGCAACGTATCGAGAGTCTGAAGACTTTTAATCCGTCCTTCATCTCGGTCACACAACATGCCGGGACCAACACGCTGGGCAAGACCAAGCATATCGTGCAAAAGTTGCATAATGAAACGGGGCTGACCGTAATGCCGCACGTCACCTGCGCCGATCCGCGCAGGAGCGAACTGGAGCCGGTTATAAACTATTACCAGCGCCTGGGCACGGAGAACGTACTGGCATTGCGCGGCGATCCAGAAGAATACGGATCCGACGTTTTCGACGGCCAGGAGCACTTCCGCTTCGCCTCTGACCTGGTGCACTTCTTAACCACCTATAAGAGCTTCTGCATCGGTGTGGCCGTGTACCCCGAGGGCCACCTGGAATCACCCAACCTGGGACTGGACACCGCCTACACCAAGCAGAAAATAGACCAGGGGGCCGAGTTCGGTATAACGCAGATGTTCTTCGAGAACTTCCACTTCTACCAGATGATGGACCGCTTCGAGCAGGACGGCATCAGCATACCCATCATAGCCGGCATCATGCCCATCACCGACTTCCAGAAGGTTGAACGGTTCAGCGACCTGTCTGGTGTGGAGATACCCATCCCCATCATCACCAGGTTCGAGCAGATGGACGACCCGGATGAGATCATTAAAGCCGGCATCGACCTGGCCACAGAGCAATGCCTGGACCTGATGGAGAACGGCGTGCGCTGTTTCCACTTTTACACGCTCAACCGTGGCGAGGCGGTATCACGGATATTGACTAACCTTGCTTCTACGTTCAAATAGTCTACACAAATTATTTACTCGTATAAGAAGGGGGAGAAATGCAGGTATTAGACGGCATCAGGATCATTGAGCTCGTCCATATGCCGCCCGGCGAGCTTTGCAGTATGATTCTGGGCGATTTCGGAGCGGATATCGTCAAGGTGGAGGCAGTACCTCAGGCCAGCGGACGAAAGCTGATCGACCCTGCCGAGGCCGAGGCTCTTAAGTCATTGATGGCCTTCAATGCCATGAACCGCAATAAAAAGAGCATCCGCATCAACCTCAAATCGGAGGAGGGCAAAAAGGTTTTTTACAAGCTGGCCGAAGAGGCCGACGTGGTCATCGAAGGCTTCCGCCCCGGCGTGGCCAAGCGCATGGGAGTGGATTACGAAACGATCAACAAGCTCAATCCACGCATCGTGTACTGCTCGCTCAGTGGATACGGACAGGATGGGCCCTACAGCCAGAACCCGGGACACGACATCAACTACATCTCTATAGCCGGCGCGCTCAACCTGATCGGATGGCCGGGCATGCCCCCTGCCATCCCTCTGAATTTCCTGGCCGACTTCGCAGGCGCTTCCCTGCACGGGGTCATGGGTGTCCTGCTGGCCCTCTTCGCGCGCCAGCGCAGCGATCAGGGGCAGTTCGTCGATATCTCCTATACGGACAGCGTTATCACGCTCATGACCTTCTTCCTGCAGCAGTATTTCGCGGGCGGCATGAAGTTCCCCCGCGGTCAGTGGGCGCTGTCCGGAGGCTATTGTTATTACCAAACCTACGAGACATCCGACGGTAAGCTGATCAGCCTGGGCTGCGTGGAGCCCTGGTTCTGGGAAAATCTGTGCCGGGCCATTGGCCGGGACGACCTTAAAGGGTTCAGCTTCACACCAGACCATTTCACGCAGCCGCAACCGGATGAGACATGGCAAAAGGCTGAGGAAGAGGTCAGGAAGGTCTTCCTGACGAAGACGCGCGACGAATGGTTCGAAATCCTGTGCAAGCACGACGTGCCGGCCGGCAAGGTTTACGAAATGGACGAGATCTTCACCGATCCTCAACTCCTGCACCGCAAGATGCTGCTGGAATTCGACCATCCAAAGCTGGGCAAGGTCAGGCAGCCCGGCATTGCGCTCAAGCTCTCGCAGACCCCGGGCAGCGTGAGGAGTATGGCCCCCTTCTCGGGCGAGAATACGGACGAGGTGATGAAGTCTCTGGGCTATACCAAACAGGATATCGAAGGCTTGCGCAAAGCTAACGCGATAAGCTAAAATTTGGGATACAGGAGGTGGGAATATGGCAGCCAAAGCATTTGTACTGGTGACGACGTCGGTGGGACAGACCAAATCGGTCCTCACTCATCTCAAGAAGCTCGACGGGATCAAGAGCGTTGATGCTGTGATGGGCCCTTACGACATCATAGCTGTAGTAGAGGGGGAATCGGTAGATAACGTGGGCAAGCTTATCACTGAGCAGTTTCACAAGATAAGCGGCATCGAGCGTACAACTACCTGCCAGACCATCAGGATCGCCTGATAAGCCCTGCCATGGACTGCGTGTTCTGCAAGATCGCGGCCGGGACCATTCCGGCGGATGTTGTCTACAGCGATGAGGAACTGCTGGCATTCCGTGACATCCACCCGATGGCGCCTGTGCACGATGTCCTTATCCCCAGAAAACACATTGATTCTGTAAACGGCCTTTCCACCGCCGACCAGGACCTGGCCGGCAGAATGCTGTTGACGGCGGGTAAAATTGCCACGAAAGAGGGCATCGCGGAATCGGGCTACCGGCTGGCTATTAATAATGGCCCGGACGGCACGCAGGCCGTACCGCACCTCCACCTCCACATCCTGGGCGGACGCCTGCTCTCGGAAGAACTGGGCTAAGTCTCCTCTAAAAGCGGCCCTATCTTTTCAATAACCTGCTCAATGGCCTCGTCCGGCGTGGATGCCCCTGCGGTTATGCCCACGGCCGTCTTCCCCTTCAGCCATTCCGTATTTATCTCTCCCGCGTTCTCAATATGGTGTGTTTCCACTATGTGCTGGCAGACCTCGGCCAGGCGCCGGGTGTTGGCGCTATTGTGTCCGCCCACAACTATCATAAGGTCGCTGGTTCCGGCCAATTCCTCTGCCGCCAACTGCCTTTTCTGAGTCTCCTGGCAGAGCGTGTTCTCAACCCTGATCTCCCTTGCCCAGGGCAGCAGCCTCTGGTTGAGCCTGTTGACAAAGGCTGTGAATTCCGCCCTGCTTTGCGTGGTTTGTGCCATGATGCCTATACGGGAAGGTAGCTTTTCAATGGGCACGTCGTCGGCATTCATGGAGGCAATGGCCTTATCGCCAGCCCAGCCCATCAGACCGCGCACCTCGGGGTGGCTGGCCTCGCCGAAGATAATGATGCCGAAACCGGCATTGGCCAGCCGCCGGGCTGCTTTCTGAGCGCTACGCACGATGGGGCAGGTGGTATCTATGATTTCGGCGCCTTTTGCCTGGATACTCTCCAGCACAGCCGGAGAAACGCCGTGCGACGAAACGGCGATCACGCCACCCTCCAGCTTATCCACATCGTCCGCCACGATCACCCCCAACCCTTTGAGCCGGGCGACGACGGTCTTGTTATGGACAATGGGACCGAGTGTAATGATACCCCTGCCCCGGCGGGCCGAGCTTTCAATCATCTTGAGCGCACGCCGCACGCCGAAACAGAAGCCGAGCTCGCGGGCTTTCTCTACCTTCATATATCGTAGATTATAACGCCGGAAGCACGCCTAGTCACTGTAGTAGTGTAGCTTCTCAGGTGTGCCCTTTGCTGCGGGCGGATTTAAAAATCCGCCCCCCACATTTCACTCTACTTGTAGTCGTAAAATCCCTTGCCTGTCTTGCGTCCCAGATGCCCGGCTGTGACCATCTTGCGCAGCAGAACAGGGGCGACGAACTTGGGATTCTTGGTCTCAGCATAAATGGCGTCCATGACGAAGAGCAGCGTATCCAGCCCGACCATGTCGGCCAGTGTGAGCGGACCCATAGGATGGTTAAGGCCGAGCTGCACTCCGGTATCGATGTCTTCCCTGGTGGCCACACCGCTCTCGTACATCTCGAAGGCCTCCACCATATAGGGCAGGAAGGACCGGTTGACTATGAAGCCCGGCCTATCCGGGGCGATGATGACGGTCTTGCCCAGCGACTTGCCCCACTCCACCGCTGCCTCCAGGGTCTCTTTGCTGGTGGTGATGGTCTTCACCAGCTCCAGCAATTTCATGAGCGGCACGGGATTGAAGAAATGACAACCCAGCACCTTGTCCGGCCGCTTAGTGACCGCCGCTACGTCCATGACCGAGAGGCAAGACGTGTTTGTGCTGAGTATGGCGCCCGGGCGACAGATGCGATCCAGGTCAATGAATATCTTTTTCTTGAGTTCGAGGTTCTCTATGGCAGCCTCCACCACCAGGTCGCAATCCTTGAAATCCATCATGTCCGTGGTACCCTTGATCTTAGCCAGCTGGCTATTCATATCGGCCTGGGCCAGTTTACCCTTCTCCACTGCCTTTGCCAACGATCCCCTGACGGCTCCCATGCCCTTGTCCAGCAGTTCCCTATTAATCTCGGAAACGACCACGTCGTAGCCCGCCCTGGCGCTGACCTCGGCAATGCCGCGTCCCATCAGGCCACATCCCACAACTCCAATTTTTCTAATAGTCACAGTCTTCCCTCCTGCAAAATGCTATTTGGCTTTAAAATCCGCCTTACGTTTCTCGATAAACGCCTGCCGTCCCTCCCGGAAATCCTCCGTCTGGCACACGGCCTTCTCCATCTGGTGCTCGATTTCGAGCCCGTTGAGCAGCGTGGTATTCAACCCCAGCATCATGGCCTGCTTGGCAGCTCTGGCGGCCAGCGGGGCCGGCTTGAGCAGGGCCTCTGCCATCTTCTTTGCCTCGTTCATCAACTCGGCCGCCGGCACGACCCGGTTGACCAGGCCGATGCGGTAGGCTTCCTGCGCATCGATGGGCCGGCCGGACGTTAGCATCTCGGCAGCCTTTGCCAGCGCAATAGCCCTGGGCAGCCGCTGTGTACCGCCCCATCCAGGGATGAGTCCCAGATTGATCTCGGGGAAGCCGAATGTAGCGTTCTCCGCCGCGATCCGGATATCACAGGCCAGCGCCACTTCGAAGCCGCCGCCCAGACAGGCGCCATTGATGGCGGCGATGATGGGTTTCCAAATCTGCATGTCCTCGCAGATGGCCGGCGCCGGCATCTCGCCTCGGTGGGCGCTTTGTTGTATCAGCGGCAACGTGGCTTTGATATCGGCCCCCACGGAAAAGGCCCGCTCGCCGGACCCGGTGAGGATGGCCACCCACAGACCCTCATCGGCATTGAAATCGTAGAGACATTTATTGATCTCACTGATCTGTTGCGGGTCGAACGAGTTAAGGGCTTCAGGGCGATTGAGTGTGATTATAGCCAGCCTGCCCTCTTTTTGATAACCTACTGCCATGATAATCCTCCTCTTGATCGATTGATAAACGCCAAATTATATCAAAATAGGGAAAGGTAGTCCCCTATATTATCGGGATTGCTTCGCTTCGTACGCAATGACAGGATGATATAATCCTGCTTTTACTTCAGGGCTTCGGCTATCTCGCGGGCCAGCCTCTCGCTCTCTTCCCCGTCCAACCCCTCGCCTACCTCCAACCTGCGCACCATATTTTTTATCTCGGGTGACTTTTCGAAGAGCCCGGCTATCTTACTATTCTGCTCGGTTATGACAGCGTCCAGCGCCGTGAAATCCACGCCAAGGTCGTACTTGCTGTTAAAAAAGTAGACGAGCCGCTTGACCGAACGCGGGTCATCTATTGTCACCAGATAATATGGCACGGGCACCCACAGGTTGACCGCCGGTATACCGCGCTGCCCGGCCAGCCAGGCCAGATAAGAGCTCAACGTTGGCTTCTGACCGGGAGGTGTCTCGTAATCATTGTCCGCCATGATATTATACGGCTCCAGCGCGGCCTTGATCTCCCTGCTATTCACAATCGAGATAAGCAAGCGCGGGACCGTGTGGGCAGCGGGCGAGATCATGGCGCCCAGGGTATATATCTCCTTGACCGAACAATCCCGCTGCGCCACATCGAGTAACGAAGTAAGGAACCGGTGCCAGCCCATTCTGGGGATACTGCTCTTGAAAATGACAAGATTGTTGCTGTCGCACATATATAACCTGCTCTCGGGAAAGCGTGCTACGTCGTCCACCACGTTCACACCACCCATGGGAAAGAAGCCCTCAGGCAGTATCTCACCGAACTCCCTGCAATCCAGGGACTGCATGAGATAATCCACGGCCTGCACGCCCAGGCTGCTGGCATCCTCGGCCCAGGCAACTATCAAGACAGATCCTTTCAGGTCTGGACCGTCGCTTAATCTAACAGTCTGTTCCCCGCTCAATGCTGGTCCCCCCCAGCGTCACGTTTAAAGAATTTATCTATATCATCGAGTATCTTTTTCTTGTCATCCTCGGTGATCAACCCTTCGCTCTCAGCAGCCCCCACGGTAGACTCTTTGAGCCGGTCGAGCTGCAGCTTGATCTCGTCGGGAAGTTTCTCATAGAGACGTGTCAACTCGCTCTCGCTCTGCCGGGCCAGTTCATCAATAACTTCCATGTCTAACCACATATCCAGTGCTGCCGAAAGCACTTCAAGCACCGACTTGGACCCTTTAGGATAAGGGAAGGGAAAACCCTGCAGGTAGACCGGTATCTCTCCCATAATGCAGACCGCATCGATGCCACGGCGACGGGCCATACCCAGCAACAGCCCGTTGAGGCCGGCTATATTACCCTCACCCCCACGTCCCTCGATATCCGACATCAGCACCGTGTTATCGTAGCCTTTGAATTCAGCGATCAGATTTGCCGAGTTGGGCACGGCCCAGGCCCTCGACCTGGCAGTATGATGTATGGGCGCCACCGCTGCGCCGGAAGTATAAACGCGACTGCACCCGTACTTCTCAGCCACATCCAGAACCAGATTGGCCATGCTATAGGCCATGCTGCCCGCGGCATAGACGCCCCCTCCCTCGGCCGGCTGTTCTTCCCCGATAAATAAAATGAGGTCGCGCCTGCCGCTCCTGTGATAGAAAAAATCGCTGGCGGGGAAATCCAATTCCACCAATTCTCCGCCGCGAATAATTACTTTCTTGGGATAGAAGAATTCGCAGGGCTCTATATAAGCCATCTGCTCTGCGCGCAGGGACCTGCGCAGCGTATCCAGGGCGATCAGGCCGATATTGCCTATGCCCGGCCAGGCCGCGATCATTACCGGGTCACTCAGCCCGGGCTCCTTTATATAGCGAATCCCCATATATTCCACTCCGGCAAACTGATTATAGCATATCAGGTATGTACCGAATGTTAACCTGAATACAACACCAGTGGTGCTGTATTCAACAAACGGCCCATCAGCTATGAAAAACTTGACATTGAGACGCATAATCAAGATGATATTAAATAGTGCAGGCATTGTGAAGTGAAGGAAGAAGGGCATATCGCCGCCGCGAAGGCGGGGAGCAGGAAAAAGGTCAGGGAGCTGCCGAAAATCCTCATAGTGGACGACAGCGACGAGAACCTGCGTCTTTTCAGCACCATCCTTAAGAACAAAGGTTACCATGTCAAAACCGCTGTAAACGGCAAGGACGCCCTGCAGAAGCTGCGCAAGAGTCCGTTTGATTTAATACTTTCCGACATTCTCATGCCCGTGATGGACGGATTTCGCCTGTTGCAGGAATGCAAAGCAGATTCGACCCTGAGCCATATCCGCTTTGTTTTCCTCACCGGCGCGTTCACCGACCAGAAAGACGAGGAACTCGGGCTCAAGCTCGGAGCGGATGCTTTCCTGCGCAAGCCCATCGAGCCGGACTAACTGACGGGCATACTGGCGGAAGTGCATTCAAGCAAACCCACGACTAAAAAGAGAGGAGGCAAACCCAAGAAAAATAAAAGCAACCCTGACAGCGGCCTGTACGATGCTGCCCTCATGCGGAAGCTTGAGCAGAAGATGAAGGCACTGGAAGATGAGATAGCCGAGCGTGAGAAAGCCGAGGAAGCCCTGGTTAAAAGCGAGGAACAGTATCGCCTGCTGTTCGAGACAATGGACCAAGGCGTGATGTGCTGGGCCGAAGGCAGGGTGACATCCGCTAATCCGGCGGCGGCCAGAATAGTGGGTCTGGAGACCGATGATATGGTGGGACGGGCAGCAGTCGATCCTGTATGGAAAGGCTTCCACGAAGACGGGAGCGACTTCATTATGGACGATTTACCTATAACTGTGGCGGCCAAAACCGGCCGGCCGGTTCGTGACGTAACCATGGGATTCTTCAATAGCAGAGATAATAAAATTCACTGGATCCGTGTAAGCGCCATACCGCAATTCCATCCCGGTGCAGACAGGCCTTACCAGGTCTATGCTACTTTCGATGATATAACCGACCGATTCTTCGCCTTCAAGGCCCTGCAGGAGAGCGAGTCGCGTATGTCGGCTATCCTGGAAAACACCCAGGACGCCATATGGTCGGTTGACCGCGATTTCCACCTTATCGCAGCCAACAGTGCTGCGCGCGAGCTCTATAAAATGATTTATGATGCCAGCCCGATGGAAGGCATAGACGCGCGCTCCGCTATGCAGACGGGGAATAAGGATTTCTGGTCCGAGATAGGGCAGCGCGTATTCAACGGCGAGCACGTCAAATTTGAAAGACACTATGAATTGACTGATAGGCCGTATGACCTGGAATTCTCCCTGAGTCCCATTGTATCACCAACCGGTCGTATTACGGGTGTCTCCTGTTTCGCCAGGGATATCACAGGAAGAATTAGCGCAGAGCTAAGGTTAAAAAAGAGCGAGGAGCTCTTCCGCAAGGCAGTACAGAGCACCACTGACATTGTCTGGGATTGGGACATCGGCAGCGGCCACGTAGCATGGTACGGGGATATCGATGGCATGCTGGGATATGACCACGATGAATTCCCGCGCACACTGGAAGCGTGGGAAAAAGCGCTGCACCCGGACGACCGGGGCCGTGTCATGGCGGCGCTCGACCGTCATGCTGAAACCGGTGAGCCCTATAACGTCGAGTACCGCGTCGCTCGTAGAGATGGATCGCTGCGCAACTGGATCGACCGCGGACTGGCAATTTATGACGAAAGCGGCAGTATCACACATTCGGTGGGCGCCTGCGTTGATATCACGGAACACAGGCAATCCGAGGCCAGGGCTAAGATACGCCGCGACCTGACTATGAAATTAGCCGGCCGTACAGACATGCAGACAGCGCTTAAATACTGCCTGGATGCCGCTATAGCGATCTCCGGATTCGACACAGGCGTTATCTTTATCCGTGATGAAAAGAGCGGCGATTTCAAGGCAGCCTGCCATCACCAGGCCTCAACATACCTGATAGAACACTATTCCGTCCTGAAAGCCGATTCCGCTGACGCACAACTCATCAGCAAAGGCCGGCCACATTACATCACAGACAGGGAGTTCACACCGCCTTATGAGGAACGACTCAGGCCGGAAGGACTCACTTTTGACGCGATGATACCGGTCGTTTACCAGGGACAGGTTATAGCCAGCCTGAGTATTTTCTCTCACATACAGAATAACATGCCTCTGGTGATCCGCGACTCGCTGGAAGCAATTGCCGCCGATATCGGCATTATCATCGACCGCCTGTCCTCTCGGCAGGCGCTGCAGGCCAGCGAGGAAAAATACCGGCTGGTGGTGGAAAACGCCCGCGAGACCATTTTAGTGGCACAGGACGGCATGGTGAAATTTGCCAACCGGAATACCGCTCTCAATTTCGGTTACCTGCAAGAAGAGCTGTACTCAATACCCTTTGTCAATCTCGTCCACCCGGATGACAGGGAGTTGGTAATCGACAGGCACCTGCGCCGCCTCAATGGTGAGGCCTTCGAGGATGTGTACCCATTCCGCGTGACCAGGAGCGATGGCCAGGTACGCTGGGTGGAGATACAGGCGATTTTGATAGAGTGGGAGGGACGGCCGGCCACGCTTAATTTCATTACCGATATCACCGAGCGCAAGCAATCGGAGGAGCGCGGCAGGATACGCCGCGACCTGGCCTTGTCGCTGATCGGCATCACCGACGTTGAGACGGCAGCCGGGCTATGCCTGGACGCCGCTGTCAGCATAGCCGGCTTCGATTCCGGGGTTGTTTATTTACGGGATGAAGAGAGCGGCGATTTCCGGGCAGTCCGCCACCAAGGTATATCTTCTACCCTCGTAGAAAAGCTGTCTACTCTGCAAGCCGTTAGCAAGTGGGCGCGCCTGCTTGTGAAAGGCCTACCCCTCTACTTAAAAGCTGAAGAATTGGCGCCGCCCTTTGACGAGGACCTAAGGCCGGAGGGCATGACCTTCACTGCAACCATACCCGTTACCCATGGGGACCGGATACTGGCATCCCTGGGTGTTTATTCACATTCGCTGAACAACATGCCCGATGTTATCCGCAACTCACTCGAGGCCATAGCGGCTGATATAGGTATAGTTATTGAACGCATCGGGACCAGGCGAGAGCTGCAGAAAAGCGAGGAGCGCTACAACGTTATCGCGGAGAATACCGGCGACGTGATATGGTCCATGGATACACATTTACACTATACATACTTCAGCCCGTCTGTTAAAAAGCAGAGGGGCTTTACAGCTGAAGAGATGCTGCAGTTCAAGCTGGAACAGGTTGTCGCACCTTTATCTATCGAGCCGGTAATTAGTGGAGTAGTAAGTGCCATATCGCAACTTGAGAGCGATCCAGACAGTGGCCCGGTCACATACACTGGTGAAATGGAGGTCTTCTGCAAGGATGGTTCGACCAAATGGACCGAGACGGCATTCACGGTTACCAGCGATGATCAGGGAAAATTCAACGGGCTGATCGGCATATCACGCGATATCACGGAGCGCAGGCGGGTGGAGAAAGCCTTGATGGAAAGCGAAATAAAATACCGCAGCCTGGTTGAGACAGCGTCGTCCGGTGTGGCGGTGGCCGACGAAACTGGCAGTCTGACCATGGTCAACGACAGGTTATGTCAGATCTATGGCTTGAATAAGGACGAGGTATTGGGCAGGCAGTTCTTTGACTTCATACACCCGGATGACAGGGAACGGATAATCGCGAACTTCCTGGAAGCCGTGACCAAATCGCATACTCTACCCGCGATTGAGTTCCGCGGCGTCCGCAAAGACGGTTCCATTATCTGGCTGTTCACCAATCCCAGCGCCCTGACAATAGAGGGGCGCTTAATAGGCTTCAGCGTGATCATACAGGATATAACTCAACTGAAACAAGCAGAGACGGCTCTCAAGGAGAGCGAGCAGCGCTACCGCTCGCTTTTCCAGCATAATCCCAATGCCGTATATTCGCTGGATCTCGAGGGACGCTTCACCAGCATCAACGCCGCCGCGGCCACGCTCTCAGGTTACTCGGAAGAGGAGGCGATGAAGATGTCTTTTCAGCAGATTATAGCGCCTGAACATTTGGAGACCGTGCGGCGCAATTTCGCCAGAGCTTCTGGAGGACAGCCTCAAACCTACGAGTCTGCAATAATCACCAAAGACGGCAGAAAGATCGATGTCTTCGTCACCAGCACCCCTATCATTATCGACGGCAAGGTAACCGGTGTCTACGGCATCGGAGAAGACATCAGCGGGCGCAAGAAGTCGGCTGAAGACCTGAAAGCAGCCCTGGAGAAGGCCAGCTCTACGCTGGACGGGACCATCGAGGCTATAGCCATGATGAGCGAGTTGCGCGACCCCTATACCGCGGGCCACCAGCGCATGGTCAGCCAACTTGCCGTGGCCATCGCCACAGAGATCGGTATGGAAGCAGACAGAATACAGGAGCTGACTGTGGCAGGGCTGCTGCACGATGTGGGCAAGGTCTATGTGCCCTCCGAGATACTGAGCAAGCCGGGGAAGCTCACCAACCTCGAGCTCGGGCTGGCCAAGGCGCATGCCGAAGCCAGCTATAACATCGTAAAGTCCATTAAATTTAAAGGGCCGATCGCACATATAGTGTGGCAGCACCATGAAAGGATCGACGGATCCGGTTATCCGCAGGGCCTCGTGGGCGAGCAGATCATGCTGGAGGCGAGAATTCTGGCCGTTGCCGATGTGGTAGAGGCGATGAGCTCGCACCGCCCCTACCGTCCCGCCCTGGGAGTGGAGAAAGCGCTGGAGGAGATCACCATGAACCGGGCCATCCTCTACGATGTGCAGGTAGTGGACGCATGCCTGGTGCTGTTTAAAGAAAAGGGCTTCCGCTTCCAGGATTAAACCAACAGCCTGTCGCCAACCGCCAACACTGCTATTATTTAACGATTATGAGCACAGATAGCACAGCTTTCAGCCTGCTGAGCGAAGACGACCTCTACCTTTTTAACGAGGGTAGCCACCTGCGCCTGTACGAGAAGCTGGGGGCCCACCCGGTTTCCCCTAACGGGCACGACGGCACCTACTTCGCCGTGTGGGCGCCCAACGCACAGCATGTTTATATTACTGGGGATTTCAACAACTGGGATAAGAAGGCATCCAGGCTGACTCCCCGCGGTGATTCAGGCATCTGGGAGGGCTTCGTCCCCAGCCTCAGACAGGGTGCCTTATACAAATACCATATCGAGTCCAACACACGCCGTTTCAAGGCGGACAAAGCCGACCCCTTTGCCTTTCACTGCGAGACTCCGCCTAAAACAGCATCCGTGGTCTGGGATTTGTCCTATACATGGGAGGACCAGCAGTGGATGGACAGGCGCAGGGAGGCAAACGGGCTGGAGGCCCCCATATCTATCTACGAGGTACACCCGGGTTCATGGATGCGTCGGCCGGAAGAGAACAACCGCTATCTCAGCTACAGGGAACTCGCCCCCAAACTGGTTGATTATGTCAATAAAATGAGCTTCACGCACGTGGAGCTGATGCCGGTCATGGAGCACCCTTTCTACGGCTCCTGGGGATACCAGGTAACGGGGTATTTCGCACCCACCAGCCGCTACGGCACTCCACAAGACTTCATGTACCTGGTGGATTACTTACACCAGAATGACATCGGAGTTATACTCGACTGGGTCCCTTCACATTTCCCCAACGATAACCACGGATTGGGATTCTTCGACGGCACACACCTGTATGAACATGCCGACCCGCGCAGGGGATTTCATCCCGACTGGAAGAGTTACATTTTCAACTACGGCCGCCACGAGGTACGCAGTTTCCTGCTGAGCAGCGCCCTGTTCTGGCTGGATAAATACCACGTGGACGGGCTACGAGTGGACGGAGTGGCCTCCATGCTCTACCTTGACTACTCGCGTAAAAAGGGGGAATGGGTGCCCAACGAGTTCGGGGGTCGTGAGAACCTTGATGCCATCTCGCTTCTGCGCCGCTTCAATGAGGAAGTCTACAGGAACTACCCGGATACGCAGACCATAGCCGAGGAATCCACCGATTGGCCTATGGTCAGTCGGCCTACCTATGTTGGAGGGCTGGGATTCGGTATGAAGTGGGACATGGGATGGATGCACGATACGCTGGAGTACTTTGCCAGGGACCCGGTTTACCGCAAGTACCACCACGACAGGCTGACATTCCGCATGCTCTATGCATTCAGCGAGAACTTCGTCCTCTCTCTATCCCACGACGAGGTTGTGCACGGCAAATCCTCGCTGATCGGCAAAATGCCTGGCGACGATTGGCAGAAGTTCGCTAACCTGCGCCTGCTTTTTACCTGCATGTTCACACAGCCGGGTAAGAAGCTGATCTTCATGGGAGACGAGATCGGCCAATGGCAGGAATGGGACCATGAAAAAAGCCTGGACTGGCACCTGTTGCAATACCCGCCTCACAGCGGGCTGCAGAAGCTGGTGCGGGACGCTGTCTGCCTCTACCGCGGCGAGCCGGCGCTCTACGAGTTGGATTTCGATCCGGGCGGATTCGAATGGGTGGATTGCAACGACTCGTTACACAGTGTGGTAAGCTACCTGCGCCGCGGGCGCTCCACCGGTGATATTTTTTTAGTAGTCATGAATTTCACGCCTGTGCCGCATATCGGTTACCAGGTGGGCGTTCCCCGTGGTGGACATTGGAAAGAGGTACTCAACAGCGACGCGGAGGTATACGGTGGGAGCGGCCGGGGCAATCTCGGGGGAGTAGACGCTGTATCCCATGCCTTTCACGGCAGGCCTTTTTCACTCAGCATCACATTGCCACCCCTGGCTGCTGCGGTTTTTAAATCGTACATGCAGGAACAATCTCTCAGTGAAACAGGCCGATAGGCGGACGTTAATGTCCGCCCCTATGTATCAGGAACGGGGTGAGCTTCTAACATATTACAGGGGTACCTCGACGGTAATGGTGGTGCCCCTACCCCTAATAGAATCGATCTCAACCTTTCCGTCCAGCATCTGCACGCGCTCCACGATGCCCACTAGTCCCAGCTTGCCGTCCCGCGGCAGCGAATCAATTTTACCGGCCAGGTCAAATCCCACACCATGGTCGGTCACGCTCACTCGCACACTAACCTGAAGATATTCAATTAACACGCTGGCCGATGAGACCTCGGCATGCTTGGCAGCATTAATAAGAGCCTCCTGGATGATCCTGAAAAGCGCCAGTTCTGTGTCAGGCTGAAGCCGTTTCTGTTCGCCTGTGGTAACAATCTCAACCTCCATCCCATACATTTTTTTCAGCTCTCCTGTCAGCCACTCCAGTACCGGCAGCAGGCCAAGATCGTCCAAGACGGGCGGGCGAAGCTGGCGGCTGAACCTCCTGACCTCCTCCACAGCCCATTTCAGCCTCTTGTATATAGCGTTGAGCTTGGTGGTCTCAGGATCAGTGAGGGCGGGTTTGCCCGCCAGAAAATTATCCATCTGGTAGATCAGGGCTACCAGTGTCTGTACCGTTGTATCGTGCAGTTCCCTTGCTATATACTTGCGCTCCTCCTCCTGCACCCGTGTGATCTGCCTGGCGTAGTAACGCAGGTTATGCTCTGCCAGGTGCCTTTCCGTTACGTCCTCCAGTATCTCGATGGCCCCGATTACCTTCCCCCGGCTGGTCAGGGGGCTGGCCGTGAAATGATACCACTTGCCATCATCACCCAGCGACGGGAAGAAATCTTCCGCTTCATAAGCACCGCGGATCAGAGCTGACTTTCTGGCGCTGCCGTAGTAGCGCATTGAGATCTCCTCTTCCGAAGCGCCATCTGCTATGAGATCAGCCAGCACAGGCCTTTCGTGCCTGTAGAAGGCCTTCCACTGGTTGCCCGTGCCCAGCACCTCCTCCTTGCTGACGCCCGACAGCACCTCCAGCGCTTTGTTCCACTGAATGACATGATGCTTTTTGTTTACGGCGAATACGGGAAGGGGGAAACGGCCCAGCACGCGGGCCAGTATCACGTCGGAGCTGGTTCGCAGGTCCTCCCTGTTAAGGTAGAGCTTAACTACAAAGAATATTAGCAGGCCTGCCGTGATAGCCAGGGCGATCAGCAGGATGAGGATGATGTTTAAGTATGACATGGCCGCCCGGTCAGCTCAGGTCCTTGAGACTAAGCCAGTTCCTCTTCATAGCCTCGACCACCGCCTCCGTCCGCGAACCGACCCCCAGTTTACTGAAAATAGTCCTCAGGTGACTCTCTATGGTGCTCACGCTCAAGTGAAGCTCATTGGCTATGGCATTGTTGCTGAGTCCACCGGCGGCAAGCTTGAGCACGGTTATCTCCCGCTCGCTGAGCAGGTCCGGCGAAGGCTTCTCCTGGATCTCACCCTTGCCCGCACGGAATTTCTGCAGCACCTTCTTGGCTATATTGGGATGCAGCACGGACTCTCCCCTGTGTACGGCCTTGATGGCCTCCACCAGATCCGCCACGCCGACATCCTTCAGCAGGTAGCCAGCGGCGCCGGCGGACAACACCGAGAATATGTACTGCTCATCGTCATAAGCGGTAAGTACCAGTATGGATACGGTCGGGTGAAATGACTTGATTTGCCTGGTCGCCTCAATCCCATTCAGCCTGGGCATGGCTACGTCCATCAGTATTACATCGGGCCTCAACTCCCGGGCCAATTTGACAGCCTCTTCACCGTTGCTGGCTTCACCGACAACCCTGAACTCCGGCTCACGCGTCAGTGCTTCCCGGATGCTCTCCCTCACGACAGCGTGATCTTCGGCCAGCAGTATCTTTATCGAAGCCAACTTAACATATCCCAGTAAAATTTACTGTAAGTATACAGTTGCGCTTAAACGTAAGTAAAGCAGTCTGCTAAAGCGAATAGATCTCCTGGCCGAACATGTGAACCCAATTTTTCTTGAGAGCCTCGGCGGCTTCGGCTGTCTTATCCACGCCGATTATGACAATGGGTTGGCCGCTCTCGCCGCGACCCAGGAAAGTATAGAAATACAACACGTTAATGCTGGCTTCGCGCAGGGGCTTTAAAATAGCCTGCATGGCGCCCGGGTGGTCGGGTATTTCAACGGCCAGCACTTCGTTCTCTATCACCTTGTATCCGTTGCTCTTAAGTACGCTTATAGTCTTGCCGGGGTTGTCGGTAACGAACCTGACCGTGCTGGTACCAGAGGTATCGGCGACGGAGATGGCGCGTATATTGATGGCCTCGCGCCCCAGGCATTCGCTGACAGCCAGGAACATGCCTGGTACATTTTCAAGTATGACCGACACCTGTTTTATGCTCATTATTCACTCCTTTTTACCAGAGCCCCCCGCTTCTCCGTCAAAATCAGAACAAATTATACCCTGTCAGCAGCGCTTTTTCATTTACCTCGAGCAGTTTTTTCTTAGCGCTCAGGATATGTTTGAGGGCTTCCGAGACGTTTGACAGCTCAACGACTCCGCTCTTTTTGGTGAACGCGCCCAGCATAACCATGTTAGCCGCTTTGGGGCTTCCCAGGTCCTCGGCGATTTTGTTGGCAGGCACGCGTACTATCTCAATATCCCCCCTGATTATCTCGGCTTCCACCAGGGATGAATTGAGAAAGAACAGGCCTCCCGACTGTATGTGGTGCTGGAACTTGACGGCTGAGGGCTGATTCATGGCAACCACGAACTCAGGTGAGGAGGCCACCGGTGAGGCTATCTCATCATCGGATATGACCACCGTGCAATTGGCGGTGCCTCCGCGCACCTCGGCGCCATATGCAGGCAGGTAAGTAACATTTTTACCTTCCAACATGGCCGCTTCTGCCAGGTTGAGGCCCATTGAGAGCACCCCCTGGCCGCCGAAGCCGGCGATCAGCGTCTTAATCAGCACCCTTTTTCTCCGTAATGTCTTTGTACACACCCAGTGGGAAGGCTTTGGTCATCTCCTCATCCACCCACTGCCATGACTTCACCGGCGTCATCTTCCAGTTGGTAGGGCATGGCGAGAGTATCTCCACCATGGAAAAGCCGCGCCTGTCAAGCTGTACCTGAAAGGCTTTGGCGATGGCCTTCTTGGCCTTCCTGATATTGGAGGGGGAGTTAACGGCCACGCGTTCGATATAGGCCACGCCATCCAGCATGGCCAGTATCTCGCTCATCCTGATGGGATGCCCTTCCAGGATATGATCGCGCCCGTAAGGTGTGGTGGTCGTCTTCATACCGCGCAGCGTGGTGGGCGCCATCTGCCCGCCGGTCATGCCATAAACGGCGTTGTTAATAAAGATGGTCGTTACATTCTCTCCCCTATTGGCCGCGTGGATAGTCTCAGCCGTTCCGATGCCGGCCAGGTCGCCGTCCCCCTGATAGGTGAAGACCACGCTCTCCGGGTAGGCACGTTTGATACCCGTGGCTACGGCGGCGCCCCTGCCGTGTGCCGATTCTGCCATATCAACGTCTATGTAGTTATAGGCGAAGACGGAGCAGCCCGGAGGCGGTATGCCGATTGTCCGCTCCTGCAGTCCCATCTCATCGATGACCTCGCAGACCAACCTGTGCGCTACGGAGTGTCCGCAGCCGGGGCAGTAATGGAAGGGCACCTTTTTCAGCGATTTCGGATGCGTATAAACAGTCTTCATTAGTTCAAACCCTTCTGGTAATAAAGTCTTGAAATAACCCTCGCCACTTCGCTGGGATTGGGTATAACACCACCCGGCCGACCGTAAAAGGCCACCTCGCCCTGGCCGGCCAGCGCCAGCTGTACGTCTTCAACCATCTGCCCCATATTCATTTCAAATACAAGGTACTGTTTGATGGTCTTGGACATCTCCTTGAGCGGCTCATCGGGGAATGGCCACAAGGTTACCGGCCTCATCAGACCGACCTTTAGCCCTTCGGAGCGCAGGTTCTTGATAGCGCCCTTGGCGATGCGGGCGGCGATACCGAAGGCCACTACGACCAGCCTGGCATCCTCCGTCATGAAGGTTTCATAGGTGGTTTCCTCTTTCTTTATCAATGCATAGCGGCGGAACAGGCTCCAGTTTATCTCTTCCAGTTCCGACGGGTTGGAGGTGAAGGTCTTGATTATTTTACTGGGTCGCCCTTTCGCCCCCCGCAGTGAGCCTTCCCTGATGGGCAGGACAGCGGGGGCTTCCTGTTTGAACTCGACAGGCTCCTTCATTTGCCCCAACATGCCATCCCCTAAAATTATCACCGGGATCTTATATTTATCAGCCAGGTTGAAGGCCCGCATGGTCATATCGGCCAGTTCCTGCACGGACGAAGGTCCAAGCACGACAGTGCGGTAATCGCCGTGCCCACCACCGCGGGTGGCCTGGAAGTAATCGGACTGCGCCGCCGAGATGCTGCCTAGGCCGGGCCCGCCCCGCTGCATATTCACGATGACCGCCGGCAGTTCGCAGGCCGCCAGGTACGATATGCCCTCCTGCTTGAGACTGATGCCCGGACTGGAGGAAGAAGTCATGGCCCTGGCCCCCACCACGCTGGCCCCGTACACCATATTGATAGCAGCTATCTCGCTCTCGGCCTGCACGAAGGCACAGCCCTTGCGCCGGCTGAGGTGGGTGGCCATATACTCCGTAAGCTCGTTCTGAGGCGTGATGGGGTAGCCAAAATAGCACTGGCAGCCCGCCCGGATAGCCGCCTCACCAATGGCGCTGTTGCCGTCCATCAGCACTTTACTCACGGTACACCTCGATCGCCACCTCCGGGCAAACGATGGCGCAGATAGCGCAGCCGGTACAATCGCCGTTATCTTTGAATTCAGCGCTCTGGTAACCGGCGGCGTTAAGCTTGCCCGATTGCGTAATGACTTTATTAGGACAAAAATGTATGCATAGCCCGCATTCCTTGCAGAGTTCGGTGGATATGACGATTTTTCCCTTGACAGGTTTTAACGCTGGTTGTTTATCCGGCACGATTATCCCTTAATTAAAAACCGGGCCTTATTAGCCCGTCCGTACTATTAATTTTATGCACCGGCCAGTCGAATAGCAAATACAGGCAGTTTTTAGCCCGCGATTAACCAATCTTTGCCTGGTGCCGGTATCAGGGCTTGAAATACCCCAGCACCTGCTGGAAGGGGGTTACAGGGATACTCAGGTCCCCGCTGTAGGGGAAATCCATTATCAAAATGGTGAAAATGATGAGCACGATCAGCACTGCCAGGAGCGTGGTCATGATAAGCTGTGCATAAAGATTCTCAGATCCGAAAAAGAAGGTGAACACAACCGTGATAATGCCGCCTAAAAGAAGCACGAACCATAGCGACGGGTGCAGACCCATCCTGGAGTCCTGGAGTCGCTGCCTCCTCATCTCCACCGCATCATTCATTTTTCTCAACATCTCGCTGAAAAATATCTTCTCTCTATCGGTTTTAGGATCAAACCCTCCGGTTATTTCCCAAACCTTATCGGCGGCCGCCTGCGCCTCCATGCTCCTCTCACCCCGCTGCATCTGCGGCCACTCGTATTTGATCACTGCGCTAATATAATTAGCGTTGGCCTCAAGGAACTGGCTCCTGAACGGTTCCGGCAATCCCGCAGTATCGCGATGAATGTCGGCAAATGTATTGGCTTCCCGTACAGTATTATTCTGCGCTGCGTCGAAGTCCTGCCAGACGATCACCAGCACAAAGGCCAGCATAACGGCATAGATTACGCCGATAGTGCTGAAAATAGGGCCGGCGATATCGTGGTGCTCTTTAAATTTCCTGATGTCAACCCGTTGTCGCACCAGTAACACACCTCCCACAGCGGTGCCCATGGCGATGGCCAGCATAACAGCAGCGATTACCCAGGTCGGAATATTCAGCAGTATCCATTGTTGTAACGGCATGTTTACCTCGCTCTCTTATTCAGACTCTATTAAACTACTGCCGACACGACTCGTCAAACTTCGCACGTTTACGCGCGCAAAAGCCAGCTTGAAACTACCCGGCCTTATTTGTAGAATGTAACCCGTATTTCAGCAATGCACGGCCGGGCACAAGCGCCTGCCGTCAACGAAACCGGAGGTAAGCGCATGGAAGAATTGAAGCAGCTTGTAATAGACGGCAAGGCCGACAAGGCGGCAGCCATGGTTGCCAAACTACTGGACGAAGGCAGACCGGCGGACGCGTTGATGGAGCAAGCGCTTATTCCGGCTATGGACGTGGTCGGGAAGCTATTCCAGGACGGTGAATATTTCCTGCCCGAGTTGCTGGTATCGGCCAAGGCCATGCAGAAAAGCGTGGAGGTGATCAAACAGCGCTCACCTGTAGGGACAGTCACCAAAAGCGGGAAGGTGGTGGTTGGTACGGTTAAAGGTGACCTTCACGATATCGGCAAAAACCTGCTTGTTATGTCGCTCGAAGGCGCCGGTTTCGAAGTCGTGGACCTGGGCTCAGACGTTTCAACAGAGCAGTTTGTGGGGGCGGTTAAAAAACATAAGCCCAACCTGGTCGGCATGTCAGCCTTGCTCTCCACAACAATGTACATGATGAAGGATGTCATTGAGGCGATCGATAGGGAGGGACTGCACGCGGACGTAAAAATAATGGTCGGCGGCGCCCCGCTTAACGATGACTACGCCAAGAAAATTGGCGCGGATTTCTACGGCCCGGACTGTATAGCCGGCAGGGACTACGCGCGCTCCATTGTAGCCCATAAAAACTAAGCGGGCGAACAGTCTAACGGGAGGAGGCAGCCTATGAGCACCGGGAACCGAAGCGGCATGACGCCGAAAGAGAGGATTCATGCAGCAGCCAGGGGGCTGCCCGCTGACCGCGTGCCTGTATTTTACTGGATCGAGGCTCACACCGGCTGCAAGCTGATGGCCGAATATAAGCCCTCCAGCCACTGGAACAGGAACCTGCTGGCCAAATTCCTCTGGGGCCGGCTGAAAAAGGGCGGTTACATGCAGGCCGCCGAGATATGGAGATTCCTGCCTCTTCTCTACGATATCCATAGCTACAATTTCGCCAATGCCTACGGCATAGACATGGGCGCCGACATGGTGCTGGCATCATACGCCACCCCGGCATATAGCAAATGGGCTTTCAAAAAGGGGCACATCGACGTCGTTGATATCTACGGTGTCGGCCGCAGGATCGGGGGAGGTATCTATCCGGATATGATAGATCCCCCTGTCAAGAACCTTAACGACCTGAAGGATTTCCGTTTCCCCGATGTGACCCGGGACAGCCTCTACAACATCTTCCGTCAGTACAGGAAGGAATACCCTCACCATAGCATAGCCGCCGAAACCTGGGGACCCCACGATTGGACCAGCAACCAGATGATAGGGCTGGAAAGATACATGACCTGGCTGGTGGAGTTCCCCGATGAGCTCAAGTCCTTCATGGACAGGTTTATCGACCACGAGATCGAGATTGCTCGCAGTAGCATCAGGGCGGGGGCGGATGTAGTATTTATCTATGACGATTACGGCTATAATAACCGCCCGCTTATATCTATGAAGATGTGGAAGGAATTCATGTATCCCAGACTGAAAAAACAGGTCGACGCCGCGCACGAGGATGGCGCCCTGGTATGTCTGCATTCCTGCGGGTACCAGATGTCATTCCTGGAATATTACGTGGAAATCGGCATCGACATGCTGCAGTCGCTCCAGCCGGCAGCAGGGAACGACTTCAAACTGGCGGTGGATAACTACGGGGACAGGCTGTGTTTCATCACCGGCATCGACATACAGAGAGGCGAGGCTATGACACCGGCCGAATACAAGCAGGACATCCTCGAAAACTACCGCATCGGCCGGGCGAAAAACCGCCATATCCTGGGTACGACGCACGAGATTCAATACACTATGCCCGACGATAACATCAATATCCTGTTCGAAACGGTCCGGGATATCCAGGCCGGTGTCTACGGGTAGTAGTTGCCCGCCAAAATCGGCAAAAATGCGCTGCCTGAACCCACATTCTTCCCATTTTTCGAGCCTAAAACCGGTTTATGTGTTATAATCGCAGAGTTGTTTTTTAGCCCGTGTATATGCGGGCTGTAATACATATATGATACATAGCGGCCCGGCCCACAATTTGAGGTCCAGAAATGAGGCAGTTTTAGAGGCGATGCATGGCAAACCCGCGTAAACCTGCGGCCGGGAAAAGCACGCGCATCAGGAAGAACGTTGCCAACCTTGTTGACCAGGCCGCGCTGGGCCAGGCACTGCTTCAGAGTACCGGGGCCGGCATCTATATAGTCCAGAAAGGCAAGTTTGTCTACATCAGCCCCTTCTTTGAGACTCTTACCGGCTACTCCGAAAAGGAACTCCTGGGGCGGGATACAATCAGCCTTGTACATCCCGACGACCGCAAGACAGTCCGCAAAACAGCCATTAGTAACCTCAAGCACCGTCAGGCCGAAAGTCCCTATGAATACCGCTTCCTCAAGAAAAACGGCACTGTTATGTGGGTAATGGAGAGGATATCGTCGATCGAGTACAAGGGAGAGCGTGCCGTACTGGGCAGTTTCATGGATATCCACCAGCGTAAAATGCTCGAGGAAACCGTGGCCGCCTCGGAACAGCTGTACAGCACTATTTTGTCACAGATGCACGATGCCTGTTTCGAATTAGACCTGGCTGGCAATTTCGGGTTTACCAACAATTCCATGCGCCGTGGCCTTCAGTATAAGCTTAACGAACTGGTGGGTAAGAATTTCCGTATCATTATCCCGGAAGAGGATCAGGAGTCCGTTGATAAGGCCTTTAACCAGGTTTTTGAATCGGGCAAGACCAACGCCGGTTTCACTCACAGGGTAAGGCGAAAAGACGGCATCATAATGGTAGTCGAATCCACTGTCTCACCTATCAGGGATAACGGCAGCAGGCTCACGGGATTTATCTGCGTCAGCCGTGATGTCACAGAGAGCAAGCGCCTGGAAGCAGCTCTGTCCCATTCCCAACAAATGTACCGCAGCATCCTTGAGCAAATGCTGGACTCCTATTATCACGTAGATTTAGCCGGCAATTTCATTTTCGTCAACGACTCGACCTACCGTAACCTTGGGTACGAGAAAGGCGAACTGGAAGGCAAGAATTTCCGCATCATCATGACAGAAGCTGACAGTAAGTACGTGTACGATGTATTTCACCGTGTTTTCCTGACGGGCGAACCCAACAAGGGCTTTGCCCACATGGTAATACGCAAGGACGGAATTACCGGTTACGCCGAATCCTCCGTATCCCTGCTCAGGGATGAGAACGGCAATCCCGTGGGGTTCACGTGCGTGGGACGCGATGTGACCGAGCGCAGACAGCTTGAGCAGTCTGTTCGCAAGTCGGAGGAGAGGTACCGCACCGTCCTCGAGCAGATGTACGACTCATACTACGAGGTGGACCTGGCCGGCAATTTTACTTTCGTTAACGACTCTGTCTGCAGAAACCTTCTCTATACAAGGGAGGAATTGCTGGGGAAAAACTTCAGTTTCAGCGTCCCGCCGGATGAAACAAAAAATATGTTCCTGGCCTTCAACGAGGTATTCAGGACCGGTCAGACGAACAAGGCCTTCTCACACAAGATACTGCGCCGAGACGGGATAATTTTATACGCGGAGACCTCAGTAGAACTGCGCAGGGACGAAAAGGGCCAGCCTGTGGGCTTCCGCAGCATCTCCCGCGATGTCACCGAGCGCAGGCAATTGGAAGAGGCATTGCTGGCGGAGAAGTACTTCACGGACTCTGTCCTGGACAGTCTGCCGGGTATCTTCTATGCGCTCGACGAAAAAGGGCGGTTAATACGGTGGAATAATAACTTTAAGAAGGTGACAGGATACTCGGAGGCTGAGCTTCACAACATGGATGCACTGGCTACCATAGCCGAGGAACACGGGGAGCTTGTAGCCGGTAAGATCAGGGATGTATTTACACAGGGTCATGCGTTAGTTGAAGCCAGTATGCTGGCAAAAGACGGCACAAAAACGCCGTACCTGCTGACTGGCGCCCGGGTCGGCATCGGGGACAGGACTTATCTTGTCGGCATGGGCATAGACATGACAGAGCGCACACAAGCCGAGCTGGCTTTAAAGCAGAGCGAGGAGCGTTACCAGGCGCTTTTCGATAGCTCTCTTGAGCTCGTATATGTCCTCGATTTCGAAGGCAGATTTTTAGATGCCAACCGCGCTACACTGGAACTCGTCGGCTACAGCAAGGAAGAGATCTTTTCACTGAACGTGGCCTCGCTTTTTGACCCGGAGGACCTCCCCGGGATCATGGAGATGTTAAAGGAAGCCGGCACACCGGGATTATACAAGGAGATGATGAAATTCAAGCTGCGACGCAAGGATGGCAGCTATGTATACGTGGAGGCACAATCCTCGCTCATCCGCCGCGACGGGAAACCCTATGCAATCCAGGGCATCGCCCGCGATATAACCGAGCGCAAAATGTTTGAGCAGCGACTATCTGAGATGGCTACGCACGATTTCCTCACGGGTTTGCCCAATAGGGTATTGCTCAACGACCGTTTTACCCTGGCGCTGGCGCAGGCACACCGAAATAAGAACAGACTGGCTATCATCGCCATTGATCTTGACCGCTTCAAGTCGGTCAACGACACGCTTGGCCACCAGGCAGGTGACGAGCTGCTCAAAGCCATTGCAAAGAGGTTAAAAAACCTTGTACGGACGAGCGACACGGTAGCCCGCATGGGCGGCGACGAGTTCCTGCTGCTTATGCCCGAGCTGCACATGACGGAGGATGCCATCAAAATTATCGATAAAATCGCCGTTGCCTTTAAAGAACCGTTCATTATCGAAGGCAGCCGGCTGAATATGTCGGCCAGCATGGGACTGGCCATCTATCCGGACGACGGGGAAGACATGGAGGCGCTGATGCGCAAGTCCGATGCCGCCATGTACAACATCAAACGCCACGGACCCAGCGATGGGCGGCCGCGGAATACACAGTAAGAAACATAACTCCGGTCAGCCTGGACTGACCTGCCCGCATGGCCCCAGGCAACCACACATATTACTATTCATGTCAGCTATCGGGTATACTTTGTCAAAACATCCACTTGTCCGTCCGCTTAATATGGAAATCGCGAATTGCTCCAAAGTAGATTTCGACCAAATACTGACCGATTTCGGCCAATTCTGGGAGCATGACCGCACTATTGCCCTGCACCACCCCACACTGCTCTATGAGTTCGGCAATTCAGCCTTCGTTATCAGGCAGGAGAATAAAGTCGTTGCCTACCTCTTCGGCTACCTCTCCCAGACAGAGCCGGTGGGTTACATCCAACTGCTGGCGGTGCGACAGAACCACCGCGGGCGGGGGCTGGGCAAGATGCTGTACCGGCATTTCGAGCGATATGCCGCGGAACACGGCTGTCGGCGGCTAAAGGCCATCACCAGTCCCATCAATTCGCTCTCCATCAACTTTCACAGGAGCATCGGCATGATGCCTATCGGAGAGCCGGATAGTGAAGAGGCCCCCATAATTAAAGACTATTCGGGACCCGGCAAAGACCGCGTTGTCTTCATTAAAGATATAGGTCGGGCATCGCATGACCGTTAATAAGAGCCTTCAGTATGGATGGGTGGTAGTGGCCGCCGCCTTCATCATCACGTTTATCACCTGTGGGGTAAATTTCAGTTACGGCGTCTTCTTCCTGCCCATCATCAACGAGTTCGGCTGGTCTCGAGGGCTGGCTTCCGCCGTAATGCTGGTAGCCGGTATCGCGTACGCCGTCACCCTGCCTTTCACCGGCATACTGGCCGACCGCTATGGCTATAAGTGGGTACTGGCCGTGTCGGCCGGCTTCCTCAGCCTGGGGCTGATCCTGAGCTCACAGATCCACGAGCTTTGGCAATTATACGTGTTCACCGGGCTGCTGGTAGGACTCAGCATCAGCGCCTCCTTTGCCATCCCGGTTGCCCTGGTGTCGCTGTGGTTTACCAGGAGGCAGGGCCTGGCCCTGGGCGTTGCCACCCTTGGCATCAGTTTGGGAACGGCCACTATCCCACTCCTCATGAGTTACCTTATCACGTCGGCTGGTTGGCGGCCGGCCCTTCTTATGGCAGGCATAGCCGTAGCCGTTCTCTGCATCCCGGCCACTCTGTTGATGCGCAGCCCTCCACGCAATATTGCGGCAGCAAACGTCGCCGGCAACAAAGAATCCTCTATGGCGCAGCAGGCCATGGTTTCAGACCTGGATACGGGACTGACGGTCTCCCAATCCCTCCGCACCATCCAGTTCTGGATGCTATTCATCATGTTCCTACTATTCCTCTCCAGCCTGGGATTGATCATGCTTCACCTGGTGCCATATGCGGTAGATTCAGGTATAGATCCTGTCCGAGCAGCTGTGCTGCTCACGCTGATTGGCATTTTCGGCATCGCCGGCAGGCTGGGCTCCGGTGTCCTATCCGACAAGGTCGGTATCAAGCCGATCATGCTGTTCTGTACTGTGCTGCTGGGGCTGAACATAGCCTTTATAGCCCTATGCAGCGAATCCTGGGCATTCTATATCTTCGCCGCCATTTACGGTATCACCTACAGCGGATTTGTAACCCAGATGGTGCGCATCACGCGCAAGGTCTTCGGGGGCAGGGCGCTGGGATCGGTATTCGGTGCGCTCATGGTATCTGATGGCATAGGCTTCGGCGTTGGGCCCTGGGTGGCAGGCAATATCTACGATGCCACGGGCAGCTACCAGACATCTTATTTAGCCGCTGCCGCAGGGCTGGCCATCGCCACCGTCCTGGTGATCATCGTCAGGCCCGTCATAACAAAGAGTTGAGCCTGCGCTGAGAGACCCTGACAATCTTCTCAAATCGAGGGGACTGTTAGCCGCCTGCGCTGGTCCGGCCGGTGATTGCCCTGATCTCCTGGTAGAGCGGTTTTAGTTTGTTATACATTCTGAGGTAGACCTCGCGATAGAGCCTTTCGTACAGAGCGTGCGTGTCCTTGTTGGGCTCGAAACAATCACCCAGGTGTGTCATCTCGCTAACCGCTGACTTGAAATCGCGGTGGATATTGGTTCCCACTGCGGCATCCATAGCAGCCCCCAGCCCCGATGCCTCGTAAACGTGGGGCCTGGCGGTCGGCAAGCCGAAGATATCCGCCGTAAGTTGCATCGCGGCGTTGCTCTGACTTCCACCGCCCGCTATACGCAAATCGGTTATTTTCACCCCGCTGCGCTTCTCGGTTTTTTCTTTGCCCTCCCTCAGCGCGTAGGCCAATCCCTCCAGGATGGCGCGGTAGATGTGGGCACGGGTATGTGAATCGCCGAAGCCGATAATGGCGCCACGCGCCTCCGGCCCGGGAAATCTCAGCCCGGGCGACCAGTAGGGCTGCAGCACAAGACCCTGCGAGCCGGGCGGAACGGACTTTACCAGGTCGTCGAAGAGCACTTCCGGCTCCACGCCTTGCTCATCCGATATGCGCTGCTCGCGCAGGCCGAATTCCTGCTTGAACCAGCTCACCATCCAGTAGCCGCGGAAGATCTGTATCTCGAAGTTGTAGAGCATGGGCACGGCCGCCGGGTAGGGTGGAATGAGAGGTATGACCTCAATGTACTTAGAGTGCGTGGTATTGATAGTGGCAGTTGTGCCGTAGCTGAGGCAGGCCACGTTGGGCTCCAGTGCACCCGAGCCCAATACCTCGCAGGCCTTATCGGCGGCGGCGGCTATCACGGGCAGGCGGACCGGTATGCCGGTAGCCTCGGAGGCTTTGGCCGATATCTCGCCTAAAACTTTCCCCTGTGGTATAAGGTCAGGAAGCATCTTAGGATCAATAGGAATAGCCTGCCACTTCCATCCCCGTTTGGCCTCCCAGTTCTGGCTTTTATAATCGAAAGGTATATAACCTACCTGACATCCTACCGAGTCCACGAACCTTCCCGTCAGCAGATAGGTCAGGTAACCGGAGATGATCAGGTACTTGTGGGTCTTCTTCCAGACCTCTGGCTGGTGCTTACGGATCCAGTTGGCTTCCGCCTCGGCCTGCAGGTAGGCAACGGTCTCACTGGCCCCGGCCACGGCAAAGGCCGCGCCCCAGAAGCCACCCAGCGGCGGCTGCCCCTCGGTGCGGCGCTGGTCCAGCCAGATAATGGCGGGCCTGAGCGGCTCTCCCTTCTCATCGACGTTTATCATGGTCGCGCGCTGTGTGGTAAGCGCCACAGCAGCTATACTATCTTTTTTGACCTCCGGGTTCTGCCAGAGGCCCTGGCAGGCTTTGATGATGGATTCCCAGAAGAGCTGCGGCCTCTGCTCGGCCAACCCGGGCGCATCCGAGTAATACGGCTCGTAAGGCACCCTTTGCTTCGCGATCAGCTTCCCTTTGGGGTCGAACAACAATACACGGACGCTCTGCGTCCCCACATCGATTGAAAGCAAGTTCTCAGCCATGACCACCCTCCTGAAGACTTATTTCCTGAAACCCCAGCGCTTTGCCATCTGCTCCTCGGACATATCCAACCCCAGCGTGCCGCCCGGATTCATAATATGGTGCGGATCGAAATGGTCGCGCAGCGCGCGCATTACATCGATCTGGGCCTTGCCGATTTGGCCTTCCAGCCACGGCGCTGTCTGCTTTCCCACACCATGGTGGTGACTCATAGTAGCGCCAGCCTTCTGGATAGCGTCCAGCACACCGTATTGAAGATCAAGATATTCGTTGATCTCATTCATTTTGGCCACGAATATGAAATACAGGTTGCCGCCCTGCGGATAGGCATGCGAAAGGTGCGTCATGCATATCGTTTTAGGACGGGACTTGATGAAAGCCCTCACGTCCGCATGCACCTGCGCCAGGTTGTCCCAGGTGACGGCGCACTCCAGGGTATCGATCAACACGCCATAATCCATCAGGTCCTCACGTATGAAGGGATCGGTGAAGCGGCTCTTCTCCCATGACTGCGTGACCTTGGCTGCAGTAAGGCTGAAGGCGCCATGTTTCTTGAATATCTTGTGTAGCTTCTTGGCCACCAGGCGTGCGAAATCACCTTCTCCCTCGGACATGCCGATAAACATGCAGCGTTGCATGGGCTTGTAGCCCAAAGCCCGTAGCACGGAATCGACAGGTGTGCCGTGCACGTGGTACATGCGCATGGCCACGTCGGTCTCCTCGGGATCGGAAATCCGGAAGACCGAGGGAAAGCCGAACTCGCCCTGCATAACCGCGCGGCACGCATCGAGGGCGCTTTCCCATGTCTTGAACAGGTACGAGAACCTGCGCCGGTTCTCAGGCATATAGCGGCACAGCCTCAGAGTACAGCTCACCAGTATGCCAAAGGTCCCCTCGCTACCGATCATGATCTGGTCAAAATCGGGGCCGGTTGCAGCCCGCGGGAAATCCAGCGTCTTGAAGTCGCCGATGGGGGTTACGTATTCCTGTGATATCACCATGTCCTCGATCTTGCCGTAATAAGTAGAGTTCTGGCCGGCGCCGCGGGTAACCACCCAGCCCCCCACGCTGGAATGCTCGAAGGACTGTGGGAAATGCCCCACGGTATAACGCCTTTTAGCTTTGAGTGTCACGGGGGCATCGTTTAATATCCTCTCCAGGTCCGGTCCCATGATGCCGGGCTCCACCGTCACGGTCTGGTTGTTTTCGTTGATGGAGATGACCTTATTCATATGGGTGTTCATATCCAGGCAAACGCCGCCCTTAACAGCCTCCTTGCCCCGTGTAACGCTGGAGTTGCCCCCGACTACGTACAAAGGTATGCGGTTTTCATCGCAGAACCTGACCACGGCCTGGACATCCCTGCGGTCGCGCGGGGATAGCACCACATCAGGCAGATTCTCAAGTATATGATTGCGCAGGCGCAGCACGTCTATAATTGCCGCACCATACGACGTGCGCGTACGGTTGTATGTATCCGTGAAAGAATTACCCTCACCTACAATATTTTTCAGGGTTTCCATTTGCACCGCCGGCAGCTTCGGGGGTACTTCTATATTGATCTGCTCTATGCACAGGCTGGGACGCTTGAAATCATCGTCCGACATGCCAAAGGTTTCCTTGAGCAGATGGAACATGCCTGGATTGGGGTGCTTGAAACCCCTGGGATCGCCGTACTTGATCAGGCTGCGGAAGGAGCCAGCTGGAGCTTCCTCTTCGCACCACTGCGGGCAGAACTGGTCTTTGTGTGCCATTTATCCTCCTGTAAAAAGATATATTCAGTATGTCGCGGAGCCGGGTGCCTTCGGATGTTTATTAACCCGGGCTGGGACTGTAGTATTTGTGCCATGTATCAAGATAGGCGGCTGATTCATCCTGCCACTTTTCGTCGCTCCAGCCGAGCTCAGCCTGCACCGCTCTACGCACACGCGCGAGTTGATCTTCGGCGCCACCGGGCAGCAACATGCCTATCCTGACCCTTCTCAGCAGCAGGTCGGCCAGGTGCACCACACCCTCCTCACGCGCAGCCCAGCGAAGCTCTGCCCAAACATTTGGCAAACTACCGATGCGCTCGAGTTCTCCGGCGCCCGCCGTCTTTATCAGCTCAGCCGTATCATTACCATAGCGCCCCAGCAGGTGAGCCAGGGTTGATGGCTCGATGTTAGGCGCACTCACGGCGGGCAGCCTGGGGAAGATGCGTTTGTTTTTTACCACAGGCAACCTGCCCAGCGCTTTAAGTACTGCCGCCAGGGCTTGGCGTGACATAATACGGAAGGTGGTGTACTTACCGCCCGTGATAGTGATTAGACCGTTCTCCTCCCACAGGGCATGTGCGCGCGACTCTTTGCCGGGTGTATCGGCGCCGCCCTTGATGATAGGGCGAAGGCCGGCGAACGATGAAATTATGTCGCCCTGCGTAAGACCCAACCCGGGGAAGAGAAATGACGAAGCATCCAATATATAGCTTATCTCATTCTGGCTGGCGAATGGCTCATTGTGGCCTGCATCCAGCGCCGGGTCATGGTCAATGTCGGTGGTGCCGATCATGGTAGTCCCTTCCCAGGGGATAACGAACATGGCACGGCTGTCTTTGGGATGCAATAACGTGAGGGCATCCTTCATGGGCAGCTTCTCGCGCTCAAAGATGAGATGGCTTCCGCGCTGCCGGCGCAGCCGGGCGGGCTGGCCTATCTGACCTCGCAATTGGTCGGCCCATGGCCCCGAGGCATTGACAACCACCTTCGCGTTCACTTCATAGGTTCTGCCGGCCGGCGACGATGTATCTTTTAGCGCCACGCCGCGGACCTGTCCGCTAATGTCAAGCAGGAGCTTTTCCACCTTCAGGTAGTTAAAGGCAGTGCCGCCGGACCTGATAGCCTCCTTCAGCACGCGCAGGACGATGCGGCTGTCGTCCATGGCCGCATCGTAGTACAGGTAGCCGCCCAGCAAACCCTCCGATTTCAAGATGGGGTATTCCCTGAGTATCTTCTCCCTGCTGTAGGCACGGTGGTCCCATTTGGGGGCCAGCAGGTCATAGACGGCGATTATCTGGCCTATCTGTTTAGTCTTGACATGGTAGCGCTCGAAGTTGGGGAATATGAAGCCCAGCTTGGTCACCAGGTTACGGGCCTCCCTGAGCAACCACTCCCGTTCCCGCACCGACTCCTGTGTGACTTTGTACTGCTTGTTAAGGATGTAGCGCAGGCCACCGTGAATCAGCTTTGATGAGCGGCTGGAGGTGCCCGATGAGAAATCACCGCCTTCTACCAACAGGGCTTTGAGCCCCGCTGAGGTGGCCTGGTAGAGGACCCCTGCCCCTGTGATGCCACCTCCGATGATTACCAGGTCCCACGGCTGGTCGATCTGGGATATGGCCTGTTCGCGCCATCCTTTACGCCACATAGCATCTCCTATCGAATCCTGAACATATTTGCTGGCCTCAGAGCGCCGGTTTCAACGCATATTTTAACGGTTTTTATAAAAACTTTCAGTCAGGCCTATTTGTACGGGAAAAAAGCCGGCCAGACGAGGGCGTCCATAATGCCTGTCTGAATAAAAAACACAACCGCGCCGGCCACTGCCAGCCAGTAGCTCCAGGCCGGCTCCCTCTGGCTGATCATCAGTAGCGCACACAGCAGGGCCAATGAGGCCAGGCCGACGATGAAAAGCACTAAGCGGATATAAGTCCACCAACCCCGCCACTGTGTCTCGATCAGCTTATATGTCAGAGGCGTCCAGAAGGCCGAGAAAACCAGTATGGCCATGAATATTATGTCGAATATGAGGAAACCGTCGAAATCCCAGATACGGACAGTCGCGGCATCGAGCTGAAAAACGATGAAGTAGAGGAACAGCAGGTACCCAACGGCAGCCAGCGGCATGCTCACCAGGTAAACCGTCTTTAGCGAAGGTGTGATGCGGCCCCAGAGCAATTGCTCCGTGTTGCGATGACTGGCCATGCCCGCCACGTAACTGGCTATGACCGCAAAGCTTCCCAGCGCATTTATCACGAGGAACCAGATCTTCTGCTCGTCCATGCTGATACCTCCTGATAATAACTAAGCTGAACCGGCCTGTTTGCCACAGGCGAAAATTATCTGGCTGTGACCTGTTATTTCCAGCTGCCGTCCTTGAGGTTGAGCGTCACGTTGTTATCCGGCGGGGGCAGGTCCTTCCAGAGGCCGTCAATGAGGTCCTTGCGGTACTGAACAACCAGCCAGGCCAGCGGGCTTAAGCCGGCTTCCGTGACCGTCGTCTGCCCGGGCGCCAGCTGCTCGTCGCCCCCGGTATGTGCCACATAGCCGAGCGCTATTTCCTTGCCTATCTTCTCTGCTTCGGGGCGGTCTACCTTGTAGCCCTGCAGTGTCACGGTAGCCAAGTTGGCGATACCGTCCAGCAGGTACTGCTTGGCGTATGCCGGGAAATCAGTGGGATGTGACTTGATGGCCGTTACTCGCTCTTCCCTGATAGTTGCCGCCTGGTCTTTGCCGATGGTTACTACCCTGATCGGGCAGGGGTAGGTTACCAGCGAGCCTGTCTCGATATCGAACACGTACTTGCCGTTGTCGGCAAATTTTTTCACGGTGATGTCCTGGGCATGGAAGTGTCCCGTGAAAACCATACGTGCATTGTAATTGGCAAACAGTTTGGCCACCTGCTCGTAGTCATCCACTATCCAGTCACCGTAATTCTTCAGATTGCCCGGGTAGTGTTCCATGATGTTGTGGTGCATCATCACGATAACTGCCTTGTTCTCTTTGGCCGCCTGCCCCAGGACATTCTCGATCCATGCCAGCGTCTGCGGGCTGAACTTGCCGTCTGTGATGCTCTCCTTGCCCTCGACATTCTCCTTGTAAAGGTTAGCATCCAGCGCCAGCAGCCACAGTCCCGGCTGAAGCTCGGCCACATAGCTGAGAGAATTGGGGTCACGCTGCAGCGCATCCTTGAAGCCGTAATCGGCATAGATCTGTGCGAACTGGTCGGCAGTTATGTTCGGTACGCGCTCCGTGGTGTCGCCGACATATTTAACGCTTAGCCCGTTCAATATGTCGTGGTTGCCCGGCACCACGTAGACCTTCTTGCCGGCTGCTTTCAACTGCGCCAGGTAGCCGGCAGCCAGCTCATGGGAGGACTTCTCTCCGTCCTTGGTCAGGTCCCCCGGCACCAGTACGATGCTGTCCTTGAGGTTCTTGATCGAGGCAATGGCAGATTCCAGGATCTCGGGGCCCTCCCTTACCAGCTTGCGGTCATCGATTATATAAGCCTCGAACGCCTTGCCGCTTGTTCCCAGCAAGGAATCGAAGATATGCGGGTCGCTGATGACGATGAAGCTGGCCTCGGGGTAGGCCGGGGCGCTTGCCAGCTGCTGTTTCAGGGCTGCGTCCGATTCGTATTTAAAAAACGGTGGGGCCGGGGCCGGGGCGCAGGCCAGCAGGCCAAGTATGACTACTATACACAAGGAGAATTGGATCACGCGTGAAAATACAGCTGCAGCCTTCATATACTTTATACCTCCGCTTACAATCGATGGACGGCCTGACCTGCTTAATATACTACATGCCCGCAGGCCACGGCAACCGCAGCCTGCATTATTAATGCCCGATACCAACAGTCAGGGTGGACCGGCTATTTAAGCGGGTTGGCCACCCTCCCCACAAATATGATCGATCCAGTCTGTATATCCCTGATGAGGAAAATGAATGGCCGGTCGATAGTGACTTCCAACGGCTTGACTGGCATAGCTGTGGCTCGCATGATCACTGCCGTCGCCGCCGCAGCCTCTGTGCCAGCCTCGTCCACACCCACGAACGCCTTATGAACGACCTTAGATATGGATAGATCGCGGTTGCCAGTCATGCCGGAGAAATCGGCCATGCTGGAGAAGGCCGTGGGCATCCCCATATCAGCTAATATTTTACCGAGATCGAACTCGGACTCGAATTTGAAACGGGGCAGGCTGAGTGCAACCTGTTTCGGTACAATTCCACTTATGATTGAACCGGCCCTATCCGCGTCCAGGGATTTCTCGAATTCAGCGAACTTCCCCTCATCGGGGAGCAGCACGACCATTTCGAGCTCGCGACCATCGTAAGGCAGCGACACGGCCTGGTATCCATCAGCGGCTGCATATCCCAGCTGTTCAGTTTGCCGCATCATAGGCACATCCTCGGTCGCACCGTCCAGCAGGTGGAAAGGTTCCGGCCGAGTAAGGTTCTTTTCGAAGCTATTTGCCCAGGCTGCGTTGAAATAGATGGCGTTGGTCAGCACCAGTCGCGTCAGCGGATCGATGCCTCCGGCCGGTATGAGGTCCTTAATGCGCTGCTCTGTCTGATCTTCCACCCATTTATTGATGACCTGGCGGCTGGATTCAGGCGCAGTGCGAAAATCAAGCGGCCTCAGGCCCGCCCCGTAATTCTGCGCCAGCATATCTAAATAGTCGGCCAGGAAACTGTAGCCAACCTGGCCCCAGATGGCATTTACGATGTTGAGGCGGAATCCTTTGCCGTCCTTGCCCTTTGCCCCCTGGCCGCGGGCCTTCAGTTGCTGGTCGAGGCTGTTGAAGGCCGGGTGTAGACGATCCTGCGGCAACGTGAGGTGAAGCGTGCCGGCCATCTCTTTTTCGGTATCGTCCCGGGCACCGACATAAGTCATGGCCAATGCCTGTGAAATTGAATACGGCGAATAGAAAAGGTTACCCTGCGTCTCTTTGAGAGCCACGTACAGGTCGAAGGCGAATTTATTGTTGCCATCTACCAGAGCGGCCAAGTCGGATTGGCCCGCCGTACCGGTTGCCCTCGGCTTATCCGAACGGAGGATATCGCTGGAAGCCGGCTGCGAGCAGGCTGCCAGGCCGGTCAGCAGCGCAAGGCCTAAACCTGTCAAATATAACCATTTTGATTTCATGTTACTGCCTCCTGTATACTCAATTCTCAACGATTATAACGTCTCCGCCCACAGTAAAGTTTAGCAAATCCGGGGCTTGCTACGCACAACAGGTACAACTATGCAGGTCAACGAAGTTATTGAACAACTCAGGTCTCGGGCCGATCCTACGCCCGGCAACCTTAAGGGCATGGCGAGGTACGGCATTAACACGGAGCGTGCCCTATGCGTATCCACTCCTGATATGCAAAAACTTGGCAGGCAGATTGGCAGAGACCATTCGCTGGCACTGGCGCTCTGGCAGGTCGGTTGGCGTGAGACGCGTATACTTGCCGCCATGGTAGATAACCCGGCGCAGGTGACCAGTAAACAAATGGACAGTTGGGTCATGGACTTCGATTCCTGGGATGTCTGCGATGCCACCTGCCTCTACCTTTTCTCCTGGACCGGGCTGGCCTGCGAAAAGGCCTTGCACTGGTCGGCACGGGAGGAAGAATACGTTAAAAGGGCGGGCTTTACCCTGATGGCCTGCCTGGCCGTGGGCAAGCGCAAGCCGGGCGAAGAGCGGCTGGCCGCCTTCCTGCCGGTTATTGAGCGTGAGGCCTGGGATGGGCGTAACTATGTCAAGAAATCGGTTAACTGGGCGCTGCGCCAGGTGGGAAAACACAGCCTGCGCCTGAATAGCCTTGCAATTGAATCTGCTGAGCGCATCAAGCTGCAGGGCTCTAAAAGCGCCCGCTGGATAGCTGCGGATGCGCTGCGCGAGTTAACCTCAGAAAAAGTCCGGATCCGGCTCGCAAAGTCGGTTTAAGGTACCTTTCACAGGCAGGTTTGAAACCCCGCCCCTGCGGATCTCATCCAGCAATTCAGTAGGGACACACCTTCAGGTGAGCCCGCTGAATTGGGCGAGTCTGTAAATCCGCCTCTGAAGATGGGCTATTGGATGTTGGATCATGCTTGCGGATGCGTATCTTTAATCCAAAGAGATACGAGAAACGATCCCACAAAAAGCGCTGCCAGCAGAGCCAGAGGAGCCACAAACTGGCCGGTTGTGGATTCCAGCGCCTCCATGGAAGGCACCAGTATCACGGCAGCAAGGTTCCCCAGCAATTGCAGGTATCCGACTGAGACGCCGGCATATTTGGGTCCCGTTATCTCGGCTGACATGGTGAGAGTGATCGGGAAAGCCGAAATGAGGAAGAAGCCCAGTACTATACAATTGATCATGTTTGCCGTGTAGCCCCGGATGAAGATCATGGCTGTGATGCAAATTGCACCTATCAGGGTTGCGAGTATCACGAACGGCTTTCGTCTCCTGACCTTATCAGAAATAAGCGGCACCACGATACAGCCGACCATTCCGGCGAATATCAAGGCAGTCGATATGGTGCTGCCCTCGGCCATCGGTATATCGTGAAGCTCAAGCAGTATTTTCTCCAGCCACGTGGCAAGCCCATTGAAACCGCCCAATCCTACCAACGTTATAAAGCCCAGTAAAACAAAATTCCTGTTTTTCAGGATAATTCCCAGACCTCCCCAGCTTGCCGTTGAAACATCGTCGGCTGCTGCCCGAGAAGGCGTGAGCGGTTTTGACTTTACGGCCAGGACAAATACCAGAGCTCCAAGTATGCCGGCTATGCCGTAAATCAACAGCATCGACGTGTACCCAAGGCCCTCAACCATTGCCGGCGTAGCTCCCAGCGCCACCATCATTCCTACAAAAAGCGCCAGGGTGCCCAGGCCGACCGCAGTACCCTCCTCCTTGGGAGCAAACCACACTGAGGCGAGCTTGGTTATCCCGTTTAGAACGAAGGGCTGCCCCAGAGAGATCCCTATCTGTGAAATAAGTAGAATATCAAATGAATCCGGCCCCGCCAATCTCACCAGCGAGAAGATGCCTGTGAGGACGGCCCCGATGCCCACACCCCACTTAAACCCGATTCTGTCTATGATTATGCCCGCAGGTATAGTGAGAATAACCTGGATGAGAGGAAAGACCAGTGTTAACCACTGTGCACTGCTGGCGGGTATATGCAGCATGTCTTCGATATAAGTATCGATAGCCGCGAAGTTCAGCCAGTAAAGCTGTGTCAGCGCTGAAACGTACATGTAGATGGCCAGCACCACCCACCTGTACCGGTAAACCTTGTACTGCTGTTCCATTGACCGCCCCTCCCTGAGTAGTTATTTTATTCTGCGGAAATTTGCATAACCGTCCTATTATAAACCCTGCCGTCAAGATGCAAATAGCCCCCTGACTTACAGTTGACGAGGACTTTCCTTGCCCACCCTCACCTCTTGAAGTACAATTCAACTTGATCCTATGCCAACCAGCAATGAGACCATGCTTGCCCGCATCAGCGCCAAAGGAGTGGTGCAAGGTGTAGGCTTCCGTCCATTTGTTTACAGTCTGGCCGCAAAATATAACCTGAGCGGCTGGGTCTGCAATACCTCGGAGGACGTGAGGATCGAGGTCGAGGGCACCAGGGAGGTGCTTGACCGCTTCATATCCAGCCTTGAGCGGGAAGCCCCGCCCCTGGCCAGGATTGAAGGTCTGGCAGTGAGCTTCGACAAACCTGCCCACTACAAAGGATTCGAGATACGCCCCAGCGTTGCACAGCTCGGCCAATACCAGCTTGTCTCGCCTGATATCGCTACCTGCAGTCCCTGCCTCGACAATGTTTTCACGCAGGGCAACCGGCGCTGGCATTACCCGTTCACCAACTGCACCAATTGCGGTCCACGCTTCACCATCATCAAAGATATACCGTACGACCGACCACTGACCACCATGTCCATCTTCAAGATGTGCCAAGATTGCCAGCGGGAATACGAAGACCCGATGGACCGCCGCTTCCATGCCCAGCCCAACGCCTGCCCGGTCTGCGGACCACAGCTCCAGCTGACAGACAATGCGGGGCATATGGTGGAGGGCCCTGACATCATCGAGAAAACGGCAGATCTGCTCAGGAAAGGCGGCATCATAGCAATCAAGGGACTGGGCGGATTCCTGCTGGCCTGCAATGCCGAAAACGCCGAAGCCGTGATGCTGCTGCGCCAGCGCAAGCACCGCCCTTCCAAGCCTTTTGCCATCATGCTCAAAGACATAACTGAGGTAAAAAAACACTGCACCTTGACTACGGAAGAAAATAATCTGCTCTTATCGCCACAGGCCCCCATCGTACTGCTGCCATGGAGGGACGGCTCCAGCATTTGCAGGGAGGTAGGACCGGGGCTGAAATACCTCGGCGTGATGATCCCTTATACGCCTCTGCACCACCTCATCATGAGAGAAACCCGCCTCCCGCTGGTCATGACCAGCGGCAATATCAGCGAGGAGCCCATCGCCGGTCAGAACAACGAGGCCCTTCGCAGGCTGGGCGGGATCGCCGACTATTTTCTATCACATAACCGTAACATCCACTCAACCTATGATGACAGCGTGGCCATAGTGGTGGACGAGAGACCACAGCTCATCCGCCGGGCCAGGGGCTATGCCCCACATCCAATTCATCTGACTATTGATGTACCCCAGTTGCTGGCCTGCGGCGCCGAGGAGAAGAACACCTTTTGCCTGACCCGTGACAACCACGCTTTCGTCAGCCAGCACATCGGCGACATGGAGAACATCGAGACCATGGAGCACTACGTTCGGACGGTGGAGCTTTACAAGCAGCTCTTCCGTATACGTCCGGTGGCCATAGCTCATGACATGCACCCCGAGTATCTTCCTACCAAATATGCCCTCGAAGAAGCTGAGAAGCACAACTTGAAGACTATTGCTGTCCAGCATCACCACGCGCATATAGCGTCCTGCCTTGCCGATAACAGCGAGCAGGGGCCGGTCATCGGGGTTGCCTTCGACGGCACCGGCTACGGAACCGACGATAAAATTTGGGGCGGGGAATTTATGTTGGCAGACTATAACAGCTTCAAACGGGCCGGGCAGCTCGAGTACCTGCCGCTGCCGGGCGGCTCCACCGCCATAAGGAAGCCCTATCGCACTGCGCTGGGCTACATACTGGCGCTGCTGGGCAACCGCACTTTCGACAGCAGGCTGGGCTTCCTCAACGGAATCGGCAGGGACGAAATAGATCTTATCAGCAGACAGGTGGAAATGAGCCTCAATTCACCGCTGACCTCCAGCATGGGCAGGCTTTTCGACGCCGTCTCGGCCATGGCCGGTATCCGCACCACGATCGACTACGAGGCACAGGCTGCCATCGAGATGGAGATGCAGGCCTATGACGCAATCGATGAAAAAGGTCTCTATCCCTTCTCCATAACAGGTGACCAGGACTACTCCATAATACTGCTCCACGAACTGGTGGCCGGGGTTGTCGACGATATCCTCAGAGGTTGTAAAACCGCAACGGTCAGCATGAGGTTCCACAATACCATCGCAACCATGACACGGGACGTCTGTCTGAGGATCAAGGCTCAGTCCGGGCTGGGGACCGTTGCGCTCAGCGGGGGCTGCTTCCAGAACCGGCTGCTACTTAGCAAGGTGCAGTCGCTGCTCGAGCAAAGCGGATTTAAGGTTCTCACCCACAGGAGTGTGCCGGCTAATGACGGTGGCATCTCGCTCGGACAGGCGGTCATAGCCGGAAGGTCACAAATACTACAGGAAGGTAAATGAAATGACAGATGCGATGTACACCAGGTATCCGTCCAGCAGTATATTCATTTACAACGCCATCACAGTGTTGCACTTCCTATTGGGGGGAGCGGGCTTTATCCTCGGCTACGGCTATTGGGCCGGTTGGGCGCTGGGCATCGTATATGCTGTTTTTGCCTTCACAGAGATGTACCTGGTCATGCCCCTCAAGGTATGTCCAAACTGCGTTTATTACAGGCTGGATAAATCGATCTGTATTTCAGGCATGAACCTGCTATCAAAGAGGATCGCCAGTGCAGGTGCGGTCAGCGATTTCCCCCGACGCTCCGGGGGTCCTTTCTGTCCAGACAACCTTTATCTGGCCAGCCTGGCTCTGCCCATCATTGGGATAGCCCCCGCCCTGTTCATCGGGTTCTCCTGGACCGTTCTCATCATACTGGTCCTGCTGATAGCGCTGCTGTTTTTCAGGTTTTTTATCGTATTCCCGAAGATAGCCTGCAACCACTGCCGGGCCAGGCATATCTGCCCCAACGCACAGAAGATGGGGCTGAGTGGAAGCCAGGCTGCACGTTAAGCCAGGACCTATATACGGATGCGCAGGGAAATTATATGATTTCCCACTCTCCCTGAACTCGATTTTGATGACCTCCGCACCCAGTTCCCTCAGGATCATTGAACAATACGGGCCCGCATACATGCGGCTGAAGTCCACCACGCGGACTCCTGAAAGTGCTCCGGGCATGTTACCTCCTTTTGTCCGATTGATAATCAAACCTGACATTATCCGCTTTTACGGTCCTTCTGGCAAGCCGGATTTGTTAGCCCCATGGCCTTGGGTTATACTTTTACAACATGTGCCTTGCAGTCCCGGTCAAGATAACCCTTATCGAAGACGACCAGGCCGATGTAGATATCGGCGGCGTCAGCCGCAGGGTGAGCATCGCCCTTACGCCGGAAGCCCGGGTGGGTGATTACGTGCTGCTGCACACGGGGTATGCTATCAACGTGCTCAATGAAGCAGAAGCGAAGGAAACGCTGGATATCCTC
>Ga0247841_10001490_pt1 | contig 52417 bp, 51 predicted proteins | sample LaCruzMarch2015__2_FD_192410 | JGI IMG/M metagenome (GOLD analysis project Ga0247841, IMG submission 192410) | Freshwater microbial communities from meromictic Lake La Cruz, Castile-La Mancha, Spain - LaCruzMarch2015_18m | ecosystem: Environmental > Aquatic > Freshwater > Lake | place: Spain... | reverse complement strand
GGGAGGGTATGTTCATGCATTGCAGCAACGTGTTGCTGTAATGCTTCGCGAATATTCCTTTTTGCTTCTTCTATCGTCTTGCCATTGCTGTAACACCCTGCAAGGGATGGGCTGTAGGCGAAGTACCCTTCATCCTCCTCTTCCTTTTCAATGATTATTTCGAACGTGAAAAACTTCATAGTTCCCCTCTCTCGATTTTTATGTGTACGATTATATCACGGGATTCTTAATATTACCACAAGCATCGAACAAGCTCAAAAGGTACAATGTTCGCAAAGTGGGGGGTATCTTTCAAAGGTCTCAAGTCGTCTGTCAACAATTTTTGGGGTCAGGTCTTTAAATTCATCGTTTTGCGGGGGGGGGGTTACTTTTTCCAGAGGGTCGACACGGGCAGGGCATGTAAATTCTTGCCGAAAGATACCGGTTCACTCCCCGTATACAGAATGATGCCGCGGTGAAAGGCGTCGCTCATGCTTTCGGAAAAATCCTTCAAGGCTGCAAAGTCCCTCCTCGTCAGGGTGGCCGCCGCCTTGATTTCGATACCGACGATGCGTCCCGCCGGGTCCTCCATCACCACATCGATTTCCTGTCCCGCCTGGGTGCGGAAATAGAAAAGTCGCGGCTGGGTTTCACTCCATGACGCCTGTTTCAGCAGCTCCAGAAGGACGAAATTTTCCAGCAACGGACCCAGAAGCCGGCCATCCTCCAGCATCTCTTCCGAATAGACGCCAAGAAGATGGGCCGCCAATCCCGTGTCATTCAGGTAAAGCTTGGGCGTCTTTACCAGGCGCTTGCTGAAGTTCCCCGACCACGGCGGCAGCAGAACCGTAAGGAAGGCCGTCTGCAACAGCGCCAGGTACCGTTTCAACGTCGTTTGCGGCAAGCCGACGCTCCGTGACAATTCGGCAATGTTCAGTATCGTCCCCGTCCTGGCCGCCAGAAGCGAGAACAGCCTCGGGAAGACCGTCAATCCGTCGATTTGGGCCAGATCTTTCACGTCCCGTTGCAGGAGGGTCGTTGTATATGCAGAAAACCAGGCCCGGCGCCGGGCCGGTTTCACCCGGGTAAGCATCTCCGGATAGCCGCCCGTAAGCAGGCGCTGCATCAGATCGGAACGATTCTCTGAACTGTTAACGAACGGAACCTGATCATGAAAGACGTTGTCGACAAAAGCAGCGCCGCCCCCTTCCCACTCACCCTGCGAAAAAGGCCAGAGGGTCAGGATTTCCATACGGCCCGCCAGGGAATCGGAAAGGCGGGGGAGGAGCAACACATTGGCCGAACCCGTCAACAGGAAACGCCCCGGATCTCGCTTTTGGTCAACGGAAAGCTTGATAGCGGAGAACAGCTCCGGGACTCGCTGAACCTCGTCAATCACCACCGCACTGTCGAGACCCTGGATGAAACCGGCAGGGTCCTGTTTGATCGAGGCAAAAACCGCGGCGTCATCCAGGGTGATGTACCGGGCCGGATGGAAGCCCTCCGCCAACCATTTTGCCAGGGTGCTCTTGCCTGTCTGCCTCGCACCACTCAACAACACAACCGGAGTATCGGAAAGCGCTTCTTGTATCTTATTGAGTATATACCTTTTAATCATGGACGAATATTAACCACTTTGCGGACGATTGTCAACCAATTTATACAGGCTTTGTGGGGTTGACCTCTCAGCTCTGACCAAAAAGGTCAACAGCGGCTGTATGTTCAGAAGGGTGGGCCCCAGCACCTCTATACGACATTGTTTCTCGCGGCTCTTCTCGGGTCAGATAATAAAGAATCACAATGACAGCAAGGATCGACACAAAGATAATAAGAATGATTTGAAGCAGGCTGTATCTTGCCTTGGTTTTCTGTTTGTGTCCTGGGGACAGATTTGAAATCTGTCCCCAAAAAAGGGGGGAATAGGGGGACGCGGAATCAATAAACTTCGTCGTGTCCGCCAATATCGATCAGAAGGATTTGGGTCTTGCTTGAAAACTTAAAGATTACCCGGCAATCAAAGCTGACGCTGAATGCCCAGAGCCCTTCAAGCCTGCCCGTCAATTTATGAGTTCTCAGGCGTGGGTGAAAAGGATCTTTTGCAAACATTTCCACAGTGTCCCAAAATTTGTCCTTGAGTTCAGCATCGTTCTTTACCTTTTTTCGGTAAATCCTCTTGAACCCTTGGTCCCAAGATACTTTAATCACTTTCCAGATCCTTATATAATTCTTTTACAGTTCCGCACTTGGTCATCTTTTTCCTGAAACTGGCCATTGCTGTTTTTGCCCTCTTGGCAATGGCCTCTCTTTTTGCCTCTATCAACTGCTTCTTGATCACTTCTGTCGCATATTCCTTATCATCAAGGGGCAAGTGGATAAATTCCTCGATTAGGTTGTTCACCGTTGCTGTGCTCATTTATTTCACCTCCTCATATACGTTCTCATTGTATCATATTTACTTGCCGGATTAATAGGCGCAATCTTGGGGGTCAGGTCTTGAAATTTAGCGTTTTGGGGTCATGGGGTCAGGGCTTTTAATTCAGCATTGCTTCGCAACGCTAAATTAAAGTAAATGATTTTAAATCGCGATGTCCGCAAAGGTTTCAGAATGATTTGAAGCAGGCTGTATCTCGCCTTGTTTTTCGGTTTGTGTCCTGGGGACAGATTTGAAATCTGTCCCCAAAAAGGGGGGGGGACAGCGTCCGATTATTTCTATTCCTTTACCCGGTAGACCGGGGGATGCGCCTCCGTATCGGCGCGGTGGGCGGAAAGATTGGCCGCAACGGCGTCGATTTTTTCATTCAGGGTTTCATTCATGGTTTCCAATTTGAAATCCACCAATTTGATCTTTTCACATAGCTCTTCCCGGGTATCTCTTATCTCTTTACGAAGCACCTCGTGGCCTTCAACGACAATATCCAGTTTGTGCTGGACATGTTCGGATTGGATTCCAATCTGATGGCGGAACTCGGTTTTCACTTCTTCTTTGAAGTTAACAATGATCTTTTCGAGACGTTTGAAATCTTCACCATTCATTATTGAGACCTCCTTTGTCTCTTAAAGTTTTCCGGTCCGTATAAAGAGGAAACCACGAAACCTTTGAATTTCTGTCGAAACTTGGTAAATTGTCATTCCTGCGAAAGCAGGAATCCAATCCTTTCAAGACCTTCCGGATTCCCGCCTACGCGGGAATGACAAAGTGGGGGTATTTTTCAAAGCTCTCACAATGTTCGCAAAGTGGGGGGTATTTTTTAAAGGTCTCAGGTCGTCTGTCAACAATTTTTGGGGTCAGGTCTTTAAATTTAGCGTTTTTAATCCGCGGAGAGGATTCTTCGTTGAAGTAAGGTCTGCATGTCGCGGCGTCCGTCGGTGATCAGTAAGACGTGTAAGACGTCGCCCGCAACCCGGTAAATCACGCGGTAGGGTTTGAAAAAGATCTCCCGGTAGTCACGAATTCCCAGCGCCAACAGTTCTTTTGGATAGACGCCACGTTCCGGAAACTCGGACAAACTGCCGAAAACATTTTCGATATTGGTCAATACATGATCTGCTTTTCCGGGTGCATCATGAACGGCGATGTATTGATAGAGGTCCTCAAGGTCACGTGCCGCATCGGCCGTCAGTAAAACAGCGAAGGGCATCAGCGATCGCTCCGGTGTTGACGCAGTCGCTGAATCACACTGGCGGCTGGTTCCAATTTTCCTGCTTCGACCTGACGGTTGCCGAGGGCAAGAATTTTCAGAAGGGCCATGGTTTCCTGGGATTGCTCGTAGCTTTCGATGTCCTGCAGGACAACCTTGGCTTCGCCGTTCTGGGTGATGACGAGCGGCTCCCCTTGCTCGCTCATATTGCGCACGATTTCGGCAGCGTGGGCCTTCAGATAGCTAATGGGCTTGATCTGGGCAGATAATTTCATTGGTCGCCTCTCCTCATTGCATGGGACCGCTTTTAGTCCATAAACAGGTCGCCTGTCAAGAAGTTTTTGAAAATAGGGTGTCAAACTTCGGTAATCATATTGAGAGCTTTGAATTACTCCCGAAATTCGGCAAATTGTCATTCCTGCGAAAGCAGGAATCCAGTCTTTTCAAGATCTTCTGGATTCCCGCCTACGCGGGAATGACAAAGTGGGGGTATTTTTCAAAGGTCTCAGGTCTTTCATTTCAGCATTGCTTCGCAACGCTAAATTTAAAGACCTAACCCCATTTGTGTCTTTAAATTTAGCGTTTTGCATATAGGTGGAGAGCCTGCTTTCAAAGCCACAGAACAGCCACCCGGGATTCGGTTTTCTTGAATTCCGGATCTCCGGTGACGATGGTGGCCGTAAACTCGATCGCCGTTGCTACGACAAAGGCATCGGCGTAAGAGACAGGATGTTGCGCCTTCACGCGGGCGGCCGCAAGGACGCGTTCTTTCGTGACGTCAACCAGCCCGACAGGCAAACGAGAGATGTCTTCCGTGATCGCACCGGCTTTCTCTTCCCCTCTTTTACGAGCAACAATATAATAGATTTCGCCGAGACTGATGACCGACAGGAAGGCCTTGGCGGCGCCGGCCACCGCCTCCTTCAGGATATTCCGGACTTTCGCACCCGCAGGTTCCGCCTGGAAATAGGCAAGCAGGGCATAGCTATCAAGGATGTATTTCGGCCTGTTCACGCTCCCTTTCCTCTGCCCGGTCCGCCAGCAGCGCCGCTGTCAGGGATTCACCCCCGGCCAGAGTGCCGTAGAGTTCGTCCACAGGGTCGCCGGCCTGCGGTGTGAGGACGATTTTACCTTCTGTTTCCGTAACCGCCATCTTCATGCCTGGTTTTAATCCGATTTTCCTCCTGAACAAGGAAGGGATGACCACCCAGCCCTTGGAGGACACCGTGACGATTGTGGAATTAAAAGCGCCCATAAAAACCTCCAAACGTTATACGCCGCATGAAAAAAAGTATAACACTCTTTGGGGATCTGTCAAGGATCGTTTTGGGATCAGGTCTTTAAATTCAGCGTTTTGCTGCGTCCTTTTGCCGGTCGATGGGCTGCTTCTTTTCCGTCTCGGGGGACAGATTTGAAATCTGTCCCCGAGTTCCCGCCTACGCGTGAATGACAAAGTGAGACCTTTGAAAAATGCTCCTAACTTTGTCATTCCCGCGAAAGCGGGAATCCAGAAAGCCTTGAAAGAAATGGATTCCTGCTTCCGCAGGAATGACGAATAACCAAATTCCAGGAGAAATTCAAAGGTCTCAAAGTGGGGGTATTTTTCAAAGCTCTCCTGGATGGTTTCCTGGAGGTTCAGCAGGGTCTGGTGGAAGGTGTTCTTCTCATCCGCCTTCTTCACCCTGTCCCTTTTTTTTCCCCCTGTTTCCAGAACCACCATTTCTTGCGCCGTTCATCGTGCAGGGGGAGCGGGTCGATGATGGGGACGTGTTCGCCCTTGAGGATGCGCCGCGGGGTGTCGCAGACCATCCGGACCGCCGTCTCCGGCCCCGCGAGATTCTCGATCACACGGCGCGCCCCGGAAAGCTGGGGCTTGCGCATCCGGAGGCTGTGGGTGTCGGTGACCAGCATGTGGACGAGGCGGTGCTCCACGAGGAAAAGGGCGAACTCCCGGATCTCTTCGGCGAACCCCTCAAGCAGGCTTGCCGCTGTGATCTGCATGAGGATCCCGTTCTCCACCCAGGACAAGAGGCGGTGCGGGTTTTTCCGTAAATAGGGGTTCCGCTCCACGTGGCTCAGGATCGGCCGGTAGCCGTTGATCTGGAGGTTCCAGAAGAATTCGTGGAGATTCGCCGGCATGGTCTCGTCGGGGAGCTCCAGCAGGACGTAGCCGCTGCCGTTGTTCAGGGTGAGGAGGCGCCCGGCCTTGAGCCGGTCCGGGATGCTGATGTCGATTCGGAGTTCCATGCCCGTGTGAACCTTCAGGGGGATTTTCTCCGCCGCCAGTCGCTCCTCGAACTCCGCAAACCGCCGCAGCACCGTCTCCCGGTCGTTTTCGTACATCCCCAAAACCCAGTGGGGCGTGCAGACCATCTCCGCGATGCCGTCCTCCACGGCGACGCGCGCCATCGCAAGCGCCTGGTCCCAGTCGGCGGCCCCGTCGTCCAGCCCCGGCAGGATGTGGCTGTGCATGTCAATCAAAGCTCCGCCCTCTCGGTTCCATGGCCTCTAAAAGAAAAAGGTAAATGACGATCAGATGCATGCAATGGATCTCGCCATGAACACCCCCCGGAGAGGCGCCCGGGAGACCAAAATAGCTTAAATAATTACACCGGTCTCTATTCAAAGACAAGAGGAATATTTTCTTGACATGCGGTTTCTTTTGCATTATTTATCCATCAAACGATTGAACCGTAGGCTGGAAAGCGCCCATGTCCACCCCCCTCGAAAAGGCCCGCAAGGACCCCGAATCGATGAAGGCCCGCATCCTGACCGTCGCCCGCCGGATCTTCGGCGAGTACGGCTTCCACGGCACGACCACCCGGATGATCGCCCAGGAGGTGGGAATCGACATCTCCACCCTCCACTATCACTGGGGCGGAAAGAAAGACCTCTATGAGTCCGTCGTCGTCGACATCAACAAGGACCTGGGGCAGGAGCTCATCGAGGCGGAGAAGGCGATCCACGGTCTCCCGCTCGCCGAACGGCTGGCCATCTCCATCGACATGATGACCGACTACCTCTTCGCGAACCCCGACATCTCCAACATGATCCTGTTCCGCTACTTCGGCAAAACCCGCTACGAGGGGAACCGCGACTTCAGCGTTCCCGAGTTCACCGCCGACATCGCCCGCTCCATGGGCCTCGCCCGGGACAAGAAGAACGTCCCGCCCGAGACCATGATGAAGGTGCTCGCGGTGATGAACTCCATCCATGCCTTTATTTCGGGTGAAACCTTTTTTTGTCCCATGGTGAAGGTGGACCGGGAGCGGTACATCGCCCTGGTGAAAGAGACCCTGAAGTTCATCCACATCCCCGCCTTCACGCAGAACGAAGCGAAATAAGGTCGGCTTTTGGGCCGGCCGCGGAACTCGGGGACAGATTTCAAATCTGTCCCCGAAAAACAAGGAGGGAACCAATGGCACTCAACATGGATGCAATCGGCAAAAAGCTCGATCTCATGAAGAAGGACTACACATGGAAGGACGTAGTCCTCTATGCGATCGGCGTGGGGGCCGGGGTCGAGGAGTTGGACTACACCTACGAGAAGAACCTAAAGGTGATCCCCAGCTTCTCCATCGCGGCCATCTTCGACTTTCTGGGCCAGATCGCTTCCGCCTCCAACATGAACCTGGCGGGAATCCTCCACGGCGAACAGGAGCTGATCTTCCACCGGCCCATCCCCACCACAGGGACGCTGACCACGGAGGGGAAGATCACCCATTACTACGACAAGGGCCCCAAGGGCGCCCTCGTCGTGGCCGAAAGCGACACCGTTGACGCGAGCGGCGCCAAGCTCTTCACGAGCATCATTACGGTCTTCGCCCGTCTGGACGGCGGATTCGGCGGCAAGAACGCCCCCTCGAACATCGTAGAGTTCCCCGAGCGCGAGCCCGATTTCTCCGTGGACGCCGCCCCTTCGCCGAACCAGCCGCTGCTCTACCGTCTCTCCGGGGACGTCTTCCAACTCCATGTCGATCCGGAATTCGCGAAGATGGCGGGCTTCGAGAAACCGATCATGCACGGCCTGTGCACCCTGGGCTTCTCCTGCCGCGCGCTGCTGGCGAGCCTCACGCCGGGGAAGCCGGAGCTGGTGAGGAGGCTGGCCTGCCGCTTCTCGAAGACCCTCTACCCCGGCGATCCCATCCGGACGCTGATCTGGAAGGTCGCGGAGGGCAAGGCGGTCTGGCGAACGATCAACACCCGGACCGGCGAAACGGTCATCGACAACGGAGTCTTCGAATACGGCGAGATCCCGAAGGACGAGATCCGGTTCGACGGCAGGGTGGCCGTGATCACCGGCGCGGGCGGCGGCTTGGGCCGCGTCTACGCCCTGGAACTCGCCAAGCGCGGCGCAAAGATCGTCGTGAACGACCTGGGAGGCGCAAGGGACGGCGCCGGCAAGGGATCGACGACACCCGCCCAGAAGGTCGTGGAGGAGATCAAGGCCGCGGGCGGCGAGGCGGTCGCGAACTACGACAATGTCGCCACCTCCGAGGGGGGAGAAAAGATCGTAAAGTCCGCCCTCGACGCCTTCGGGACGGTCGATATCCTCATCAACAATGCGGGGATCCTCCGGGACAAGAGCATCCTCAAGATGGAGCCCGAGACCTGGAAGGCCGTCCTCGACGTCCACCTCCAGGGGGCCTACCACGTGACGAAACCGGCCTTCGCCGTCATGAAGGAGAAAGGCTACGGCCGGATTATCATGACCACCTCCGCTGCCGGCCTTTACGGGAACTTCGGCCAGACCAATTACAGCGCCGCGAAGATGGCCCTCGTCGGCTTCATGAACACGCTCAAGCTCGAAGGGGCCAAGTATGACATCAAGGTGAACACGGTCGCCCCGGTCGCCGCCTCGCGTCTGATGGCCGATATCATCCCGCCGGAGATCCTCGAGAAGATGAAGCCGGAGTTCGTGGCGCCGCTGGTCCTCTTCCTCTGTTCGGAGAAGTGCCCGGTTACCGGCCGGATCTACAACGCCGGCGTCGGGTTCTACAACCGCGCCGCCGTCATGACGAGCCCCGGAACGGTGATCGGCGACGGGAAGAAGGTCCCGACGGTTGAGGAGGTGGGGGCGGCCTGGGAGAAGATTTTAAGCCTCAAAGGGGCGAAGGAACTCGGGCAGTTGAACGACCTCATGGGCGACATGCTGTCCGCCTTCGACCGGAAGCCGGAGAAGGCCGCCCCGGCGGCGCCGGCCGAAGCAACGGCCGCCGGAGGGCTGACCTCCGTGAAGACGGTCTTCGAAAAGATGCCGACGGCCTTCCGGGCGGATAAGGCCGCCGGTGTGAATGTCGTCTTCCAGTACACGATCTCCGGGGAGGGAGGCGGAGAGTGGTTCGCCGAGATCAAAGAGGGCGCCTGCCGGGTGGAGGCGGGGAAACACGCGAGTCCCACCTGCACGCTCGCGATCGCATCCGCCGATTTCCTCGACCTGATGAACGGGAAGCTCCCGGCGATGCAAGCCTACACCTCGGGAAAGCTCAAGATCGGGGGCGATATCATGAAATCGCAGCTGATCGGAAAGCTCTTTAAAATGTGACAAATTAGGAAATTAATATTTTCCCGCTGCGCGAAAAGAAAAAAGAGGAGGTACAAAACATGATCGGAATCACTTCCTACGGCGCCTATATTCCCCGCCTGCGGCTCGACCGCATGTCGATCTTCCAGGCGATGGGCTGGTTCGCCCCGGCCATCGTCATGGTGGCCCAGGGGGAGCGCTCCATGTGCAACCACGACGAGGACAGCCTGACGATGGCGGTCGCCGCCGCCCGGGACTGTCTGACCGGAAAAGACAAACGGGCGATCGACGGCAGCTACCTCTGTTCGACGACGCTGCCTTTCGCCGACCGCCAGAACGCAGGAATCCTGAAGACCGCCCTGAACCTCCGGGACGACATCATAACCGCGGACTTCACCTCATCGCTCCGCGCCGGGACGACGGGACTCCTCACCGCCCTCGAGGTCGCGCGGGGAGGAAGCCGTAAGAACATCCTTGTTGCCGCCACGGACAAAAGGGAGACGAGACCCGCCTACTTCTACGAGATGTGGTTCGGCGACGGCGCGGCCGCCGTCCTCGTGGGGGATCAGGATGTCATCGCGGAGTTCAAGGGGGCCTACACGGTCTCCTATGACTTCGTCGACCACTACCGGGGCGCCGGGAAGAGCTACGACTACATGTGGGAGGAGCGCTGGCTCCGCGAGGAGGGCTACTCGAAGTTCATCCCCGAGGCGGTGGGCGGCCTCATGAAAAAGATCGGCATCACAATGAACGACGTCCAGAAGGTCGTCTTCCCCTGCCTCTTCAAGGCGGAGCACCGGGCGATCGCGAAGAAACTCGGCGCCACCCCGGAGAAGGTGATCGATACGATGCACGAGGTGTGCGGGGAGACCGGGGCGGCCCACCCGCTGCTGATGTTCGTCGCCGCCCTCGAGCAGGCGAAGCCCGGCGACGGGATCCTGCTCGCCGGTTTCGGCCAGGGGTGCGACGCCCTCTACTTCAAGGTGACGGAGGCCATCACGAAGCTCCCCTCCCGCATGGGCATCAAGGGCTCCCTCGAAAATAAGAAAACGATCGACAATTACATGAAGTTTCTGAAATTCCGCAACCTGATCCATCCCGAGATGGGGATCCGGGCGGAGGCCCCGACCCAGACGGCGATGACGGTCCTCTGGCGGAAGCGCCAGATGATCACCGGCCTCGTCGGCGGGAAGTGCCGGGACTGTGGGACGGCCCAATACCCGCTGATGGACGTCTGCGTGAATCCGAAATGCAACCATGTGAACACCCAGGACGACTATGAATTCGCCGACTGCGCGGCCCGGATCAAGACCTTCACGGGCGATCTGCTCGCCGTGTCGGTGGATCCGCCGGCGATCTACGGGATGGTCCAGTTCGACGGGGGCGGCCGCTTCATGGCCGATTTCACCGACTGCGAGCTTGCCGACTGCAAGGTGGGCCTCCCCGTGAAGATGGTCTTCAGGCGGCGATTCACCGACGACGAGCGGGGCTTCTCGGGATACTTCTGGAAGGCGGTTCCCCAGCCCGGGGCGGCCGCGGCCCTTCCGGAGATCCGGTTTGACGGCCGCGTGGCCATCGTGACGGGCGCCGGCGCCGGTCTGGGGCGTACCTACGCGCTGGAGCTCGCGAAACGGGGCGCGAAGATCGTCGTAAACGACTTCGGCGGCGCCCGGGACGGCGCGGGAACCGGCTCCAGCTCTCCCGCCGACCGGGTTGTGGCAGAGATCCGCGCCGCGGGCGGCGAGGCGGTCGCCAACTACGACAACGTGGCCACCCCCGAGGGAGGCGAGAAGATCGTCAAGACGGCCGTGGACTTTTTCAGCAAGGTTGACATCCTGATCAACAACGCAGGGATCCTCCGCGACAAGAGCTTCCTCAAGATGGATCCGGAGAACTGGAACGCCGTGCTCGCCGTCCACCTGAACGGCGCCTGCAACGTCTCCCGGCCGGCTTTCGCCGTGATGCGGGAAAAGGGCTACGGCCGGATCGTCATGACCACTTCCGCCGCCGGTCTTTACGGAAACTTCGGCCAGACGAACTACAGCTCGGCAAAGATGGGCCTCATCGGCTTCATGAACACCCTGAAGTTAGAAGGGGCAAAGTACAACATCCGGGTGAACACGATCGCCCCGGTCGCCGCCTCGCGGCTCACCGAGGACGTCATGCCGCCCGACATGTTTGAGCGGATGCAGCCCGACTTCGTCGCCGGGATCGTCCTCTACCTCTGCTCCGAGAACTGCGCGGAGAGCGGCGACGTCTTCAACGCGGCGGCCGGCTTCTACAGCCGCGCGGCGATCCTGACCGGCGCAGGCGCGGTTTTGAGCGACGGGAAAAGCATCCCGACGCCCGAGGAGATCCGCGACCACTGGGAGAAGATCAACAGCCTCGAAGGGGCCCGAGAGATCGGCGACGCAAACACCGCGATCATGTCCTTCATGACGCCGCCCGCCCCGCAAACGGCGGCGGGGGAGGTCGGCGGAGGTCCGGCCGACGTGAAGGGGATCTTCGCGAAGATGCCGGAGGTCTTCAACGCGGCCGCGGCGGCGGGGAAGGACGTCGTCTTCCAGTTCTCCATCTCCGGTCCCGGCGGGGGCGACTGGGTCGTCGCCGTAAAGGACGGAACCTGCAAGGTCGAGGCGGGCAAGACGGAGAAACCCACGACGACGATCAAGATGGCCGACGGGGATTTCCTCCAGCTCATCGCCGGAAAGTTAGACGGGATGCAGGCCTACAGCTCGGGAAAGCTCAAGGTGGAAGGCGACATCATGAAATCCCAGCTCATCGGGAAGCTCTTTAAATTCGGAAAATGATTATCCGGGGACAGATTTCAAATCTGTCCCCCGGTTTCTAAGGAGGGAAAAACAATGGCTTCTGGAATCAGGGATAAGGTGGCGATTCTCGGGATGGGGTGCAGCCGCTTCGGGGAGCGATGGAACATGGGGGCCGAGGAGCTGATGGTCGAGGCCTTCCAGGAGTGCCTCGCCGATGCGGGGATTCAAAAGGACCGGATCGAGGCGGCCTGGCTCGGCCACTGCATCGAGGAGATCGGCCTCGGCAAATCGGCGACGCCGCTCGGCGTGGCCCTCCGGCTTCCGCACATCCCCATCACCCGGACGGAAAATTACTGCGCCACGGGGACGGAGGCCTTCCGGGGGGCCGTCTACGCGGTCGCCTCCGGGGCCTATGACATCTGCCTCGCCCTCGGCGTGGAAAAATTGAAGGATACCGGCTACGGCGGCCTGCCGAACGCCGGCTCCGGATTCGGCTCGCTCGTCTGGCAGTGGTTCCCCAATGGCTCCGCGCCGGGTCTCTTCGCCCAGCTCGCCTCGGCCTACGCCGCGAAATTCCGCGTCTCCGACAAGGACCTCAAACGGGCGATCGCCCACGTCTCGATGAAGAGCCACGCCAACGGCGTTCTCAACCCCAAGGCGCATCTCCGGAAGGCGGTGACGCTGGAGCAGATCCTCGCCGCCCCGATCATCGCCCACCCGCTGGGACTCTTCGACTGCTGCGGTGTCAGCGACGGCTCGGCCTGCGCGATCGTGACGACGCCGGAGATCGCGAAATCCCTCGGAAAAAATGAACTCATTTCCATCAAGGCGATCCAGCTTGCCGTCTCCAGCGGCTACGAGGGGGGCTTCAACGAGTGGGACGGGGAGCATTTCTACACGACGAGCAAGTGCAGCACAAAGGCCTACGAGGAGGCGGGGATCACAAATCCGCGCGAGGAGATCAGCATGATGGAGCTTCACGACTGCTTTTCGATCACGGAACTCGTCACCTATGAAGACCTCCATATCTCGGAGCGCGGCCATGCGTGGAAGGACGCCCTTGACGGTTTCTACGACCGGGAAGGCAAGGTCCCCGCCCAGGTGGACGGCGGCCTCAAGTGCTTCGGCCACCCGATCGGGGCCTCCGGCCTCCGGATGATCTATGAGATGTACCTCCAACTCCTGGGGAGGGCCGGGGAGCGGCAGCTCAAGAACCCCCGCTACGGGCTCACGCACAACCTGGGCGGCTTTCCGCACCAGAACGTCTGCGCAATCTCCATCGTCGGGCGGTACGAGAACTGAGCGAGGGGCGGCAGCGGCCTTCGCCGGGGCGCTGGACATTTTCCGACCATGTCCGTCCTCGTTTCGCTGCCGGAAAACCAACTCGCGCTTCGCGCTCAGACATGTTTTCCGGCGGGCGCTTCGCTGCGGCGGCATGGTGACCCGGAAAATCTCCAATGCGCCCCTTTGCGAAGACGCACTGCCGCCGGCAAGAATTGTGGATATTGGAACAACAAGGCAATCGGAGTAATATCTCTACGGTTCATAGGAGAGAATGACATGGAAATTCTGCAATATACGGATGAACACCGGATGTTCCGGGATGCGCTCCGACGGTACCTCGCGAAGGAGGTCGTCCCCCACATCGAGGAGTGGGAGGAGGCGGGAATCGTCCCCCGGGAGGCCTGGAAGAAGATGGGGGAGCAGGGCTTCCTCGCCATGAGCGTCCCCGAGGAGTACGGCGGCCTGGGGGCGGACTTCCTCTACTCCGTAATCGTGACGGAGGAGTTGACCCGGACGAACCACTCCGGCCTCGCCGCGCCGCTCCACAGCGACATCATCGTCCCCTACATCGTCGCCTTCGCCTCCGAGGAGCAGAAGCACAAGTACCTCCCCGGCTGCATCTCCGGCGACATCATCACGGCAATCGCGATGACGGAGCCGAACGCGGGGAGCGACCTCGCCGGGATGAAAACAACGGCCGTGGAACAGGGCGACGAGATCGTGATCAACGGCCAGAAGACCTTCATCAGCAACGGGATCAACTGCGACCTGCTGGTGATCGCCGCCCGCGACCCCGGCGCGGAGAACCCACATGCCGCGGTCGACCTCTTCCTCGTCGAGGCGGGAACCCCCGGCTTCGAGAAGGGAAAACAGATCAAGAAGGTCGGCTGGCACAGCCAGGACACGGCGGAGCTCTACTTCACCGACTGCCGGATCCCGAAGGCGAACCGCCTGGGCGACAAGGGAACGGGCTTCCTGAAGCTCATGATGAAGCTCCAGCAGGAGCGGCTCGTCTGTGCGATCGGCGCCGTCGCGGCGGCCGAATACATGATCGAGATCACGATCCAATACTGCAAAGAAAGGACGGCGTTCGGGCGGCCGCTGAGCAAGTTCCAGAACACGCAGTTCGAGATCGTCGAGATGTCAACCGAGGCGCGGCTGGGACGGACATTTGTCGACAAGCTGATCGCCGACCACATGGAGGGGAAGAACATCGTCGTCGACGTCTCGATGGCGAAGTACTGGACGACGGATATGGCATCGCGCGTGGCCGACCGCTGCATGCAGCTCTTCGGCGGATACGGCTACTGCGAGGAGTACCCGATCGCCCGCGCCTGGCGGGACATCCGGGTCACCCGGATCTTCGCCGGCACCAACGAGATCATGAAGACGATCGCCGCGCGGTTTATGGGGCTGTAGGGAGGGAGGCACGGCAACGCGTCTTCGACGGGGACACGGATCCAAAAAAGACCATCCAGTTGATATGACATAAAACTCTTGACTTAATCATTATTAATCGCCATGATTAATTATGATTAATAAACAGGAGATACCCATGACTACCAAAGTGCTGACTGCACACATACCCTTGCCTTTGGCCGAGAAGGTCGACCAGTTTGCCACCCGCCTGGAGCGCTCCCGGACATGGATCATTAAGCAGGCATTATCCGCATGGATAGACCATGAAGAGGAGCGTCAGCGACTGACACTGGAAGCGATGGCCGATGTCGATGCCGGCCGCGTCATTGACCACCAGGCGGTACAAGAGTGGGCGGAAAGTCTTAGCACCGAAACCCCGCTGCCGTTGCCGCAATGATGGAACTGAAATGGACCGGCAAGGCGCTTTCCGATCTGGTGCGGCTTTACGATTTTCTGGCGCCGGTTAACAAGCAGGCCGCCGCCCGCATCGTGCAATCACTGACGGCCGCACCGGCCCGTCTCAAAGAGTATCCGCATGTTTGATATAGTCATCGCGCGTTACGAGATATTGCGCACCGCCCTTTATGGCCGTCTCAATGACCAGATTGTCATCCTTATCCCGGCAAACGGCAATCTCGCCGGTAACCGAAACGGTTTCACATCTCTCTTCGATCAGAACGACCAATTCCTCGATATCATCCGGATGGATAAGGTATTTATCCATAATCCTTGGATGTTGGAGAACATCAACCATTTCTTCGAGCAAGGGTGACGAGATGACTGCCTGGAACTGTCCCTTTTCGAAAAGGGCCCTTAATCTGGCAGGGTATCCGTGCGGATTGAGAATCGCCGAAATCCAGATATTGGTATCGATGACGGCCTTAATCGCCATATTTCTCTTTTCTGACTTCTTTTGCGGCGGACAGGATATCGGTCTCTATCTCTTCGGAGCGGCACCGTGCGGTGTTTTTGTGTATTCTGCTAATTACATTGGAAAACTTGGATTGCCATTCACCGGTGGAGATGATTTTAATGGCCACAACCTCCCGTTCGGTCATTTCGACTGGCCGAAGAGGTCGGAATACACCGTTTTCAAAAACGGCCTCAATGACCTGGGACATGCTATCACCACCCTTCTGAATTATTTTGCCCATTTATATCATGGAAATAAGTTCCTGTCAAAAATTGCCAACACAGGTGTAAACTGTTTGCTTGACATCCACTGTTATTCCTACCATAATAGACATGTAGGAATTAACTGAACAGGAGGAATAATATATGCTCGCTGTAAAAGTTCTCCCCAAGGGGCAGATAACATTGCCGAAAGAGGTGCGCCAGAAGTTTCATATTCAAGTGGGTGACACGCTGTTGATGGATGCGGACGGTGAGCAAGTTGTTTTCAGGAGGGGCAAAACCATCTTTGATTTCAAAGGGGTTCTACCCAATATGGGAATGACGATTGACGAGATCCGGGAAAAAGGGATAGCAAGCGGGGTGGGTGCCGATGAATAGGGCATTTATAGATACCGGCGCCATACTTCGTATGTTGGTGCAGGATGACGATCTCAAGGCGAAAGCGGTCGAGAACCTGATACGAACCGCGCCGGAGAAGGGCCTTGTGCTGCATGTCATTCCGGTCACCATTCTGGAGATTGTCTGGGTTCTGGAGAAGGTCTACAAATACCAGAAAAAGGCTGTTCGCGAGCTTGCCGAAGCGATCATCAATACTCCACAGCTCAAGGTTGATCTCGCGGGTGTTTTTCTGAACGCCCTCAAGGTCTATGAGGAGAAAAACGTCAAATTTGCCGATGCGGTCATGGCTTCCTGGGGCATGGACAAGGGGATCACCACCGCCTATACTTACGATGAAAAGGACTTCAAACGGATTGATGGATTGACGGTACGAAAGCCGTAAAATGGAAGGAACGGCAGGAGGGACAAGCAAAGGCCAAGTCTTCAGTTCTCAAATATTTAACATCCCTCGTAATTCCGGGGACAGCCGTGAGCCCTGATATGGAGTCAATACAATGCATTTGAAACGGCCTTTGGTCGCCGTAAAACTTTCCCTGGCTTTTCTGCTGCTGTTTTGGGTGGCGGGTTGCGCCGGGCATCTATCCACGGGCGGGCATCCGGCGCCGATTCCCGTGACGGTTCTTTTTTTCAATGACCCGCACGGTCATTTGATGCCGTTTGAAGTCAAAAGCGGAGAGGGACGGCTGGAAGTGGGCGGCATCGCCCGTATGGCCGCCTTGATCCGCGACATCCGCGCGGAAAACAGCCGCAAGGATGTTCGTACCTTTGTTCTGGTGGCCGGCGATATTCTGCAGGGCACACCCATGTCCACCGTGTTTCGAGGCGAACCGGATGTCGAATGCCTGAACGCGATGGGCGTTGATGCCGTGACCGTTGGCAACCACGAGTTCGACTTTGGTCTGGAAAACTTTCACAAGCTTCAGGGTCGGGCCGCTTTTCCCTTCTTGAGCGCCAACATCGTGGAGAAACAGAGCGGCCGGCCGCTCTGCCGATCTTCTCTGATTATTCCTTTGCAGGACGATCTGGTCCTCACCGTCATCGGGGTAACCACCGAGGACTTGTTGACCATCACCCAGGCCGGCAATGTGGCCACGCTGGGGGTAACCGGCTCGGTATCCTCCGTGCAGCAGGTCCATGACCTGGTCCGCTCCCGGGGGCCGGTGGTGCTGCTCTCCCACAGCAGGCACCGGATCGACCGGGAGATCGCCGCGGCCCTGCCGGAACTGGCCGCCATCATCGGCGGGCATGACCATGTTCTTTTGTCGCCGTACCGGCAAGTGGGACCCGTTCCGATATTTCAGGCCTTTGAAAAAGGGCTCTACCTCGGCCGTATCGATTTACGGATCGACGCCGTTTCCAAAAAGGCCGCTTTGGCGAATCACACCTATATTCCGATTACCGCCGGGATGGCGCCGGACCAGCAGGTAGGCGCCATCGTGGCCGCTTATCAAGAGCAGTTGGGAGGCCGGTTCAAGGAAGTGATTGGGCGTGCGGATACCTTCCTGGACGGTGAACGCGGACGGATTCGCTACGAGGAAACCTCGCTGGGCAATTTTGTTGCCGATATCATGGTGGACCATACCAGCGCCCAAATTGCCCTGATCAATTCGGGGACGATGCGCGCCAGCATCCAACAGGGACCGGTGACGTCTGGAATAATCCGGCGTTAAGGCAATGCGGGCCTCCACGAAGCAGATAAGTTCGGAACCTTTACCGGGAGGAAAGAGGGCATAAGATGGCAGGACCGCTGAAGGGTTTGAAGATCCTCGATTTCACAACGCTGCTGCCGGGGCCGTACGCGACGATGACGCTCGCGGACCTGGGGGCGGACGTGCTGCGGATCGTCTCCGGCTCCCGGCCGGATTTGGCCGCCTTCCTGCCCCCCTTCCTCCCCGGCACGGAGCTCTCCTGCGCGATCGCCTACCTCGGCCGGGGGAAGCGCTGCATGGCGCTTAACCTCAAGGATCCCAGGGCAGCGGCCATCGTCCGGCGTCTCGTGGCCGACTACGACATCGTGATCGAACAGTTCCGCCCCGGCGTCATGGCGAAGTTAGGCTTGGACTACGAAATGCTGAAGGAAGCGAACCCCGCGCTGATCTACTGCTCGCTCACCGGCTACGGCCAGACCGGCCCCATGAAGAACCGGGCGGGCCACGACATCAACTATCTCGCCCGCTCCGGGATCATCTCCTATTCGGGACGGAAGGCCTCCGGCCCTTGTCTCACGGGGATACAGATTGCCGACGTCGCCTCAGGGTCGAACAATGCGGTGATCGGCATCCTGGCCGCGGTGATCCACCGGCAGACGACAGGCCACGGGCAGCAGGTCGACGTCTCGATGACCGACGGCGTCGTTGCCTTCAACGCCATGTCCGCCGCCGGCTGGCTCGTGGACGGGCAGGAGACCTGCCGCGAGGAGGGGGTCCTCAACGGCGGCTCCCTCTACGATTTCTACGAGGCGAAGGACGGGGGATTCCTCAGCTTCGGCGGCCTGGAGCCGCAGTTCTTCGCCGCCTTCTGCGAGACGATCGGCCGTCCCGACCTGATCGCCGGCGGCGTCGTCCCGCCGGATCTGCGCCGCGTCAAGGAGGAGGTCCGCAACGTGCTGAAAACGAAGACGCGGGACGAATGGATGGCTCTCTTTACAAAGGTGGACGCCTGCGTGGAGCCGGTTCTCTCCCTCGGGGAGGCTCTGAACGACGAACAGGTGCGGGCGCGGGGGATGATCGTGGAGGTGGACCTGCCCGGGGGCGGGACGGTCCGGCAGCCCGGCCACCCGATCCGCTATTCGGCGACGCCGCCGGAGTATCGGGAGGCCGGCGTCGCCTCGGGGTTGCATACCCGGGAGGTTCTCCTCGGCCTTGGCTACGACAGCGGCGAGATCGACGAATTTGAAAAAACGGGGTTGTTCCGCTAATCCTCCGGAACGGCCGGACAAAAATAAATCTGTCCCCTTTTTTAGGTGATATCATGGAAAGCAGCTTCAAGATCGAAAAAGAGGGAAACGTGACATGGCTGATCCTGAACCGGCCGGAGAAGCGCAACGCGATGACCTGGGAGTTTTTCGCGGAGCTGGCGGAGCTCTTCACTGCCCTCGACGACGACCCGGAGGTCCGGGCGGTCGTCATCCGGGCGGAGGGGAAGATGTTCACCGCGGGTCTTGACCTGGTCGCCGCGGCGTCCCTCCTCGGCGACGGCTCGGCGTCGTACCGGGAATGGCTGCGGAAGAAGATCCTCGGACTCCAGGAGGGGATGAACGCGATCGAGCGCTGCCGGAAGCCGGTCATCGCCGCGGTGCACGGCCACTGCATCGGCGGCGGGGTGGATCTTCTGTCCGCCTGCGACATCCGGCTGGGCACGCGGGATGCGGTCTTCTCGATCCGGGAGACGCGGCTCGGGATCATCGCCGACGTCGGAACCCTCCAGCGCCTGCCGACGATTATCGGCCACGGCTGGACCCGCGAGCTTGCCATCACGGGCCGGGACTTCACAGCCGAGGAGGCCCTGAAGATGGGGTTCATCACCCACCTTTGCGAGGACCGGGAGGCCCTCCTCCAGGAGACCCGGAAATTGGCCTACGAGATCGCCGCTCTCCCGCCGCTCGCGGTCCAGGGGGTGAAGGATACGATCCTCCACGGCCGCGACAACGGCGTCCACCCGGGGCTCGCCTACATCGCCCAGAAAAACGCCGCGCTCATTCCCAACGAGGACATGATGGAGGCCGTGGCGGCCTTCCTGGAGAAGCGGCAGCCGACCTTCAAGGGGCGGTGACCCCAAACAGTTAATTGCAACCCACGCAAGAAAGGAGTTACGGTTATGGCAAGCTTGATCATCGATCCGCGGGATCAGAAGTTCGTGCTTTACGAGATGCTGAACGTCGAGGAGCTCTGCAAGGCGCCGCTCTATGCCGACTTTTCACGGGACATGTTCGACATGGTCCTGAACGAGGCGGAGAAGTTCTCGGCGGCCGTCGTTTTCCCCTGCCTCGCCGAGGGGGACCGGGAGGGGTGCCGCCTGGAGGACGGGAGCGTCCGCGTCCCGAAATGCTATCACCGCCCCGCGGAGCTCTACCGCGAGGGGGGCTGGGCAACGATGAGCGTCGAAGCGGAAGAGGGCGGCCAGGGTTTCCCCCACGTCGTGACTGCGGCGGCCAAGGAGTGGTTCGTCCACAACCCCGGCTTCTTCATCTACTTCACGCTGACCGAGGGGGCCGCCCACCTGGTCGAGGTGTACGGGACGGAGGCGCAGAAAAAGAAATATCTGCCGAAGATGCATGAGGCGGTCTGGGGCGGGACGATGGCCCTGACCGAGCCGGGGGCCGGAACCGACGTGGGGAACCTCAAGACGAAGGCCATCCGCCGGCCCGACGGGACGTTCCGCCTCCAGGGGACGAAGCAGTTCATCACGGCGGCGGACAGCGACCTGATGGAGAATATCATCCAACCGGTCCTCGCCCGGATCGAGGGGGACCCCCCGGGAACGGGCGGGATCTCGATATTCCTCGTCCCCAAGTACCTCGTCAACGACGATGGGACGCTCGGAAAACGCAACGACTACACGATCGGCGCCATCGAGGAGAAGATGGGGCTCCACGGCTCGGCCACCTGCGTGATCAACCTGGGCGACAACGGCGACTGCTATGCGGAGCTCCTGGGAACGGAGCGCCAGGGGATGAAGGTGATGTTCCAGATGATGAACGAGGCGCGGATCGGCGTGGGGCTCCAGTCCCTCTCCAGCGCCTCCATTGCCTACCTCCACGCGCTGAAGTACGCCAAGGAACGCCTCCAGGGCTCGTCGCTCATGGAGATGAAAAACCCCGAAGCCCCCCGGGTGCCGATCATCCAGCACCCCGACGTCCGGAGGATGCTCCTCTGGATGAAGGCCCACACGGACGGCTTCCGCGCGCTGCTCTATTTCTGCGCCCTTTGCGGGGACCGGCTCCGGGCGGCCGCCGACGAGGCGGAGAAGGAGAAATGGAACGGCTTCCTGGAAGTCCTCACGCCGATCTGCAAGGCCTACTGCTCCGACGTGGGCTTTAGGGTGACGGAAACGGCGATCCAGGTCTACGGCGGGTACGGCTACTGCTCCGAATATCCCGTCGAGCAGTTCCTACGCGACGAGAAGATCTGCTCCATCTACGAGGGGGCCAACGGCATCCAGGCGCTCGACCTGGTGGGCCGCAAACTCGGCCTGAAAAAGGGGATGTACTTCATGAACCTGCTGGGCGAGCTGGGCGGAACGGTCGGCAAGTATCAAGCGGCCCTGCCGGATCTGGCCCCCGACGTCCAGGCCGCGATGAACACGCTGGCCGAGGTCGCGATGCTCTTCGCAGCGAGCGGGAAGGCGGGGAAGTTCATGATCCCCGTGGCGAACGCCACCCCTTTCCTGATGCTGATGGGGCAGGTCGTCATGGCCTGGATGCTCCTCTGGCAGGCGGGCGTGGCGAAGGAGAAGCTCGCCGCCCCGGACGGCGGCGGCGCCGATCGGACATTCTACGAGGGGAAGGTCGCCTCGGCCCGGTACTTCATCAAGCACGTCCTGCCCGAGGTGGATGCGGCGGCCAGGGCGATCAAGAGCGAGGACGTCTCCATGATGGAGGTCGCCGACGAGGCCTTCGCAACCTGACGGATTTGAGGAGAGACCGGGCTACTCAACTCAAGATTGGAAGGAAAAACAAATGAAAACCACGGAGAAGAAGAATACGACAGCGACGACGAACAAGATCTGGAAGAAGGCGGCCGCACTGCCCCGGCGGATCTGGGCCGTTGGCGGCGCGATTGCCTTGGCCGTGGTGATCGCCTGGCTGATGCTTGCGCCCGCTCAGAAAGAAGCGCCGCCGGTGCCGTCCTCCTCCGGGGTGACGCAAACCGGGGGAGTGCCGGGCCGCCAACCCCCGGCATCCGCTGCCATACCGGACACCATAATGCCGTGGGAACAGCCTGCCTTCATTCAGGCCGTCCGTCTGCAGCCCTCCCGGCCCACCCGAATGGACAGCCTGAAGGCGGAGGTCGAAGCCGCCCCCGCTGCCCCCGAAAAACTCGTTTACACCTATCAATGGAAAGTGAACGACCTGGTAATCGAGGAGGCCGTGGGAGACACCTTGAATCTGTCGGCCTTCCATAAACGGGATCTCGTCACCGTCACCGTCACGCCCTATGACGGCGAAACCGCCGGTTTGGCGGTGGCAAGTTCGATAGTCGCCATCCACAGCGTCCCGCCGTCGCTTGAGCTGAACGCCATGCGCCGGGCGAGAAAAACCGGAGAACCCATCGAGATGCAACTGGTCGGAGCCGCTCCCGACGGCGACCAGATCACCTTCAACCTGGAGGCCCCCCACGTTCCCGGCATGACCATAGATCAGCGTTCAGGAAAGATCTCCTGGCGCCTCCAACCGGAGCAGAAGGGAGTTTTCCGATTCGGCGCCGCCGTTGAGGATGATAACGGCACGAAGGTCACAAAAATCTTTGAGATAACCGCGGAATAGTCCACCCCCGCCCGACGCCGCGCTCCTTCTTTACAATCTACCCCCTCCCGGCCTTCTTCCTCCGCACTCCAGGTTACCATCATCTCATTTGAACCCTTCACCTGAAAAAGTGAGGGTACTATGGACGGATGATCTTGAAGTTCTTGATACCCAGATACCCTTGGCCATCAACTTCGCAAAAGCAACTGGAGATCATAAGGGGGTGATAGGGGATCCGGCCGTTATATCCAAAGCACGGCAAGCCGGCTGGATCCCCCCGGAGTGGTTTTACTACTTAGATTCCTCGAAGGCTTTCCCCCACCAATCTTGTTCCTTGGACTGCCGGACTTCCTGCGGACTGACATTCTTGTAGCCGCACATGCTGAAATTGAGATGGCAAAAGTTTCTGTACATGGTGCTGTGTTCATAATATCCGGATTCCCGGGCCGCAGCACCGCAACCGGCGAGAAATAACACCATCATCATGACCGCAATAAATCTTTTCATCTCTTCCTCCTTCTTTAATTAGTCTAAATCGAATTCATTGGTTATAATATACGGGATATTGACGTGTTTGTCAATTGGACATTGGATGATTCGATTATTCTCTTGCCATATTACCCGTTTATCTGTATGGTTGCCGTAAGCCGATTCATTTGAAATCCAGCGCTTTCATTTGCTGAATCTTCCTCTCCGCTCCGGCATCGCCACCCTTCGGCGCCACGCCCTTCGGGGCCGAAGCCGTCATCGTCGCGAGGCGGCGCATATGAACTCTTTTTAAAGACTGTTCAAAAGCTTGTCCCGTACAGGATACGGGATGCCCAGATGCAAGGCCCCCGAAATCCTGAGCCGCGAGGCGTACTGTGAGGTACGTTGAGCGGCGAAGGATGAGGGAAACGCCGCAGATGGGCGTTTTTCAACAGCCTGCTGGAACCCTCAGGGAGTAGCCGAAAACCGCTTTACGGGTCTGAAATGACAAAGGAGGTCAGTGATGAGTTTCGAGAGAATCTGGCACAAGTCCTATGCACCGGGTGTCCCGCCGGCGATCGAGCCGGAAAAGATCACCATCGCGGAGGTCCTCCGCCGGACGGCCGGGCGCTTCCCCGACCGGACGGCCTTTTACTTCATGGGCCGGAAAATCACCTTTGCCGAACTGGAATCCCTGGTCAACCGTTTCACGCGGGCGCTGGACGCTCTCGGCGTCCGGGAGGGGGACAAGGTGGCGATGCTCATGCCGAACCTCCCCCAGCTCGTGATCGCCAACCACGCCTGCTACCGGCTGGGCGCGGTCACCGTGATGAACAACCCCCTCTACACGGAGCGGGAGCTGGAATACCAGCTAAACGACTCCGACGCGCGCTTCCTCGTGACGCTCGACCTTCTGCTCCCCCGGGCGCTCAAGATCAAGCCCGCAACGAAGATCGAGGCGATCATCCCCTGCCATATCAACGACTACCTCCCTTTCCCGAAAAAACAGCTCTACCCCATCGTGAAGAAGGCGATGTACCGGAAAGTCGTCCCGGGACCGGGCGTCCACCCTTTCCTCGACCTCATCGGGAAGTACCCGGATGACCCTGTCCCCATCGCCGCCCGGTGGGAGGATGTCGCCGCCTTCATCTACACCGGCGGGACGACGGGGGTGAGCAAGGGGGCGATGCTGACCCATGCGAACATCTGCGGCGTCATCCAGCAGTTCCTCGCCTGGTTCCCGGATCTCAAGGACGGCGAGGAGACCCTCATGGGGGTCTATCCCATCTTCCACTCCGCCGGCTACTCCGTGAGCCAGAACCTCACCATCTTGGCGGGCTGGACGAGCATCATGATCCCGCGGCCCGAGCCGGGAATCATCATCGAGATGCTCAAGGCCTGCCGGCCCGGCTTCCTTCCCGGCGTCCCGACGATCTTCGTCGGGCTCCTCAACCGGGAGGAGTTCCGGAAGATGGATCTCTCCTTCATCCGGGGGTTCTTCGGCGGGGCGGCGCCGCTCGCGCCGGAGACGGTCCGACAGCTCTTCGATCTCACCGGCAAGAAAATCTACGACGTCTACGGCCTCACCGAAAACACCGCCCTGGCCACCTGCACCCCCTGGAAGGGGAAGGTGAAGCCGGGAACCGTCGGCGTGCCGCTGCCCAATACGGATTTGAAGATCGTCGATCTGGAAACCGGAACGAAGGAGCTGCCGGCGGGCGAAGCGGGCGAGATCTGCATTAAGGGGCCTCAGCTCATGACGGGCTACTACAAAAAACCAGAGGAGACGAAAAACGCCCTCCGCGACGGCTGGCTCTACACGGGGGACATCGGCTTCCTTGACGAGGACGGGCATCTGACCATCGTCGACCGCAAGAAGGACATGATCGTCGCCGGCGGCTACAACATCTACCCCAAGGAGATCGACGAGGTTCTCTTCGACCATCCGAAGATCCTCGAGGCCTGCGCCGTCGGCGTCCCCGACGAATACCGGGGCGAAACGGTCAAGGCCTTTATCGTCGTTAAGCCCGGGGAAACCCTGACGGAAGAGGAGATCATTGAATACTGCAAAGAAAGACTGGCCCTCTACAAGGTGCCGCGGCAGATCGCGTTCCTGGACGCCCTGCCCAAAAGCGCCGTGGGGAAGATCCTCCGGCGGGAACTCCGGGCGCTGGACGCAAAATGAGGATAGACAGGGTATCCGTCCGGGTCGATTTGCCGGACATGGTCAAAGCGCCCGGTCCGAAATGGGGAACCATCTCCCTTTCCACCGCCTTCAGCATTCGCTTCAGTTTCGCCCGAACGGCATCGGCTTCGAGAGGCGTCACAAAATCCAGGTCCTCGGAAAACCGGCTCCCTCCGTAGCACCACCGGAGCGCCGTACCCCCCTGGAAGATCAGCTCGCGACTTCCCGACAGGGAGTAGAGTTGATGCAAAAGGATCAACTGGGCGATCTCGGCCTTCCGGACGTATATCTCACGGTAGTTCTTCATAATAGTTTACATTATAATACATTTTAGTATTGTTTTGTAAACAGATATTTTCATGCCGGAGACGGTCAGACAGCTCTTCGATCTCACCGGCAAGGGCGCTTGCATAGCAGATTCCTACGCGTACTACGTAAGCGTGATGACAAAAAATGGAATTTGCCGTTTATTGACTGCACTTACAACTCCTTAAAAATGCAAATCTCAAAAATCAATGAATCTCATTTGTAATGTTGAATATGCCGTCATCTATTGTTTATCCAACTCATCCCGTATCGCAACACCGATCTTTTATACTTGCGGATAAACGAAAATCACCATCAATATAAATATGACCCCAACTGCGGCTATTGATAACCGGGGATGTGGCTTAATGGCATAGTTGCTGATTGCATAGCTCATCAGAAAGGACAATGAGAAAACGATTCCGAACTTTATGAGACTGGAAGTACCCATCAGATTAACCAGCAGCAATTGAAGGACTACGACGAGCGGCAGATGCACCAAATAAATATTATAAGAATTTGCCGCTAAGGTTTCATTAACCTTATTGGGACGATTCCAGTAGCGGAAAGCAATGCTCGCAAACAGAATTAGAAACGTTGTTCGCAGAAAAGAGCGAAGAAACATATAAGATATGATGAGTCCTGCATTGGTGAGATCTGATAATAAATTAATCATGATAATAGCGAAAGAAAAACATAAAGTAATGCATATTAAAATCCAAAGAATGGGGTGGCCGGGAAAATTATTATCTTTAACAAACCAATTTCTGGAGAAAGCATAGACGCCTAATGTAAAATATATAATATACGCAGATAATCGCCAAGCCTGAAATTGGAGAACGCTGGCAATAATTACCCAGGGGTCGGGATAAGGATAAGGAAATATGGGATTGAGTCCACTAATAATTATGCTCAAGAACCCCGTAAATATCATAACCAGCAGCATTGTTTTTCCGGAGTGCGTCTTTTCTTGAATAGACGAGGAAGGAAACAAGCGCTCCTTCAGGGCATATATTATTCCGAATACAATAAAAAAAAAGAGGAGCAGGGAAATGAACCAATAAGCAGAATGATTAAAACTTAAATTCATTGTATCAGGATATAGAAAGCCAGTATGGAAATCACTTGCATTTTTTATCCAATCTATCCAGAATTGACCATAACTTAACAACTGCTGACCACCTGGCTTCTTGTGCTGTGTAATATAGCAATATAAGGGCACAATGAAGATGATTGCAATCAGCAAGGGAATACCCAAACGGATAAATTTGTCCTTGAGAAAAACGGTGGTTCCTTTTTTCTGAATATTAGGCAAGGCAAAATAACCGGCAATGAAAAAAAGTACCGGCATGGCAAAGACATCTATAATCATTGTAGTCAGGACGAAAAATTCCATGTTTGCAGCCGCGTCCCAAACATACCAAGCTGAGAGTGGATTACCATAACTCAGTGCTGCATGAAGCAGGACAACAAACACGACCATTAAATAGCGAATGTTGTCTAAAAAAAGAATCCTGCTTCCCGATAATTCCGGCAATGTCTGAGTCATGATTTAGCTCCTTCTTTGCCTGCCACCCAGGTCGGTTAATATTTTTTGCTTTCAACAAATACAAAACCCCGCACTCTTCCGAGAAACGGGGTCTCAATAATCTTTCCATGGCATCACCCTTCAAAAAAGGGTTAAAATTGGTTGTTAACCGATTGACAATGCCTTATTCAAATTTGTTTTTATCGGCCCTAATGAGCTGAGAAGTCAAGGAAATATTTATTGATAACGATTTGAAACAAAGCATACCCGTCAAAATCACCGAACGCTTGATATCAGGAAGCATTGTTTTTTAAATCATTCGCAAGATATTTCATTGACAAGAAAAACCGCTTCATTCTATGAAGGTTAAATAAAAACTGCGGCCGCCGGCGACGGAGGCGATAACGGGAAGGGGAATCATGAAGTATACACAGACACGACTCAACCATGGATATGCGAATCGGATCCTGACCATCGATCTGGGAAGCGGAGAGATTCAGGCTTCCGTGATCGATCCCACGGTCAGGGAGTATTTCATCGGCGGACGGGCGCTCGGGCTCTATCTCCTCCACAAGGAAATCCAGCCCGGTACGACCCCCGGCGATCCGGAAAACCCCCTGATCTTCGCTCCGGGCCCGCTGGCGGGCATCCCCCAATTCCCGGGGACGAGCAAGTGCATGGCCGTATCCCTGTCGCCGCTGACGGGCATTCCGGGCGTCTCGAACTTCGGCGGCCACTTCGGGGCTTATCTCAAATACGCCGGTTTCGACGCGCTGGAGGTCACGGGGAAATCCGGCAGGGACGTCATGATCGTCATCGACGGTTTCCGCGGGGAAGTCACCATGACGGACGCGCCCGCCATCGATCATGTCTTCGACCTGGAGCGGAAGATCGTCGATCGCTTTGTCCGCGAGGGCCGTGACAAAAAAGAGATCGTCTTTCTGACGACCGGCGTCGGCGCGCTACGTACGACCTACGGCTGCATCAACAGCCATTATTTCGATCCGGCCAAACCCGTGGACGGCGCCAAGGGTCTTTTCCGGACCAAGCAGGCCGGCCGGACGGGCTTGGGCACCATCATGAAGGACAAGAAGATCCGGGCCATCGTCATCCTGGCGAAATATCCGCATGGCGAAAACCCGTACGGCGCAGCCAACTGGGAGAAGGTGAAGCGGGCCGGGGCGAAGCTGGGCGAGGTGGTCCGGGTGGTCGATCCGCAGTCGCTCAAGATGTTTCGCAAGGGCTCTGCGGGGCTGATCGACTTCATGAACAAAGAAGAGTACAAATCCCTTCCCGTGCACAACTACCAGTTGGGGTCCGATCCGCGTGCGGAAAACATCAGCGGGAAATTTTATGCGGCTCACCTGTTCGACCATCGGGGCATGGACGGCTGTTTTCCCGGCTGCAATCTGCGCTGCACCAAGGGCGGCTGGGTCACATTGGTCTCCGGCGCGGATCAGGGCCGCCGGGTGTGGGTGGACGGTCCCGAGTATGAGACGGCCGCGGGTTTCGGTTCCAACCTGGGCATCTGGAATGCCGAATTCATCATGGAGGCCAACTGGCATTGCGACAACTACGGGATCGACACCATCACCGTGGCGGTCACTGTCGCCTTCCTGATGGAATGCTTCCAGCGGGGCTACCTGACCCGGGAGGACACGGACGGGCTGGACCTGACCTGGGGCAATGAAAAGGCGGTGCTGCAATTCATGCATCGGCTCGCGGAGGGTAAAACGGAGTTTTCCCGGCAGGCCGCAAAAGGGATGCTGGGACTGGTAGCCTGGGTCTCCGGGAGATATGCCTGGAGGACCGGCAAGGCCGATCCGCGGGAGGAGCTGATGCGCTTTGCGATGCAGACCAAGGGCCTTCCCTTTTCCCTGTACCGGACCCATCGGTCGCTTTCCATGCAGGGCTCCTATGCCGCCGCAAGCGACATCGGGGCGCACCATGCGGCCGCGTGGCTGATCAAAAGCGATCTGCTGGGCGCGTTCCCCACCATGGAACAGAAGGCCCAGGCGCTGGTCATGTACCCGCGGGTCCGTCTGGGCAACGACAACCTGGGTCTGTGCAAGCTCCCGTGGGTGGACGTCTTCAATCCCGAATCCGCAAAGATGAAAGATACGGATATCTACATCAATCCGGCTTCCCAGGAAATCTACGCGGATTTCTACAACGGGATGCTGGGGACGGGGATGACCTGGCAGCAGATCTTCGCGCAGACGGATCGGGATATCAACCTGCAGCGGGTCATGAACATCATGGTCTATGGAAAGGATACGGGCCTGCACGACCGGATTCCGGATAGGGCCTTCGGTCCGACGGACGATACGCTCTATGATGCGGAGAGAGAGGACAACGACCGGGAGCTGACCCGGTTCCTGGAGAAACCCCTCGCGGAGGTTCAGGGCATGACCCCGGCCCAAAAACGGGAAATCCTCATGGACCGGAGAAAGGGGCAGTTGCGGGAACTGGTCCAGGCCTATTACCGCGTGCGGGGATGGAACGCCTGCGGCATCCCGACCCCGGAAACGCTGAAGCAAATCGGCCTGTGGGAATTTCTCAGCGGGGAGGCGAGGGCAAGAATCCTGGAAATGACCGCGTGAGATTTTTTCATAGGCGCGAAAACTTAAAAAGGAGGTGCGTCATGGCTGAAAAGAAAATCGTTCAAATCGGCAAGAAATTGAAAGATTTCAAACTGAAGGACCAGAACGGCCGGGATTTCCTTCCGGCCGATTGCATAGGGAAAAGGGTGCTGCTCTCCTTTCATCCGCTGGCCTGGACGCCCGTCTGCGCCCAGCAGATGCAGTCCCTGGAAAAGAACAAGAAGGCGCTGGACAAACTCAACACCGTGGCCATCGGTCTGAGCATCGACAGCGTTCCCTGCAAGGCGGCCTGGGCCAAAAGTCTGAAAATCAAGAACACGAGGCTCCTCTCCGATTTCTGGCCCCACGGGGCGGTGGCCAAGTCCCTGGGGATTCTGAGAGCCGAAGGGTTTTCGGAAAGGGCCAACATCATTGTCGATGAAGCGGGCAAGGTGATGTTCGTCAAGGTATATCCGATCCGGCAGCTTCCCGACATGGCGGAAATCCTGGCAGTCCTGAAGGCCTGACCGGGATACAAGGAAGGAGGTGCATCTTGAGTATTGCCGAAAAAACATTCTCCACGATGACATTTGCGGAGCCGGAACCCGGGGTGGGGCTCTTGACCCTGAACCGCCCGGAGCGGCTCAACGCGGTCAACCCCGACATGGTTAAGGACTTCGAGGCGCTCTTTGTTGCCCTCGCCGAGGACGAAACGATCCGCGTCCTGATCCTCACCGGCGCGGGACGGGGCTTCTGTTCAGGGGCCGACCTGAGCGATGTGACGGCCTATCGGGAGACGGAGGCCTTCGCCGATCCGGAAAGCTACCTCCGGCTCGGTCAGGAACGCTATAGCCGGCTGGTCCTCGGTCTCCGGGCCATTCCCCAGCCGGTGATCGCGGCGGTGAACGGCCCCGCCGCGGGCGCCGGGTTCTGCCTGGCGCTCGCCTCCGATGTCCGGTTCGTGTCGCCCGGGGCCTATTTCGTCGCCTCGTTCATCAACATCGGCCTCTCCGCCGGGGAGCTTGGAAGCTCCTATCTCCTTCCCCGCCTCGTCGGCCTCTCCCGGGCGGCGGAAATCCTTTACACGGGCCGGAAGGTCCACGCCGAGGAGGCGGAGCGGATCGGCCTGGTCAGCCGGACAGTTCAGGCGGAGGCTCTCCTCGAAACCGCCCTCGCCTGCGCCCGGCAGATGATCGCCAAAAGCCCTGGAGGGCTCAAGCTGACCAAACGGGCCCTCGACCGGAATATCGACGCCCAGTCTCTGCAGGAGGCCGTGGACTTTGAGAACCGCAACCAGGCGCTGATGGTCTTCTCCGGAGAGTTTTTCAAGCTCATCCAGGCCTTTGCAAAGCAGCCGGAAAAGCGATAGCATAAAAGAAAAACATTGACGAAACCTGATCGAAAACGAATCGGCATTATCGCCGACAGCCACGGCAACCTGGAGGCCACGGCGGAGGCGATCCTTCTCCTGAAGGGGCGCGGCGCGGGCCTTCTCGTCCATCTCGGCGATTTCTGCGATTCCGTCCGCCACGACCGGGCGGCAGTAATGATCGCCCTCCTCCGGGAGAGCGGCGTCCTCGCCGTGAAGGGGAACAACGACTTTCTCGTGGAGAACATGCTGGCCGACACCCGCCGGCCGCCTGATGCCGAAGGGGTTAAACTGTTGGCGTTTTTACGGGACGTACCCGTCGTCCGCGCCCAGGGCGACATCCGCTTCGCCCATTCGCTCCCCTTTGACACGCTCCGCGCCTTCTACGAGCCGATCGACAGGGGAAACACCCGGCGGGCGGAAGAACTCTTCAACGAAGCGGACTTCCGGATCCTCTTCTGCGGCCATTCGCACCTCCCGATCCGCTTCCGGAAGGCGGACGGGCGCGTGACGCGAGAGTCGGTCCCGGCGGGACGACCGACGGCCCTGGAGCGGACGGGGCGCTATATCTTCGTCGTCGGCGCGGCGGCAGACGGCGAGTGCGCACTGTACGACGAGGAGGCCGGAACCTACGAACGTCTCCGGGCCAACCCCCATGCCAAGGGTGGGCACAACGAAGGATGAAAATCACCCCCAACCCTCCCTCCCCCTTCGAGGGGGAGGGATACAGGGAGGAGGGGCATTTTCATATAAAGGGATAACCGGCGAAGCCAAGGAGGAACCAGGGAAGGTGGGAACGATGGAAATCTACGGGATGCAGAAGGACATGGAGGCGTTCGGAAAGCTCCTTCCCGAGCGGCAGGAGAAGATCGCAAAGGCCTCCGCGGAGCCCGTCCGGGACGACCCCATGAACGCCCTGGCGCGGAGACTCCACCCCGAACGGATTGATCTGGTCATCGCGGCGGTCCGGGAGGAGACGGCAACAACCCGGATCTTCCGCCTGAGACCGGCGCAGGGCACGGAGCTCCCCGTCTTCCGCGCCGGCCAGTACCTGAGCCTCAAGGTTCCGATCGGGGATTCCTGGCTCACACGGCCCTATTCCATCGCCTCAGCCCCGCATGAAGCCCTGGGCGCCGACGGTTTCTATGAGATCGCGATCCGCCGGAAGGAGGGCGGCTTCCTCACCGGGCGGATCTGGGAAAGTTGGCGGGCCGGCACGGAGATCACCGCCTCCGGCCCCCATGGGACCTTTTATTACGACCCCCTTCGGGACAGCCCGGAGATCACGGCCCTCGCCGGGGGAAGCGGGATCACCCCCATCCGGTCGATGCTCCGGGAGATCGCAGCGGGGAAACTCGACGCGCGGATCGCGCTCCTCTACGGGACCAGCCGCCCCGATGACATCCCTTTCGAGGCGGAGCTCCTATCTCTTGCGGCGCGCCTGCCGGAGAGGATCAAGGTCGCCTTCGTCTGCAGCGAACCGGATGAACGGTGGTGCGGCCCGACCGGTCTTCTGACCGCCGCCTGCATCCGCGACCACGCGGGCGACCCCGCGGGGAAAACCTTCTTCCTCTGCGGCCCCGCCGAGATGTACCGTTTCCTCGATCAGGAACTGGCCGCCCTGGGGATCCCCCGGCGGCGGATCCGCCGGGAGGCATTCGGGGGAGAGGCCGCCATTGCTGCCCGTCCGGGATTTCCCCTCGAAGCGTTGGACAAGACCTTCTCGCTGACCGTCCGGACGGGGGCGGCGGTGAATACCGTTCCGGCCGCGGCCGAGGAGACGATCCTTGCCGCGATGGAGCGGGCGGGGCTCGCCCCGGACTCCCAGTGCCGCTCCGGCGAGTGCGGCCTCTGCCGGTCGCACCTCGTCTCCGGCGAGGTCTTCATCAAACCCGAAGACGACGGCCGCCGCGAGGCGGACCGACGCTTTGGCTTCATCCACCCCTGCGCGACCTATCCCCTATCCGACCTGGATATTCGCCTCCCGCTCACCGGCGCCGCCGCAAAGGGCGGACCCCATTTCGACGCCTCTTACGACTGCGTCGTCATCGGGGCGGGAAACGGGGGGCTGGCCGCCGCCCTCAAGCTCGCCAAAGAAGGCGCCCGTATCCTGCTGCTCGAACAGCACAACCTCCCCGGCGGCTTCGCCACGAGCTTCGTTCGGGGCCGCTTCGAATTCGAGCCCTCGCTCCACGAGCTATCCAACGTCGGTTCACCGGAGGACCCGGGATTCGTCCGGAAGTACCTCATCGGCGAGGGTGAAACGGATTGCGAGTTTGTCCCCGTCCCCGAGGCCTACCACCTTATCCTCACGGAAAAGGGGGTGAACCTCAAGATCCCGTTCGGGATTGAAAACTTCATCGAAACCGTCGCGCAGGCCGTCCCGGGGAGCCGCGAACCGCTGGAAAAATATCTAAGCGTCTGCAAGGGGGTCTTCGACGGGATCTCCTACGTGGGACGGATGAAGGGACAGCCCGACGGCCAAGTACTGATGGAGCAATACCCCGCCTTCCTCGCGACCGCGGGCTACACGGTGGAGGAGGTCACGCAGACCTTCGGCTTCCCCGAAGCCGCCCTCGATCTCATCTACCCCTACTGGTGCTACATCGGGCTCCCGGTGAACCGCCTCGCCTTCACGATCTGGGCGCTTGTCCTGTACAACTACCTCCTCCGTGGGGCCCATGTCCCGAAGGAGCGCTCCCACGGCATGTCCGCCGCCGTGGACGCCCGGATCCGCTCCCTGGGAGGGCAGACCGAATACGGCGTCAAGGTCGAGAAGATCCTCACGGATAACGGCCGTGTGACGGGCGTCGAAACCGCCTCGGGCGAGCGGATCAAAACGCGCTTCGTCCTCTCCAACGCCTCGCCGAGCCTCGTTTACTGCCGCCTGATCGATCCGCCGGGGGCGGTCCCCGAGGGGGCCTTCAAACTCGTGAACGCCCGGAAGACGGGGTCGAGCGCCTTTGTCGTCTATCTGGGACTCGACTGCCCGCCGGAGGCGCTCAATATCGAGAGCTACGGCTACTTCATCGGCCCGGACATGGATACGCAGAAGGCCTACGAAAGCTTCAACGCCTTCGAGCCGCCGCGTATGCAGGCGGCAATCTGCCTGAACAAGGCGAACCCCGGCTGTTCGCCCCCGTGTACGACGATCCTCTCGATGACCGCCTTGGCGGGCCCCGACGCCTGGAAAGACGTGAAACCGGAGAATTACATAAAGACCAAAGAAACCTTCGCCCGGGCGATGATCGACCAGTTCGGCCGGGCCCTGAACTGCTCGCTTTGGGAGCACATCGAGGAGGTCGAGATCGCCGCACCCCCGACTTTCGCCCGCTATACGGGGGCCTTCAAAGGGACGATCTACGCCTACGAGCAGGACCCCTGGGACTCCGTCGTGGCGCGGGCGCTGGCCGCCCCGCAGGAGCGGTTTATCCGGGGAATGGATTTCGTCGGCGGGGCGGCGCCGATGGGCGGCGGCTACGAATCGACGATCCTCTCGGGCCGGACGGCGGCCCAGATGGTCCTCGCAAGGTTGAAAAGGAAAGAATAAAAAATAAGGAGGGTGTCATGGCGGAAAAATTCATCAGTCTGCGGAATCTGCAATTCCTGCTTTACGAACAGTTCGATGCGGCGGCGCTGACGAAGTATCCGTATTTCGCCGACCACGGCAAAGAGACCTTCGACATGGTCCTGGAGACGGCCATGCGGATGAGCCGGGGGATGCTTTTCCCCGTCCTGGGAGAGATGGACAAGAAACCGCCGGAGTTCCGGGACGGGAAGGTCTTCGTCCACCCGGTCGTGCCGCAGCTCATGAAGGCCTGCGGCGACGGGGGCTGGATCGGCGCCCAGGCCCCATATGAGCGCGGCGGCCAGCAGATCCCGACCACGATCATGACCGCATTCCGGGGGATCTTCGCGGCGGCAAACTACTCCGCGTACGCCTACCCCTTCCTCACCGCCGGCGCGGCCCACCTGATCCTCTCCTTCGGCGCGAAGGAACTCGAAGAGACCTACGTTCCCAAGATGTTCGCCGGGACCTGGCAGGGGACGATGGCCCTCACAGAGCCCCAGGCGGGCTCGTCGCTCACCGACCTCGCGACGACGGCTATACCTGCGGCGGAGGGCTTTTATAAAATCAAGGGGCAGAAGATTTTCATCTCCTGCGCCGACTACGAATCAACCGAAAACGTGGTCAACCTGCTGCTGGCGCGGATCGAAGGGGCGCCCCCCGGCGTGAAGGGAATCTCGCTCTTCGTCGTCCCGAAGAAGCGCCCGGACGGCCGGGGAGGCCTCGCCGGGAACGATGTCTCCTGCATCGGGATCTATCACAAGCTCGGCTACCGCGGCGCGCCGATCACGCAGCTTGTCTTCGGCGACAACGACGACTGCCGGGGCTGGCTCATCGGCGAGCCGCACAAGGGGCTCCGCTATATGTTCCAGATGATGAATGAGGCGCGGGTCGAGGTGGGGATGGGGGCCGCGGCGATCGCGTCGGCCGCCTACTACGCCTCCCTTGAATACGCCAGACAGCGCCCGCAGGGGCGGCCCGTCACCGGGAAGGATCCTCTGGCGCCGCAGATCCCGATCATCGGGCACGCCGACGTCAAGCGGATGCTCCTCTTCGAGCGGGCCGTCGTCGAGGGGTCGCTCGCACTCATCTTCCAGTGTTCGCATTACGTGGACCTCGCCCTCGTGGCCGAAGGCGAGGAGAAGGAAAAATACGAGCTGCTGCTGGACCTCCTGACACCCATCGCCAAGAGTTACCCGTCGGAAATGGGGATCCTGTCGGTCAGCCAGGGCCTCCAATGCCTAGGCGGCTACGGCTATTGCGACGAGTTCCCGCTGGAGCAGTACTACCGAGATATCCGGATCCACGCGATCCACGAGGGGACGACGGGGATGCAGGGAATGGACCTGCTGGGCCGCAAGGCGGTCATGAAGAACGGAAAGGCCCTCTTCCTCTACCTCGCCGAGGTCGAGAAGGCAGTAGCGGCCGGCCGGGCGCTCCCCGAATGCGCCCCCTTCGCGGATGCCCTCGCCGGGGCGGTGGAGATCCTCAAGGAGGTCACCGCGTCGCTGACGGGCCTCGCGATGAAGGGCGAAATCGAGATCTTCCTCGCCGACGCGACGCTCTACCTCGAACTCTTCGGGATCGTCGCCATCGGCTGGCAGTGGCTCCTCCAGGCCGTCACGGCGGCAAAGGCCCTCGGGGAAACCCCCGTGGCGGCCGACGCCGACTTCTACCGGGGAAAAATCCACACCTGCCGCTACTTCTTCGCCTACGAGCTTCCGAAGGTCCCGGGCCTCGCCGCCCGCCTGAAGGAGAGCGGCGACGGGCTCACGGTGCAGATGAAACCGGAATGGTTCGAATGACCCCCCACGCTCGGCGCGGGTGTAACGAAAAAATTCATGCCCTTTCCGAATACGGTAAAGGAGGAGAAAATGGACAAGACACCCCTGGAGACGAAGGAATTCAAGGAATTGCTCATCAAGTGCTGGATGACGCACGACGCCATGTGGTTCTACCACTGCTTTCAGGAATGCGGCATCGAGAAGACGAACAGGATCAACCGGGCCGCCGTCAAGGCCGTGGCCGCGGTGGAGAGCCGGCGGCTGAAGAAGGCAATCGGCGTGAACAAGTTTGAAGCATTCTCGGAATTCTGGGAATTTTTTCAAACGGCCATGGGCACCTTCACGGGCGACTTCATGAAGTACTCCTTCGAATCGAAGGGGATGAACCGCATCTCCGCCGTCTGGCACCGGTGCTTCGCCTACGAAGGCATCAAGGCGCTGGGCGTCATCGACCGATACGAATGCGGCATCATGGCCCGTGTGGAAGGCTGGTTCGATACCCTGGGCGTCCGGTATGAAGTGGAACCAAAGGTGACCGGATGCATGATGCACACCGAGGGCCGCTGCTACCGCGATTACATCTTCTTTTTCGAGAAGTGAGGGCCGTTAGCGACATTTAAAAGGAGGGACCATGGAAACACAGAAGGGGCAACTGGCCGCGCCATGCGGTCTGTACTGCGGGGTGTGCGCGATCTACATCGCCCACCGGGACGACAACCTCAAGTTCAAGGAGCGCCTGACAGGCCTCTACGGCGTCGGCATGGACGATCTCCATTGCAAGGGCTGTCTTTCGGACGACGTCTTTCTCTACTGCCGCGTCTGCCCGATCAAGGCCTGCACCGCCCAAAAGGGGATAGAGGGCTGCCACCAGTGCGCCGACTTTCCCTGCGGCCACATCGAGACGTTTCCTTTTCCCGTCGGCAAGAAGGTGATGCTCCGCTCCATCCCCGCCCGGCTGGAACTGGGAACCGAACGGTGGATGGAAGAGGAGGAAAAGCGCTATCACTGTCCCCGGTGCGGAATCGCCCTCTTCCGCGGCGCGAAGCGCTGCCGTAGTTGCGGCGAGGCGGCGGACAGGGATTGAAGATGGAACCGACGCAAAGAGGCGCAGACCAGACAGGGGATAACACGACGAACTCCGTGAAGGGGGAATGGCGGGCGCTTCGGATCACCGTTTTTATGGCCGGATTGTCGTTGGTCCTGATGGCCTTGCCGACGCCTGCCGGTCTTTCCGTGGCGGGACAGCGCGTGCTGGCTGTGGCCGTAATGGCGATCGGCCTGTGGTGCACCGATGCGATCCCGGCGGCCGTGACCGGGATCCTGCTGGTCATCGCGCTCGTGCTCTCCGGGGGCGTACCGGGGTTCCCGGAAGCGCTGGTGGGCTTCGCCGAACCGGTGGCCTACTTTCTCATCGGCGTGCTGACCATCGGCCTGGCGGTATTGCGGAGCGGTCTGGCCGAGCGGGTGGCGCGGTTCTTTCTCCGGCGCTGCCGGGGGCGCTCGCGTGCCCTTTACCTGCAGATGTTGCTGTCTTTTCCGCTACTCACGCTTCTTCTCCCCTCGGCAACGACCCGCACGGGAATCCTCGTTTTCGTCTATGAGCAGGCGTTGGATCTCGGCCATATCCCCCGGGGCGCCCCCCTCGCCAAGGCAATCATGCTGGCGCTCAACTCGATCAACCGGCTCGCTTCCACCGTGCTGCTGACGGGAGGGATCACGCCGGTCCTGGCCGCCTCTCTGATCGGCGGGATCTCCTGGGGCCGCTGGCTGGCGCTCATGATTGTGCCCTTTGGAGTCCTGCTCTCCCTTGGCGCCGTCCTGATTTATTTCCTGTACCGCAAGGGGTTCGACACGCCGCTGTCACCGCTGCCGGCCGCAGAGCCGAAACCCCTCTCCGGAAAGGAGATCCGGACGCTCATGATCACCATCGGGGCTTCTCTGCTGTGGCTCACGGATGCGTGGCATCACTGGAACCCGGCCCTGCCGGCGATCCTCGCCTGGGCCTGCCTGCTGACTCCGGGCATCGGGGTGCTCACCTGGAAGGAGTTCGAGACGGGTTTCGGCTGGGCCAACTTCTTCGTGCTGGCATCCTCGCTGTCGCTGGCCCGCGCGCTCAGCAGCAGCGGCGCCAGCGCCTGGATCGCGGAGATCACCGTGCGCGGCATGCCGGCCTTTTCGCAGCAGCCCATCCTGGTCGTGGTCGTGCTGCTCCTGGCCGCCGCGCCGATCCGCCTGCTCATCCCCAACATCACCGGTTTTCTGGCAACGACCATCCCGATCGCCATGTCGATCGGCGCGGCAACCGGGCTAAACCCCATTATCTGCGGTCTTTCGGTGATGATCGCCGGCGACGCCGTCCTGTACTATCCGGCGCAGAGCGCCTCGTCTCTGGTGGTCTATGAGCGGGGCCATCTCACGGCGGCGGAAATCTTCTGTTTCGGGTTGTGGATGACCCTTGCCGCCTATCTGGTGGTGCTGTTCGTCGCTCTGCCGTATTGGCAGGCGATCGGCGAGCCGCTGCGCCTCCTCCCCCGCGGATGATCTCACTCGATATGGACCGCTTCCAGCTCCACCCTCCTACTTCAGCAGGAAGAACAATACCGGTATCGTCCCCATGCAGGCCAGCGTCGTGAGGGAGACAATCGCATTGCTGAAGACGGGATCGGCGTCGTACTGCACCGAAAAAATGGTGACAAGGACGGCGGTGGGCATCGCCGACTCCAGGACGCAGATCGCAAGCTGATCGTGGGTAAGGCCCGCCGCCAGGCCAATCCCCCAGGCCGCGAGCGGCACAAGGGCCAGCTTGATGCCTGAGGCGCACACGGTGAACAACATCTTTCTCGAATCGGTGAAAAACCGCAATTTCAATCCGCCGCCCACCACCATCATCGAAAGGGGGAAGGTGGCCGTGTTCATGAGGGAGAAGGTATGGGACAGAAAGGAGGGGACGGAGAGACGGAGCGCAACGCATAGACAGCCCGCGCCCATGGCCAGGATCAGCGGGTTTTTGAAAATGGCGGCCAGCGTCACGCGGCCGGTCATGATGTAGGTCCCCACCCCATACAGGAAAAAGTAACTGCCGATGGTGAAAAACATCGCCAGAACCATCCCCCGCTCGCCCAGAAAAGCATAGCCGACGGGAAATCCAAGAAAGACATGGTTACCGTACGTCGCTCCTAAAATAAAGGTCTTTCGAAATCGATCCCGGATACCGCACACCCGGGCGACGCCTGCGGAAAAGAGGACCATGACAGACATCGCGGTAAATCCGGCGGCCGCCATGACCAGCAGCTCTCCGGCGGGGATCTTGTTCAGGCCGGTGACGGAGTAAAAGACGGTGACGGGCAGAAAGAAGTTAAAAACAAGGTTGTTGACCACCTCCACCGGGTAGGGCGACTTCTTCATGAAGACGTAGGACGCCGCCATGATCAGGAACATCGCAATGACATTTTGCAGGGCTTCGGCCATGGCGCCGAGCATACGGTTTTCAACGGCGGACTGCAAGCGCGAATTTCCCCTGAAATCCGCACCCCCTGCGGCAGACGCCCCAAAGGCGGCAAAGGATGCCGCCGGATGGCGCACAGCCGCCGCTTTTTCCATGATGGATGGATTCAAAAGGGTTAACTGACCCTTGACACGAGGGCGGAAACATAATAGAAGGACGGCCTGCCAGCGATAGCGCGGTTTCTATCGACACTTCCCGAGGAGAAAGGCGGGGACCTGCAGAGGCCCCCGAGGCGATTGTTACCGATGAGGTTCCAGCTCCGCCGCGTCTTGAAAACGGGTTTCGGCCTGAGGATTCTTTCTGCGTCCCCGCGCTTCGAAGCCCGTATGCGCCGTCTAATCCCGGCCTGCGTCTTCTTCTTCTTCGTCCTTCTTCTCTGCGGCCCCGCCGCCCTGGCCCTCGACGTGGACATCGGCCACGCCCCGGTCGAGGTCTATTTCAGCCCCAACAACGGCGCAACGGACGCGATCGTCCGGGAGATCGACCGGGCTCGCTCCGAGATCCTCGTCCAGGCCTACTCCTTCACCTCCGTCCCGATCGCCAAAGCCCTGCTCAAGGCCCACAGGCGCGGCGTCAAGGTCCGGGCAATCCTCGACAAAAGCCAGAAGACCCAGAAGTACTCGTCGGCCTCCTTTCTGACGAACTCCGGCATCCCGACCTACATCGACGACAAGCACGCCATCGCCCACAACAAGATCATCATCATCGACCGGGCGGTCGTGATCACCGGCTCGTTCAACTTCACGAAGGCAGCCGAGGAGAAGAACGCGGAGAACCTCCTGATTATCCGCTCGAAAGAGCTTGCCAAGCCCTACCTCGAAAACTGGCAGCGCCACCGCGAACACTCCGCGGCGTAGACGTACCCGCTTTTCTTCACGTCGATCTTGACGCCACCGTAACAAGTCGAAAATGCCCAAGAATCGTCATACCGGCAAAAGCCGGTATCCAGAAATAATGTTTTGATCTTCATCTTGTTAATCCTCCTTGAGGTCAGGATTAACGGAAGTAAACTTGCTCGAAGCGCTCATTTTCTTTTAACCCCCTTTTCCAGCAGGAATTGTCCCAGGATCTCGTAAGACTGCGCTCCGACCACTGCCTCGTGATCAAGCACAAAGGTTGGAACGGACGAGATGCCCATTTGATAAGCGAGGTCCCAATCGGAATCGACGGCATCCTGAAAGGTTCTCTGTTTCAGGACTTTTCTGGCCTCTTTTTCGGGAAGCCCCGCCGCTTTTGCCAATCCCGCCAGTACGCTGGTTTTAGCGATATTTTTGCAATCCGCAAAATAGGCGCGAAAAACGGCGCCGTGGAATTCATCCCCCTTCCCTTTGGTCTCCGCCCACTTGCCCAATTCCTGGGCGAGCCTGCTGTTATAGGTCTTCTTTCGTTCTCCCATGGGCAGGTCCAGTGCTTCGGCTACCTTCTTCAAACGGGCCAGCGCCTGGGGCATGTTAATCATCCTGGCGGCATAGATCTCTTTCATCGGAAGCCCCGCTTCCGGGGTTTCAGGATGGAGGGGAAAAGCCCTCCACTGAACCTTAATCTTAAAATTCTGCCGCAATTTTTCAATACTCCCGGTACTGAAGTAGCACCAGGGTCAGATATAGTCCGAAAATACTTCAAGATATTGTGGCATCATCCTGTACCCTCTCTGTTTTTATCGTGCCTGAAGTCGAACGGGCTGTTGAAAAACGCCCATCTGCTGCGTTTCCCTCATCCTTCGCCGTTCAACGTACCAGTCAGTACGCCTCACGGCTCAGGATTTCGGGGGCCTTGCATCTCGGCATTTTTGAACAGTCTGCAAAAGAGACTTTTTCAACATACTGCTAAGCGAGTTTTTCCCGCCATTGCGATTCCATCAATCTCCTGAATTTACGGCATCCCTCAATACCGTAGAGGGTTTGAATGTAACCACCTTTCTCGCATCAATCATCAATGCCTCACCTGTTTTGGGATTCCGGCCCTTTCGTTTCTTTTTGGCTTTGACCGTCCATTTGCCGAAGCCGGAGATCATGACGCCATGCCCCTTGTCGAGATCATCCTTGATGATTTCAAAGACGCTTTCAACGATACTGATGCACTCTTTCTTGGGTATGCCGAGTTTCTCGTAAACGGAATCGATGATGTCAATCTTCGTCAGGCTCATGATGGTTCCTCCTTTGCAGACAGGTTCGTTTTCCCCGAACAACAGGATCAACATTCCTTGTAAAATGATCGTCTATTATCGCCGTTTTCTACCCATAGAAGCAAGATAAATCGTAAACAGGTACTCTTTAAACAGGAAGAAATAACTTTTCGTTCAACGACACCCCCTCCGTTCCTTCAGGGACAACAGGAAAACGGGGCAGATCCCGATGATCAGCGCCGACAGGAGAAAAGGGACCACGAAGGTTGCGGTGAGGTCCTTCAGATAGCCGGCGATGGCGACGCCCGCGGCCTGCCCCACTCCGTGAATCAACGTGGAAATGCCGAATATCCGGCCCATTTTCGATATGGGGATATAATCCCCGAACATCGAGGCGATCAGCGTGATCAGACCGTTGAACGTGAAGGAAAACAGGGCGGCGGAAATCAGAAGGCCGGTTTTGTCCTTCCAGAGGATGGACAGGAGGATCGAAGCGGAGAGCAAAAGGAGAGAGACGATGGTCACGGATTTTCTTCCAAGATGATCGGATACCATGCCCCAGAAAAAGCACCCGGCCACCGCAAAAAGTCCGAAGACCGACCAGATCAGCCCGGCCTCTCTTACGGAAAGCCCGATCTCCTCGACCGCATAGGCAACGATGAATGTCGCATACATGATGTATCCGAAGCCCACCAGGAGATAGACCATCAGAATGGCCCTGAGCGACGGGTCGCGGTAGAACATCTTCAGCGTGGAGTGCCGGGTGTTTTGGCCTGTCTGCAAGTCGATGGCATAAGGGTTTTCCTTCAACAGGAAAAAGCTGGCCAGGGCGACCAGGAGCGTCCCGGCGCCAAGGATGACCCAGGCGTACCGCCAGCCCATCAGCCCGAAGTGGCTGAGGATGCAGGGCGCCAGGTATCCGACGATGATGATGCCGGCTCCTGTGCCGCTGAGGGCGAAACCGATCGCGCCGCCGCTCCACCGGACGGAAGACCAGCCGATGATCAGCGGCACCAGAGGGATGTAGGCGCCGGAGGCGCCTGATCCCACCAGAAATGCCAGGATCAGGCAGAGGTAAAACGAGGAAACGAACCCCAGTGCCATCATCGCCAGCCCGGCCAAGGCGCAGGAAGCGGTGACCACGATGGACAGGCCCCACCGCTTCGCGAAAATGCTGCACAGGTAGGCGAAGAGGAGATAGCCGGTCAGGATGCCGACCTGAAAGAATCCCATGAGGGTGTTGCTGAGCCCCAGGTCCGTCTTCATGCTGGGGAGCAGGGCCGTGTAGGCGAAGCGCCCGAACCCGAGCGACGTGAGCTGGATCAGGAATCCCAGGACGAGTATGACGATGAAATAGGTCTCTCTGTAGGAAGGAATCTCTGGTCGCGGGCTATGCATCATTCCACCAGAACGAGTTTCACGACACCCGAGAGGATCTTTACCTTATGCCCGTTCTCCTTCCCCGCGGGGATGAAGATGCCATCGCCTTCAGAATATGCGCCCCTCGAAGCAGAACTTTCCGAAGCTCTTCGGGGGCGGCAGGGGGTAATCGCCGTTGTAACAGGCGAGGCAGAAGTTTTCCCGGGGCATCCCCGTGGCCTGGACCATCCCTTCGAGGGAGAGGTAATGCAGGCCGTCCAGACCGATGAAGGCGGCGATATCCGCCACGTTCCCCTTCACGGCAGCGACGAGTTCCCCCCGCACCGAAAAATCGATCCCGTAAGGGCAGGGGTGGCGCGTCGGCGGGCAGCTCACGACCATGTGGATCTCCTTTGCGCCGCTCTCCCGCAGACGCCGGACGCGGTTCCGGCTTGTGGTTCCCCGGATGATCGAATCCTCAACGATGACGATTTTTTTTCCATCGATCAGCGGCTGCACCGGGTTGAGCTTGACCCGGACGCCGAAATCCCGCATCGCCTGGCTCGGCTGGATGAAGGTCCGCCCCACATAGTGGTTCCGGATCATCCCCATCTCAAAGGGAAGTCCGCTCTCCTCGGCATAGCCGAGGGCCGCGTAGTTCCCCGAATCGGGGAACGGCATGACGAAGTCCACATCGGGCCGGTATTCCCGGGCGAGGTTGTGGCCCAGTCTTTTGCGGCAGAGATAAACATTCTCACCGAAGATCTGGCTGTCGGGCCGGGAAAAGTAGATCAGTTCGAAGATGCATTGGGCGGGCCTCTCTCCCGCAAAGGGCGTCACGCTGTGGAGTCCCGCCTCGTCGATGATGATGATCTCGCCGGGACTGACATCCCGAATGTACTTCGCCCCTACGAGGTCGAAGGCGCAGGTCTCCGAGGCTACTGCCCAGCCGCCGTTGAAGCGGCCGAGAGCGAGCGGCCGGAACCCTCGGGGATCGCGGACGGCAATGACGCGGTCCCGGGTCAGCATGACGATGCTGTAGGCACCCTGCACCCGGGCGAGGGCCTTCGTCAGCGCCTCTTCCAGCCCCGCCTTCAGGTGGGGCGCCATCAGGTGGACGATGACCTCGCTGTCCATCGTGGACTGGAAGATTGATCCTTTCTCCTCAAGCTCCGCCCGGAGCTCCAGGGCGTTGATCAGGTTCCCGTTGTGGGCGAGGGCGTAGTACTCGTCGGCATGGTGGACCAGAAAGGGCTGGGCGTTGGAGAGAACCGAGGATCCCGTGGTGGAATAGCGGACATGGCCGATGGCCAGGTGTCCGGGGAGCTTCGAGAGGGTATCCTCGCGGAACACCTCCGAGGCGAGCCCCATCCCCTTGTGCGCCCAGACCTGGCAGCCGTCCGCCGAGGTGATCCCCGCGCTTTCCTGTCCCCGGTGCTGGAGGGCGAACAGGCCGAAGAAGGCCACCCGCGCCGCCTCTTCGTGTCCGTACACCGCAAAAACTCCGCACTCCTCGTGCGGTTTGTCATCCTGTTCGTCATCATGCATGTTCATTTCCTCACCATACCATCGTCCTTAAATGGGGACAGATTTATTTTTCTGGGAAAAATAAATCTGTCCCCATTTAAGGGTATCTGCCCCTAATTATCATGGTACGTCTGGAGCGGTGTCACATCCCACGGCTCCCGCTGCAGGGCGTCGATCGCCTCCGTCAAGGCCCGGGCGCCGGAAATCGTCGTCGTATAGAGTACGTTGTAGACGAGCGCCCCCCTGCGGATGCGGTAGGCATCTTTCCGGGATGAGCGCCGCCCCAGACTCACGTTGATGACGAGCTGGATGTCGCCGTTCTTGATGTGATCGATCACGTTGGGTCTTCCCTCGCTGACCTTGAGGATCGTCTCGACCGGGACCCCGTGCTCCCGGAGCCTTGCGGCCGTCCCCCGGGTCGCGGTGATCCGGAACCCCATCCGGGCAAAGGCCTCGGCCACGGGGACGATCCGGTCCTTGTAAACGTCGTGGACGCTCAGGAAGACTCTCCCCGACAGCGGCATCTTGAAACCGGCCGCCATCTGCGATTTTGCGAAGGCAAGGCCGAAGGAATGGTCGATCCCCATCACCTCGCCCGTCGATTTCATCTCGGGACCGAGCAGTATATCAACATTGGGGAATCGATTGAAGGGGAAAACAGCCTCCTTGACCGATACGTGCTTCGGCCGGACGGGCTTCGTGAATCCCAGTTCCTGTAAGGTTTTCCCCAGCATGACCTTCGTCGCCAGCTTCGCCAGCGGGACGCCGATTGCCTTGCTGACGAAGGGGATGGTCCGCGATGCGCGGGGGTTCACCTCGAGGACATAGAGGTCGCCGTCCTTGATCGCATACTGGATGTTCATCAGGCCGACCACATGGAGCTCCTCGGCGATCCGCTTCGTCTGGCGCTCGATCGTCTCCAGAAGTTCCGGCGAAAAGGTGATCGTCGGCAGCACGCAGGCGCTGTCCCCGGAGTGGATCCCCGCCTCCTCGATGTGCTCCATGATCCCGGCAACGACGGTCGTCTTTCCGTCGCTGATCGCATCCACGTCCACCTCGATCGCGTCCTCGAGAAACTTGTCGATCAGGATGGGGTGGCCGGGGGAGACATCCAGCGCCCGGACCATGAACTGCCGGAGGATCTCCGTATCGTAGATGATCTCCATCGAACGTCCGCCGAGGACGTAGGAGGGCCGGACCAAAACCGGGTAGCCGATCCGCTCGGCCACGCTGATCGCCTCCCCGGTGTCCATTGCCGTGCCGTTGTCGGGCTGGCGGAGCTTGAGGCGGTTCACGATCTCCTGGAAACGCTTCCGGTCCTCGGCGCGGTCGATCGCGTCGGAGGAGGTGCCGAGGATCGGCGCCCCCGCCGCCTCCAGACTGCGGGCGAGGTTGAGCGGCGTCTGGCCACCGAACTGGAGGATGACGCCGTACGGCTTCTCCGCCTTCAGGATGTGTAGTACGTCCTCCTGGGTCACCGGCTCGAAGAAGAGTTTGTCGGAGGTGTCGTAGTCGGTGCTCACCGTCTCCGGGTTGGAGTTCACCATGATGCTCTCGTACCCCTCCTCGCGCAGCGCGAAGGAGGCGTGGACGCAGCAGTAGTCGAACTCGATCCCCTGGCCGATCCGGTTCGGCCCGCCGCCGAGGATGACAACCTTCGGCTTCGTCGAAGGTCTCGTCTCATCCTCCATTTCGTAGGTGGAGTAGTAGTAGGGGGTGTAGGCTTCGAACTCCGCGGCACAGGTGTCGACGAGCTTATAGACGGGGACGATCCCGGCCGCATATCGGCGCCGGCGGATCTCCTCCTCCGGAAGGTTCCAGAGGCCGCCGAGATAGCGGTCGGAGAATCCCAGTCGTTTCGCCTCGTAGAGGATCTCCGTCGAACACGGCGTCTTTTGGATCCCCTCCTCCGCCTCGACAAGCGAACGAATCTGGTTCAGGAACCAGGGATCGATCCGTGTCAACCGCTGGATTTCCTTTAGGGTCATCCCGTGGTGAAAGGCCGCGGCGATGTAGAAGAGGCGGAGCGAATTGGGCCTCGTGAGCTTCTGGCCGAGAAAGGCCCGGGGGTCACCGACATTCTCCGGCAGATCGATCATCAGGCCGAAGCGCTTGATCTCCAGGGAGCGGATCGCCTTCTGGAGAGCCTCCCGGAAGGTCCGGCCGATCGCCATCGTCTCGCCGACCGACTTCATCGAGGTGGTCAGAAAATCCTCCGTCTCGGGGAACTTCTCGAAGGTCCAGCGGGGGATCTTCACAACGCAGTAATCGATCGTCGGCTCGAAGGAGGCCATCGTCTCCCGCGTGATATCATTGGAAATCTCGTCCAGGGTATAACCGACGGCGAGTTTCGCCGCGATCTTGGCGATCGGAAATCCGGTCGCCTTCGAGGCAAGCGCCGAGGAGCGCGAGACGCGGGGGTTCATCTCGATGACGATCATCTCGCCGGTGTCGGGGTGGATTGCAAACTGGACGTTGGAGCCGCCTGTCTCGACGCCGATCTCCCGCATGATGGCGATCGCCGCGTCACGCATCCGCTGGTACTCGACGTCGGTGAGCGTCTGGGCCGGAGCGACGGTGATCGACTCCCCGGTATGGACCCCCATCGGATCGACGTTCTCGATGGAACAGATGATGACGACGTTATCCGCCCGGTCGCGCATCACCTCTAACTCGTACTCCTTCCATCCCAGGGCCGACTGCTCCAGCATGATCTCGTGGATCAGGCTCGCGTCGAGGCCACCCTTGGCGATCTCCGCGAGCTCCTCCCGGTTGTAGGCAACGCCGCTCCCCGTCCCCCCCAGCGTGAACGAGGGGCGGATGATAACGGGAAAGCCGATCTCGGAGGCGACGGCAAACACTTCCTCCATCGACCGGGCGAAGCCGCTTTTGGGAACCTTGAGGCCGATCTTCTCCATCGCCGCCCGGAACTGTCGGCGGTCCTCCGCTTTGCGGATGACGGGGAGCGACGCCCCGATCATCTCGACGCCGTATTTTGTAAGCACGCCGGCCTCGGCGACAGAGACCGCCGTGTTCAGCCCCGTCTGGCCGCCCAGCGTGGGAAGGAGGGCGTCCGGCCTCTCCTTCGCGATGATCTTCTCCACCGCCTCCGGGGTGATCGGCTCCACATAGGTCCGGTCAGCCGTTTCGGGGTCGGTCATGATCGTCGCGGGGTTCGAGTTGACGAGGATGACCTCGTAGCCCTCTTCCTTGAGCGCCTTGCAGGCCTGGGTCCCGGAATAGTCGAACTCGCACGCCTGGCTGATGATGATGGGCCCGGAGCCGATGATCAGGATTCTCTTTATGTCCGTCCGTTTGGGCATCTTGCTTCCCTGTACCTCTTTTTTCTTTTTCCGCCTTCCAGTGCACTTATCCGGAAAGGAGCTTCGGAAGGGGCGCATTGGAGATTTTCCGGGGCACCCTGCCACCGCAGCAGAGCGCCCCAAATTCGCCCCTTCATTCTCCCACCACCCCGCTCAGGCCGGGCAAGTGCCTTCGCGCCGGGACGCATTGTAGATTTTTCGGTCACCATGCCGCCGCAGCGGAGCGAGGACGTGCATGGTCGAAAAATGTACAGCGTCACAGCGAAGGCACTTGCCCGGCCTGATGCCTATCACTCCCACTCGATCGTGCTCGGCGGCTTCGAGCTTATGTCATAGACCACCCGGTTCACGCCGCGGACCTCGTTGATGATCCGGCTGGATACGCGGCCCAGAAGGTCGTGGGGAAGCTTCGCCCAGTCCGCCGTCATCGCGTCCTCGCTTGTCACCGCCCGGATGACGATGACGTTTTCGTATGTCCGCTGGTCCCCCATGATCCCCACGCTCTTGATCGGCAGCAGGACGGCGAAGGACTGCCAGAGCTTGCGGTAGTAGTTTCCCGACCGGATCTCCTCCATCAGAACCGCGTCCGCATTGCGGAGGATGACCAACCGCTTTTCGGTCACCTCGCCGATGATCCGCACCGCGAGCCCCGGACCCGGAAAGGGCTGACGCCACACGACATCATCAGAAAGACCGAGTTCCTTTCCCAGGAGCCGGACCTCGTCCTTGAAGAGGTGTTTCAGCGGCTCGACGAGCCTCAGTTTCATCCTCTTGGGAAGCCCCCCCACGTTGTGGTGGGACTTGATCACGGCGCTCGGGCCCCCGAAGGCCGACCGGGATTCGATCAGGTCCGGGTAGAGCGTCCCCTGGGCGAGAAACTTCGCACCCTTGATCTTCTTGGCCTCCCTGTCGAAGACCTCGATAAAAACCCTTCCGATGATCTTCCTTTTCCGCTCCGGATCCGTCACCCCCTTGAGGCCTTCGACAAACGCCTTCCGCGCCCGCGGGAAACGGACATTCATCCGGAAATTTTTCCCGAAGAGGGCCCTGACCTTCTCCGCCTCGCCCAGCCGCAGGAGGCCGTTGTCCACGAAGACGCAGGTGAGCCGGCGGCCGATCGCCTGGTGGAGCAGGACGGCTGCGACGGAGGAGTCGACCCCTCCGGAAAGACCGAGAATCACGCGCTTGTCGCCGACCGTCTCCCGGATCTCCGAAACGGCGTCGCGGACGAAGGCGTTCATCGTCCAGCTCTTCGCGCAACGGCAGACGCCGAAGAGGAAGTTCTTCAGCATCTTTTTCCCCTCTGCCGTGTGGACCACCTCCGGATGGAACTGGAGGCCGTAGAACCGGCGCTTCGCGTCCTCGGCGGCCGCCACCTCGGTGTTCTCCGTCGAGGCGGTGATCCGGAATCCCTTCGGCAGGCGGCCGATCCGGTCGCCGTGACTCATCCAGCAGCGCGTCTTCTTCTCGACGCCGGCAAGGACGCCGCCCCCCTCTTTCCGGACGTTCAGCTCTGCGAAACCGTACTCCCGCTTGTCCGAACGGATCACCTCGCCGTCCAGCGCATCCACCATGAACTGGAGGCCGTAGCAGATTCCCAGGATCGGAATCCCAAGATCGAAGATCCCCTTGTGCACGCGTGGCGAGCGCGCCTCGTAGACGGAGGAGGGCCCGCCGGAAAGGATGATTCCCTCGGGCCGAAGCTCCCGGATCTTCCCGAGTTCGATTCCCGGCGGCTCGATCTGGCAATAGACCTGATGCTCCCGGACCCGCCGGGCTATGAGCTGGTTGTACTGCGATCCGAAATCGATGATCAGGATCATGGCTTACGCTCCTTTCCTGAAAAGATGCATGGGGAACAAGTCGTTCCTCATCCGGGCATTCTCCCGTCGTCCATCAGGCGGATAAATTCATCGAAGAGATAATCCGCGTCGTGCGGGCCGGGCGCCGCCTCGGGATGGTACTGGACACTGAAAGCCGAAAGCGCCGGATAGCGGAGCCCTTCGGAGGTGTGGTCGTTGAGATTGTCCTGGATCGTCTCCCGCTCCCCCGAGAGGGATTCGGGCAGGACCACGAAACCGTGATTCTGCGAGGTGATCTCGACCCGGCCGCTCCGGCGGTTCTTGACGGGCTGGTTGATCCCGTGGTGGCCGAATTTCAGCTTCGCCGTCCGGCCGCCCGCCGCCTGCCCCAGGATCTGGTGTCCGAGGCAGATTCCAAAGATCGGAACCTTTCCCAGGATCGTCCGAACCGCCTCCACGATATACGGGAGAGCCGCCGGATCGCCGGGACCGTTGGACAGAAGGACGCCGTCGGGCCGCAGGGCAAGAATGTCCTCTCCCGTTGAAGTCGCCGGAAGGACGAGGACCTCGCATCCCCGCTTCTCCAGGTGGCGGAGGATGTTGTACTTAACGCCGCAGTCGAGGACGACGACGCGCCGCCGGACCGCCGCGCTGGAGGAGGCGGTGGAGACGGAACCGGCAGCCATTTTCCGGGGCGCACCGTCCTTCCAGAGATAGGATTCGCGGCAGGTCACCGCCTTGACAAGGTCCCGGCCGACCAGCCCCGGATAGGCCCGGACGCGCTGGAGAAGGCGGTCGACCTCCGCCGTCTCCGTGGAGAGGACGCCCCGCATGGCGCCGGCGAGGCGGATGCGGCGGGTCAGCGCCCGCGTGTCGATCCCCTCCACCCCGAGCTTGTCATGGGTCTCCAGGAAGGTCTTCAGATCCTGCACGGAACGCCAGTTGCTCGGATACCCCTCGTACTCCCGGACGATGAATCCTTCCAGGTGGATTCCGGCCGATTCCATGTCCTCCGGGTTGATCCCGGTGTTGCCGATCAGCGGGCAGGTCATCAGGACGATCTGTCCTTTGTAGGAGGGGTCGGTGAGAATCTCCTGGTAGCCGGTCATCCCCGTGTTGAAGACGACCTCGCCCAAGACCTCGCCCTTCCCGGCAAAGGCATTTCCCCGGTAAACGCTTCCGTCTTCCAGGACCAGCAGGGCCTGTTTTCTTCCCTCCCCGACCATCACGCGCCGCTCCCAGACTTGTTGCGAGGGTATCAAAAAGAAAAAAAGTTATCAGAAAGATCCCCTTTCGTAAAGGAAAATTCATGACAACCCCCTTGGGGACACGATGCGGCATCGTGTCCCCGTTCCGACTGTCAGCCTTACAGCATCGGCAGGTAACGGTCGATTTCGAACTGGCTCACATGGATGCGGAAACGATCCCACTCCACCTTCTTGTTCTCGACGAACTTGTCGAAGATGTGCTCCCCGAGGGTGTCGCGGACGAGTTTGCTCCCCTGCACGTTGATCAGCGCCTCGTAGAGACTGCCGGGCAGCGAGGTGATCCCCGCCGCCGCCCGCGCCTTCTCGTCCATCTCGAAGATGTCCTCTTCGATCGGCTCGGGCAGCGGATAGGCCTTCTCGACCCCCCTCATCCCGGCGGCCAGCATCACGGCAAAGGCCAGGTACGGGTTGCAGGCCGGGTCGGGCGAGCGGTACTCAATCCGGGTCGCCCTCTCCTTTCCGGGCTTGTACATCGGGACGCGGACCATCGCGGAGCGGTTCCTTCTTGCCCAGGAGACGTAAACCGGGGCCTCGTAGCCGGGGACGAGCCGTTTGTAGGAGTTGACCCACTGATTGCAGATCGCGGTGATCTCCGGGGCGTGGGTCATGATGCCGGCGATGTAGTGCTTGGCCATTTTCGAGAGGTTGTATTTGTCCCGGCCGTCGAAGAAGCAGTTCTTGGACCCTTTGAAGATCGACTGATGGACGTGCATGCCGCTTCCATTCTGACCGAAGACCGGCTTCGGCATGAAGGTCGCATAGACGCCGTTCTGCCGGGCGATCTCTTTGACCGCGATGCGGTAGGTCATCACCTTGTCGGCCATCGCGAGCGCATCGTCGTAACGCAGGTCGATCTCGTGCTGGCTCGGAGCGACTTCGTGGTGGCTGTACTCGACCCGGATCCCCATCTCCTGGAGGGCGAAGATCGTCTGGCGGCGCAGGTCGGTCGCCCGGTCCACGGGGAGGCCGTCGAAGTAGCCGCCCATGTCGAGGAACTCGGGGGCTTTGTCGGAGGCGAAATAGAAGAACTCGAGCTCGGGACCTACGTAGAAGGTGTAGCCCTGGTCGTTGATCTTCTTGAGGGTCCTCTTCAACACATAGCGGGGG
>Ga0247841_10001489_pt1 | contig 52449 bp, 42 predicted proteins | sample LaCruzMarch2015__2_FD_192410 | JGI IMG/M metagenome (GOLD analysis project Ga0247841, IMG submission 192410) | Freshwater microbial communities from meromictic Lake La Cruz, Castile-La Mancha, Spain - LaCruzMarch2015_18m | ecosystem: Environmental > Aquatic > Freshwater > Lake | place: Spain... | reverse complement strand
TGGGTGCAGGGAAGGGCTGGTGAGCGCCCTCGTGTCCCGCCGGACAAGACCCGGGTCCAAGCCCCGCAGCGGGCTGCCGGGCGGCCAAGGCCGACCCCGAACGACGGTTCCCCGCGAACCGGCGGGGAAGGCCGAACGCCGGCGGTGAACGACGTCGGTGAGCCGTGTGCGGGAGAACCGCATGCACGGTTCGCTGAGGCGGGCGCTGGAAACGGAGCGTCAACGACCTATGGCGACGGGTCGAGCCCCCGGCGGGAAACCGCGGGACACATGGCGGCCGGGCCTTCAGGTCGAGACGCCACCGCGCCGGCGCCCGACCCTACACTGCCCCGCCGGGCGCCTCCGCCCAGTCGCCTCTGCCCGCAGCCGTAGGGCGCCTGGACCTCGAGGCCGAGAGCTCGTTCCTGGCTGTCGTATCACGTTGCCCTGCATCACCGCGTCTTCCGCCGGCTCCGGGATGTACACCCGCTTGAGCGGGATCTCGGCGCGGTACTTCGCGTCGCGTCCGGCGCGGTACGTCGTGGTACGTCGCGTCGCGTCCCTCGTGGTGCTCCATCAGGGGGGTCGAGCAGGGTGTCGCCGTCAAGCGGGCGGAAGCTGCCGTCGGCCTTCAGCCGGGCGCGGAGCCCGCCGCCGCTTTTCCAGGCTTCGCAGGCGTCAGCTCAGCGGTCCGACCGCGGCTTCGACCGCTTCGAGGATCTCGCCCGAGGCCACGAGGGCGGCCATGGCGTTGTGGTCGGGGTACAGCGGGCGGTCGACGTCGAGGTGATCGATGTGGCGGCGGATGACCTCGTGCGCGGCCCGCACGCCCGTGCCGGGCGTGAGCTCGCGGAAGTCGAGGGCCTGCGCCGCCGCCATGAATTCGATGCCCAGCACGCCGTAGGCGTTCTCGAGGATCTGGCGGTTCTTGAGGGCCGTGTTCATGCCCATCGAGACGAAGTCCTCCTGGTCGGCGGCCGCCGGGATGCTCATCGTGGAGGCCGGAGCCGCGAGGATCCGTTGCTCGACGATGAGCATGTCGGCGGCGTACTGGCTTAGCATCAGCCCCGAATAGAAGCCCGGATCGGGCGTGAGGAAGTCGGGGAGGCCCTGGCTGAGCGCCGGGTTCTCGAGGCGGTTGAGGCGGCGCTCGCTGAGCACGCTGACCATGGTGATGGCCTGCCCGACGAGCTCCATCGGCAGGCTGACCGGCGTGCCCTGGAAGTTGGCGCCGGTCAGGGTGAGCTTGTCTTCGGGCACGAAGATGGGGTTGTCGCCGACGCCGTTCAGTTCGATCTCGACCTGCGACTTCGCCCATTTGAGCGCGTCGTGAGCGGCGCCGATGACCTGCGGCGACGAGCGCATGGAGTAGGCGTCCTGCACCTTGGTCTTGATCTTGCCGCTCGCCAGGTCGCTGCCCTCGATGCACTTCTTGATGGCGGCGGCGCTGCGGATGGCGCCGGCGAAGCCACGCAGCTCGTGGAGCTTGGCGTTGTACGGCTTGAGGTTGGCGAGCAGCGCCTCGAGGCTCATGGCGCAGGCGATCTCGGCCTGCCGCAGCCAGCGGTCGGTGTCGTAGCACAGCAGGGCGCTCATGGCGGTGAGCACGTTGGAGCCGTTGATGGTGGCGAGGCCGTCGCGCGCCTCCAGCCCCGGGACGGGGATGCCGGCGCGCTCCATGGCCACGGCGCCGGGCAGGCGCTCGCCTTCGTAGAACGCCTCGCCCTCGCCCATCAGCAGGAGGGCGAGCTGGGCCATGGGGGCGAGGTCGCCGGAGGCGCCTACCGAGCCCTTCTCGCAGATCACCGGCGTGACGCCGCGATCGAGCATCTCGACCAGCGTGAGCGTGATCTCGGGGCGGTTGCCCGAGTTGCCGTGGGCGTGCACGTTGACGCGCCCCGCCATGGCGGCGCGCACGACCTCGAGCGGCGCCGGCTTGCCGATGCCGGCCGAGTGGTTGTACACGAGGAAGCGCTGGAACCTGGCGACCTGCTCGTCGTCGAGCACCATCTCGGAGAACTCGCCGATGCCGGTGTTTGTGCCGTACATGATCTCGCGCGCCTTGATCTTGTCTACGATCATGGCGCGGCAGACCCGGATGCGTTCCACGGCCGCCGGGTCGAGCGCGACCTCCTCGCCCTCGCGGGCGATGCGCACGAGCTTCTCGACGGTCAGCGACCCGCCGTCCAGGGTGATGGTCACAGGTGTCTCCTTCCAGCGACGAGAAAAGGGCCGGCAGCGCGTGCTGCGCGAGGCGTCGCCACTGTCGCAGCCGACTGTTCACGTTGTGCGACGGCGCTCGCGGTGTCGTAGACTCCCACTGCCTCTGTGCAGCATAGCGGCCGAGACTGCGCGTCACAACGAGACGCACGCGCCGGCCGTGAGGCCCCAGCGCTATCGAGCGAAAGGATCCTCCAGTGACGACTCAGGACTCACACCCGCGGGCTCGTGCGGGCCATCTGAGCTATCTCAGCGAGACCGACAAGGCGGCGATCTACGAGGCCGCCCTCGAGATCATGAGCACCATCGGCATGCGCGTACACCATGCGGAAGCCCTCGAGCTGCTGCGCGCCGCCGGCTGCACGGTCACCGACCCCGACCTCGTGTGCACCCCGCGCGAGCTCGTCGAGCAGGCGCGGGCCACGGCGCCCGCCATGATCGAGGTCTACGACCGTACGGGTGAGCCGGCGATGTCGCTGGGCGGCTACAACGCGTACTTCGGCAACGGCTCGGCGGTGACCAGCGTCTACGACATCGACACCGGCGAGCATCGCCCGACGGTGCTCCCCGACGGCGTCGAGGCCGCCCGCCTCTGCGACGCGCTGCCCATGATCGACTTCGTGATGGCCTACGCGCACCCCGGCGGGGTCGACCCGCACATCGCCCTCCTCGAGAGCTTCCGCGCCATGGTGGCGAACACGACCAAGCCGCTCGTGGTGGTCGCCGAGAACGCCGCCGACCTCGACGTGATGTGGCGCATCGCCGGCGAGCTGCGCGGCGGTCCCGCGGAGCTCCGCGCCAAGCCGTACTTCACGCTGTACGTCGAGCCCACGAGCCCGCTGCGGCACCCGGTCGAGAGCATCGCCAAGCTGATGCTGTGCGCCGACTGGGGCATCCCGGCCGTGTACTCCACGTCGCCGCTCGCCGGCGGCACGGCGCCGATAACGGTGGCCGGCCACATCGCCCAGGGCACGGCCGAATCGCTGTTCGGCCTCGTCATCCACCAGCTTCGGCGGCCGGGCGCGCCGTTCATCTTCGGCATCGGCCCGGCGGTGCTCGACATGGCCACGTCCCAGTCCTCGTACAACGCCCCCGAGTACCTCATGGGCTACCTCTGCGCGATCGAGATGGCGCGCTGGCTGGACCTGCCGAACTGGGGGTACGCCGGCACCACCGACGCGCAGGCGATCGACGCGCAGGCGGGCATGGAGGCGGCCGAGCTGACGTTCCTCAGCCTTGCCGCCGGCTCCAACCTCAACCATGACATCGGCTACATCGACTACGGCATGACCGCGTCGCTCGAGCTGATCGTCATCATGGACGAGTATCTGTCGCTCAACCGCCGCATCTTCGCCGGCGTCGAGGTCAGCCCGGAGACCCTGGCGGTGGACACCATCCGCCAGGTCGGCCCGGGCGGCGACTTCCTCAGCAGCAAGCACACGGCCAGGCACGTGCGCAAGGGGCAGTGGCGACCGACGATCATCAACCGCCAGGGCTACGTACGTTGGCAGGAAGAGGGCGGGCTCGACCTTCGTGAGAAAGCCCGCCGCAAGGCCCTCAAGATCCTCGAGACCCACCAGCCGGAGCCGCTCGCCGCCGACGTCGCGGCGCGCATCGACGCGCTTGTGGCCGGCTTCACGCCGAGCGCGTAGACGGCGCTCTCTCGCGCCGGCGGCGCGGACGCTCACCAGGCGGCGGCCGGCGACGTCGCGCGCCGCCTGCAAGGTGTCCCGCCGGCTGGACGCCGCGCCCGGATCCTTGACACCGCCGCCGCAGTCGTTACCCTCGCGTGTGAGGCACGCGCCGGCGACGCGTGCGGATCTTCTTCGGTATCGGGGGGCTGCCTGGACGACGAGCTGCCGTCGGTGAGGCGGGGGGCCCCCGCGTTCCTGGGGAATCGCGTTCCACCGTGTGGCAGAGTGTATCTTCGGGAGTATTCAGCGAAAAGGGGGTTCTCAAGCGCATGAACGCACGATCAGCATCAAAGCCGAAAGACTCACGCCAGACACTCGCACGCACGATCGCCATCGCGGCGGTCCTGCTGCTCGTCGTGACGCTTCTCGCCGTGGCGGTGGCGTGCGGCAGCTCCGGCGGCGGCGGCGAAAGCAGCGCCAGCCCCACTGCCGCCGGCATGCCCAAGGCCGGCGGCGTCTTCAAAGTGGGCATGCAGCCGGGCAACGGCCAGTACGACCCCGTCCTCATGGCCGGCGCCGTGGGCGACATCATCCTGGTCTGCCAGGTGCAGGAGAACCTCGTCGAGCTCGCCCAGGACTTCACCGTGGCGCCGATGCTGTCCACGAGCTGGGACTCCCCCGACGGCAAGACCTGGAGCTTCGCCCTGCAGGAGGGCGTGACGTTCAGCAACGGCGAGCCGTTCACGTCCCAGGACGTGGTGTACTCCTTCGACCGCTTGCGCAGCAAGAAGCTGGGGTCGCCGATGGCCGACGTGTACGCCAACATCAAGAGCGTGGTGGGCGTCGATCCCACGCACGTCGCCTTTCAGCTCAAGAAGGTCGACTCCGAGTTCCCCGCGTCGCTCACCGACTACCGTGCCAAGATGCTCTGCAAGAGCGTCACGGACCCGATGAAAGAGCTCATCGGCACCGGCCCGTTCGCGCTCGAGTCGTACGCGGCCGAGGACCGCGCCGTCCTCGTGAAGAACCCGAGCTACTGGGGCAAGGACGCGAGCGGCGCCCAGCTTCCATATCTCGATGAGGTCGACTTCGTCTACTCGCCGGACGTCGCCGGGCAGATCGAAGGCCTGCAGGGCGGCGCGCTCAACTGGGTCGGCGGCCTTACCTCCGAGCAGAAGCAGACGGTGGAGGCCAACCGGAGCCTCAAGATCATCACCACCAATACGAACTACTGCTTCGAGCTGCAGATCCGCTGCGACCAGGGCGCCGGCAAGGACCTCGCGGTCCGGCAGGCCCTTATGGCCGGGACAGATCGCCAGGCGATCGTCGATCTGGTCGCTCCGGGGGTCGGCGAGGCCGGCAACGGCACGCTCGTGGGTCCCGCGTACACGGCCTACTACTCCGACCAGCAAGTGGCCTACGACCCGGCCAAGGCCAAGCAGCTTCTGGCCGACGCCGGCTATGCCGGCGGCCTCAAGATCAAGCTGGTCGCGCAGACCGCGGACCCGGTCCCGGCGCTCGCCATCGCCTGGCAGGCCCAGATGAAGGAGATCGGCGTCGATGTCTCCATCCAGCAGGTCCCGCCGGACGTCTACTACGCCGACAAGGGCGAGGACAACTGGTACCAGGCCGAGTTCAGCTACGTCGACTGGGGCACGCGCGCCGCGCCGATCACCTACTTCCAGCTGGCGCTCACCAGCACGGCGCCGTGGAACTACTCGCGCTGGAAGAATCCCGAGTTCGACAGCCTCGTCACCCAGATCCCGCAGGCGCTCGATGAGGCCGCGCGCGCCTATCTGTACAAGCAGGCGCAGGCGATCCTGCAGGACCAGGCGCCGATGATCAACTTCCTCGTCAACAAGGGGGTCGCCGGCGAGTCCTCGAATGTGGACGGCGTCGCCCTGAATCCCGATTGGGCGCACACGACGTTCAGGACGGCGTACTTCACGCAGTGAGGCCGGCGAGCAGACAGCACGACTGAACACCCGCCGGACGCTGTGCCGCACGCGCGACGACCGCTGCGGCACACAGGTACACGGCGAAGACGGTCGCGTCAACGACATCGCCGGCGACCGCGACCACGTGTACGACCGCGGCCGCATCTGCACCAGGGCGCGGGCGGCGGTCGAGGTGGCGAACCACCCGGACCGCGTCGCGCGACGCGGCGCTGGTCGTCATCGACTCGCGCCGCTCCACTATCGCGCGTCGCGCGACGGTGTACGCGCAGGCGCTCCCCGGCGCCGCAGAGGCGCCGGCGCGCGCGGTGGCGGCCGGCGACATCCTGCCCGGCGCGCGCTCGTCCGCGGTCGAACGCTGGCGGGTCCCGATAGGACCCCTGCGCTTCGAGACCGACCCTGTCGCACATCCCCGTCTCACCGTGTGGACGAAAAGGCCGGCGCGTTGACATGCTCCGGACGGTCGCTAGTGTCACGGGCAGACGACGTCAGGGTGTGGCGGTCGACTTCGCCCACCACAGCAGGCCGGTCGAGAAAGTGAGGTTGGGACGTTGGTCGAACCGCACGTGACGGACGAGCTCTTCGATACGGCCCTGCTGGACGAAGAGGCCGTCAAAGGCTTCATGGATCCCGGCCCCCAGCAGCGCCCCAAGACGTGGCGGCTGTATTGGCGCCGCCTGCGCAAGCGCCCTGCGGCGCTCGTCGGCACGATCGTCTTCTGCTTCTTCCTCTTCCTTGCCGTGTTCGGGCCGTGGGTCGCTCCCTACGACTACCAGAAGCAGGAGGCCAAGCACCGGCTCGGCGCCCCGGCTCTCAGCCACCCCTTCGGCAACGATCAGTTCGGTCGCGACATCCTGAGCCGGGTCATCGTCGGCGCCCGCAACATCTTCCTGCTGGGCGGCTTCGGTACGCTCGTGGCCGTCATCATCGGTACGGCCATCGGCCTGGCGTCGGGCTACGCCGGCGGCCTCACCGACGAGGTGGTGATGCGCTTGCTCGATGTGCTCCTGTCGTTCCCGTCGCTGCTGCTCGCCCTCGTCCTGCTCAGCACGGTCGGCCCCTCGAACCTCAACCTCGTGCTCGTGGTCGCGATCCTGTACATCCCGATGGTCGCCCGCGTGGTGCGCAGCATGGTCCTCGACCTCAAGAACAAGGAGTTCGTCGAGGCGGCGCGCGTGCGTGGCGAGCGGCGCTCCTACGTGCTGTTCCGCGAGATCCTGCCGAGCTCGCTGCCGCCGCTGCTCGTCGAGGCGTCCATGCGCTTCTCGTACTCCATCTTCCTGGTCGCCTCGCTCGGCTTCCTGGGGCTCGGCGTGCAGCCGCCGTCACCTGACTGGGGTCTGCAGATCAACCAGGCGCGCAACTTCTTCACCATCGCGCCGTGGGTGCTGCTCTTCCCCGCCTGCACGATCGCCGTGCTCGTGATCTCGACCAATCTGATGTCGGACGGGCTTCGCCAGGTCATGCTGCCCGGCGGCGGGAGAAACTGAGGTGCACGCGCGCGCCGCGGTCGCCGCACCCGGAGCCGCCGCCCCGGCCGGCGCTCCTCGCCCGGTCTTCGAGATCGAGGGGCTCAGCATCGACTACACGACGGAGCTCGGCGTGTTGCCCGCCGTGCGTGACGTCACGCTCAGCGTCCACGAGCACGAGAGCTTCGGCCTTGTCGGCGAGTCCGGCTCGGGTAAGTCGACGCTGGCCATGGGCGCGATCCGCTACCTGGCGCAGAACGGGCGCGTCACCGAGGGGAGCGTGCGCCTGGGCGGCGTCGAGCTTCTCGGCCTGCCGGCGAAGGACCTGCGCGCCCTCTGGGGCTCGAGCATCGGCGTGGTCTACCAGAACCCCCTGAGCGCGCTCAATCCGTCGATCGTGATCGGCAAGCAGCTCGCCGAGGTGGCTCGCCGGCGCCTCGGCATGAACAAGGCGGCGGCCTTCGAGCGCGTCGTCGAGATGCTCACGAAGGTCGCCATGCCTGACCCCGCGGCGGTCATGCGCCGCTATCCGCACCAGCTCTCGGGCGGCATGCTGCAGCGCTGCGTCATCGCGATGGCGCTCATGACCGACCCGGCGCTGCTCATCATGGACGAGCCGACCACGGCGCTCGATGTGACCACCCAGGCCGTGGTGCTCGACCTCGTGGCCGACCTCAAGCGGGAGCTCGACTCGGCGATCCTCTACATCACCCACGATCTCGGCGTGATCACCAGGATCTGCGACCGGGTCGGCGTGATGTACGCCGGCGAGCTCATGGAGCAGGCGGCTCTCTACGAGCTGTTCAAGCGCCCGCTGCACCCGTACACGCTCGACCTGCTCGGCTGCGTGCCGCACTTCGACCCCACGCCGCAGAAGCGCTCGCTGGTCACCATTCCGGGCTCGATCCCCCGCCTCGACGAGCTGCCGCCGGGCTGCACCTTCGCGCCGCGCTGCACTTACGTGAAAGACGTGTGTATGACGGCCCGGCCGCCGCTCGTCGCCGTCGCCGCCGGGCATCTCTCGGCCTGCCGCCGCTGGCAGGCCGTGCCGACGCCCGTCGAGCATCTGCGCTCCGCCACTGAGGCGGTGCGCGCCGCCGAGGCCGCGGGCGCCCGACCCGACGTGCTCATCGACGCCCGCGGCACGCAAGTCCACTTCCAGACGGCCGCGGGGCTGCTGAGCGGCCGCAAGGGCCGCACGATCCGCGCCGTCGATGGCGTGGACCTCGACGTGTGTGTCGGCCAGACGCTCGGTGTGGTCGGTGAGAGCGGCAGTGGCAAGACGACCGTGGCGCGCGCCATCATCGGCCTCACGCCGGCGACGGGCGGCAAGATCACCCTGCGCGGCAAGCCGCTGCCGCCGTCCACGGCCGCCCGGCCGCGCGCCACGCTGAAAGACATCCAGATGGTGTTCCAGAACCCCGACGCCTCGCTCAACCCCACGCGCAGCGTCGGCGACGCGATCAGCCGCCCGCTGGTGCTGCTGGGCGGCCTCGGCCGCCAGGCCGCGGCGGGGCGCGCCCGGGAGCTGCTGACCGCCGTGAGCCTGCCGGTCAGCTACTTTGACCGCCTGCCTCACGAGCTGAGCGGCGGCGAGAAGCAGCGCGTCGCCATCGCGCGGGCCTTCGCCGCCGAGCCCGGACTGATCCTCTGCGACGAGCCCATCTCGTCGCTCGACGTCTCGGTGCAGGGCTCGCTCATGAACCTGCTCATGAAGCTGCAGGTGGAGAAGAGCACGTCGTACGTGTTCATCTCCCACGACCTCTCGGCCGTCCAGCACCTCTCGGACGCCATCGCGGTGGTGTACCTCGGGCGCGTCATGGAAGTGGGCGACGCGACGAAGGTGCTCACGCCTCCGTTCCATCCGTACACGGAGGCGCTGCTCTCGGCCGTGCCGCTCGCCGACCCCGACGCCAAGCAGAAGCCCATCCGCCTCGGCGGCTCGGCGCCCAGCGCCATGGACGTGCCGCCGGGCTGCCGCTTCCATCCGCGCTGCCCGCGCCGCCTCGGCGACATCTGCCGCCAGCAGGAGCCGCCCTGGCGCGAGGGCGAGGGCGATCACCGCGTCTACTGCCACATCCCGCTCGAGGAGCTCGCCCGGCTCCAGGCCGAGACGCTCGTCCTGGACGCTGAGGGGAGCGCCTGATGGCCCGCTTCATCGTCAGGCGCCTGGGCTTCATGGTCATGACCGTTGTCCTGGCGTCGATCATCATCTTCTGGGCGACCACCGTTCTCCCCGGGGATCTCGCCAGTCAGATCCTCGGCCGTTTCGCCACGCCACAGGCCAAGGACGACCTGCGCCGGGAGCTCGGCCTCGACAAGCCCGTCGTCGTCCAGTACGGCCGCTGGCTTGGGGACTACGTGCAGGGCGACTGGGGGGAGTCGGCGAGCACGTCCACCGCGGTGCGCCCCATCGTGTTCGAGCGCCTGAGCAACTCGCTGATGCTGGCCGCCGTCGCGTTCGTCATGTACGTCCCGCTGGGCATCCTTCTCGGGCTCGTCGCGGCGCTGAAGAAGAACACCTGGATAGACCAGACGATCTCGGTCGGCTCGCTGGCCTTCATCGGCCTGCCCGAGTTCGTCAGCGGCCTCATCCTGATCAGCATCTTCGCCATCGAGCTGAAGTGGTTGCCGTCGCAGTCGGCGATCGCGCCCGACTCGACCTTCGTGCAGGCGCTGCCGTACCTCATCCTGCCGGCGATCACGGTCGCTCTGACGAGCCTCGCCTACGTCGTCCGCATGACGCGCTCCAGCACGGTCGATGTGTTGCAGATGGACTACGTGCGCACGGCCGACCTCAAGGGGCTCTCGCCCAGTCGGGTGCTCTTCACGCACGTGCTGCGCAACTCGCTGCTGCCGACCATCACGGTCGTCGCCATCGGCATCGGCTGGCTGATCGGCGGGCTCATCGTCACCGAGGCCGTGTACGGCTACCCGGGCATCGGCCGCCTGCTCCTGTTCGCCATCCAGCGCCGCGACCTGCAGCTCATCCAGGCGACGGCGCTACTGATCGTCCTCATCTACGTCGTCGCCAACCTGGTCGCCGACATCCTCTACGCCGTCCTCAATCCGCGCATCAGGTATCAGTGAGGGGGCCGGCCGCGCGCGGCCGGCCCCCTCACGCGCGCCCGTCGCGGCGGCGGCGACGTCGGTCCGCCGTCTCCGGCACGTGACCATCGGGGCCTGGCGGAGCGCATTGTTGTCCGGGATATGGGACTGGCGGCGTCGAGCATTGACCCTCGGGGGAGTCAAGCCGCAATAATCGGATGCTCCACCTGCAGTCTCACCGCGTCGCCCAGTCCCGGTCTTCGCTGGGCCTGGTCCGTGGAGCCGAATGCGTTGTGACGGGAAGGGAGCCATGATGGAGCTGACCAGCCTCGAGCGCGACATGCTGGCGGGCAAGCACGGCGCGGGCGTCGCCCTGGCGATGAGGGTCCAGGTGGGTACCGGCAAGGCGTTCTACGCCGAGCGCATGGTACCCATCACGCGCGCCCACGTGGCGGCGAGCGCGCAGGAGGGCGACGTCTACTGGGTGACCAGGCTGGTCGACCTCGGCGCCCGCTGCGTCGTCTCTCCCACGGTGAATCCGAGCATGGACCTCAAGTACGTGGACGAGCACATCCACGCCTTGGCGGGCGAGGGCCGGGAGAGGGTGGCGGCGAGCAACGACGCCTACCGCCGCATCGGCGCCACCATGACCCTGAGCTGCACCCCCGAGCTGGAGAAGAACGCGCCCGCCTTCGGCGAGGTCGTGGCCTTCTCGGAGTCGAGCGCCACGCCCTACGTCAACTCGGTGCTCGGGGCGCGCACCAACCGCGAGTCGTCGATCAGCGCCCTCTGCGCGGCCGTGACCGGTCGAGTGCCCGAGTACGGCCTGTTGCTCGACGAGAACCGTAGGGCCGAGGTCGTGGTCGACGTCGAAGCCAGCATCGCGGACGACTTCGACTGGAGCCTCCTGGGCTGGGCCTTCCCGATGAAGTACAAGGGCTGCGAGATCCCCGTCTTCACGGGCATCACGGAGCGCCCCACGCCCGAGGGTTTCGTCCAGTTCGGCGCCGAGCTGGCCACGTCCGGCGCCGTCGCCATGTACCACGTCGCCGGCGTCACCCCCGAGGCGCCCACGCTGGAGGCGGCCCTCGGCGGCAACGCCGTGAAGGCGCGCGTCACGATCACCGACGCCGACCTCGACAGGGTCCGCGAGCAGTTCAGCGGCGAGCCCGGACCCATCGACTTCGCGATGTTCGGCTGCCCTCACCTCACCATCCGCCAGGTGGCGGAGATCGCCGCCCTCGCCGACGGCCGGCGCTTTGCCATCGACACCTGGGTGCTGACCAGCTCGCTGACCAGGGAGCTCGCCGAGCGCATGGGCTACCTGAGCAGCATCCGCCGGGCGGGCGGCCACATCATCGCCGACACCTGCATGGACATCCCGGGTTGCTGGGACTTCGCCTACAACAAGAGCGGCGTCACCGAGTCCCCGAAATGCGCCTTCTACTGCCAGGTCTACGGGCAGCGCTACGCGGTCAGGCCGCTGGCGCAGGCCGTCGAAGCAGCCCTCACCGGAGAGGTGGTCAAATGAGCGTGGACCGTGAGTACACCTGCCGCTCCATCTCGGAGGGCGTGGGCAAGGGCGACGTCATCCTGTCGAAGGACGCCCTGTGCTTCGCTCTCGTCGAGGCGGCGACCGGCGTGGTCCTGGAGAAAGGTCATGACCTGGAGGGCAGGAGCGTCGCCGGCAAGGTGCTCGTCATGCCCACCGGCAAGGGCAGCTCGGTGGTCCAGGCCGACGGCCTCTACCGGCTCATCATCCACGAGACGGCGCCCACGGCGGTGATCATCGAGCAGCCGGAGCCCGTGCTGGTCTCCACCATCATCGCCATGGAGGTGCCGCTCGTCGACACCGTCGAGGCGGCGTTCTACGCGGCGGTCGCGGACGGCGACCACGTCGTCGTGGACGCGGTCGGCGAAAGGCTTGTGCTGCGGAAGACGGGCGCCGGGCAGGCCGGGGCGAAGCCATGAAGTTCATCCCGGCCCTCCAGGACATCGTCCCCTACGCGCCCGGCACTCCGATCGAGACCGTCATGCGCCGCCACGGGCTGGAGGACGTGGTCAAGCTGGCCTCCAACGAGTTCCCTCTGCCGCCCTTCGCCGAGGTCAAGGCGGCGGTCATGGCGGCCTTCGACGAGGTCAACCGCTATCCGGACGGCGACGCCCTGGACCTGCGCGAGGCGCTGGCCGAGCACTATGGGCGGCCCCTCGAGGAGATCGCCGTGGGCAGCGGCTCGTGCGAGCTGCTCATGCTGCTCGCCGACGCCCTGGTCGAAAGCGGCGATGAGGTCGTCTACGCCGATCCTTCGTTCATGATGTACGCCGACATCTGCACGGCCCGCGCCGCGAAGTCGGTGGCCGTCCCGCTGCTGCCCGACTTCGGCCACGACCTGGAGGCGATGGCCGCGGCGATCGGCCCGCGCACCAAGATGGTGATCCTCTGCAACCCCAACAACCCGACCGGCAACTACCTGTCGGCGACCGCGGTCGCGGCGTTCATCGAGCGGGTCCCCGAAGACGTCCTCGTGGTGCTCGACGAGGCCTACAACGAGTTCGTGACGGCCGCCGACTGGCAGGACACGCTGCCGCTGCAGGCGGCGCGGCCCAACGTGTGCGTGCTGCGCACGTTCTCCAAGATCTACGGCCTGGCCGGCCTGCGCGTGGGCTACGGCCTCTGCCCCGCGCCGCTAAAGGCCGCCCTCGACAAGGTGCGCCAGCCCTTCAACGTGAACCGGCTGGCGCAGGTCGCCGCGCTCGAGGCCCTTAAACACCAGGACCGGGTGCTCGAGCGTCGCCGCCAGAACGCGGAGGCGCGCGACTATCTCCGCGACGCGTTGGCGGCCGTGGGTCGCGCGACCGTCCCCAGCGAGGCCAACTTCATGCTCGTCGACATCACCGACCTGTGCGACCCCCACGAGCAGGTGTGCGCCTCGCTGATGGCGCTCGGCGCCATCGTCCGCGACGGCAACGGCCTGGGCTGCCCCGGGTGGGCGCGCGTCACCGTCGGCACGCGCGACGAGATCGATTTCTTCCTCGAGCGGCTGCGCTCGCTCGAGCTGCCGGTGACGCCATGAAGGACCTCCGCAACGCCTCGCGCGTCGGCCGTCTGCAGTTCCTCAGCGAGGAGGCCAGGCGCGACATCTACCTGGCCGTTCTCGAGATCCTCGGCAAGGTGGGCATGCAGGTGCGCCACGACGAGGCCAAGGCCATGCTGCTCGAGGCGGGCTGCAGCCTGACCGCGGACGACCGGGTGCTGATCCCCCGCCGCCTCGTCGAGCAGGCGCGCCTCTCCGTGCCGCCCGTGGTCGATGTGTACGACCGTAGCGGCGAGCGCGCCATGGAGCTGGGCGGCTACAACAGCTACTTCGGCACCGGGTCGGACCTCATGTCCACCTACGACCTGGAGACCGGGGAGCACCGGCCGAGCGTCCTCGAGGACGTGCGCCGCGCCGCCCGCCTCGTCGATGCGCTCCCGCACCTGGACTTCGTCATGAGCTCGGCGCACCCGACCGACAGGAACCCTCATCAGGCGTACCTGCTGAGCTTCCAGGCGATGCTGGAGAACACCACCAAGCCGCTGGTCGTGACCGCCGAGAACGCCGGCGACCTCAAGGTGATGATCGACATCGCCGGCGTGCTGCGCGGCGGCGCGGAGGAGCTTCGTCAGAAGCCCTACTTCGTGGTCTACAACGAGCCCAGCAGCCCCCTCGTACACCCGGTGGAGAGCGTGGACAAGCTCCTGCTGTGCGCCGACGCTGGCGTGCCCTCCATCTACTCGCCGGCGCCTCTCGCCGGCGCCACCGCCCCGATCACGGTGGCGGGGCACACCGCTCTGGGGATCGCCGAGAGCCTCTTCGGCCTGGTGATCCACCAGCTGCGCAAGCCCGGCGCGCCGTTCCTCTTCGGCATCGGCTCCGCCGTGCTCGACATCGCCACCGCGCAGTCGAGCTACAACGACCTCGGCTACCTCACCGGCTACATGTGCGCCGTCGAGATGGCCAAATGGCTCGACATCCCCAACTGGGGCAACGCCGGTACCAGCGACAGTCATCTGCCCGACGCCCAGGCCGGTATGGAGGCCACGCAGATCACCTTCCTCGCCATGCAGGCCGGCTCCAATCTGGCCCACGACGTGGGGTATCTCGACTTCGGGCTCACCTGTTCGCTCGAGCAGATCGTGATCGTCGACGAGCTCATCGCCATGAACAGACGCCTGCTCGGAGGCGTCCCCATCGACCGCGAGAGTCTGGCCGTCGAGACCATCGCCGAGGCCGGCCCCGGCGGCCACTTCATGGCGAGCAAGCACACGCGCCGCCACATGCGTGAGGTCCAGTGGCGACCCACCATCCTGAACCGGCAGGGGCGCGACAACTGGCTGGCGGACGGCGGGCTGGACCTGGCTGCCAAGGCCCGCATCAAGGCCATCGATCTGCTGGCCACGCACGAAGCGCCGCCCCTGCCGCCCCACGTGGCCGCCGCGGCCGAGAGGCTCATCGCCGAGCTCGCGGCGGCGACGGACCAGGGCGGGTAAGGCCGACTCGTGCACGTGGCCATCGTCGGCAACAGCGCGGCCGCCCTGAGCGCGCTTGAGGCTTTTCGCGAGCGCGACCAGACCGCGTCGGTCACACTCGTCTGCGACGAAACGGGCGCGGCTTACTCGCGCGTGCTCCTGCCGTACTACCTGCGCGGGAAGCTCTCGTACGATGGCTTGTTCATCCGGCAGATGGACTACTACGCGCGGATGCACGCGGTGACCGCCTTCGGCGCCCGCGTCGAGCGGGTCGACCCAGCGGCGCGCAGGCTCGAGCTCGCCGACGGGCGCCGCCTCGGCTTCGACCGACTGTTGCTCGCCACGGGATCGAGCCCGGCAAGGCCCCCGATCCCGGGGCTGGACGGTCCCGGAGTCCACTCCCTCTGGACCCTGGCCGACGCCGTCCGTCTGGACCCCCTGCTGCGGGTCGGCGCGCGGGTGCTGGTGCTTGGCTCCGGCTTCGTCGCCCTGCAGGCCGCCTGGGCAGCCTGGGAGCGAGGCCTCGCGGTCACGGTGGTGGAGCTGGAGGGCCAGATCCTGCCGCGCGTGCTGGACGGGCCCGCGGCGCGCATCCTCCACGAGCAGATCCTGGCGTGCGGTGTGGACATCCATACAGGGACGCGCACGGACGGCCTCGAGACCGATCGCCGCGGCCAGGTACACGTCTCGGCCGGCGGCCTCAGCCCGTTCGTGGTCGACGCCGTCATCGTGGCGACCGGCGCGCGCCCCAACGACGGGCTGCTGCCGGAGTGCCTCGCGCCGGGACAGCCGGGCATCCCCGTGGCCGCGAGCATGGAGACGGTGGTGGACGGCGTCTTTGCCGCCGGCGACGTGACGCGGGGCCCGACCGCGGCCGGCGGGCCGCGGGAGATCCACGCTCTGTGGCCGACGGCGGTCGAGCAGGGCCGGGTGGCCGGCGCCAACCTGGCCGGAGCGGGCCTGGTCTACGGCGGGAGCCTGAGCATGAACGTCACCGAGATGTTCGGGCTCACGGTGGCCTCGCTGGGCCGTTTCGTCGAAGATGAGGCCGACGACGTGTTCGAGTCGCGCGACCTGGCGGGCATACGGTACCTGAAGCTCGTGTCCCGGGCGGGTGTGCCCGTGGGCGCCATCTCGCTGGGAGACGCCGAGGGGGCGGCGCTTCTGGGCCGTCTCCGCCCCTTCGTACGTCAGAAGCGGCCGCTGAGAGACGTGCAGGCCTTTCTCGAGGGGAGCGACCTGGACCAGAGGCTTGTGGGTGTGGGCGCGACGAAGGAGAGGACGCGATGCGCATCGTTGCTGTAGACCCCGACTCGTGCGTCGCCTGCCGCGACTGCGAGTACGCCTGCGCCTTTCGCCAGAGCGGCGACTTCGCGCGCGGCGCGTCGCACATCCGCGTGAACTTCTACGCGCAAGAGCGCGCCTGCGTCCCCCTGACGTGCATGCACTGCAGCGACGCCTGGTGCCTGGAGGTGTGTCCGGCGGCGGCCATCAGCCGCGATGCGGACACCGGGGCCGTCGCCATCGACGAGGCCCGCTGCGCCGGCTGCAAGATGTGCCTGCTGGCCTGCCCCTACGGCAACGTGCACTTCGACAAGGTGGACGGCGTGAGCCGCAAGTGCGACCTCTGCGGCGGCGACCCCATGTGCGTGCGCTCCTGCACCTCGGGAGCCCTGCAGTTCGTGGAGGCGGACGAGGCCTTCGACTTCCGCCGCGAGACGCTCGACGTCAAGCTCAGGCGTCTCCTCCACCTGGACAAGGGAGAGAAGTAGATGCCGCCGGAGCGTGAGATCCAGCAGACGCTCTGCCGGATGTGCGACGACCGCTGCGGCATCGACGTGCACCTGGAGGACGGCCGCATCGTCGACATCCTCGGCAACAAGGACCACCTCTGGAACCGCGGCCGGCTGTGCGTCAAGGCGCGCGCCGCGGTGGACATGGTCTACCACCCGGATCGCATCCTCGCGCCGCTGAAGCGGACCGCGGATGGCTGGCAGCAGATCCCCCTTGCGCAGGCGCTCGACGAGATCGCCGCGCGCCTCCTCGAGATCCGCGAGCGGCATGGCGCGCGCAGTCTCAGCGTGTGGAAGGGCGAGGCGATCGGCTTCGGCCAGCAGGAGGACCTGGCGCGCCGCTTCGTCCACGCCTTAGGGAGCCCCAACTATCTCTCCAACGACTCCATGTGCTATGCGGCGCGCTACTTCGGCTACAAGCTGGTGGACGGGGCGTGGCCCGTCCCCGACCTCGAGAACGCCCGCTGCATCGTCATGTGGGGCGCCAACCCACCCTACGCGCATCCCAACATGACCCAGTACATCACGGCCGCGCGCCGCAAAGGCGCGACCCTCATCGTCGTGGACCCGCGGCTCTCGGCGATCGCCCGCCGCGCCGACCACCACGCCAACGTGCGCCCCGGTACCGACGGCGCCCTCGCCTGGGGGCTCATCCACCAGATCGTCGAGTCGGGCGCCTACGACAAGGATTTCGTCGCGCGTTACACGGTCGGCTTTCCCCAGGTGGTCGAGTACGCCAAAGCGTTCACCCCCGAGGCCGTGGAGGAGGAGACGGGCGTGCCGGCGGCGACCGTCCGCGCCATCGCGCGGGCGCTGGCGGGCGCGGCGCCTCAGGTGGCCGCCTACGTCGGCAACGGTCTCGAGCACCATGAGAACGGGGTCGACAACATCCGCGCCATCGTGACGCTCGAGGCGCTGCTCGGCGCCCTCGACCGGGAGGGCGGCGCCTTCTTCAAAGACGGGGCGCCGCTGCGCGATCTCACCCTGTACGACGAAGTGCCGCTCGAGCACCTCGGCCCCTTGGGCGCCGAGCGTTTCCCGGTGCTCTACGACCTGCGCCGGGAGTGTCACACCATGACGGCCATCGAGGCCATCCTCAGCGACGACCCCTATCCGCTCCGCGCGATGATCGTCACCGGCGCCAACCCCGCCTCCACCAATCCCGACTCCACCAAGGTGCTGCGGGCTCTCGAGTCACTGGACCTGCTGGTGGTGCGCGACCTCTTCATGACCGAGACGGCCGCCGTGGCCGACTACGTGCTGCCGGCGGCCTCCTTCCTGGAGCGCACCGAGCTGCACGCTCACGCCAAGCACCAGATCGTGAGCGTGACCCGCGAGGTCGTCGCGTGGCCTGAGGTGCAGGGCGAGTACGACTTCTGGCACGACCTCGCCGTTCGTCTGGGCATCGGCGAGCGCTTCCCCTGGGAGGACGAGACCGCGCTCAACCGCTGGCTGCTCGAACCGACGGGCCTTACCCTCGAGGAGCTGGCCGCGCATCCCGAAGGGGTGGAGCACAGCCCCGCGCGGCCGCGGCGCTGGGAGCAGACGGGCTTCGCTACGCCGTCGGGCAAGGTCGAATTCGTCTCGCAGTATCTGAAGGACCTGGGCTACGACGAGCTGCCGGTGTACCGCAGCCCCGCGTACAGGGAAGCGCCCGACGCGGAGTACCCGTTCGTGCTCATCACGGGAGCGCGCAAGCTGCTCTTCGTGCACAGCCGTTTTCGCAACATCCCCCGCTTTCTCACGGCCATCCCCGGCCCTGAGGTGGAGGTGCACCCAGGCGACGCCGCCGCGCTCGGCGTGACGGACGGCGACGCCGTCCGGGTCACCTCGCGGATCGGCTCCCTCGAGATACCCGTGAAGGTCATGGCTGCCAACGAGATCCCCCCAGGGAGCCTGCAGATCACGCACGGCTGGAAAGAGGCGAACGTGAACCTCATCACGCACGACGACCGCTTCGACCCCATCAGCGGGTTCCCGCTGATGGGGTCGGTGGAGGTGCGGGTGGAGAAGGTCGTAGAGGATCGACGATGACGGAGGTCGTAGCATGAGCGCAGTCTCGCGCGAGAAGGGCGTCGCCGGTGCGCCCGAGATGCCGGCATCCATCGACGGGGTGCTCTGCGATGCCCGCACGGCGACGATCCCCATGTACGACGACGGCCTGCTGCGCGGCGACGGCGCCTTCGAGTTCATCCGCTGCTACGCGGGCCGGCCGTTCACGCTGGTCGAGCACCTCGACCGTTTGGCGCGGACCTGCGCGACCCTCCGTCTGCCCTACCCGCGCGAGCTGCTTGAGCAGGAGATCGCCGCGCTGCTCGCGTGGGCCGGCCCCATCTTCACCGACCTGCGTATAGTGCTGACCCGCGGCGGCAGGCGCATCGTGTTTCTGGAGCCGTACCTGGACTGGCCGCCGACGCGCCTGGCGCTGGTCACCGATTCGCCGCGGCTGGTGCTGGCCGGCGCCAAGAGCCTCTCGTACGCGGGCAACATGCTGGCCATGCGCACGGCCCAGGAGCGCGGCTTCGTGGAGGCGCTGCTCACCACGCCGGACGGCCGCGTGATGGAGGTGCAGCAGGCGGCGTTCTTCTGGGTCACCCCGCAGGGCGACCTCTGCACGCCGCCGCTCAGCGAGGGCATCCTGGACTCCATCACGCGCCGCATCGTGATGAAGCATCTGGACGTCGGCGAGCGCGTGTGCCGCACCGAGGACGCGCTCGCCGCCAAGGAGGCGTTCCTCGCCGGCACGGCCCGCGAGGTCCAGGCGGTCGCGGTGATCGAGGGCCGGGTCTTCGACGACCCACCCGGCCCCGTCACCCGGCAGGCGAGCGCCGCCTACCGCGGCGAGGTCGAGCGACAGCTCGGGATGAGCGCCGCGGAGCTCTGGGGCGGCCGCTGAGCGTGGCCGCGGGGAGCGACGCAGCCTGACGGACAGTTCAGGCGAGCAGCCTCGTCGCCAGGCGTTCAGAGAACTGTGTCTGGAGGACGAGGTCGCGCACGGCGATCCGCTCGTCGATGCCGTGGAGTCGTGGCCTGATCGTGGCGGCGCCCTCGACGATGAAGGGGCAGAAGCCGTAGGCGACGACGCCGGGGAACGCGGCGCGGAAGTGCGCGGAGTCGGTGAAGCCGCTGAAATGCCCGCAGATCACCTCGGCCTCCGGCACGAGCTCCGCGATCGTCGCGGCGATGGCTTCGCGCAGCGGCGAGTGCGCCGGCGACTCGCTGCCCGGCATGAAGTCGAGCAGCTCCATCTCCCACGGCTCCTCGACGTCGGCCAGGGCGCGCGCGACCTCCCGGTGGATGTCCTCCGCCGACTGCCCGGGCAGCAGGCGGCAGTCCACGGTGACCTCGGCGTGCGAGGGGATGACGTTCACCGCTTCGCCGCCGGCGCGCACGATCGTCGGGGAGAAGGTGAGACCAAGGACGGGCTCGATGGTCGCCGCCGCCCCGGCATCGACGGCGGCGAGGTCGCGGAGCGCCGCATGGGCGGATGCCGGATCTTTGAGGCGCGCACGCAGGCGCGGGTCGATGACCACCCGATCGATGAAGGCGGCCGGGAGGTGGGCTGTCGACACCTCGGGCTCGTACCGCGCGAAGGCGGCGATGACGTGCGCCAGGCCGTGGATCGCGTTGTCATGGTGCAGCGGCACGGAACCGTGGCCGGCGCGCCCGCGGATGGTGACGCGGCAGGCGGCGTAGCCTTTCTCGCCGGCGTGGATCGTGTAGAGACGCCGGTCGCCGACCTCGAACATGTCCATGCCGCCCTCGTTGATGACGAAGTCGGTGCGCACGAGCCGCGGCGCGTTCTGCAGCAGCCACTGCGCGCCGCAGCGCGCGCCGGTCTCTTCGTCGGCGGTGGCGGCGAACACGAGGTCGCCGCGCAGCTTCTCGCCGGCGGCCGCGCGGCGCGCCAGGCGCACGAAGGCGACAGCCTGCGCCGCGAGCTGGTTCTTCATGTCGAGAGCCCCGCGGCCCCACACGTAGCCATCCTTCACGAGGCCCGAGAACGGCGGCTGCGTCCACTCCGTGGCCTCCGCCGGCACCACGTCCAGGTGGCCCAGCATCAGCAGGGACGGGCCATCTCCGCCGCCGGCCAGCCGGGCGATGCAGCTCGGCAGCTCGGGGCGCTCGCCGATGAGCGTCGCCGCGACGCCGTTGTCGCGGAAGTAGTGCTCCAGGACTCGGGCGGCGGCGGTCACGTCTCCCGGCGGGTTGCTGGTATCGGCCTGGATGAGTAGCGAGAGGAGCCCGACGACCTCATCCTGAAGGCCGGGGTCCGCCGCGGCGGCGATCACGCCCGTAGCGGGAGGCAGATCCCCCCGTAGGGAAGGACCCCCAGGCTACCGCCCGGAACTCGCCCCAGCGCATGGTCCACGGCCGCCTGCAGATCCGGCAGGCGCCGGTAGCCGAGCAGTGCGATATCGGCGTCCGAGAGGCCCTCTGTCACCATGAGGATGGTCGCCTTCTCCCGCACGCGCGCATTGGCGATGGCCACGTCGGCGGCGATCAGGTCGGCCTCGGCGTCGGCCGGGTCGATGGCGGACGCCTTGAGCCGCGCCTCGTCGTAGGAGAGGCGCAGCCAGTCGCGCAGCCGCGGGTGGTTGTGCGCCAGCCCCTCGTAGCACGGGCCGGCGAACACGATGAGGCCGCCTTGCTTGACGGCGAAGTAGGCGGCCACCAGGCACTTCTCCGCCTGCCACCAGTCGATGTCGCCGGGGTGGGAGCCCACGACGACGATGTCTGCGGGCTCCGGTATCGCGACCCCGTGTACGCGGCGCGAGACCTCCGCGCCGCGCCGATGGGCGGCCACGAAGTCGCCGCTCACGATCTCGAGGATGCGGCCACGATGATCCTGGACGACGTTGACGATGAAGTCGAGACCGACCTTGCGGGCCACCTCTTCCATGCCCAGCCGGCACGGGTTGTCGGCGTCGCCCAGGGGCATCTCGTCGAGGAGGGCGGCGGCGATGTGCGTGGCGGCCGTGGTGGCCATGCCGCAGACCCCCGGCTGCACGATCTTGGCGCCGCCCGTGAAGCCGGCGTCGCTGTGCGGGAAGATGCTCCCCAGCCCGATGATCAGATCGGCGTCGAGGATCCTGCGGTTGATCTGGATGGGGATGAGGCTGCCGCCCGCGCGCACGGGGTCCTGCTCGACGATCGCGTCGAGGTCGCGGCAGTCGTGCTGCGTGAGCGCGACCCGGCGATGCGCCTCCGCGCCCACCTTGGCCAGCACCTCGTCCGCGGTCATGAGACGGTGTGTGCCCGACGCCGTGAGGATCTCGATGTCGTCGTCGGCAAGGCCGATCCCATTGAGGTGGTCGAAGAGGACGGGCAGGATGCGGTCTACGGGCGTGTGGCGGGTGTTGTCATCGACGAGGCAGAGCGCCTTCGCGCGGCCCGCGCCGATCTCGCGCAGGGGTCTGCCGGCCGTCGGCTGCTCCAGCCTCGCGCGGAGCGTCGCCGCGAAGTCGTCGATGGCGGGGAGCTCCTCGAGCTCGCCGGCGAACAGGACCCGACCCCCCGGGACCTGCGCCTCGAGTGACGCGGAGCCGTACGGTATCGCGATCCTCAGCGTCTCAGATGCCATCGTTCTCCTCCTCGGGGATGCGCGCTACGCCGCTCCGCCGACCAGGCGGCCCAGGCGGCGGAGCGGCGACGTTGATGGGCGCACCGTCCAGGAAGCGGACGACGTTCTCGACGCAGACCGCCGTCAGCATGGCCATGGCCTCACGCGTGTAGAAGCCGATGTGAGGAGTGACGACGACGTTGTCGAGGGCCAGCAGCTTGGGGCCGCTCTCGCCGCCGAGATCGATGACGTCGAGCCCCGCCCCGGCGATCGCCCCCTCGATCAACGCCTCGAGCAGGTCGTCCTGCCGGATCAGGCCGGCGCGCGCCGTGTTGATGATGATCGCCGTATCGGGCAGCCGCCGCAGCAGCGCCCCGTCCACGAGGCCCTCGGTGGCGGGCGTGAGCGGCGCGTGGAGCGTCACCACATCGCTGTCCGCGAACAGCTCGGAGAGCGGCGCGTAGCGCATCCCCAGGTCGTCGATCATGGCCTGCGACGGCTGCACGTCGTAGCCGAGCAGGCTCATGCCAACACAGTGACCCAGGCGCGCGACGCGCCGCCCGATCACGCCCGTGCCGACGACGCCGAGCGTCTTGCCGTGCAGCTCGGCGCCCTGGAACGGCCGCCAATCGGGGCGGCCGGCGCGCCTCAGGCGCCGATCGGCGGCCGGTATCTTGCGCACCACGGCGAGCATCAGCCCCAGGGCGAGCTCGGCGACGGCGTTGGTGGCATACGAGGGCACGTGGCAGACGACCACGTGGTGGGCGCTCGCCGCCGCCAGATCGACGCTGTCGAGACCCGTTGCCCAGAGAGAGATGAGCCGCAGCCCGGGCAAGGCGGCGAGCGCCTCGCCGCCGATCTTCGTCCAGCCGGAGATGACGACGTCGGCGTCTCGCGCCCGCGCGACGATCTCGTGGTCTGCGGACGGCGTCCCCGAGCAGACGTGTACTTCGCCCTTCTGCTCGAGACGCCGCAGGTCCTCCGCGCCGATCCCGATATCGTCGAGCACGACGATCCGCACCTGGACTCCTTCGCCTCGCAAGCGGCGGCCCTGCCGGGCGCTTGCGGACAGCATGCTAGGGCCCGCCACGTGCCCTGTCAACGCGGCTCGGACGCGTGCCGGCGGCCAGGAACCTGTCCCGCATTTGGGAATGCGCCGGGGCGCGCTTGCCATCCTGTCCCACGAAACAGCATATGATGCGCCAGAGTGAGGCGACCGGTCTGCGCCCGAGTGTCAGAAGCTTGGGCGCAGTGCTCTCCGGTATCCTGGTTTCGGCCGTCGCAGCGTGGATCAGTGGACCTTATTCTCAAGGGGGAGCACACATGAGCGCACGAGACAATGGTCACCTTCTGGGTTTCTTGAACAAGCCCGTCACGCGCCGCCAGGCGCTCGGCGCCGCCGCCGTGGTCGGCGCCGGGGCGGCTCTCGGCCCGGTGGCCGCGGCTTGCGGCGGCAGCAGCGGCGGCGAGACCAGCGCCAGCCCATCGACGGCCAGCAGCGGCGCCCCGAAGCCCGGCGGGACGCTGAGAGTGGCAGCCGCCGCGGGCTCCGCGAAAGAAGACCTCGACATTCACGCGCCGGCTCTCACGATGCCGTCCATGGACATGCGCTTCAACATCTACGACTCTCTGCTGGAGAAGAGCCCCGAGGGCATCCTTGGCAACGCGCTCGCCGAGGAGATCATTCCCAACGACAAGGCGACCGAGTTCACCGTCAAGCTGCAGTCAGGCCTCGTGTTCCACGACGGCAAGCCAGTCACCGCGGACGACGTGGTGTACAGCTTCCAGCGGATCATGGACCCCAAGAACCCGGGCCTCGCGGCGCCGCAGCTTCTGGGGCTGACCCAGAAGGGCATCAAGAAGGTCGATGACCTCACCGTGAGCTTCGTCCTCGAATCGGCCAACGCGATCTTCCCGGAGGCGCTCTCCGCGTACAGCTGCGGGATCGTCCCCACCGGCTACGATCCCAAGGGCGGCGTCGGCGCCATCGGCACCGGCCCGTTCAAGGTCCAGGACTTCCTCCCCGGTCAGAAGGGCGTGTTCGCCAGGAACGAGAATTACTGGCGGGCGGACGGCGGACCGTATGTGGACACCCTCGAGATGATCGAGTTCGCCGACTCCACGGCGCAGCTCAACGCTCTGCTCGGCGGCGCCGCGGACTACTGCCAGATGGTCTCGGGGGCGCAGCGCAAGGTTGCGGAGGGCGCCGGCATGGCGCTCCTCGAGGCCAAGACAGGGTCGTGGATCCCCTTCACCATGCGCACCGACGTCAAGCCGTTCAGCGACGTGAAAGTGCGGCAGGCCTTCCGGCTCATCGTGGATCGCGAGCAGATGATCGCCCAGGCGGCCGACGGTATGCAGTGGCTCGGCAACGACATGTACGCGCCGTTCGACCCCGGTTACCCCGCCGACCTCCCGCAGCGTGCGCAGGATCTTGAGCAGGCCAAGTCCCTGCTCAAGGAGGCCGGCTACGAAGGCCTCTCCATCAAGCTCACGACGTCGACCTCGGTCAGCAGCAACGCGCCTGCGGCGGCCACCGTGTTCGCTCAGCAGGCCAAGGAGGCGGGCGTCACCGTCAAGGTCGACAACGTCAACGGCGACGTCTTCTGGGGCGACGAGTACCTCAGCTACCCGTTCGCCATGGACAACTGGGGGGCGCGTGGTTACCTCGCGCAGGCCGGCATGGGCACCATGCCGAAGGCCTTCTACAACGAGACGCACTGGGACAACCCCGCGTGGCTGGCGCTCGTCGAGGAGGCGTACAGGACCGTCGATGACGCGAAGCGCAACGAGCTGATCACGCAAGCCTCCACGATCGAGTACGACGAAGGCGGCTACATCATCTACGCCTTCGACAAGCAGGTGGACGCCTTCAGCACGAAGGTCGCCGGCGCCGTGGCCGACGTCTCCGGGCTCGGGTCCGCGGCCTGCAACGCGAGGTACCGTCTCGTGTACTTCGTGTGACCGAACCGTTTGACCCTTCGGCTGTGGACGGCCAGGCGCTCCGACCTTGTGGTCGGAGCGCCTGGCGTCAGCCGACATCGAGAGTAGGATCGACGTGCCGCCCCTCCTGAAGCTCCTCCTCATCCGTCTCGGGCTCGGCCTGCTGACGCTTTTCCTGGTCACGGTCGTCGTGTTCGTCGCCACCCAGGCGCTTCCCGGCGACGCCGCCCGGTCGATCCTCGGCAAGGAGGCCACCAATGTGGCGCGCTACGAGGCGCTGCGTAAGCAGCTCGGCCTGGACCGACCCGTGCTCACGCAGTACACGTCCTGGCTTGGCGACGTCGCACATGGTGATCTCGGCACGTCGCTGGTCGGCGGAGGCGCGAAGGTCACGACGCTTCTTCACAGCCGCATCGTCAACTCCGCCACCCTGGTGTTCCTGGCGGCTCTCATCAGCATCCCGATCTCCATCCTCATCGGCGCGCTCAGCGCCATCTGGCGAGATTCCCGGTTCGACAACATCGTCAACATCACCAATCTCAGCCTGGCGGCGTTGCCCGAGTTCGTGATCGGCATCGTGCTCGTGCTGCTGTTCGCCACGGCGGTGTTCAAATGGCTGCCCTCGGTCTCGAACGTCGATTCTCTGGCCCCGCTCGGCGGCCAGATGACCCTGTTCATCCTGCCGGTGCTCACGCTGGTCCTCGCGGTCATCCCGTATGTCAGTCGCATGCTGCGCGCCTCGACGGTCGAGGTGCTCGAGAGCGAGTACGTGATGATGGCCCGCTTGAAGGGCCTCTCCGAGTCACGGGTGCTCTGGCGCCACGCGCTGCCCAACGCCATCGTGCCCACCATCCAGGTGATCGCCATCAACATCGCCTGGCTGGCCGGCGGCATCGTCACCGTGGAGTACCTCTTCGGCTTTCCCGGCATCGGCTCCGCCCTGGTCGATGCCGTGGCCAATCGTGACATGCCTGTGGTGCAGGCGCTCTGCCTGCTGATCGCCGCGGTCTACGTGGTGCTCAACCTCATCGCCGACATCCTCACGATCCTCATCAGCCCACGCCTGCGGACTGGTCTGCGATGAGCAGGGGCAGCGACGCGAGTCTCGACCCTCTTCAGCCGCTCGAGACCCTCGAGCCCCTGGAGCCGCTCGAAGCCGTCCCGCCGGTCGCCAGGGGACGGCGCGAGTGGGTGCAGACGATCATCGGAGCGTGGAGCCTGCGGCGCACCAAGATCGGGTTCAGCATGTTCCTCGCCCTGTTCGCCGTCGCGGTGTTCGGCCGCTACGTGGCTCCCTACGCGCCCACCGAGTTTGTAGGGCCGCCCTTCTCGCTGCCGGCGCCCAGCTACTGGCTCGGTACCGATTTTCTCGGCCGTGACGTCCTGTCGCGCGTACTGTACGGAGGTCTCAGCGTCTTCGTGCTCGGCATCGCGGCGACCTTCATCGGGATCGTGCTCGGGGTCAGTCTGGGCCTTGTCTCGGGCTACGCGCGGCGCTGGGCCGACGAGAGCATCATGCGCATGCTCGACGTGGTGCTGGCCTTCCCGTCCATCGTGCTCGCGATGCTGTTCGTCTCGATCCTCGGGCCGCGACTGTGGCTGATCGTGCTCATGGTCGGCATCTCACACATGCCCCGCATCGCGCGCGTCACGCGCGCCGCGACCGTGGAGCTCGCGGCTCGCGATTTCGTGAGGGCGGCCGCGGCCGTCGGCGTACCGAGGCGCAAGATCCTCCTTTACGAGGTGCTGCCCAACATCAGCAGCCCGCTGCTCGTGGAGTTCGGCCTGCGCCTCACCTACTCGATCATCATGATCGCCGCGCTCTCGTTCATCGGCTTCGGCATGCAGCCGCCTTCCGCCGACTGGGGCCTGATGATCAACGAGAACCGCATCGCCATCACGATCCAGCCGTGGGCCGTCGTGGCGCCCGTCCTCCTCATCGGCGCCCTGACGATCAGCACGAACCTCATGGCCGACGGCCTTGCGCGGGCCATGATGGGCATCGACAGAGACACGGCTGTGACATGAGCGAACAGCGCAGCGACATCGTGCTCAGCGTTCGGGACCTGCGCATCGTCCTTGACCCATCCGGTATCGACATCGACGACGACGTCTCGTTCGCCATCCACCAGGGTGAGGTGCTCGGCCTCGTCGGCGAGTCGGCCTCCGGCAAGACCACCGCCGCGACCTCGCTGCTGGCCTACCAGCGGCGCGGCGCCAAGGTCGCCGGGGGGCAAGTAGACATCGACGGCGCCGACGTGCTCTCGGCCTCGCGCTCCGCGCTGCGCCGCATCCGCGGCGGCCTCATCTCCTACGTGCCCCAGGACGCCTCCGCCGCGCTCAACCCGGCGCTGCGCATCGGCGACCAGCTCATCGAGATCCTCAACGAGCACTCCTTCGGCTCCTCGGGCGCCGAGCGCCAGGCCCGCCTCAAGCAGATGATGGACGAGGTGCTGCTGCCCAACGACAGGGCGTTCTTGCGGCGCTACCCGCACCAGCTCTCCGGCGGCCAGCAGCAACGCGTGGCGATCGCCATGGCCCTGGCCAACCGGCCCAAGGTCATCGTCCTCGACGAGCCCACGACCGCCCTCGACGTGACCACCCAGGCGCACGTCCTGGACACCGTGCGCGACCTCACGCGCTCCTACGGCGTCTCGGCGCTCTACGTGACCCACGACCTGGCCGTGGTCGCCTGCCTTGCCGACCGCATCGCCGTGATGTACGCCGGGCGTCTCGTCGAGATCGGCCCCAAGGAGGATCTGTTCATCGGGGCCTACCATCCCTACACGCGCCGGCTCCTGGCCGCCATCCCGGACATCACCGGCGAGCGCGCCCTGCACGGCATCCCCGGCTGGGCGCCGCGCCCCGGCCAGCGCGTGGCGGGTTGTGCGTTCACGCCGCGCTGCGACTGGCGCCTGGACAAGTGCGCCACTGAGTACCCGCCCTACGAAGGTCCCAACCCGGACCACCAGGTACGCTGCTGGCGCTGGCGGGAAGTCCGGGCTCGGTCGTCCGCCGCCGCCGCCCCGCTGCGCGTCAAAGCCGATGAGGTCCGCGGCAGCGTGGAGAAGACCGTGGTCGATGTCCAGGATGTGACCGCGTTCTACCAGAGCAAGGAGATCCTCCACGGCGTCGGCGCCACGTTGTGCGAGCATCGCTGCCTGGCGCTGGTCGGGGAGTCGGGCAGCGGCAAGACCACCCTGGCGCGCTGCATCGCCGGGCTGCACCAGTTCAAGATCGAGGGCTCGATCACGTTCAACGGCAAGGCTCTGGCGCGCGAGTCGCGGGGGCGCACGCGCGACCAGCGCCAGGCGATCCAGTACATCTTCCAGAGCCCCTACAGCTCGCTCAACCCGCGCAAGACCATCCGCCAGCTGCTGGCCCAGCCGATCGGGATCTTCTTCAAGCTGGACCGCGACGGCACGGAGGAGCGCATGGTTCGCGTGCTCGACCAGGTGGCGCTCGACGCGTCGCTGCTCAGCCGGTATCCGGAGCAGCTCTCCGGCGGCGAGCGGCAGCGCATCGCCATCGCGCGCGCTCTCGCCGCCGAACCCACGGTGCTCATCTGCGACGAGGTCACCTCGTGGCTCGACGTCTCGGTGCAAGCGGCGATCATCGAGCTTCTCGCCAAGCTCCAGCTCGAGACCGGCGTGAGCATGCTGTTCGTGACGCACAACCTGGCGCTGATCAGGAGCGTCGCCCAGGAGGTGGCCGTGATGAACGACGGGCGCATCGTCGAGCTGGGGCTGGTGGACGCTGTCCTCCAGGATCCCCAGGCCGACTACACCAAGGCTCTCCTCGCCGACACGCCGACGCTGCCCGCCGAGTGCCGGATCTGAGGCGGCCGACGCCGCGCGCGCCGCGCGCGCCGGGAACGTGCTAGCGGCTCGCGCTCAGGGCCAGCTTGCGGGCGATCGCCTCCACGATCCGACGCGCCCGCTCCTCCCCGAACTCGCGGAGGCGCCAGCCCGGCGCCAGGATGCCGATCGCGGCATCCTGCTCCGGGACGTCCAGGGCGCAGGCGATGGACGTGACGCCGGGCTCTACGGCGTCGCGCATCAGGTGGGATGTGGACGGGTCGGCGAAGGCGGCGCCGGTGGCGGTGCCCTCCAGCGGCACGCGCCGCCCGACCCAGCCGCCGACTCTCAGCACGTGGCGACTCTCGACCTGGTCGAGGTAGAGGCCGTGGTCGCCGTCGCGGATGATGAGGCTCGCGGTCTCGCGGGTGGCGTCCCTGAGCTGCGCGAGATGTGCCCGCGAGGCGATGCGCAGAGTGTCGACAAAGGCGACCCTGGACGCCAGGCTCACGAGCTCCAGGCCGAGAGAGTACGTGCCGTCGGGCTCGGCGTGGAGGAAGTCGCTCTCCTCCAGAAGGGGCAGGACGCGGTCGACCACCGACCTGGGCAGCTCTTCGCGCGCCGCGATCTGGCGCGGCGTCAGGCCGCCGGACGCCGCGGCGAAGGCTCTGAGCACGGCGAGCCCGTGAGCGAACAGCGGCGCGGCGGCGCTCAGCTCGTGGACCGCCGCCCCCAGGCTCCAGGTGCGCTCGTCGGCGTGGTAGGTGACGAAGCGCCGCTCCCTGAGCGCCCGCAGCAGGGTGTAGAGACTAGATCTGGGTATCTCGCAGGACATGGCGATGATGGCCGCGGGTGACGGCGTCGACCGGCGGGCAAGGAACTCGAGGACGTCCAGCACTCTGGCGGCCGAGCCCTCTGACGATGCTGAGCTCGGCGCGCGCCGCTGCGTCATGTCGGCGACTCCTTGTTACCCGGTTCTTGCTGCCTGCCCTGGTCGGGCGCGCCGGCCTCGCGGTCGGAGCGGGCCGTTGCCCGTCACCATAGCGGGCCGCCGCGGTCGCCGCAAAGCCGGACGGCGCGCGAGAGCGTGCTCTCGGTGACTGACCAGAGGACGCAAGCCGGCGCCGGGCGGGCGGCCAAGGCGGCCTCGCGGACCCTCGACATCCTGGAGCTCGTGGGGCGGCGATCGTTCCCGGTATCGGCGGCGGCGATCGCCTCCGCCTGCGGCATCCCGCGATCGACGCTGCGCGAGCTCCTGCGCATGCTTCAAGGGCGCGGGTACCTCGTCTACAGAGCGACCGAAAAGGGCTGGACGCCGGGTCAGCGACTGCTCGGCCTGCGGGCGGACAGCCTTGAGCTCGAGCACGGCATCGCCGTGCTCGAACTGTTCGGGGCGGGTGGCGGGGGGCTCAGCGTCGAGGACATCGTCGCGCGCTCCGGACTCTCGCGCGAGATGGTCGGCCGCATTCTCACGGCGCTGGCCGGCTTCGGCCTGGTGGCGCCGGGCTCCGACGGCACGTACGGTCTCGGCCGCCGGATCCTGGGGCTGGCGTCGCGGGTCGGGTGGGTCGAGGGCCTGCAGCACGCGGCGCGACCGGCGCTCACGCGGCTGCGGGACGAGAGCGGGGAGACCGCCAGCCTCCTCCTGGAGGACGCCGGCCAGGCCCTCTACCTCGACCAGGTCGAGAGCCGCTTCGAGCTGCGCTGCCGCGGGTGGGTGGGGCGCCGCGTGCCCCTGGAGGGCACGTCCGTCGGCGCGGCCTTCGCCGATCCGGCGCGCACGCACATCGTCGCCGACGCCGTCGAGACGGGCGTCACGGCGATCGCCTGCGCGGTGGGCGGCATCGAGCCTCCGGTGGGAGTGAACATCATCGGTCCTTCATGGCGGCTCAAGGAGCGCGGCCTCGACCAGCTCGCCGGCCTGGTCCAGGCGGCGGCGCGCGAGCTCGCCGCAGCCCAGGCGAGCGGTCAGGAGCGGTCTTTCTGACGCTCCCTTGTCGGGGGTGCGGCGCTCGTCCGTCCCGCCCCGTCTCTCGTCCGTCCCCGCGCACAATACCGTCTTGCATGCAAGACGGACGGCCCGCGGCCTTGAATGCCGGAATGGGCGCTGGTTAGCTTTGATCCAGTACCGCGAAGGTCGATAGCCGGGCCGATGGCGCGGCCGAGAATCGAGCCAGAGGCGAGAGCGGCCGCGGCCGCGCCACCCTGGCCCGTCAAGAGAATCCAGCGAAGGAGAGCACCGATGGCGAAGACCCTCCGGGTCCAACTGCTCAGCGAGGACGACGTCGATTCGATTTTCGAGAAGGCCGCCCACATCCTCGGCGCGCACGGAGTCAAGGTCGACCACGACAAGGCCCTCGAGCGGCTTGCTCAGGCCGGGGCGCTGGTCGACCCGGCCACCAAGATGGTCCGCTTCTCACGGGAGAGCATCGAGGCGGCGCTCGCGACCGTGCCGAGATCGGTCAAGGTCATGGGCAGCGACGAGAAGCACGACTTCACGGTGCCCGACCCGACCGGTCGCTTCTACACGACGACCTGCGTGCAGAGCATGCGGTACCACGACCCGGACACCGGCGAGTACGTGGAGAACACCAGACAGCGCTTTGCGGAGTGGTGTCAGCTCGTCGAGACCCTGCCCAACATCGATGTGTGCGCCATCCAGACGCCGATGGACGCGCCTCCGGAGACGGCGGACGTGCACGCCCTCAACATCCAGTTGCAGAACACGGCGAAGCCGCTGATGCTCCTCGCCTACTGCCACGAGAGCGTCCCGTACCTCTTCGAGCTGATGCTGGCGCGGGCCGGTAGCGCCGAGGCTCTGCGCAAGCGGCCGCTCCTCCTCATCAACCCCACGTCGCTGAGCCCGCTGGTGTTCAAGGGCATGGACATGGAGCAGATGCTCGGCGCCGCCGAGTACGACATCCCGGTGGCCGCCAACTCCCTGGCCATCGCCGGAGCCACCGCGCCCGTGACGATCGCCGGCACGGTCCTCGTCGAGGCCGTCGAGCTCCTCGCGTTCCTCGTCATGTCGCAGATGCTCAAGCCCGGCCTCCCCTTCATCGCCACCGTCTTCAACACCACGATGGACCTGGGTACGGGCAACGCGCTGCTCGCCAACAGCGAGACGATCCTGGCGCGCGCCGCGACGGCGCAGTTCGCGAAGGCGGCCCTCGGCGTCCCTGTGGAGACGTTCGCGCTGATGGCCGACTCCTACCTCCCCGACGGCCAGACGGCCGCCGAGAAGGTACTGCAGCCCACGATCCTCGCGCTGGCGGGCGCCGACATCCTCTACGGCGCCGGCCGCCTCGGCGGCTCCACGCTGGCGAGCCCCGTCGAGCTCGTCATCGACGACCGGCTCGTCAGCGTCATCCAGCGCACCGTCGCCGGCGTGGAGGTCGATGACGACACGCTGGCCATGGACGAGATCGTCGCGGCGGGCCCCGGCGGGCACTTCTTGCGCCGCAAGCACACGCTGCGCCATTGCCGCGAGGCGCTCCGCCCCGACCTGTTCGTTCCCGACGTGCTCGACAACTGGGTCGCCGCGGGCGGCAAGGACCTCTTCACCCGCGCGACGGAGCTGTACAAGGAGCTCAAGAAGGGGCTCGAGCCCCTGCCGCTCCCCGACGACGTGAAGCGCGACATGGACAACGTGGTGAAGTCGGCCGACGAGCACCTGATCGGCTGAGGTGCGGGAACCCCGCCACCGGCCTTGTGCAGGGGCGGCCGCGCGCGCGCGGCGCCCCGCGGCTCCCGAGCGGGTACACGTGACATTCTGGAGGAATGATGGCGTTTGACAGCTTGCAGCAGGCAGTGATCGAGGGCGAGGCCGAAGAGACGGTCCGTCTCGTCCAGCAGCACCTCGACGAAGGCAGAGACGCGGTCGACATCCTCGACAACGGCCTCATCGCCGCGATGGACGACGTCGGCGCCAAGTTCAGCGCCGGCGAGCTCTTCATCCCGGAGATGCTCGTGTCCGCCGAGGCCATGCAGGAGGGCCTTGCCCTCCTCAAGCCCCTTCTCATCGAGAACGCCTCGGGCGGCAGGGGCACCGTGGTCATCGGCGCCGTCAAGGGCGACCTCCACGACATCGGCAAGAACCTCGTCGTGCTCATGCTCGAGGGCGCCGGATTCACCGTGGTCGATCTGGGCACCGACGTCTCACCCGAGGACTTCGTCGAGGCCGCCAGGGCCAACGGTGCAGGCATCGTCGCGATGTCCGCCCTGCTCGTCACCACCATGCCGCACATGAAGACGACGGTCGACCAGCTGCGCGCGGCGGGGCTGGGGGCGAAGGCGATCGTCGGTGGCGCTCCGCTGACTCAGTCCTACGCCGACGAGATCACGGCGGACGGCTATGCCTCAGACGCGCCGGGCGCCGTGATCTTGTGCAAGAGCATGCTCGCCTGACAGGCGCGCGGAGTCATCAGGTCAGCGGTGCGCCGAGGGAGTGGTCTCCGGCGGCGCCGCGAGTTGAAGCGAAGGAGAAGCGATGCCGACACAGGGACAGACACAGGGTAACGGCGCTCTGCGCGGCGCCAGGGCGGTCCGCGCCCCTCGCGGCACGGAGATCAGCTGCAAGGGCTGGCAGCAGGAAGCCGCCCTGCGCATGCTCATGAACAACCTCGACCCCGAGGTCGCCGAGGCGCCGGACGAGCTCATCGTCTACGGCGGCGCCGGCAAAGCGGCCCGCGACTGGGCGAGCTTCGACGCCATCGTCGCCACTCTGCGCCGCCTCAAGGACGACGAGACGCTGCTCGTGCAGAGCGGCAAGCCCGTGGGCGTTTTCGAAACCCACGAGATGGCCCCACGGGTGCTCATCGCCAACGCCAACCTGGTGCCCGACTGGGCGAGCTGGGACGAGTTCCGCCGGCTCGATGCCCTGGGCCTGACGATGTACGGGCAGATGACGGCCGGATCGTGGATCTACATCGGCACCCAGGGCATCCTCCAAGGTACCTACCAGACGTTCGCCGCTGCCGGCCAGAAGCACTACGGCGCCGACCTGGCCGGCAGGCTCGTCCTGACGGCCGGCCTCGGCGGCATGGGCGGCGCCCAGCCTTTGGCCGTCACCATGGCCGGCGGCGTCGCGCTGTGCGTCGAGATCGACCCCCATCGCATCGCGCGCCGCCTCGAGACGGCCTACGTGGACGTCTCCACCGAGTCGCTCGACGAGGCGCTGCGCCTGGCCGCTGAGGCAGTGGCCGCCAGGCGGCCCCTGAGCATCGGCCTGCTCGGCAACGCCGCCGACGTGTACCCCGAGCTCGTACGCCGCGGCTTCACCCCCGACCTCGTCACCGACCAGACCTCGGCGCACGACACCCTGAACGGCTACGTGCCCAACGGCATGAGCCTCGACGAGGCTGTCGCGCTGCGGCGCGCCGACCCGGCCGAGTACGTGCGTCGCGCCGTCGCCAGCATCGTCGTCCACGTCGAGGCGATGGTCGCCCTGCAGAAGGCCGGCGCCCATGTGTTCGACTACGGCAACAACATCCGCGGGGTGGCGAAGGAGGCCGGCTACGCCGAGGCCTTCGCCTTCCAGGGCTTCGTGCCGCTCTACCTGCGGCCGCTCTTCTGCCGCGGCAACGGCCCCTTCCGCTGGGCGGCGCTCAGCGGCGACCCCGCCGACATCGCCGTCACCGACGCCGCTTTGCTCGAGGCCTTCCCCGACAACGAGATGGTCACGCGCTGGCTCAAGATGGCCGCCGAGAAGGTGCAGTTCCAGGGTCTGCCCTGCCGCATCTGCTGGCTCGAGTACGGCGAGCGTGCCAAGGCCGGGCAGATCTTCAACGAGCTGGTGCGCAGCGGCAAGGTCAAGGCGCCGCTCGTCATCGGTCGCGACCACCTCGACTCGGGCTCCGTGGCCAGCCCCTACCGCGAGACCGAGAGCATGCGCGACGGCAGCGACGCGATCGCCGACTGGCCCATTCTCAACGCTCTCCTGAACACCGCCGCCGGGGCCTCGTGGGTGAGCTTCCACCACGGCGGCGGCGTGGGTATCGGCAAGAGTCTGCACGCCGGTATGGTGGTGGTGGCCGACGGCACCGACATGATGGCTGCGCGCCTGCAGCGTGTGCTCACCTGCGACCCCGGCACCGGCGTGATGCGTCACGCCGACGCCGGCTACCCGGAGGCCATCGAGAAGGCTGGGGAAAGCGGCATCGATCTGCCGATGGTGGAGGGGTGACGACGATGGTGGGCACAGCGGAGGAGGCGGCTACGGCCGGCGCGGCGCCCGCTCCCCAGATCGCGCTGGACCTCGAGCTCTGCAAGGTCTGCGGCATCTGCATCGAGCTGTGCCCAGAGGATGTGTACGACCGCGACAAGCTGGGCTATCCGGTGGTCGCGCGCGCCGACGACTGCACGTCGTGCCTGCTCTGCGAGCTGCACTGCCCGGACTTCGCCATCGAGGTGCAGCGCCGCGCCCGCAAGACGCCGGCAGAGGGCGCGGCGGCGACGCCGGAGGCGATTGCCGAGGCCGAGCGCGACCGAGTGATCGCGGCCCTCGCCGGTCGTGCGGACAACGACGAACGGCCCGTGTCGGGCAGCGAGTGCGGCATCCACGGCGGGGGGGAGGACTGACATGCCGGCATCGCCAGTCCTCATGCAGGGCAATGAGGCGGTCGCCGAGGGCGCCATCGCCGCCGGCGCCCGTTTCTTTGCCGGCTACCCCATCACGCCCTCCACGGAGATCGCCGAGACGCTCGCCCGCCGCATGCCCGAGGTAGGTGGCTCGTTCATCCAGATGGAGGACGAGATCGCTAGCATCGCCGCGGTCTGCGGCGCCTCGCTGGCGGGGCTGAAGGCGCTCACCGCGACCTCCGGCCCCGGCTTCAGCCTCATGCAGGAGATGATCGGCTTCGCCGAGATGGCGCAGATCCCCTGCGTGATCGTCGATGTGATGCGCGGCGGGCCGTCCACGGGTCTGCCCACCGAGCCCAGCCAGGGCGACGTGATGCAGGCCCGATGGGGCACGCACGGCGAGCACTCGGTGATCGCCCTCGTGCCGAGCAGCGTGTACGAGTGCTACACGCTCACCGTCGCGGCCTTCAATCTCGCCGAGCAGTACCGCACCCCGGTGATCGTGCTCAGCGACGCGCTCATCGGCCACATGCGCGAGGCCGTCACGCTGCCCGCGCCGGGGAGCCTGCGCATCGCCGAGCGCGGCATCCCCGACTGCGCCCCCGAAGACTACGACACCGTGATGAGCGACCTCGACAACATCCTCCCGCGGCCGCCCCTCGGCTCGGCCTTCCGCGTACACGTCACGGGCCTCGTGTACAACCGCAGGAGCGGCGCCCCCGAGACCGGCGATCCCGAGGTCGCCGGCGACCTGGGGCGCTACCTGCGCGAGAAGATCTACCACCACCGCGACGCCATCGCGCGCGTCGAAGAGTACGAGATGAAGGACGCCGAGGTGGCCATCTTCGCTTACGGCTCGGTGGCGCGCTCGGCCAAGGCCGTGGTCAAATGGGCGCGCGCCAAAGGCGTGCCGGTGGGCCTCGTGCGGCCCATCACCCTGTGGCCCTTCCCGACCTTGGCCGTCGACCGCATGGCCGCGCAGGTGCGCACCGTCATCGTGCCCGAGATGAACATCAAGCAGATGAGCTGGGAGGTGCAGGCCGCGGTCTCCGGGCGCTGCAAGGTCATCGACTTCGGGCGCATCGACGGCAAGCTGATCACGCCGGCGCAGATCGAGGAGCTGGTGAAGGCCGAGCTCTACTACCACGACTGGGAGAGGTCATGAGCGCCCTCGTCGATGAACAGCTGCTCGAGAGTCCCCCTGAGGGCGACTACAAGCTGCCGCGCATCACGCCGCACAAGACCAGCGAGATCGTCCCCTGGCTGCGCACGCCCAAGACGATCTGGTGCCCGGGCTGCTCCAACGGGACCATCACGCGCGCCCTCATCGACGCCATCCTCGGCCTCGAGCTCGACGCGGAGAAGGTGGTGATCGTGGCCGGTATCGGCTGCAGCGGCCGCATCGCCCAGTACCTCGAGTACTCCACCGTTCACGCGGCCCACGGTCGCGCCCTCGCCGTGGCGACGGGCGTCAAGGTCGCCGATCCGTCGCTCCACGTCATCGTCGCCATGGGCGACGGCGATTGCTCGGCGATCGGCGGCAACCACTTCATCCACGCGGCGCGGCGCAATATCGACCTCACCGCGCTGATCTTCAACAACTCGATCTACGGCATGACCGGCGGGCAGATGAGCCCCACCACGCACACCGGCGACAAGTCCACGACGAGCCTGCGCGGCAACGTGGAGGCGGCCTTCGACCTCTCCGAGCTGGCCCATGCCGCGGGGGCGACCTACGTCGCCCGCGGCACCGCCTGGGCCTACCGGCAGCTCGTCAACGTCATCGCCGGCGGTATCGCTCACAAGGGCTTCGCCGCCGTCGAGGCGATGGCCGCGTGCCCCGTGTACTACGGGCGCTTCAACCTGACCGCCGACCCGGCGGAGTTCCTGAAGGGGCAGAAGAAGCACGCCGTGCCGGCCGGCCAGTTCGAGGAGGGCGAGTCGCGCCTCCGCGACCAGTACCCCGTGGGCCTGCTGCACCACAGCGAGCGCGCCGAGCTCGTCGCCTCGCTGGCTCGCAAGCGGGAGCAGGCACAGGAGGCGCACCATGGTTGAGACCGACGGGCGCGACTCGCGCCTCGAGATCCGCTTCTCCGGCTCGGGCGGCCAGGGCATCCTGCTGGCCGCGGCGATCGTCGCCGAGGCGGCCACCGCTTTGGGCAAGAACGTCGTGCAGACGCAGAGCTACGGGCCGGCGGCGCGCGGCGGCGCCTCAAAGGCCGAGGCCATCATCGCCGACGACGAGATCGACTACCCCGAGGTGGATACGCCCGACGTGAGCCTCTGCCTGTCGCAGGAGGCCTACGAGAAGTACGCCAAAGACACGCGGCCCGGCGGCCTGCTCGTCTACGACTCCGGGCTCGTCGAGCCGGACGACAGCCTGCCGGGCCGCGACCTGCGCGGCATCCCCTTCACGCAGGCCGCCGCCGAACACCTCAAGAAGACCGTGGTCGCCAACATCGTCGCCGTCGGCGCGCTGGTGGAGATCACCGGCATGGTGCCGCCCGAGGCCGCCGAGGCGGCCGTCGTCAGCCGCGTGCCCGAGCGCTTTCGCGAGCTCAACGTCGAGGCCTTCCGGCTCGGGCGTCGCCTCGCCGCCGAGGCGTAGGCCGGTGGACCTGCTCGAGCACAGGGGCAAGCGCCTGTTCGCGGACGCCGGGCTGCCCGTGTTGCCGTCGCGCCTGGCGTTCTCGCCGGCGGAGGCGCAGGCCGCGGCCGGCGAGCTCGGCCTGCCGGTCGTCGTCAAGGCGCAGGTGAAGACCGGCGGTCGCGGCAAAGCCGGCGGCATCCGCGTGTGCGCCACCGAGGGCGAGGTCGCGGCGGCGAGCGCGGACATCCTGGCCATGACCATCCGCGGGCACGGCGTCAGCGGCTTGCTTGTGGAGCAGGCCGTGGAGATCGCCCGCGAACTGTATCTGGCAATCTCCTGCGCACGTACGCACCGTGTGCCGCTGCTCATCTTCTCGGCCGAGGGCGGCGTGGACATCGAGGAGGTCGCGAGGCGTGACCCCGGCGCCCTCGTGCGCACCCCGATCGACCCGTTGCTCGGCCTCTGCGACTACCAGGTGCGCGACGTCGTCGCGGCGGCCGGTCTCGACGGCGAGCTTGCCGGCCCCGACGGCACGCCGGCGAAGCAGTCGCTGGCCGGCGTCGTGCGCGCCCTGTGGCGGCTCTATCACGACAGCGACGCGACGCTCTGCGAGATCAACCCGCTGGTGGTCACTACGTCCGGCGGGGTCGTGTGCCTCGACAGCAAGGTGACCATCGACGACAACGCGCTGTTTCGGCACACCGACCTGAAGGCCGAAGCCCACGCCGCCAAGGAGGATCGCGAGGCCCGGGCACATGAGGCCGGCCTCGCCTTCGTCGCGCTGGGCGGAGACATCGGCGTGCTCGGCAACGGCGCCGGCCTGGTGATGAGCACGATCGACCAGATCGCCGCGGCCGGCGGGTCAGCCGCCGACTTCTGCGACATCGGCGGCGGCGCCCGCGCCGAGGTCGTGGCGGCGGCCCTCGACGTGATCCTCTCCATGGAGACCGTCTCCGTGCTGCTGGTCAGCATCTTCGGGGGCATCACGCGCTGCGACGAGGTGGCGCGCGGTCTCGTCCGCGTGCTGGGCCACGCGAGCGTGGACGTGCCCGTGGTGGTGCGGCTGGACGGCAACGCCGCCGCCGAGGGCCGCGCCGTGCTTGCGGAGGCGCGGATCCCCGGCCTGACCGTGGCCGCCGGCGCCGCCGCAGCGGTGAGCCTGGCCGTGGCCGGCGCGGGCGCGCTGCAGGCCGGCCCCAAGACTCCCCCGGAGGGCTGATGGCCATCCTCATCGACGAGACCAGCCGCGTGCTGGTGCAGGGCATCACCGGGCGCGAGGGCGCCTTTCACGCGGCGCGCATGCGCGCCGCGGGCACCAACCTCGTGGCCGGCGTCTCGCCCGGTAAGGGCGGCCAGACCGTTGAGGGCGCGCCCGTCTACGACGCCGTCGCAGCGGCGGTCGCGGCGACGGGCGCCGACGTGGCCGTGCTCTTCGTCCCGGCGCGCTTCGCGCGCGACGCGATGCTCGAGGCCGCGGACGCCGGCATTCGACTCGTGGTGTGCGTTACCGAGGGCATACCTGTGCGCGACATGGCCGAGGTAACGGCGCATCTCTCGCGCCGGGGCACCACGCTCGTCGGCCCCAACGGGCCGGGGCTCATCACGCCGCGGCGCTGCAGCGCCGGCATCATGCCCGCCGACGTGTTCACGCCCGGGGCCGTGGGCCTGGTCTCCCGCTCGGGGACCCTCACCTACGAGGTCGTCCACGAGCTCACACTGGCCGGCATCGGCCAGTCGACGGTCGTCGGCATGGGCGGCGACCCTATCCACGGCGTCGGCTTTCTCGAGTGTCTCGAGCTCTTCGAGGCCGACGGCGAGACCGCGGCTGTGGTGCTCATCGGTGAGATCGGAGGCAACGGCGAGGAGCGCGCCGCGGCGTTCGTGCGCGAGCACGTCTCGAAGCCGGTAATCGCCTACATCGCGGGCTTCGGCGCGCCGCCCGGCAAGCGCATGGGCCACGCCGGCGCCATCGTCGAGGGCTCTTCGGGCACGGCCGCCGAGAAGAAGGCGGCCCTCGAGGCCGCCGGCATCCCCGTGGCGGCCGCTCCGGCGGACGTCGTCGCGCTGCTGCAAGCGCAGTTCGAAAGGAGGCGGTCGCCATGACGCAGATCGTGATCGGTGACGCCCCGCTGAGCATCGAGGACGTTCTCGCGGTGGCGCGCGGCGGAGCCGAGGTCGCCCTCGGCCGGGCCGCGCGCGAACGCATCGACGCGGCCCACGACGTCATCGCGCGCGTCGTCGCCGAAGAACAGGTGGCCTACGGGGTCACCACGGGCTTCGGCCTGCTTGCCACCAAGCACATCTCCGCGGACAAGGTCGAGGAGCTGCAGCAGAACCTTGTGCGCAGCCACGCGGTCGGGGTCGGCGTGCCCCTCTCCCGCGAGGTGGTGCGCGCCGCGCTGACGATCCGCCTCAACACCATGGCGCGCGGCCATTCCGGGGTGCGCGTGGAGGTCGCGGAATTCGTCGCCGCGATGCTCAACGCCGACCTCGTGCCGTGGGTGCCGTCCAGGGGCTCGCTGGGCGCCTCCGGCGACCTCGCCCCCTCTGCCCATCTCGTCCTCGCGATGATGGGCGAGGGCGAGCTGCTCGGCCCGGAAGGCGGGCGCGAGCCGGCCGCGCCCGCCCTGCGGGCCGCAGGGCTCGCGCCCCTCACCCTCGAAGCCAAAGAAGGCCTCAGCCTGCTCAACGGTACGCAGTTCATGGCTGCCATCGGCTGCCTTGCGGTGGCCGACGGCGAGGCTCTGCTCGACTCCGCCGACCTCATCGGCGCCATGAGCCTCGAGGGCCTGCGCGCCTCGGTCGGTCCCTTCGAGGAGCGCATCCAGCTGCTGCGCCCCATCCCCGGCCAGCTGCGCACGGCCGCCCTGGTGCGCGCCGCCACCGCGGGAAGCGCGATCATGCAGAGCCACCTCAACTGCGACAAGGTCCAGGACGCCTACTCGCTGCGCTGCATCCCGCAGGTACACGGCGCCTGCCGTGATGCCTTGGGCTGGCTGCGCGAGGTGATCGCCGTCGAGGTCGACGCCGTCACCGACAACCCGCTGGTGTTCCCCCACAGCGGCGAGATCATCTCGGCGGGCAACTTCCACGGCGAGCCGCTCGCCCTGGCCCTCGACCTCGCGGCCATGGCGACCAGCGAGATCGCCAACATCAGCGAGCGCCGCACCTTCCGTATGCTCACCAGCTCGCTCTCGGAGCTGCCGCCGTTTCTGACTACCGACAGCGGCCTCAACAACGGCTACATGATCGTCCAGTACACGGCCGCCGCGCTGGTCGCCGAGAACAAGATCCTCTGCCACCCGGCGAGTGTCGACTCCATCCCCAGCTCGGGCGACCAGGAGGACCACGTCAGCATGGGCATGACGGCGGCGCTCAAGCTGATCGACGTGCTGCGCAATTCGCAAACGGTGCTGGGCATCGAGGCGCTGTGCGCGGCGCAGGCCATCGACCTGCTGGCGCCGCTTCAGGCCGGCGTGGGCACCAAGGCCGGGCACGACCTCGTCAGGCGCTTCGCGCCGACCCTCGGCCGCGACCGCTACCTGGCCCCCGAGATCGAGGCGGCGGCGCGGGCCGTCGCCGACGGCCAGTTCGCCGCCGTGGTGCGCCGCCTGGCGCCGTGAAGATCGCCCGCATCCAGACCACGCCGCTCGCCCTGGCCTTCAAGGAGCCGTATCACTGGGCCGGTCGCGTCGACCACGCCGCGGCCGTAGTCCTCGTCGAGGTCGAGACCGACGACGGCCTGGTCGGCATCGGCGAGTCCGTGGCCGCCTTCCCGGCGGAGGGCGTCGTCGCCGCGCTGCAGGGCGTCGCCCCGCTCTTCGTCGGCCAGTCCGCCTTCGACATCGAACGTCTCATCACCGGGGCGCGGCATCTGGGGAGCTTCAATCACACGCCTTGGCACGCGAACTTCGTCCTCGCCGGCCTGGAGATGGCGCTTTGGGACATCCTCGGCAAGGCCGCCGGCTGGCCGGTCCACCGGCTTCTCGGCGGCGCCGTGCGCGACGAAGTCGACTACTTCGGCTTCGTCCAGGGCGACACCACCGGGGAGCTCGCTGAGGACGCCCGCGACCTTGCGGAGGCGGGCTACGGCGTCATCTACCTGAAGGTCGGGCGCGGCGAGGCCGCCGACTTGCGCAATACGGCGGCCGTGCGCGGCGCCATCGGCGGCCGCCGTCTGCGATTGGACCCCAACTGCGCCTGGAGCGTCCCCGAAGCGATCCACATGATCGGCCGGCTGACGGGGTGCGAGCCGGAGTGGATCGAGCAGCCCACGCCGCTGCAGAGCATCGCCGCCCTGCGCCAGGTCAGGGAGGCCGTGAGCGTGCCCATCGCCGCCGACCAGGCGGTGTTCACGCCGGCCGACGTGTACGAGATCTGCCGGCAGCGCGCCGCCGACGTCATCGTCCTGTCGCCGCACGAAGCCGGCGGCCTGCTCGCCTTCGGCAAGGCCGCCGCCATCGCCGAGGCCGCCGGGGTGCCGGTCTGCCTGCACGGGCAGGGCGTCTCGGGCATCACCGACGCCGCCCAGCACCACCTCGGCCTGCGCACCGCCAATCTGACCGAGGGCAACCAGATCATGCACCAGCTGCTCGTCGAGGACCTTGTCACGGCGCCCGACCTCACGCCCGTCCAGGGCAGGATCGGGCTCTTCGAGACGCCCGGTCTGGGCGTCGAGCTCGACCGTGACGCCGTACGCCGTGCGGCGGAACTCTACCGGCGCGGATCGACGCCACAGAAGGAGGTCGGCCCATGAAGGCGCTGATCGCGGACCAGAAGCTGGTCACCGAACTGCTCCCGATGGACGAAGCCATCGAGGTCATGCGCAGTGCTCTGACGATGCTCGCCGAGGGCGACGTCGTCATGCCGCTGCGCCAGATGCTGGTCATGCCGGGCGGCGACCGGGTCATGGGCCTCATGCCGTCCTATCTGGGCGGCCTGGACGCCGTCGGCGTCAAGGTGGTCGCCGCCTTCCCCGCCAACTTCGGCAGCGAGTACGACACGCACCAGGGCGTCGTCCTCTTCTTCGACACCGAGCGCGGCCTGCTGCGCGCCATCATCGACGCCACCTCGATCACGGCCATCCGCACCGCGGCCGTGAGCGGGCTGGTGACCGATCTGCTGGCGCCCCCCGCTGCCGGCGACCTGGCGATCATCGGCGCCGGCACGCAGGCGCACACGCACCTGCAGGCGATGATGGCCGTGCGGCCGGTCAGCCGCGTGCGCGTGTTCAGCGTGCCGGCCGTGAGCGCGGAGGCGTTCGCGGCGCGCGAGTCGCGGCTCACGGGCCTCACCGTCGAGGTCGCGACCACTGCCGAAGAAGCCGTGTTCGGCGCCGACCTGATCTGCACGACGACCACAGCCACCGAGCCCGTCGTCCTCGGCGCCTGGGTCAGCCCCGGCGCCCACATCAACGCCGTCGGGGCGTACACGCCGGCGACCAGGGAGCTCGATTCCGCGCTTGTCGCCGGCGCCCGCTTGTACGCCGACAGGCGCGAGTCGCTGCTCAGCGAATCGGGTGAGTTCCTCATCCCCAAGGGCGACGGCCTGTTCGGCGACGAGCACATCGTCGGCGAGATCGGCGAGGTGCTGCTCGGCACGGCGCCGGCACGCACCGCCCCCGATGAGATCACGCTGTTCAAGTCGTTGGGCATCGCCATCGAGGACCTCGCCGCCGCGCATCATGTGTACACGAAGGCCAAGGAGCGCGGCCTGGGCGCCTGGGTCGAGATCGGCGGCCGGCGCTTCGGCAGCGCCGTGGAGGACTGAAGCTATGACTGTCGCCGCCTACCCCGAGCTCTTCAACGATGTCTTCGGCCCCATCATGCAGCCGGGCTCGAGCTCCCATTTCGCCGGCCCCTGCCGGCTGGGCCTGCTCGCCGGCCGGCTGCTCGGCGAGTCCCCGGCCCGGATCCGCATCCTGCTCGACGAGCACGGCTCGTTCGCCGGGACCTTCGGGATCATGGCGGAGGACCGGGCCATGGTCGGCGGAGTCCTCGGCTTCGAGCCCGACGACGCGCGCCTGTTCCGCGCCTTCGAGCTCGCTGAGGAGGCAGGCGCCGAGGTCTCATTCGAGTTCACCGAGATCACTGAGAGCCGGCACCCGAACGCCGTCAAGTTCGTCCTGACGGGCCGCAGCGGTCGCGAGACGGAGCTCGTCGGCAACTCCACCGGCGGCGGGATGGTGGAGACGGTCGCGGTCAACGGCTTCCCGTTGCGGACCATCGGCGACACGTGCGTGCTGCTGGTCTTCGACGCCCAGAGGCAGATCGGCGACGAGCAACTCGCGGCGCTCGTGCCCGCGCTGCCTGAGCTGGTCGAAAGCAGCGAGGTCCCTGTCGATGGACGCGGCGTGCTGCGCGCCTACATGCTCGCCGTCGAGCCGGACCTCGTGGCCCTGGACGGTCTTCTCACAGCGCGTTTGCCCGGCGTCGGCGTCGCCGTCCTCAAACCGCTGCTGCCCGTGATCAGCCAACTCGACCGCCAGCCGCAGCTCTTCGACACCATGACTCGCTGGCGCGAGATCGCGGAGCGCGATGGCCTGCCATTGTGGGAGGTCGCCGTCCAGTACGAGATGGACGCCTCGGGGTGGCCGCGCGCGCGGATCCTCGAGCGCATGCGCATGCTGGCCGGCCTCATGCGCCGGCAGACGCGCGCCGCATACGAGGAGGGCGTCGTCGTCCCCACGAGCCCGTTCAAGCCCGACTTCGCCGGCCGCTGGGCCGAGCACGCCGCGTCTGGCGGCGCCGTGACCGACGGGATCACGGCGCAGACCATCAAGTGGGCCTACGGCGCGGGCTCCGGCATTCCCGGCGTCGTCGTGGTGCCGGGTCCCATGGGCGGCGGCGCCGGCTACATCTACGCCGCGATGAGCGCCGTGCAGGACGCCCGCGGTCTGAGTGAGGACGCGCTTCTGCGCGGGCTCTTCGTGGCCGCAGGCATCGGCGCCATCTCGTACACGCGTTCGGCGCCGACCGGCGAGGTGACCGGCTGCACCGGCGAGGCCGGCACCTGCGGCGCGATGGCCGCCGCCGCGATCGCCGAGATGGCCGGCGGCTCGCCCGCGCACGTCGAGAACGCGGCCTCCCTGGCGCTTCAGGCGTTCACCGGCATGCCCTGCGACCCCATGCCGGGGGGGCTCTGCCAACCCTGCCGTAGTCGCATTCTCGCCACGACCTGCATGGCGCACGTGTTTGCTGATCTGGCGCTGGCCGGCCACGAAGCCGTGCTGCCGCTGCACGAGGCGATCGACGTGGCCGACAAGATCGGCCGCAGCCTGCCGCCGGAGCTGCTCTGCACCTCCGCCGGCGGCGCCTGTGCGGCCCCGGCGGCGCAGCGCTGCCGCGCCGATTTCCAGCAGTGGTTCGCGGAGAGCAAACCAGAAGAGCGGCCGCCGCCAAGCCTCATCTGAGGCCGGCTTCCCGTTGGGGAGCCCCGGAGACGCGATCGACAGGAGGTACGAATGGACACCCTACCCAAGCTGACAGTGTGCGGCGCCGGCGCCGCCGGTCTGGCCATAGCCGCCGACAACGCCCTGAAGGGGATCGAGGTCACGCTGTTCGAGCTACCCGACCTCGCTGCGAAGCTGAGCACCCTTGGCGAGCGCGGCGGGATCGAGGTCACGGCCGACTCGGAGACGACCGCCGGCAAGACGGGCTTTGCCCCGCTGGCCGGCGTCACGTCGGACGCCGCGGAGGCCGTGGCGGGTGCGGACGTCATCATGGTGACCGTGCCGGCCATGTACCATGACGCGTTCATGGACGCCATCGCACCGCATCTGAGGGACGGCCAGATCGTCCTGTTCAACACCGGCTACTGGGCCTCGCTGCGACAGGCGAGGCGCCTCGGCGACAGCCTGCCTGATGTGACCCTGGCTGAGTCCAACATCATGCCGTACATCTGCCAGCCACGCGGCGACGCCATCAACATCGGCCGCTTCAAGCGGCACTTCTGCGTCGCCGCCTTCCCCGGCGCCCGCAGCCCGGCGGTGTTCGACGTCGTCGGCCGCATCTACTCGCAGTACGATCCGGCGACGACGGTCCTCGACACCAACATCGCTGCGGCCGTCAATCCGCCCATCCACGTCACGCTCACCATCCCCATCGCCGGCTTCTACTTCGATCGCTACATGGGCGGCAAGTTCTACCAGGATGCGACGATACCGGGGGCGAGACTCGTGGACGCCTTCGACGCCGAACGGCAGCGGTTGTCCCTGCATCTCGGGTCGGATCTCTTCGAGTCCGAGTTCGACTTCGACAAGCGTTCTTACCTGTACGAAGGCACGGACATCAGCGAGGCCCTGCGCTCGTCGCCGCACACCGGCTGGTTCGCGACGGCTGCGTACCTGGAGCAGGTGTGCAGCGAGGACATCATCTACGCCTTCGTTCCCATGGTGCGGTTGGGCGAAGCACTGGGCGTCGACCTGCCCGTGACGCGCGCCATGGTCGACATCATGGGCGTCATGCTGCAGCGCGACTATTGGGCCGAGGGAATGGACCTTGCGGCCCTCGGCCTGGAAGGCCTCGATCTGGACGGCGTGCGGCGTTTCGTGATGACCGGAGTGGCGTGACGCGGACCGTCCGTCAGGCCGTCAGCCGTGCGCTTGCTGCCGGCTGCCACCAGGCCCGATCTGTGGGCCTCTGCCGAACGCTCTCGGACCGACGGGCGGTTTCGGGAGTTGATAGACTCAGAAACCCTCACGAACGCAAGGAGAGAGATTGACAGAGGATCTGCAGTACGTGGGGCGCACGTACCCCGTGCACGACGCGGCGCAGAAGGTCACCGGCGAGCTGGTGTACGGCAGCGACATCCATCTGCCCGGCATGCTCTACGCCAAGCTTCTGCTCAGCCCCATCCCACACGGCATGGTCACGAACATCGACTCAAGTGCCGCCGAGGCGCTGCCGGGGGTCGTCAAGGTCTTCTCGCACCTCAACACCCCGGCGGACGTGTACTGCCGCGCCCGGCTCACGCCGGAGCAGGAGCTCTGCCCGGCGGACGAGACGCTCTTCAGCGAGCACGTGCGCTTCGTCGGTGACCGCGTCGCGGCGGTGGTGGCCACCACCCAGGCGATCGCCGCGGCCGCCGTCGCCCTCATCGAGGTCGAGTACGCGGAGCTGCCCGCGCTCCTCACCACCGAGGAGGCGCAGCGCCGCGACGACCTGCCCATCCACCCGGCTGGCAACGTGTTCTTCGAGCACGAGGAGGAGTGCGGCCGCCGCGCCCAGTCGGCGGACGCCGTGGTGGTCAGCAGCACGACGACCACACCGCGCATCCACCACGCCGCGCTCGAGCCGCACGTCTGCGTGGTGCAGCCCCACAGCACGGGGGGTCTGACCGTCTGGAGCACGAGCCAGGGGGTGTACGGCGCCCGCACGGTCGTCGCCGACTTCCTGGGGTTGGAGTATCACCGCGTCAGGGTGATCAAAGCGCCCATGGGCGGCTCGTTCGGCGGCAAGACGGAGTTCATCCTGGAGCCGGTCACGGCCTACATGGCGCAGAAGACGCGGCGGCCGGTCAAGCTCCTGCTCGACCGCGAGGAGTGCATGATCGCCACGATGTGCAGGCCGGCGACCGCGTCCACCATCCGCACGACCTGCAGCCCGCAGGGCCTGTTGGAGGACATGGAGGTCGCCACCGTGCTGGATGCCGGGGCCTACGCGTCCAGCACCTCCGATTACGCCGTCCACATGTGCAAGAAGATCACCAAGCTCTACCGGCTGCCCCACTACCACCACCGCGCTCAGGCGGTGTACACCAACACGCCGGTGGCCGGGGCGATGCGCGGCTGGGGGGCGCCGGAGATCATCAGCGCCCTGGAGATCCACATGGACCGCGTGGCCGGCGAGCTGGGCATGGACCCGGTCGACCTGCGGCTGCGCAATCTCATGCACCCCTTCGAGGTGGACCCGGTCACCGCGATGTCGATCGGTGACGGCCGCGTGCGCGAGTGTCTGGAACGCGGGGCGGCCGCGTTCGACTGGAGCGCGAGGCGCGGGCGCGACCCCGGACGCGGGCGGTACCGCCGCGGCGTGGGCGTGGCCTGCGGCGCCCACAAGAACGGCATGTTCGGCAAGTTCGCCGAAGCCAGCAACATGACGCTGAAGATGAACGAGGACGGCACCTTCGAGCTCGGCGCGAGCCTTCACGAAGTCGGCTGCGGCATCGTCACCGTGATGAAGGTCATCATCGCCGAGGTGCTCGGCGTCAGCCCCGACCTCGTGGCCGCCGGCGAGGCCGACACCTCCAGCACGCCGTTCGACTACGGCACCTTCGGGAGCCGGGTGACCTACGTGGTCGGCGCCTGCGCCAAGGCCACCGCCGAGAAGCTCAAAGAGGAGATCGTCACGGCCGCCGCCGACCTGCTTCACGAGCCCCGAGAGCGGCTCACGGTGGAGGGCGGCGAGGTCCACGTCCAGGATGATGGGCAGCGCGGCGTGGCCTTCAAGGACATCGCCCGGCTGAGCCACATGCGGCACTCGCCGGCCATCACGGCGTCGGTCACGTACTACGCGACCTCCAACCCGGCGTCCTACTCCGTGCAGTTCGCCGAGGTCGAGGTCGACTGTGCCACCGGACTCGTCGCGGTCACGGACTTCCTCGCCGTCGGCGACGTCGGCCAGGCCATCAACAGGGGCATGGTCCACGCGCAGTTCCAGGGCGCCGTGCAGATGGGCATCGGCTACGCCTTGTACGAGCACATGGATGTCGACGAGGCCGGACGCAGCGGCATCGACGGGTTCAAGAACTACCACGTCGTCAACGCCCCCGACATGCCGGACATCCAGGTGCTGCTCGTGGAGCACTCGGGCGACGACGGGCCGTTCGGGGCCAAGAGCGTCGGCGAGATCGCCACGGTGCCGACCGCGGCGGCCGTGATCAACGCGGTCAACCACGCTCTGGGCACGTCGCTCTCGGACCTGCCGGCCACGCCCGAGAAGATCCTCGCCGCTTTGCATCCGGAGGAGGTGGGGGGCTGATGAGGCTGCTGCTCAACGTCAACGGCATGGAGCACGAGCTGGACGTGCGGCCCACGGCGCGCCTCATCGACGTGCTGCGTCTGCAGCTCGGCCTCACGGGCGTCAAGGAGGGCTGCTCGGAGGGCGAGTGCGGCGCCTGCACAGTCATCGTGGACGACAAAGCCGTGAATTCCTGTCTGGTGCTCGCAGCGCAGGCGCGGGGCAAGAAGGTGCTCACCGTCGAGGGCCTGGCCGGCGACGACGGGCTCGACCTGCTGCAGCGCATGTTCATCGAGCACGGCGCCGTGCAGTGCGGCTACTGCACGCCGGGCATGCTGATGTCGGCCAAGGCGCTGCTGATCGTCGACCCGCACCCGACGGAGGAGGCCATCCGCCTGGCCCTGGCCGGCAACCTGTGTCGCTGCACCGGCTACACGACCATCGTGGCCGCGGTGCGGGCGGCCAGCGAGCAGCCGGCGGAGTCGCCTTCGGCGCCGCCGGCCGGCGAAGGGAGCGCCGCCTGATGCCGAACGCCGAACTGCTCACGCCGGGCGGCATCCAGGAGCTGACGGCCGCCCTGCAGCGCGCGACTCCGAGCAGCCGGCTGCTGGCCGGCGGCACCGACCTCGTGCGGAGCATGCACCACGACCACTGGGAGCCGGATCTGCTCATCGACCTCTCGGGGGTGCGCGAGCTGGACTTCGTGCGCCTCGAGGACGGCACGCTGCGCGTCGGCGCGCTGACCACGTTCGCCATGCTGCAGGCCGATCCGCTGGTGCGGCGCCACGGGCGCTGCCTGGCCGAGGCCGCCGCCCAGGTGGGCTCGGCGCAGATCCGCAACGCCGCCACCGTCGGCGGCAACATCGCCAACGCGTCGCCCTGCGCCGACAGCGTCACGGCCCTCGTCGCCCTCGGCGGCGACGTGCGCACGATCGACGGCGCCGGCCGCAGTGCGACGCGGCCGCTCGCGCGGATCCTCGTCGGCGCGGGCCGCACCAGCCTGGCTCCCGACGAGGCCATCACCGAGGTCAGCTTCGCGGCGCTCGGCGCCGACCAGCGCACGACGTTCGCCAAGATCGGCTCGCGCTCGACGGTCACGGTCGCGCGTCTGAGCATGGCGCTCGTCATCGACTACGACGCCGACGCCAGGACGCTGTCGGGCGCCAGGGTCGCGCTCGGCGCGGTCGGCGAAGCCGCTTTCCGCGACCCTCGTCTGGAGGAGCTCCTGGAGGGCCGACCGGCGAACAATGAGTCGGCCCGTCTGTTCGCCGCAGGCTGCACGGACGCCGTGCGACGCGCCATCCCCGGCCGCTACTCGCTGCCCTACAAGCAGCACGCCGCAGTCGGGCTTGCCTACAACGCCTGGAACGCCCTGGGGCTCTGCGATCGCTGCGAGCCCGTCTGGGGCTGAGCGCGTGATCGGCCGTGGCACTGGTGTCAAGGACGCACAGGTACGGCGTCTTCACGCCAGCTCTCCAGCCGCCAGTGCCTGAGCTCGCGCAGCGTCATGCCGAGCAGTCCCGCGGCGCGGGCATCGCCGATCGCGCCCTCAGCGGTCCCGCGGAGCACGAGAAGCTCGAGGCGCAGTGGCTTCTCGAAGGGCACGGGCCGCCCGGGCTCCTTCTTGAGCCAGCCGTTTCTGCCGAACTGCTTGTAGAGGCCGGTCGCGGCCCCGGGTCCTATGACCCCGAGATCGGCCGCCCGTTGCACCCACGCCGACATGCTCATGCCGTACTCGTGCTTGAGCTCGTAGAGCTCGCGGGGGTCGAGCGCGTGGCGCTGCTCGCCGAGCTCGCGGCGCACCACGCCCGCGGGCACGAGAAACGCGGCGGCGAAGCGCTGCGCTACTCTCTCCGCGCTCAGGCCGGCGTCTGGCCACGTCACGATGTGGCCGAGCTCGTGGCAGATGCTCAAGCGCTCCCGGTCGCCGGCCACGCCCGCCCTCACCGCAATGGCCGGCGCGGCGTCGTCGATCCAGAACGTGAGCGCGTCGAAGTCGTTGGGGCCGTCGACCACGCCGATCTTGACGCCGCGGTCTTCGAGCGCCTTGACCACGTTGGGGATAGGGTCGTCGCCGAGGTCCCAGGCGCGGCGCAGTTGCTCCGCCGCCCGCTCAACGTCATCCAGGGTGTGGACCTCACGCTCGACGTTGCCGAGAGAGAACGAGAGCTCGGCGTCCAGCAGGTACTCGCCGTCCACGTAGCGGTCCAGCCATTCGCGGACGGTCTCCTCCATGACGCCCCTGTTCTTGGCCGACAGCGATGACGTGCCGCGGTAGCTGGGCGCGCTCAGGCTGAAGGCGACCGGCCGCAGAAAGTAGTCGATGCGCATGCCGGTGGCCTCGGCGATGCGCACCAGCATGATGGAGCCGGGCGTCATCTGGCCGCGCTCGTACTTGCTGATGGACATCTTGCTCACGCCCGACTTGTCGCCGAGCGCCTGCTGGCTCAGGCCCGCGGCACGGCGGGCCATCTTGATGCGTTCACCGATCATCGGCGTCTCCTCCCAATCGGTTTACATTATCACATTGATTCACAGAAATGTAAATGTCTCATGCGTGGGGGCTGCGGCAAGGCGAGCAGGCCTGGTTCGTCCAGGCGCGTTGCAGGCCTGCACACTTCGTCAGGCCCGTCGTGGACATTCTGGTGCGCAGAACGCCATTCTGGCGGCAGAATGTTCTCTATTCATCTTGACTTGGCGAACATTTCGCTGGATACTCGCGCAGTCTGACCTCGTCGATGGAAGGCAGCCGTGGACTCCCTCGATCGTGACGTGCTTCTGGCCCTGCAGGCCGATGGGCGCATGTCCAATCTGGCGCTGGCGCGCTCGCTCGACCTGTCGCCCTCGGCGATGCTCGGCCGTGTGCGGCGCCTCGAGCGCAGCGGCGCCATCCGCGGCTATCGCGCCATCATCGATCCCGCGGTGCTGGGGATCACCGTCCGCGCCCTCGTCGTCGCCCGGCTCAAGGAGCACAGCGAGCGCGCCATCATGGAGTTCGAGAAGGGCATCCACAAGGTGCCGGGCGTGCGCGCGTGCTACCACGTCACCGGCCAGTTCGACATGGTCGTGGAGCTGGCCTTGCGCGACCTCGATCACCTTGGCCAGTTGATCAGGGTCGACATCGCGCGCATCCCCGGCGTCACGAATCTGGAGACCATGCTGATCCTCGCCGAGCCGATCGCCGACCAGGGCTGGCCGAACGTCCTCGAAGCGTAGAAACCCGTCGGCGCCGCAATCGCGGGCCGTCTGACCCCACCGCCCAGGAGGCACACCATGCCCGCGAAGAAGAGCGTGTTCGACCTGCACGAGATGAAGCGCGCCGGGAAGCAGATCGCCTGGCTCACCGCCTACGACTACCCCACGGCTACCTTCGAGGAGGCCGCCGGCGTCGACATGATCCTCGTCGGCGAC